>Ga0075425_100001090_pt1 | contig 26170 bp, 24 predicted proteins | sample SoiMethybrSBSTD4_FD_75300 | JGI IMG/M metagenome (GOLD analysis project Ga0075425, IMG submission 75300) | Bulk soil microbial communities from a Populus tree surrounding site in Tennessee, USA - Soil MetaG P. TD hybrid SBSTD4 | ecosystem: Environmental > Terrestrial > Soil > Tree plantation...
GCTCCATTGGCGATGCTTCCACTAGTTGCAGCACCACTTGCTGCAGAGCCACCTGGTCCGCCGCTAGCGTCGCCACTTATTGCAAAAGCATCAGCGTTGCCACTTGCACCACCAGCTCCACCGTCTCCTGAAGAACCACCAGCGCCTCCAGCAGCTGAGCCAGTGTTACCACTTGTACCGCCGTTACCAGCTGTAGAGGCTCCGCCATTGCCTGTGATACCGCCTCCGCCAGCACCACCGGTACTGGTTCCACCATTACCGCCAGCGCCGCCATTGCCGCTTTCATTTTCAAATTTTACTTTCTGTTTTTTTCCGTGATATTTCTTTGACTTTTTCTTTTTAGCATCAGCCATGTGATGATCATCGAATGCCAACGGGAGCGTCAATGCTCCTGCTACCAAGATGACTCCTATAGCTAACGCCAGTAAGAATCTTGTATTTGATTTCAAATTATCTTCCTTACTGTAGAAAGTTTTATTTAAGTTTCTCCAAAAAATGTCAATTAAATAATTCTGTGTCATTTTTCGGAAAATCCTTCCAGATTTATTCTCTAATGGTCTTCAAAAATATGCAGAAAGTGATTGGTTACACGAACCGTTGGACTACGGAATTTTTTCTATTCTGGAGCTATTCGGTTTTGATATGACTACGATAAAGCTCAATCCTGCATCAAGTAACAGCAAGAGAAATGTTAGAATCTTCATAAACTAGACAAGCTCTCGATTGTCTTATTTTTATCAATGATAAAACTAAAGTCATTGGCTTATGAGCCCGATCACTGGTGTGCTCTGGATGCTCAGAAAATTAAGTCTCTACCTTTATGACAAGTAATAAGAAATAATCAAATCTATTTTAACTCTGACCCAAGAAGTTAATCATTATAAATCATAAAGTCAGAAATGTCTTGAATGGACGCAGGTATGGAACCAAACCAGATCAGGATCCTATCAAATCCTGACGAGATACAAGAACTATACCGAAATCTCATTCAGTCTGCATCCTCTGAGATTTCTTTAATCGTTGCTTCTCCCAATGCTCTGGTGAGACAAAACAATATCGGTCTGTCTGAATCGTTAGAAAAGGCAGCGCTGGAAAGAAACGTTCTAGTTAATTTAGCAATTCCTAGATTAGACACACAAATGCAAAACAATTCGAAGAATATTTCGCAAAATATAGTGGCGAAAAACTTGCAAGAGACAGAAGAATTGGCAACAAAGTCTCAAAATATAACTGTGAGAAAGTATCTATCGTCGGTTTATCAAACGAGCAAGTTCAAATCCACGATGTTATTGATTGACAGAAAATCTACGTTGATTATTGATCTTCGCGATGATTCCAAAAACAGTTTCTCTGAGGCTACAGGATTAGCTACTTACTATGATGGAGAAGCCCGCACTCTCTCATACGGTTTTATATTTGATACAATTTGGACACAAGCAGAGCTATACAGGCAGCTGGAATTGAGGACAATGGAGTTGGAAAAATTAAATGAGATGCAAAATGAATTTGTTAACGTGGCAGCTCATGAACTCAGAACCCCCGCACAAGCTATTATGGGATATTCAGAAATGCTCGAGAAATCCCTTGAAAGAAATAGGAGCTACGAAAAAGCAATTGATAGAAATGCTCAGAAATTATTCAATCTTACATCGAACTTACTGGACGTTGCAAGAATAGAAACTCGAACATTGAAACTTAATAAATCCAACTTTGACTTGAATCAGGAAATCGAGAATGTTATTAAAGAAATCGTAGACAGATCAAGTTCAGGAGGAACTGGCCGTAATGTTACCTTCGTGTTTGAGCCCAGATTCTCTACTACTATTAATGCAGACAGAGAACGAATCAATCAAGTAATCCAAAATGTGATCAATAATGCGGTGAAGTTTACTGAAAGTGGTACTATTACAATAACTGTGGAAAAGAATAAGCTAAGCAATGAAGTTATCGTGACTGTCACTGACACAGGAACAGGCATTGATAAAGAAATACTTCCCAACATATTCATGAAATTTACAACAAAATCTAAGACCGGTACAGGACTAGGTTTGTATATATCGAAAGCTATTGTCGAAGAGCATGGTGGTAGAATAGAGGCTCGTAATAATGAAGACGGTAAAGGTGCAATGTTTAGATTCACAATGCCCAAGATCCAAAAATGAAGTTATTTGTAGTTTAGAGATTTAAGGTATCTGACGAGATTAATTTGTTCAATATATCGTTCAGATATAATCAAAATTTAAAGAGTTAGAAAGAAATCTCTAGATAACAGCGATATGGTTCGTTACGCACGCTGACTAGTAGTACTAGTTATACTAACCTATCGTTACCTATTCGGGAGATCGTCTCCACAAAGACCATCATTGCAAGGTGAATGACCAGTTATTTCTAATTTTGGATTTCCCGTTTCATCGCTCTTAATTTTGAATTGCACCCAGGCAGCATTGTTGTTTGAGCTTTTTTCAGTAAAAAATCCTTTGGGATTAGCTTCGCTTACTAGGTAATAAGTTGTTTCTGGATTCGTTTTAGATTTGTCTACAGCTTTTGTAACAAGTACGGCCTGACCTTCCAGAGACATGTGGTACTGGTCTACCCATCCGGGACTTATGCCCTGAACTCCAGAATCACAGGAAGAATACACTCGTTCATTGTTTGGAGAATTGCCATCGAGTCTGATCCAATCAATTAAACAGGAAGTAACTTTCAACGAGGACCCAATAACATCACCCTTGGGACTATCTGTGCGCACTGAAAACTCTGCAACGTCGCTAATGTGGAAATGTTTGTGTGCGGGGTGATATACAGATGAGCTCTCCGTGGGACATGTGGCTACAATATTACCGTTAGAATCCAGGAATTGCTGGTTTGCCTTTTGAGGATTGTTCTTGTCTGCAGGTATAACAGGCACCATCTGCCATACTCCTTCACCCGTATTTGCTATACCGTTGGAAAGTCTCAAAACATATTCCTTATCTTCTTTCGTGAGCTGAAGATGTTGAGGCACCGCTACCTGGAGATCTGGAATCAGTCCGCCATTAGTATCACAACTGGCAGCATACGCCATACCAGAATACCTACCTAGGCCGACACTCGAGGAAACCAAAAACAATCCTGCCACAATAGTAACAACTGCAATAACTTTCATTCCTATTTCTACCATCCCATTTTTGAGGACGGATAACTTGTTTTTAAGTCTTTTATAAGAATACCTCAGTGCTTTCTAATTTAGCCCAATAAAGAATAATAACGCTAGTTAAGCCACCGAAGTAAAATACCCCCCGGACATTTCGATTAAATCTGCTCTTCTGCCCCATCTCTTCTGGAAATATTGCCTTGTTCCTGTTACTTATAGGAAACAAATTTGACTTGACTAAAAACCTGTTTTCAGGTAGCCTCTTGTATTGGTAAACAACTATCATTATCTATGATATTTCGCTGAACTTTTGGATCCGTGAATTTTTCGTATCTGTAACATACACGTCTCCCGTAGTTTGGTCTATTGCCAAGTCTTCCGGTTTCTGCATCGTTCCATTAGCGTCACCTTTTGACCCCCACATTGTAATAAAGGTACCGTTGTCGTTAAATTTCTGTATAATGGATTGGAGTCTATCTATGACATATACGTTATCCAGTCTGTCCACGGCAATACCAGGTATACTGTCTGAAAACTTCCCTTCTTCTTGTTGTCCTAACGAACCCCACATCCGTATGAAGGTACCGTTTTTGTAGAACTCTTGCACTCGCGAGTTACCCATATCAGTTACGTACATTTGATCTTTTGAATTGAAGACAATTCCGTGAGGTTTAATAAATTCACCTGCTTGAGTTCCTTTCGAACCCCATTTGGTCAAGAATTTACCGTTGGAATCAAAGACTAATATTTCTGAGTTGGCCCTGTCAGTCAAGTAGACATTCCCCGTCGAGTCAATGACTAGCTGATGAGGCTGCCTCGTAGCTCCCTCGCCACCGGTAGCTTCATATCCCCATTTTGTAACAAAGGTCCCATTTGAAGTAAACTTCTGCACTCGATGGTTGCCTAATTCTGCCGTATAAATGAATTTTCCATCTGGGATAACATTAATATCGTGTAACTGGAGAAATTGTCCATTGCTTGCTCCCTCAGACCCCCATTTAGAAATAAAAGTACCATTACGAGAAAACTTTTCAACACGATTATTTCCTGTATCAGTAACAAAAATATTCCCATACTTGTCTACGGCTAGACTATGTGGCAATATGAACTGTCCATCATCGCTTCCTTCACCACCCCACAATTTTATGAATCTATAAGTTTTGTTGTCATTTATCGCACCAGAATTTTGAGCGACAGTAGTTATACTCAATAAAATTATGAATGCAATAACGACCAGAACTAACGATAAAGGTGTAATAGAACTGGCAGTTATATGAGATAATTTCATTTTTTTAGGACATAATATATGATATCACCGATATTAATAAGATAGTCATATTTGTTAAGTTTTATTGCGAACGCATAATAAACAACGACATGGATTCTGAAAAAAAGTATTCGTTATTATTGCATGTGATATTTTGCCCTGACAATCAAAGCGATAATAGACGTTCCAATAAAAGTTGCTGACCAATACAGCCACAAATCACCCACAGAACCAGATAATATTGAAGGGGCCAAAGATCTCGCAGGATTCATTGACGCACCCGAGATAAATGATAAGTAGTAAATATCCAAGCCAACAATTCCGCCTATTGCAATGCCACTAAAACCTCTCAAGCCTTTTGTATGAACAACAACAAGAATGACAGCCATCAGCAATGCAGAAGCTATAACTTCTACGCCAAAAATAATTGGTAACGGGAAGTTATAGTTTGGAGCATTTGCACCTAAATTGGCTTCAGTACCGATAATATATTTTACAAATAGACTTCCAAGTAAAGCGCCAATTATTTCAGCACCAATATAATAAAGGAATAATTCTCTTCGCAGATGTCCTGTTATCAAATAACCAACGGTAACAGCAGGATTAAAATGAGCCATTGATATTCTACCAAATAAATAAACACCTATTGCAACTCCGACAAAAGGTGCAAATGCAATAAATGGCACACCTAATATTCTACCAAGTTTTGCATCAATAACTACTGAACCGGTTGCAAAGACTATTACTATGAAAGTACCAATGATTTCAGCAAAAAATTTTCTTTGAGTACCTGTTAATCTATTTGGGAGTCTTAAGAGCTGCGACAAGTTCCATTACTCTTTGCTCGATTTGATCTCTGATTTCTCTTGTCTTTTCGGTAGATTTTCCTTTAGGATCTTCCGTTTTCCAATCGACAACATTGTGAAGGAGTAGGGTAGGACACGCTCCTTTTTCCATACATCCCATGTTTACAATTTTAGTAGAGTTCCGCATCATATCTTCTGTGATGTCTTTAGATTTTTGATTGCTTATATCAATGCCAACTTCTCTCATAACATCAACTGCAACGGGATTAATTTGTGAAACTGGCTTAGTTCCGGCACTGATAGCTTTGTAGCCTTCCGGTGCAAATTTGTTGAAAAATCCTTCAGCCATTTGGCTCCTACCTGCGTTTTCCACACAAACAAACAGGATAGTATTTTCTGATTTTAGTTTAGACTTGCTAAATGATAATTTCATGTCACAGCCCTAACGATAATACTTGTAATTTTTCTCCCATCTGCATTATCTTCGCCTAGATAAGGTTGTTCACGAATTACTTTTATGTCGTGAAATCCTGCCTTCTGGATACTATAGATATAGTTTTCTTTTGTTAGTGCTCCATCAATACAGCTACACCAATCTTCTGCATTAACTGAGTCTGAACGAACCTCCTTGCTTGTGACCAAGTCAGCAATGACCATCCTACCTTTACCCTCTTTCTTTAGTATTCTGTAGACTTCTTTGAAGGCCTTGACTTTGTCTGTTGTCAGATTGATAACGCAATTACTAACTATTACATCAATAGAGCCCTCTTCAACAGGAATTTTGCTTTCTATATCTCCTTTCTTGAATTCAACATTCCTAAAACCATGTTCCTTCGCTGCCTTTCTGGCAATGTGAAGCATATCATCAGTGAAGTCAATACCGATAACTTTGCCGCTGTTATTAACCTGTTTCGCAGCCAAGAAAACATCAATACCAGCACCAGAACCGAGATCTACAACTGTTTCTCCTTCTTTTAGGTCGGCATAATTTAGTGGAGCTCCGCAACCAACTCCGAGTTTCGATGAATCTGGTATAGTGTCTAATTCATTTTTCCTGTATCCTATTGATACTAATGCTTGATCAAGTGAAGTAGTTGGACCGCAACATTCTTCAGGCATACAACAGGAATCGGAATTTCCAGTTAATGCCATCTTTCCGTATCTTTCTCTTATTTTATCTTTAATGTATTGTGTCAATACTATCGTTTATTGTTTACAAAAGAAACTATTTAAGTCATCGAGAGAATTATTGTAAAGTAAGTTTCAATTTGGAAACTAATAGACAGAGAATAAACCACTTGCCTGTAATCAAAGACGGATGCAGTTTTGAAGGTTATGATGCAGCAATTCTCATGAAGGAAACGTCTAAAATTAGGAGATTAATAACTCGAAGAGGAACACTTGAGATGTTAATACCACTCTGCTGCTCTACGAGACCGGTAAGACACAAACAATTTAGACAATTGCTTAAAGGAATCAGCAGCAAAACTCTTGCTACGAGACTTAAGGAATTGGAAGAAGGTGGGATATTAGAACGACAAGCATACAATGAGATTCCACCGAGGGTTGAATACAAACTAACCAAAAAAGGACAAGAGCTCGTTGAATCGATAATCAATCTTCTGCAATGGATGCAGAAGTGGGGTAAGTCGAGACAATAGATAGCTCTGGCTTGCCGCCCCACCGACGTAATTGTCATCAACGCACGCAAAAACCTAAATCATAATTAACGATTAAATATCATAAGTCAGCTGTAAGGACATTCCCTTGCACCTGCTGGTAACAAGCCAAAATGAAGATATGCTCAATTTATTTGAGGCTTACTTTAGTTCATCTGGATTCAATTACACACTTACAAATAGTGGTTCACAATGCCTTGATAAGTTTGTTCGCAGAGACAAAGAATTTGATGTAATCATCGTTGATACGAGTCTATCCGACCTTGATGGACTGTATGTAGTCAAGACCGTTCTTGCGGCAAATCCAGACCAAAAAATAATGATTACAACTGGGAACAGTAGCCTGAAAAGGCAAGCTACATTTATCGGAATTGATCCTGAAAATATTTTATTGAAGCCCTTTAGATTTGGCACATTAATATCGGCAATAAGAGAGATTGGTTCTAGAACAAATAAAATTCAATTAAAAGATCATGTACTAGCTCTTTACAATTCAGTAGACGAAGAGATAAGTGAAGCAGTACAATTTTTGCAAAAAGGGATAAAGAAGAATGAATGCGTTATGTTTTTGGGTAACAAGGAAGGTATAGAACTTGTGAAGAAAAAATTTAACTCAAACAAAATTGACGTAAACCGAATGGTCTCTGACAGTTCAATAATCTTTATGGACAGCAAACAATGGTATATACCTGATGGAAAGGTTGATAAAAACAGAATTAAAACTCAGTGGCTGGATCTGGTAAATAAATGCACAAGCAGTGGTAAGACAGGTTTAAGGTCGTTCTGTATGACGGATACTTTTTTCGAACACAAGGTGGGTGAAGATTTAGTAGATTATGAGAATTCGCTATCTCCAAACTTCGACTTTCAATTCCTCCCCGTATGTGCTTACACACAAAATAATTTCGACCAGCTTTCTCAAAAACAACAAGAGATTCTGGTAATGTCACATAACCACCTATGGATGCAAACGAAAGAAAAAACCAAGTCAAATCAAAAAATTTAATGTCCTAATCAAAATTGCTTGTGATTTTAATCGTACTGGGGTAGATGGGGCAAGGCATTTGTTATAAGGAAAAAAGTAACCTTATTTAGCTGACATTGCGACTGGTTCTTCGACTTTTTCAAGTTTAGGCTTAATCTCAGTCTCATCGGGTACTAGAGGATTCTTTGTCTTCAACCTTATTGGTATATTGGACTCGAAACACATGATACTTTTGGTGTGTTCAAACTAAAAAAAACTATCCTGCGGTCTGGCCCTGACTGTGAAGCCCGTTATTGAGAGTACGATTAAGGAGTTGCTCCAAAGCTTAATTAGACACTCATTATCCAAGACGAAATTACTCTAATTGGCAGAACCTCCTGGTCGCGGGGACGCCCACGATATATCAGAAACGCCATCTCCGGAGCACCTTCATGAGCATCATCTAGTCAGGAGCCTTGGCCTCGTAGATGTAGTCATGATTGGCATAGCTGGGATGATTGGTGGCGCCATCTTCGTTCTTGTGGGGCCGGCCATAGGACTTGCCGGGAGTGCCGTAATTATTGCCTTTATAATAAACGGAGTTATCACCCTTTTTACCGCTATGGGTTATGCTGAATTGGGCTCGGCCATGCCAGAAGCTGGCGGGGGTTACTTGTGGGTACGAGAAGGTTTGCCCCGGCCTAATGCATTCATAAGCGGATGGATGGCCTGGTTCGCACACATAGTGGCTGGAAGTCTATACGCAGTTGGCTACGGCTCCTTTCAGTTCAGCTTGCTAAAAATGGTGGGCCTGATAGGCGATGAACCTCTTTTAGGATTTATTCCGTTTGACAAGCTAATAGCCGTAATTTCTATTGCAGTATTTGTGTATATCAATGTCAGAGGAGCATCTGAAACAGGGAAAATCGGTATAATAGTGACCGTCGTCCAATTGGGAACGATCTTTACTCTAGTATTTGCTGGGATCTTATCAATGCACACTGGTGCGAATTGGTATTCTAATATAGTAAATAACTACGCCCCATTAGGAATAGGGGGAGTAGTTGCCGCAATGGGTCTAACCTTCATTGCATTTGAAGGCTACGAGATAATTGTTCAGACCGGAGAGGAAGTTAAAAATCCCAAGAAAAATATTCCAAGAGCAATTTTCATCTCGCTGACGCTTGTGGTTGTGCTCTATTGTCTTGTAGCATTTGTATCTATCGGTGCTTTTCCCCAAGGTGGTGTTAGTAAGGAACCTGCATGGAAATTCATCGGCGGGTACGGTGATTTGGGTATAATGAAAGCTGCTGAAACTTTCCTGCCCTTTGGACCATTAATAATACTTGCAGGTGGTATCGTCTCAAGCCTGGCCGCACTGAATGCGACAACATATTCATCGGCGAGAGTGGCGTTTGCAATGGGACGGCATTATAATTTGCCACACCAGTTGAGTCAAATTCATCCCAAATTTAGGACGCCCTTCATTGCTACGATAACTTCCGGAGTAATCATGGCGATAATGGCTTATAGTTTACCGCTCACTGAAATAGCTGTTGCTGCCGGTGTCATTTTTCTACTTCTATTTACTCAGGTAAACATTGCGGTTATTACTATAAGAAGGATATATGGAGATAAACTTGATTATGGATTTAAAACGCCGTTTTTCCCCATTATCCCTATAATTGGAATTTTTTTGAAATTAGGTCTTGCGGTTTATCTATTAATCACTCAGCCACTAAGCTGGGTTATCAGCCTGCTTTGGATTGCCATTGGATTTGGGATATACCGGCTTTATACTTTCCGCAAGGAAATTGATCATTACGCACCGATAGTTACTAGTGAGGGAGATGTTACGAGAAAGGACTTTAGAATTCTAGTTCCATATATACCAGAAAACCCTGACAGGTTAACAAAGTACGCAATTCGTATTGCAAAGGACAATGATGGAGAAATAAACATATTGAGAATAATTACTGTTCCTAACCAAACTCCTTTGTCGGCTGGCACAGCATTTACAGAATCTGCAGCAAAGGCGTTCGAGCCTCTTGAAAGAGCCATAGAAAAAGAAGGAATACTAAATCATTACTTGGTCAGAATATCCCACGATGCAACTGAGGCTTTAGTATCTACCATAGAAGAACAACATATCGACCTATTGATTACAGAGTTTGAAACATTCAGAACTAACCGGGCACTACAAACTTTGGTAACTTGTAACATCCTTGCAGTTTTGGCTGGGGGAGCAAGCGACGAGGAAATTGTATTTGAGGGTTCTGAACCCAGTTCTGTAGTGTCAAATCCCAGAAAGAAGACCATGGTCGTAGTATACGACGGAGGAGACCACGCCGATATTGTCCTGAAGACAGCAAGTTGGCTGGAGCATTCTGGAAAATTTAGAGTGATTGTACTGTCAGTCAAGAAGAAGGACGAGACAGCGGCCGAAGAAGTAGAACCAGAGAAAGTGCAACACGTTCAATATTTTGAACAAATAGGAGTCGAATTTACGGAAGCCTATATTTCTGAAGCTACTGAGGACAATCCAGAAAAGTATTCCAAACTTATTTATTCTGCAATAAGCGCGTCTCAACCAGATTTAGTTGTAACAGGATTAACCATTGGCAAATTTAGTGTTTTGGAAAACCAATTTTTTGCTACAATGTTGGATAGACTTAATTGTCCTGCCATAGTCGCAAGGGCTTTTGTTATTCCGGGCGTTAGTAGAGTAAGAGGTTTTGTGGTTTCAGTGCTCGAAAAAATGTTGAATAAAGTCAAAACATAGCATCTGCGTCAAAATTGTCATATTCTGATCATGGACGTTTGACCCCCAAGGTACAAAAGCGGGCAAGACGGAAAAATTATAATGAATTTAGATCCGATTTAATGCTGAACCGGCCCTTATTAGGTAACCCACTTGATCAGGTCTGATTCAATTCTGTAGGCATACTACTCTGATGGGCACAGATTCTTCATCCAAAAAAGCTGGTTTTTAGTATCTAAAATTGGTAATGCTTTAATGCCGATATTCAAAATAGGATCGACAAACCTGTAGAAGTAGTTATCTCCAATGTGTATATAGACATAACTCTGGAAGAATAAACAACTGGCATTGATGGAAAACTTGCATGTTGTGTCATCATAAATAACGTCAATCGATAGACTGAAATAGGTACAGCACAGGAATTAACTGTAAGGAACGGTATTCATGAGTGATGAACGAAGGGGACTTCCTCTAACTAGCTCTCGAATAGAGAAGATATTTCCAAAATTAACACCAGCTCAGATCAGTCGTATTGCATCGTATGGACATACTCGTTCAGTACAACCCGGTGAAGTACTAATAGAGCAGGGAGATACTTCAATGCCGTTCTTTGTTGTAATAACAGGCGAAATAGAGATCGTGCGCCCCTTCGGTGCCCATGAGACCCTCATAACCATCCATGGTAATAGCGAATTCACAGGAGATGTTAATATGCTCTCTAGCCGCAAGTCTTTAGTTCGGGCACGTGCGTCGAGGCAGGGCGAATTAATTGAACTTGATCACAAAGACTTGCGCCGCCTGGTACAGACGGATGCTGAGCTCAGCGATATACTCATGAGGGCTTTCATCCTACGCAGAGTAGAGGTTATAGCTGCTGGCGTCGGGGACATTGTCCTTGTAGGGTCAACACATTCTGCGGGCACGTTGCGGATCAAAGAGTTTCTAATGCGCAACGGACACCCATACTCCTACATAGACCTAGACCGCGACTCAGACGTTCAGAATCTGTTGGACAGTTTCCAAATTCTTTCCAGCGAAATACCGGTAGTTATCTATCGAGGCCAACTGGTATTACGAAATCCTAGTAATCAACAGATAGCAGACTGCTTAGGCTTTAACGAGCCTATAGACCAGACTCAGGTGAGTGATCTAGTCGTTATTGGAGCCGGTCCCTCTGGACTGGCTGCCGCAGTATATGGCGCATCGGAAGGACTTGATGTGGTGGTACTGGAAACAAGTTCTCCTGGCGGTCAAGCGGGTTCCAGCTCAAAGATTGAGAATTACTTGGGATTTCCTACCGGGATCTCAGGTCAGGACCTTGCAGGTAGGGCATATGTCCAAGCGCAGAAGTTTGGTTCTAAGATGCTAATTGCCAGAGCAACAGGTATTCTCTGTGACCGCAAACCGTACATCGTACAAGTCGAGGATGGTTCTCGCATTCCTGCACGGACTATCTTGATTGCAACAGGAGCTCAATATCGAAAGCTACCATTAGAAAACCTTTCCAAATTCGAAGGTGCTGGAGTTTATTATGGTGCAACCTTTGTGGAAAGACAATTGTGTGGTGGAGAGGAAGTAATTGTTGTTGGTGGAGGAAACTCGGCTGGTCAGGCCGCCGTCTTTTTGGCACAGACTGCAAACCGTATCCATATTCTAGTAAGATCCTCCAGTTTAGCTAGTAACATGTCGCGCTATCTGATTCGTAGGATAGAAGGAAGTCCGAATATTATAGTTCGGCCGCACACAGAAATTGTTGCTCTCGAAGGAAACAATCGCCTTGAATCTGTCAGCTGGCGAAATAATCAAACGGGTCAGACTGAGCAACACAACTTAAGACATATATTCGTCATGACTGGTGCCGATCCAAATACCGATTGGCTTAATGGTTGTATTTCGCTGGATGCAAAAGGCTTCATTAATACTGGTCCTGATCTGTCGTCCGAAAATCTGAGCACAGCTGGTTGGGAACTTAAAAGACAACCATACTTGCTTGAAACCAGTTTGCCTGGTGTTTTCGCAGCTGGTGATGTACGCAGTGGCAGCATAAAGCGTGTCGCATCCGCAGTGGGCGAAGGATCAACAGCAATTTCATTTGTTCATAAAGTAATCCAGGAATAAAAGACGTCAGCAGCAGACTCGACACCGATTGCCTTTCAGTGTCAAATAAATAATCACAGCAGAGTTTGCAATATACATCTATTTCAATTATGAAACCTTATCCTATATTTTATCATCTTGTGAACTTAATCTTTATCCATATCAATATATCCCAGCCATTCCCGGTTTTTACCAAACATTAAGATAGGACGTTATTAGCAAGACCTTATCGCTATCGTAAATGTATAAAACAAATTAAAACCTGAAAAAAACAAAAATACAAGTGGCCGTGAACAAAACTAGCCGAAATATGCGTATGCTATTCGCAAATTTCCATATATTAATTTGCAACAAACCGTGAATCGTTTACCCTAAAGCGCATTAGACAAAGTTACTAAGGCGAATGGATTTTCTTAGATGAGAACTATTAACTTTAGCAGCGTATCAGATGATTCGTTCTTTAAGTCCTGTTAATGGGCTCGTATTATTTTGATTGGTCGTTGAATTATCTTTGTCCGCGCCTGCAGTTGAATTTGACTTGACAGTCTGACAGGGTTCATTATTAATGCACACAGTGGTTATACAGGTTCCATCAGCATTGCAGACAGTTGAAGTAAAATTCGACTGCACTTGTCCAAATACTGTTTGCATTTTTTGGCTTTCCGATACAAACGAAATAACTATTGAAATGGAGGCAAAAGTAACTAGAATATGGAGATAAAAATAACCTCTGACAATAGACATCCTAGAAAATATAAACCGCGACGGTTCTTAATGTTTGCTAACCTAAATTAATCCAGAAAATCATATCTATTATTGAGTTATAGTTGTGAATATCGGGATCAATTCATACCCATTAGACAAGAGTAACTGATACAAAATTGGACGCACTAGTTCTCCAATCGCTGTTAATGCGAGTTATCTTTATTCGAAATCTAATGATTGTAAACCCTAAGCGATAATAATGTCAACAACGTCGTGATTGCAAAGACTGTATGCTAAAATATACTGTCATTCAGTACAAATGTCTAGCCTACTATGCAAACTAAAACTTTTCCTATCGTTACGATATCTATTATTGTACTAAATAGCATAATTTTTGCCGTAGGATTATTATCAGGGGAACAAACACAAATTATTAGAAATTACGGCTTTATTCCTAACCAACTTTTCAACCCAGAACATAATTTATTGTCAGAACCGCAGTCATTGTCGATTGATTCATTGACGCGTCTATTCACATCATTATTCATACACTCCAACTTTATCCACATTGCATTCAACATGTTCGCATTAGCTTATCTGGGTGTATATGCTGAAAGGGCTATTGGGGTTACACGCTATTTATTGGTCTATGTCGTATCAGGAATAATAGCAGCGCTATTTCATGGCGTTATAGCATCGTACATCTTACATAATGGAAATGTGATCCTAATAGGCGCATCAGGAGCTATTTCTGGCGTATTTGGTATAGCTGCTGTAGCAGGTAACAGAAGTGCGTATTATTGGTTATTTCTACAGATTGTATTTGCGGTAATAGGTTCAGTAAGCGCACTTCCAATAGCATTTACGGCTCATGTAGGCGGATTTATAGCCGGCGTGATAATGACCAAAGTATTAATAAATATAGAACGGGCAAGAAAGAAATCTAGTTATTCCCCGCAGCCATAAGGCTTGTTATATTTAAGGTTGTGGAATAGTTATATTCATAATTTAAAATTGAATTTAGAGGATGGATTTTAACAGCATCTGATACTAAAGTAATCAGTGACACTATTATCACGATGGACACCTGCCTGGTTTTATTACAAATAGTGAAATGGTAATGTTGTAAAAAATCTGCTGCAAAACTTATCGTCGTACGCAGAGCATGGTTCCTATAGATAAAAAGGATCTAGTAATGGCGGAATATCCAGATAAATTCAGCAAAATATTACAAACATTTCTCATACGGCAGGCTCCTTGTTGATTAAATAACTTTTAAGTAAGAACTTCTCGTTCCTTAATACCTCTACCCTCTCTATGTGTACGTCTAATGAGAAGGATTGCAAATATTACTGATGCTAATGAAGTTATAGCTGCGGTAAGAAAAATCATACTATATGACTCTGGAGATGGGTAAGAAGTCGAAATTCTATCTGAGGGATTTGTAATTACCTGATGAGCTTGCATATAGGTGCCTGCAATCACAGGTCCTACTGAGGAGCCTATGAGATATATTAAAAGATTCATCCCCAATGATATTCCACTGAACTGTTTTGGGGTTGAGGTCAACACGACATTCACCGAACCAATTTGCATCAAGGCTAACCCAACAGCAACAATGACAAGAACTGCAGCGATTGTGGTTTCTGCAGAATGATTTAATAAAAGGATAAAGTATCCCAGAGTAGTAACAATAGTTCCCACCATCGTAGGTCTTAGATTCCCAAATCTAGATACTAAAAATCCGGAAGCGACCGAGAATATCAACGACACTACCATATAGGGCAGCTGAACATTTGCTATACTTGATGCATCTCCACCGAATCCAGATGGAGGATGGCTTCGTATCAAAATTGGAAGAGTCTGATACACCACCATCAACGCAGTGAGTCCAACAGTCATGTTGATTATATTTGCATAAAGTATAATCTTGTCTTTTAATATTCGGAAATCAATTAATGGAAAATTTGTCTTCTGCTCTATTCTTACAAATACCACTAGAGAGACAACCGATGCAATTGAAAATAACACAATTTGTATTAAATCACCGAATGTGAGAGGCTTTTCCAAAAATTGAAGGGTAACTAAAAACGAGACTATCACGAACGAGAGAGTTAATGCTCCCTTTATGTCTATACTCTTGCTCTTGCCTAATGTCGTCATTTCATCATTACTAATACTAAGAACTGTCGTATTCTCTGTTAGTAGTATATCTTGCCTTACATGAGTAAACCTACAACAAAATTCTGAGGCCTTATTTGAGACAGATTGTTGTTCTTTTCCAACACGCACAAATCTAGCAATTATCAAAAAGAGAATTATAGCGATGGGCATAATAAGCAAGAAAGTTGCCCGCCATCCAAAACCACCAACTATGATTCCACCAATTATCAAACCTATTACCGCACCTCCAGACAGAGTAGAACTAAATATCCCCTGAGCTATTGCAAGCTTGGCCGGTGGAAACTTGTCCCTTAGAATACTGAAAGCTATAGGGAACATTGAAATTCCTATACCTTGAATCGATCTAGCAGTAATAAGTGTAAGAAAATTGAATGCTATCGAACCCAAAAAGAGTCCCACTATATAAGCTCCCAAAATTATGAGCAGTATTCTCTTTTTACCATAAATATCGGACAGCTTACCTGCAATAGGAGTCATGACTGCTCCCATAACCAGTATTGAAGCTAATATCCACGACGAATTTTCATAGGATATACCAAGTTCATGGATAATATCTGGAATTGCTGGAAGTACCATGGTCTCTGCAGACATGGCTATAATACCAAGGCTGCTCAGGATTGCTAGAGTCATCCACGGTGAAGTTAGATGTTTTTCTATTTTTTGCATTGGATATTAGCTATGTCAGATCTCTAGTTCCTCTAATATTCAGATTAGTTGCTAGGATGTATTACTGCCTTAAATCGCACATTTCCATTGGCTACCTTGTCATATGCATTGCTAATATCCTCTAAAGGGAATATTTCCGTCATAACTCTTACCTTACCTTTTGCAACGTAGTCTAACGCTTCATAGAGGTGTTCCCTGTCATTTTGCGTAGAACCTATGATGTGACCACGTTTGAACAAGATTTCTGGAGATATTGCAAGAGGTTCTGTAGTTGAGACTCCCATTAATATAATACGCCCGTCTGGTCTGAGTGCTTTAATTGAATCTGCTGTTGCCTTGTAGGAGTTACTGGTAGAGAGTATCACATCTGCGCCGCCTTCTTTTAGCAGTATATCTCCATCTGGGACAACACTATCGGCTCCAAGCTTGTGGGCTAATTCTTCTTTGTCTTTCGAATGTGTGACAGCAATTGTTTCAAAACCAGCGGCTTTAGAATATTGAATTCCAAGGTGACCCAGAGCTCCAATTCCTACAACTGCAACCCGTTCATGGGGCTTTGGATAAGCTAACCTTAACCCGCTGTATACAGTATATCCGGCACAGAAAATTGGTGCAGCCTGGTCGTATGACAATCCGTCTGGTAATAATTGAGTAGCATCAGCATAAGCAACCATATATTCAGCGTGACTCCCAGCAATATTTATCCCAGTCGCTACGAGATTTGGACAAAAGAACAATTTACCACGCTGACACCATTCGCATCTACCGCACGTTGATTGTAACCAAGGAACTCCAACCCTATCGCCAACTTTTCTTGTAGTCACACCTTCTCCTAAAGCAACGATTTCTCCAGCAGGTTCGTGGCCTATGGTGTTGGGAAACTTTACTCCGAGTCCACCCTTTGTAATGTGGACATCAGTATAACATATGCCACTTGCATGAATTTTTATGAGAACTTGATTTGCACCCGGTTGTGGAGTTGTAACTTCTTTAACCTCCCACTTTGCATTTTCTGAAGGAACTATAGAAGATAACATATTTGCGACTATTATTAGTTGCTCATCATTAATATCACTTCTTTTTTGGTAATGGGCTGATATCTGTATGTATTAGTATTTTTAATATCGATGCAAAAAACGAGGCCGTGTGCGAAAAATATTAAATAATTTGGTTCATGGCGTTTGGGTAGATGGTTTGTTCCTTTCAGGTTAATTGGATTGTGTAGTTTGGTAGTGAAAGACAGGATAGATATGCAATTATGTAAGATGTTGCAATTCGTGGTATAGCATTATACTTATTACCTTCTCCTTGATTCTTGCAATATGCAGAAGGAAAATTTGGTCGAGAACCAATGAGTAGCTCAGAAGCCGCCGATCGCTTTAAGATTCGTGAACTTGTGGACGCATATGCACACTGTGCGGATAGACGCGATGCGGAGGGGCAAATGGCTCTTTTTACTAAGGACACCCACTTTGTTGTATTCACGGATGCCAGGTCCGAAAAGCCTTCAATGGAATTAAACCGGCGAGAAGACTTGGCCCCCGTATTTGACGAACTGAATAAATATGAAGCTACAACTCACTTCATTGGACAAAGCACTGTAGTCCTAGATGGAGAACGTGCAACTGGAGAGACATACTGCATTGCCCATCATGTGTCTGCTTCTGAGAGAAAACGGACCCTTTTTATTGCTTCTCTTCGTTACTATGATGTCTTCGCAAAAGTCGAGGGAAACTGGCTTTTTGCCGAGCGCAAAATCTTGGTTGATTGGACTGACACCCGCCCCATGAATATCTTATAAGTTATTCTAAGTGGTAACGTGGGCTACGGCAAAGGCTAATGAGTTCAGGGATCCCGTGATAATTCCTTCCCACCTATAGATGGAGATAATAATAAATTCATAGTACATCTCTTCTAAGACTATAGGCCTCCTGGATATAACCAATGTCTTAGCAAACGATTCCCGATAGGGAGTGCAAAATAGGTAAGTGAAATAACTAGTATTGCAGTAAAAATTACAGCACTTGCAAGTATTGGCCATTCCCCTATGAAAGGATTGAGGATAGATCGTGACAATGAGCTAATAGCATAAGCAGCAAAGAAAATAACGATTGTCATTTTCCATCGAGGCGGCGGAGATTGACTGAGAGTTAAATCTGGCAACGTAAACCACGTTTCCAAACCAGTTGACGCATCGTAATGTCTTGCAGAATAATCATTTACTTCTTTCAGTAGTCTTCGCGATTCTTCTGAGTTATCCCATCTTTCCATCGCAGCCTTGTCAGCAAAGCGCCGAATAATATACCGCAGAGGTGATTTGCTACCTCCAGGAATAATAATTGTAGTACCAAGATAGCCAGGAGCTTTTCTCTCTAATGCCAAATAACGTCTAACCCATTCATTGTAATCTTTTTCATGGCCGGAACTTATCTTCCTACAAATTACAGTTGTAATTTCGTTTTCATAATCTCTTGGCAATTTTATGCCAATAATATACATCTAACCTGTTTTAATGTTTAAAGAATTAGGCTTGCGACAGCCTTTATACTTTTGGCTAATGAATCTAAGGCAAAATGTTTATTTCCCTTTGACGTCTGGTAGCGTCACCATGATCGATAAGATTAAAAAATAATTTGATTATATTTCTATATGCAAAAAGGCAATTCTGACAGAATTCGAAAGATGAGGACCTCTGTAGAAATAGTTGATGTACCCCCAGCTGGGAATGAGGGAGAAATATCAAAAGCCGACGAATTATCAGCTGGATCAACACAATTAACTATAGATGAAATCCGCCGCCTGTTTCAATCTAGAAATTTGGTCTATATCGGGACGGTGTCAAAAGACGGTTCTCCTCATGTTACACCAGTCTGGGCAGAAATGATCGATGATTTAATCTTAATAAATACATTTGAATCCTCGGCAAAAAATAAACACGTCACAAAGGATAAGAGGATAGCACTTTCGGTCGTTGAGCAAAGTAATCCATACTGTATGGTCTCTATAAAAGGAACAGTAATCGACCGAACATCAGAAGGAGCTGATGAGCAACTAAAAAGGCTCGCCCAAAGATATCTAGGAATTGGAAAATATTACTATCGGAAGCCTCATCATAAACGAATAATCATAAAAATCAAGCCGGAAAAGATAATGGGCCTATCAATTCACCCCGCATTCTATTTTCTTGGATACACTCCATAGTATCAGCCATCTCCAACCACTACCATTGGTTTCAGGATCATTCTGCAGTGTGATTCCTAGCCAAGGTCAGTAATAGTCCATAGCTAATTGAAGGCTATTGCCAACTTAAATCCTGCTGAGTATGTATACGGGTTCATTAGAAATCTGAAGTCACTTGTGCATGCTAATGACTGGCCAAGCCACGTCAAGGTGATAATTTGACAAACTATATCCAATATTAAGATAGCAAGATATGGCCAGATACGTTATCAAACCTAGTTGCATAAAATTTGCCGGTAGGAGACAGATCCCTACGCGAAGGTACCCTAAAGTTTTAAGTAACTTTGCGTCCTTGATTGAATCAATGACCCTATCGTTGAATTGCAAGGATGCTGGGGACCCGGTTTGTACTCATACGATGTACGGTGAGACCGAGGAAGAATTACTCCAGAATGCTAAAGAACATGGAATAAAAGTACATGGTTACACCGAAGAAACATGGAATGAAGAAATACAAAAAAATTCTGAGCATTTTAGAAAACTTATCAAGCGATCCTAGTCATACAGGGAACCTATCCCCTTCCTTTTTCTTTTTTCCAATCGTGGTCCTGAAAACCATCTCCTTAGGTGCCACTATGATAACGACAAGATAACTAAGTTTTAACCTGCAGAAGGCAATAATTTGACTAGCGACTGCGAACAGTCCTAGTGTTTTTGTTATACCTAAACAATATTTCCTACCGGGTTAATAGTAACTTCTGGTTAAATTATCTTCGAACTCAAATTGAATAATCTAAGGCAAAAAAAGGCCAATGGCCTACCTATTCGATTTATGAATAGGCGGAATTATCATAGTCGATGACAGAAGGTAGGAAACCAATTGTCACCATTGTTAACATAATTCCATCTCTTACTGCGTCAAGAAAATACTTTATCATTTTGTATATAGATCACTTGCACGTCACTAGCATGGTCATAGTAAGCCTGGTTTCGTTTTCTTTAAGCCTCTTCCCTCTCGCTAATTAAAGATAACAGTATTTTTTAGTGGTGTTCAGGGTGGGCATATTGGTATAACAAATACCAATAGTAAATTTTAATAGTGAGACAAATTTTATCCGAGGTGCGCATCGAACTTGAAAATGAAATATTTCGTATCTGAAGCATTTTAGCGCCTCAGAATACAGGCACATTTTACAATAAGCTATTATGTAAAGTTACTTCTGAAAAAAGTTTTTTGAGATATGACTATAATATTTTTATTAAATCCAATTTAATGAGACAATGCATTAATAGATTATGGGGCCGATTAGAATAGTTACGTCAGTACTTATAGCTATACTATTTGTCTTTTTGACTGATAGATATTACATATCATATGGAGAAAAAACATTGGACGTGAATGTTAACCTGAGTAACACAGTTGATAACATATCAAAATACAAGGTACATGTCACTGTATACGGCGAAGCAACTGCTGAACAGTCAAAGGTAGTAGATACTTCGAGTCAGACCTGTCCGGATGATATAGATTCATTATGTTATGTTAATGCAGGAACATTTTCTTTTGCAAGTAAGTCAGTACCGGTCGATTCAAAGATCCAAGTATGTGTCAAAGAAATATCCTCTGACATTCAAAATTGCGTCTATGGAAAAAATTCTGAGAAAAATGGTCCGGAGCTAATTACGGTAGGCGTCCCTAGTATTAATTAGCCTAAAACGAACTCAATCATAGTATAAATTAGATTGAAGTGGCTAGGGTTAGAAACATTGGAACGAGCATAGAGAGTCCCACTACTGCCATAATTAAACTTGTTGCAGCTGCTGCAAGAGCTGCAACCACTATTCCAGAAATTCCTTTGATAACAATTCACCTCTAATCTATCTCATATAGCAGTAAGATTCAGCTAGTCTGTATTGTTCAGGAGAAGAATAATATCCCATCTGTTCAGCCCCGATTATTTTTTGTCTACAGGTATTTAGATCACCTTTGGCTTGTCTGTTAGACTCGGGGATAATTAAAGGCAGAACGAGCATCGAGACCAACACGACTCCGAGAAAGACTACTTATTATGGAGCAACGTAAGACATTCATAAACAGCAATTATTATTTATCAGAATATGACATTAGAAGAGATTATTTCTTTTTATCAACTTAAAGAATCTATGAATATTGAAGAGATGAGAATTAGCCAGATTGAGGATGGCAGGGATTCGGTAAGATGGCTGCTGGCGCTGCTATCAATAGGTGGTCGTGTTACCAAATCATCTTATAACATTTCCGAACTATTGAATGGACTGGCCTACTATCTTGTAGAGGTGACATTCTTGGATGGAACTCAAATTGGGATTCCAGCATATGGGGACGAGGCTGTGGCTTTACGCGACGAACTCCTCAAGATGAGTGAACCTCGTGTCGAGGCACCGTCAACATAAGAAGTATGATGACAGCAAAACATACTTCCACCATTGATTGAATCACACTCTGTAAAGGGTTACTGATAGATATGTGAGAACCTTATAATGGTTTACTTAACTCCGTTAATTTAAGCTAAAAAGCAATATGTCAATTCAAAAGTGGATGGTTGACCTAGTTTTGTTTTTGGTGAATTCTGTACTTGGCTTAGTATCAGGTTTGGGGATATTGACTATTTTGCTATTCTAGGAAGAATAGCTAAATCAAAAAAAGGGAATGTAATCTGGGAGATCTAAAAACGCTTGTCGTACTCGTCGTGGCGGCGAAACCAGAAACCAGTCTCGTTGCGTCCCTTAGGAGCACGGTCAAGCCACTGGTACATTCCCCAAAGTCCGTCCAATCCGCGCGCATACGTAGAATAGGTGTGGTAGACGATGTCATCTTCAAGTACGAATGCACTCATGCCAGGCCTCTCACGCGTATATGTAGCCACGTCAGTTCCGGTCATGGCAGCTATCTCCGCGACAGGTCCCTGGTCTTCACCTGATTGCCACTTTCGAGCGGCCTTACCTGTCAGGGGTACTCGTGTGGGGGCCTCGCGCCGGTAATTGTATTCAATACCTCCTTCGCGTTGCTGATCTTCGGTAAACCAGACGTTGAAATCGGAATTAAAATCGCTGCCGAGTGAAGATGCCCAAGGGAACGTCCACCCCATCCGTCGTTTGTACGCCTGCAACTTCTTAAACGGCGCGCGCGATACCGCTGAAAGTGTGACATCGTGGTTGGCCAAGTGGACAGCTATGCCGTTGAAGCTGTCTGCGATCGATGAGCAGGCCGGACACCCCGCAGTGTAGTTAGGCCCGAACATGAAGTGATAAACTAGAAGCTGTGAGCGCCCTCGGAACAGGTCTGCAAGCGAGGCGCTACCCTTTTCGGTCTCGAACCGATACTCCTTGTCGATCCTAACCCATGGCAGTTTCTGCCGCCTCTGGGCAACTTTGTCGCTTTGCCGCGTGAGCTCCTTCTCAGCCTTCAACAACTTGAGTCGGGCTGAGAGCCACTGTTTACGAGTTCCGGTCTTGTGCTTCGTCAAGGTGCATCTCCAAAAGTACTACAGTATCCCAGTGCACCCGCTGCAGGGCTTGGTAACTCTTCTTCTGACATGTTTTTAGATCCGTACGCTATTATAAAATGTATCCGGAATGAAATCGTAGACTAGTGATAGACGGGCTGGAAAGAAAAACATGACAAAATGAGCCTTTCTTTCTCAGCTGGGGTTGTTATTATAGTATCGTTACGGTAGTGAAAAGAAACTTTAATCCATTATCTATACGAAAACTTGCTCTTATCGTTACTATATACTCACAAGTGCTCTATTTGGCACTAAGAAATAGCATTAATTTCCCTTCTCAGTAAGTGAAGATAATAGAAAAAATATTTCAGCTTTTTATCCTCCATAATCTGCAAATATTGCATGATTACTTATTGTTACCAGTTTTTAGTTCTTCAGACTTTTGAGCAGTTGTAGTTGATAACTTATTTGTTATAATTGTTAAATGAGTCATATAATAATAAAAATAAAATAAAGAATAATAACTAGGGAAAAACCGAGTAATTCTATTGGCTAAAGGATTCATTGATAATTTTTCTTGTCATTCAAAAGAATACTCTTTTTCAAGACCAACCTACCCAGATTTACTTTTTAAATTTTTATCTTCCGTCACATCACAAAATGATCTCGCTTGGGATTGTGCAACAGGAAATGGACAGTCAGCTATAGGATTATCCAGCTATTTTAAGAATATAATTGCCAGCGATGCAAGCAAAAATCAGATTGAAGAAGGGTTTCAAAGAGAAAATATAGAGTACAGGGTATTTCCAGCTGAAAATGCAATCCTGGACGAGAATTCTGTAGACCTTGTGACCGTAGCTCAGGCATTACATTGGTTTGATATTGAAAAATTTTATACTAATGTAAGAAGGGTTGGCAAAAAAGATGGTATTATAGCAGTATGGAGTTATGATATGCACAAAATCAATCCGCAATTAGATAAGATTAGCAGCAGACTAGACATAGATGGCGAAATTCTTGGTGGTTACTGGGCCAAGGAAACAAAATATGTGAAAGAAAAGTACAAGACTATACCTTTTCCATTTAAGGAAATTTCTGCTCCGGTGTTTAAAACAACATTACACTGGGATTTACGTCAGCTTTGGAATTATATGCAAACGTGGTCTTCAGTAAAAAAGTATATTTATGAAAACAAAAGTGATCCTTTAGATATCGTAAAATCAGAACTAAAAAGCTTATGGGGAGATGAGCTTGACAAAAAAGAAGTTACTTGGAACATTAACATGCGAGTTGGTGTCATAAAATAAAATAAAAAATAATATGAAAACCTATATCGGTCTTAATGTGAAACGCTTACAATATCAGGTAACTTAAATCCTTACTCTTTTGAACAGGGATCTTCCCGATATACATCATGTATTCCATTCTTAGAAAATGTGAAATAAGTATTCTCATCTAATTCGTAACCTTCATCTGATTTCATCTGGCAGAATCCTGTTAAAGTATCTTTTTCAAATTCACTCACAATCTTATCGTCTACTGTTTTTGCCCACATCACATGATTTCCTACTGGCACTAAAAATAATCCTTCATTAGTATTAGGTTTTCTGTATAACCACATTCTCACCATTGCAAATAATCATGCCACATGCAATTTAAATACAATGCTTCAAGCAGGTGAAAAGGTTTTTGAGCCACAAGTATTTTAGTCCGAACAGTCAGGGGCAAACCTTCTATTGGTAACTTATTTACCGTTTTACTTTTTATTTTGTAGACATCTCTGAGAAGGCTTTTTCTGCTGCCTTCTTGAGTTCATCAGGAGTTAGATCCTTCTTATGGGTTGCAATAGACCAAAAATGCCCGAACGGATCTTTCAAATGTCCCCAACGATCACCATAAAACATGTCCATAACGGGATTCACTACCGTGGCACCCGCAGAGACAGCTTGATTGAAGACAGTATCAACATCTTCCACATAAACATACATACTTACTGGGCTACCACCTATGGATTCTGGGGAAAGAGCTCCCATTTGTGGAAATTCGTCTGCTAGCATAAATAATGAATCACCGATCTTGAGTTGTGCATGTCCAACATTGCCGTCAGGGGTATTCATACGGAATAGGTCTTCAGCACCGAATGCTTTTTTATAGAATTCAATGGCTTGTGCTCCATTCTTTACAATCAGATGAGGTGTAATTGTATGATATCCTTCTGGAATTGGTTTTACATTAGTCATTATTTTTTTTGTAGTCAAAAGCCATAAATTCCTTGCTTTTCAAGCATGTATTTTCATATCGTGGGGAAGAATAGAAATAAGTGAGTCAGGAGATAGGCTTCAGTGCTAGATCAAAAATGCCAGAAAGGACAGTTACTAGATCCTTCAGGATCAATGAAAGGGCATCTTTGCTTTGGAAGAAAAGTTCAAATCCTAACCACGAGCAAACTATACCCCCTCTGCTCAATCAAATAGAAACCTTCGGGGCCGAAAATTTCTCTTTGATGGGCAAAATCTTGTGATCCTTACCCTCCCAAAATATATAGTCCTTTGAATTTTTTGTTTTTATGAACGGAAAAAAAGTGATCATCCTGACCGTAATCTTTGCAGTGGCAGTTATCTCTGTTTCGTGCTTGTTGCAAACTTTTGTTTATGCTTTTAACTCCATGCCTGTCAATACTTCAAATTCTTCAGAATCATATAAAGAAATTCCAGCCCAAGTCAAGAACTATATTCTAGGTCAAATAGTCAACAGGTCCAAAGCAGCGATTATTATCGGGTTTGTGGACCCCGACGGCACTAGAATATTTGGTTTTGGAAATATGTCAACTGCCCACAATTTACCTGTTAACCAAAATACGTTCTTCAATATAGGTTCTATCACAAAGACATTCACTACCTTACTATTAGCTGACATGGTAAATCAGGGAATAGTGAACCTAAACGATCCAATTGAAAAATTTCTACCTCCCACGGTGAAAGTGCCTCAATTTAATGGAAAGAAAATAACCCTTGAAGATTTGGCAGACCATACCTCCGGACTTCCTGAATGGCCTTCTAATGTTTGGTTAAACAACACTGTGGGGAATATCAACCCAGATTATAACGCAACGCAATTGTATCAAGCATTATCTGATACCAAATTGACAAGGGAACCTGGTTCACAAGTTCAATATTCAAGTTTTGGTATAGGGCTACTGGGTCATATATTATCATTGAAGTCAGGTGGTATTCCATTTGAGCA
>Ga0075425_100001092_pt1 | contig 26163 bp, 23 predicted proteins | sample SoiMethybrSBSTD4_FD_75300 | JGI IMG/M metagenome (GOLD analysis project Ga0075425, IMG submission 75300) | Bulk soil microbial communities from a Populus tree surrounding site in Tennessee, USA - Soil MetaG P. TD hybrid SBSTD4 | ecosystem: Environmental > Terrestrial > Soil > Tree plantation...
CATCCAGTGGGGAAGGGCTAAGCAGAAGACTGCTTAAAAGGATCCGGAAAAGACCAGGATTAGGCCGGGTGCCCCACTTCTCGCCGGCCTTTGCGAGACCTGGGAATCGCAACAGAACGCCCTCACGTTGGGTTAGCGCTTGTCTGGTTGAATACCTTCAGACCAGCGGGATGGTGAGGTCAGTCAGGAAAAGATTCCTTTCCCGCTGCTCCCACACAAGCAGGCATTAGCCGTCAGCCCTCAGCTATCAGAAAAGTCAAAAGCGTCGGACAGGAATGTCCGACCCACACAGGAACTACAGTCCTGCGGTGCGGTGGCGAATTCCCATGATTTTGAATTCGACCAGCTGGCTGGGCGAGGGATGTTGGTAGCCCGCCTTGTTTAAGCTCGCAATAAACGCCGAGTCGATGTGGTGAATGCGGAAGTTGATCAGGTCGTCGGCTGCGAGGCCGCTATATCCGGCCTTGGACAGGTCCTGAATCTGATCGGCGTTGACATTGAAAATCCGGAAGCTCACGAGGTGATCGGCGTCGACTCCCTTAAAGCCCAGGCTGGCCATCTGGCGAACAAACTCGGGGCTGACGCCATGAATCTTGAATGCGATCAGCTGGTCTGCGCTCAAATTTGTGTAACCCGCACGCGACATTTCCTGCGCGAACTCCGGCGTCACCTGATGAATCCGCATGGCCACCATCTTCTCCATGGAGAGGCCGGGAAAGGCTGCGCGCGTTTGCTTGATGTACTCCGGCGTGACGTGGAAGATGCGGTACTGCACGAGGTCGTCGAGCGAAGGATTGCTTACGCCAACCGCCTTCAGGCCGTCCACCTGCTCGCGATCGACGTTGAAGATCCGGCATGCGATGACCTTGTCGAGGTCGGGGTCGAAGCCAAGCCCGCGAAGCTCCTTAATATAGCCGCGCGTCACGTCTAGGACGGCGAGCACAAAGGCCTTGCTGTCCGCATCCGAGAAGCCCATCAGCTTCAAGTCCGCGAGGAATTGCTGGTTGGCCGAGAAGGTGAATTCACCGTAACCGACACCTGCGTTGAACGTGCCTTCGAATTGGAACGTGCCGGCTTCCCTCTCCAGACGAAACTTCACCGAAACACGTGAGCCCTGAATTGAGGCCGGATCGAGTCCCGGTAGAGCGCTTGGGCTGAGTGGCCGATCGGTTCCGCCGTTTTCTCCAGCGCAGGTGAAGCGGAATTGTAGCAGACTGGGATTCTCGCTTGAGGGTTCAGCGGTCCAGGTGCCACGGTCTTTGCATTGGGAGCCGGCGGCAAGGCTAAGAAGCAGGATGATGGAGGAAACAGCAGCGATTTTGAGCATGGTTCTCATCGCGATCTCCGGAAGCGGATTGGTTGTGGAAGACCAGGTTTAGACAGACCAGGTTTAGACGCGCGAGAGCGGCGCGGGTCAACAAGCCACCGGCACAGTCAACGGTATCCAGAATCTGCTCGGACAGGAATGTCCGAGCCACACGGTTTTTGCCCGGCAAAAAGGGCCTTGACAAAATTGTGCGTCATATTATATGTATATACATCTATTGTTCATATGGCCGGAACGCAAATCCCGACTTTGGTTTGCATGTGCAGCAATGTGCGGCGGGCGGCGCGGTCCCTAACGCAGCTTTATCAAGAGGCGATGCGGTCGACGGGGCTGAGTTCGTCGCAGTTCACGATCCTGCAGGTGCTGAGCCGCACCGGCGAGATTATGCAGGGACGGCTGGGCGAAATCCTGGCGATGGACAGCACAACGTTGACCCGCACGCTCGCGATCATGCTGCGCGGTGGCTGGATTCGGGAGCGGCGGGGAGAAGACCGGAGAGAGCGCTGGTTGCGCCTTTCGGAGTCCGGGGAGGCGCAGTTGAAGCGCGCCCTGCCTGCATGGGGGGAGGCGCAGGCGCGCGTGCGGGGACGGATTGGAGAAGAAAAGTGGAAGCGGCTTTTCGAACTGACGACGGAATTGGCGGGGATTGAGGCGGAGTGAAGGAATTCAAAATCACCGCCCTCGCAAAAAGCGCGGGAGGGCGGGGCAACCGATTGACGACGCAAGTCCCCACGTCTCGAAAACCGCGAGAACCGCGAAGTTTAGGGTCACGATTCACGGAACGAAAGGAGAATGGTGTGTCACGATACGCAAAATTAACGCTGGCAATTCTGGTTGCGTGGTTCACGTTCGCACTGACGGCGTCTGCCAAGCAGGTATTTGTTAATGCATCGCAGCGGGTGGGATTGACGGTGGCGTTTGCCGCGCTCACGCCCATCATTATCTTTGGGCTCTGGTTTGGATTGTCGAAGAGCTTTCGAGAGTTCACGCTGTCGCTCAGTCCGCGGGTGATTACGTTTACACAGATCTGGAGATTGCTCGGCCTGGAATTCGTTCTGCTCGAGAGCCGAAATCTATTGCCAGCGGTGTTTGCGCTGCCGGCGGGATACGGCGACATATTTATAGGCGCGACGGCAGGGTTCGTGGCGTGGAAGCTGGCGACACCGCGGCATCGCACGAGCTTTATCGGGTGGCAGTTGCTGGGAATGCTGGATCTGGTGACAGCGGTGGGATTGGGCACGACCGCGCGACTGATCGATACGAGCGGGCCAACGATGCTGCCGATGACGGTGCTGCCGCTGAGTCTGGTGCCGACGTTTTTGGTGCCGCTGTTCTTCATTCTTCATGTGATCACGATTGCGCAGGCGCGGAAGTGGAACGTGGGTTCCGTGCGAACGGGTGCGGCGGTGTTGCAGAGCGTGGCGTGAATCGGGGCGTGACGGGAACGGAAAATCGGAGTAAAGCCCCATGTCTCGAAAAGAGTGAGACATGGGGCACCCCAGTCTCTGCCAGTTTTTGAAAAAATCGCTGGTCCCACAGGAATGTCCGCCCACACGGACTGTGCCTGATGTTAGTTGCCGGTCAGAGACTGGTACTGCTCTTCAGTGAGTGGCACTACGCTCAGGCGGCCTTGGCGGACTAGGGGAGAATCAGCAAAGAGTTTGTTGGCTTTTACGGTGACGAGGGTCACGGGCGGGACTGGCTTCCCTACTTTGATCTTGACGCGGGGATTCTTGACGTCGGAGGCGTCGAGCGACACGACGGTGGCGGTGCCGACTGCGCTCTTGACGTCTGCGGTTTCGTAGATAACGAGCTTGTCGCCGGGCTTCATTGCGCGCAGGTTTTTGAGGGCGACGGGATTGGAGACGCCGTCCCAGATGGTTTCTTTGTCGCGCTTAAGATTGGCGAAGGAATATTCGGAGGGCTCGGTCTTTAGAAGGTAGGGCATACGGAAGATTGTAATGGATGCTGATCAGTGGACGGTCGTCCGTGGCGGTGCATGGTAATCAGTGAGCGGAGACCCTACGCTGATTTTCTCTCAAGCGCATCAAGGTCCCAGCCTGCGAGCTCGGCTCCAGCTGCATACGTGCTTTGCGCGAATTCGAGAATCTCCGCACGAGGAGAATTACCACGGCGGACGTCGTCATACATCAGCAAGAACTCGTGGAGTTTGTTTTCGTAGAAAGCTGCTGGCGGACGAACTCGCTGTGAAACAAATCCCGCGGGCTCCGGCGCGAAATATGCGTAGAAAGCCGGCCCTTTCACTTCCCCTCCTCCTGGCCACCAGCCTACACTGCTGCACTCGTGCGAGTAGGCCTCAGAGGTGATTGCGCCTTTTCGCGGTGGCGCGCGACGACCGCTGAACCGGGTGCAGGCGAGGTCAAAGCTTCCCCAGAAAAAGTGCACCGGACTCGATTTGCCTGTCGACCTGGCGCGGAATTCCTCGAAGACGGAATCGATTGACAGTAATATGCGCCACAGACGGCCTACATATTCGCAGTCATAAGATGCGTGGGTCTGGTCTTGGTCTAAAGGAATCGGATCCGGGACTTCCTGCGGCTTGGGGTTGATGGTCACATCAATGCCCGCGCTCTTGAGCATTGCGAAGGTTTCACGATAGAACGCTGCCACCGATTTCGGCTCGAGGGTAATGGCACCTTGCTGCGCATCCGAAGTTTGCAGAACGAGCCGGTGCTCGATGAAATCAAATTGCAGTTCGAATTTGCGCTCTTTGTAGGGAATTGGCGAAGTCGTCAGCCCACGCGTGTTGACGTACAGTGCCGCGCTCCACCAGTGATTTTGTAAGGGAGCGAGACCCAGGCGTATCTTGCCGACGATCTGCGTCCACATATGCAGGGTATGGTAGGTGTCGTCCCATTCTTCGAGCGGCAGGGCTGGCCAATCGCGGTTAGCATCCGGCATGAGTCAGATTATGCGCCGAAGCAACGTTGCTTGTCTCGCAGTTGTGGCCTATAGAGAGGTATTCACAGGTACAAGGGACTTCACTCGATTGCGTCCCGAGTCCTTGGCGTGGTAGAGAGCGGCATCTGCCGACTGAAGCAGCTGCCCTGATGAAGTATTTCCGTCGGCGCTGACGGCCACACCTACGCTTACCGTCACTTCGATCGGGCCCCTCTGGAGGCGGATGGGATGGTCTGACACATGTGAGCGAACCCGTTCAGCGAGCTCTTGACAAGCCGCAAGATCGCAACCTGGCGCAACCACTAGAAATTCCTCCCCGCCGTATCGACCTAACGAGTCATAACTCCGAAGCACCTGAGTAACTTCGTGCACGAGTGCCTTTAGCACTGCGTCGCCAGCCGCGTGTCCGTGGGAGTCGTTGATGGTCTTGAACCTGTCGACATCGATCATCATGACGCCAACCGAAGAGCCTTCTCGTTGGGCGCGCAACAGTTCGCGCTCGAGAATGCCGAGAATACCTGCATGGTTCCATACCGACGTAAGTCCGTCGTGGGTTGCCTCACGACGTAATGCCTCCTGTGCGATCAGGAGTCGCTTCTGAGTCAAAAGGAGGCGGGCACTGGAACAGCCGAACGAAACCAGCAGGATGGCAGCGGCGAGCGAAATTCTTTCCTCGGCGATGCGGAGCGACATCAGGACGATCAGCACCGGAAAAATCAGGGCGAATAACTGTGTCAGCAGCTGGTTCCGCGCGGCGGCACGGAAATTCTCGTCTTTGGTTTCTTCGGAAGGGATCCATGTCGCAGACGCAATCAGCGGAACTACCAGCACCGTGCTCCAAAGAACGTCAAACCAGGCACCGGTACGCAACGACTCACCCGGACCGTAGTAGTAGAGCGTATCTACGCTACAGGAAACCGACATGAAGAGGCCCACGCGGCGGAGGAAAGATTTCGCCCCCGCGGTTGTGGCAAGCGCTGACCGGAAGAAGAACGCGCAGGTGAGGAGAACGTTGTAAATAATGTAGGGAATGCGGAGATTGTTTGCGAGGTCGCCGCCATCTTGAGACCGCGAAGGCAATACAAAATAAAAATAGGCGGCCAGCAGGAACAGAATTCCCTGAACAAAATCCAGGCCGGTGAGGGCGTCAAACTGTTCTGCACTGGACTCGGGGTCAACCAGAAGGGTCATTCCCAGCGCAACCGACCAAAAGCTAAAAAAGAGAGTAACCCACAGTGGGAGAGTGGCTCTCGCCAGTAAGTCTTGGGAGACCGACAGGAACTGTGCAGAAACCAGTAATAAGTAGGCTACTGCTGCGATGCTCCAGTACCGGCGCTCCACTCCTCGTGAGCGATTTGCAGCACGCGCCGTGACCGAAACCAGGATCACTCCCAGAGTCAGCTGTATGAAGTCGGATCCCAGTGCTCCGCGAGGAGTGGTGCCCCATAGTCCGATCACCGCGACATGGGCGAGCCACAACGCTATCGCGAGCGCGATAATGAGTTCGGGCGCACGTCTCCTCATAGAGGTAATAACCCAGTATCAGGCAACTCTTGGGTACGGCGCAGGGTTACGTTGGTTACCACAGATAAAGTGACCACCAATGCAAGCAGTTAGAACGCGCCATGCCGAGATTACTTTGGTGGGCTTGTCAGCTCCATCGCCCAAATTGCTGCCGGGCGCATATACATCGAGGCGCGGTAGTGGCCACTGATGTCCCAGGCTTCTGGCGTGCGGAACCAATACCCTTGCGTCTCATAATTGGTGTGATAAACGCCCCAGGCAGTCCGATAAGCCTCGTCTTTTAATCCCTCGCTCAACATCAGGGCCGCCGCACCGAAAGTAGTTCCAGTCCATACCTCTTGCACTTGCTCGTTGCTCGTAACCAGAGATCCGTCCGGCGCGATTCCATTCACTGCGCCCATTTCGCCTTTAGCAAATTTCATTACGTTGAAGTCATAGATCTTCTTGAGGGTCTTCACTTGCATGTCCCGCGGAACGAGATCGCCGAGGCCATTCATATTCGCATACCATTGGCCAGCGAGCTGGTCAGCCTGAATGTTGTCGCGATACTGGCTCAGCGTGTCATAACGGAAATATTCGCCGTTCCACAACTTATCAACGTAGGTCTTCTGCCCCTTTGTGAACCAATCGTGATATTTGGTTGCCGCCGCGTCCTGCCCGAGAAGGTGAGCAATTTCTTCCGCTGCGCGCAGAGAGGCAAGCCACAGCCCGCCACAATACGCGCTGTCGCCCTGTACAACCCACTCGTCGTAGGTTTGATCAGGATAGTTGTCGCCCTGGGGAAGACCGCTTCCCGTGCGGTCGTACTGGCGAAGATGCTCCAGCGCTTCCTGCACCGATGGCCATGTGTATTTCAGGAACGTGACATCTTTCTTTCCGGTGAAAACGTAATCGCGATAAATCATCAACACGAATTTGCTATTCAGGTCTTTCCAGTCGTTCGTGTTCTGCCAGCTGAAGGCATTCGGCAACTTGAACGGATCTTCCTGCGGCACTCCCAAGTCGTGTGGCACTGCGCCTTTCGCTTTGCGCAAGCGGAACTCCAGCGAATGCGTTTGCTGCGACTTCCAAATCCACGTGTATTTTTGCGTCAGATCCTGAGAAACAGCGTCCGCAAACTGACGCAGCTCCTGTTTATCGAGCTCGGGCCAAAACTTGACGAGAGGGATTGATCCGTAAAAGCGCACGTCCAGGGTGGCGTAGTAGGGATAGTCAAAACATTCCATGAACGCAAACGAAGGCGGAGTCTTCGCCAGCGCACCAACCGGGCGGCCCCAGAACGATCCGCCGTCGGTCAGGATGTACAGTTCGTTGAACAACTCGCCGCGATACCATTCGGGCTTGCTTTCATCATTAATATATGGCGCTTGCCAGACATCGATCTGGTTGCTCCACGTCGTGGAATTCTGCAGGCCGTCTTTCGCGATCTTCCATGCGTTCGTGCCGGTGGTGCCGTAGAAATCGGTGTAGTGGCGATACCACTTGCGGCCACCGCCGAACTGAACGACTGGCATGTCCCAGGAGATGGTCATGGGCACAGTGCGTTTCTCGCCGGGGCGCAAGGTGAAGCGCACGGCAATGGCGGCGGCGAGAGGCTCATCAGAGCTAACCCAAACGTTGTTGTCGTTTGCCAGGCGCCCGTCTTTGGAGAAGGGACCCCAGACTTCCTGGCCTGCCTCTGGAACGAATGTGGTCTGGTACGTGATCTCCACACCTGGAGATTCGACCGATGCGATGGCCCAGGTGCCGTCCCAGTCCTCCTGGACGCCGTGCGGGCGCACTCGATCGAACGCGATTCCCTTCACGTGACCATTCACGCCGGCTTCGTCCACAAAGCGATTGCGATTGCCCACGTTGATTCCGTTCCTCATGTCCCGCTGAAAATCGCGGAACCAGCCGAGCATGTTGGTCCAGGAAAAAAGGATGGAGACTGTTACCGGCTTGTCAGTCGGATTCTCCGCGTGCCAGCGATAGACGGCGACAGGAAAGCTGCTCTCGCGATAATTGTTCGGCATTACGGGCGAGAACTGCTCGAGCACTACGTGCGCAGGAAATTTTTCCCAGCGATAGTCGTACCAGGACTTGGGATAGAGCGCGTAATAATCGCCGGCGCCGACGGGGTAGTCCCACTTCCACGTGCCGAGTTGTCCGCCATCTGGATGGGTGGCGGTCAGAACCTGCGCGACGGGCTCCCCGCCTTCTGATTTCTGATACATCGCGAACTGGTTCGACCAGACCGTTTGATATTTGTGAACACCGCCCTTGATATGCCAGCGCGCGAAGTCTCCGCGATAGGTGCGCGAGAAAGTGCCGGCGCCGAATCCGCCGACGGGAGCACCTTGCCAGTAGCCGTCGTCAATCATGCCGGTTACAGCGAGCTCGGGCTTGCGGCCTCCGGGATACTCGAGAGGCTGGCCGATGCCGCGATGCCAGGCGGCCTTTGGAATTGAGTCCCCGGCGAATAAGGGGACGGCAACGGCAAGAAACAGCGCACAAACGCGAAAGAAACGAGCGGCACGCTTCATCAATATCCTCACTGTCCTGCTAGATAACCTATCGTAGAAAATCGATTTTGTAAATTTGCAGATAAAAAACCTGGGTGACACTTGGTTCACGTTTGACGGCTTGAGCTTGACCTACTTACAGTCGAGAGATGCCGAAAGTCCGCGTCAGCGGTTTTGCCGTTTCGCTCGATGGTTTTGCCGCCGGTGCCAATCAGAGTCTCGAAAGTCCCCTTGGCGTTCGCGGTCCCGAGTTATTTGAGTGGTTTTTTTCTACCCGCACGTGGAAGCAAATGCACGGACAGGAAGGTGGCTCAACCGGTGTAGATGACGAGTGGGCGCGGCGAGGAATGGAAAACGTCGGCGCATGGATTCTCGGACGCAACATGTTTGGACCGGTGCGTGGCCCTTGGCCGGACGACTCGTGGCGAGGCTGGTGGGGCGAAGAGCCTCCTTATCATGTGCCGACATTTGTGCTGACTCACCACGAGTGCGAACCGCTTGAGATGAAGGGCGGCACGACGTTTCACTTTGTGACGGATGGAATCCATGCCGCTCTGAAGCTCGCAATGGAGGCGGCGAAGGACAAAGACGTGAGAATCGGTGGTGGCGTAGCGACCATCCAGCAGTACCTCAAGGCAGGGCTGATTGACGAACTGCACCTTGCATTTCGGCCCATTCTCCTGGGCTCAGGCGAGAATTTATTCGCTGGTCTCGACATAGCTGCGCTTGGCTATCGCTGTAACGAACACGTGGTGTCAGAACATGCGATGCATGTGCTACTCAGGAAATAATGCAGACCAACAAGCTTGACAGCGCACAGAGACGAAATCGCGGACCAAGAATAGTGGCCTCGGTCAAGCGCTTGTTCCGAATTCGTAACAAAAACAAATTGTGTGTTGACAAGGCAAGTCCAGGTGGTATTTTATCTGGCGATTTCCTTCGCTTCCCCGGGGCATTTGTTTCTTAGCAGCCAATTGGAACGGGAGTCTGGTTCAGATTCCTAAGAAGGGGAGTCGTCGACCGTGCCCGTGCTGCCAATCCTCGATATCGCCATAGGCCTTAGCTTCTTCTATTTGCTGATCGCGCTGCTTTGCACCACTCTGAATGAAATGATCGCAACCTGGGCAAAATCGCGGAGCAAGACGCTCGAAAAAGCCATAGAACGGCTGCTTGTGGGAGATGTGAATCTGAAGAACGCTGTCTACAATCACCCCCTGATCAAGAACCTGGCTCCAAGTGACGATCGGAAGCCTTCTTATATTCCTCCTGATAAATTCGCCCTGGCGTTGATGGATATTGTCACGGGTCCCGGTAAAGCAGCTTCAGACTCAAATGCACTGCGGGAGGGCCTCACAAGTCTCCCTGTTCCTAAACTCAATGAGGCACTTGGGGCTGCCCTACAGGCGCAGAGCCCAGGTCTAAACACCGATCAACAAAAGATCGAACAGTGGTTCAACGATCAGATGGATCGTGTTTCGGGTTGGTATAAACGAACGTCGCAAAGCCGGGTGCTTTTTCTCGCGGCTGTCGTCACGTTGGTATTGAATGCCGACACGCTAAAAGATAGTCGCCTTCTGTGGACCAATCCTGCCGTGACCGCAACGGTTGTGGAAGCGGCCAAAGACCGTCTGGCGAAAGGAAGGCCCGAAGGGGAAACGATTGTGGAGTATGAAAACCCCAACGATGCAACTGCCAGCACAGCGAAGAACCTACCTCCCAGAGACACAATCAGCGACGACGAAAAGAAGCTTTTGGGAGAGCTCACAGGCTGGGGCGACGACTGGGTGGGACCGTGGCGCATAGCGCATAAGCCCTCGGGTTTGGTCGGCTGGGGGGCTTCCATGCTTTACGCACACGCCCTGGGCTGGATCATAACGATTCTGGCTGTTTCTCTTGGAGCCCCCTTCTGGTTCGATACTTTGAACCGTTTCATGAACATTCGCGGTGCGGGCCGGGCGCCAGATGAAGCTCGTGGTAAGACCGCAAAAAGCGCTACGTAGGCGCATGAAAACTCTCGCCAGGACCTTAGCAACAGTTGTCTTCGCCGCGGTAGTGTTCGCCTCGACCCCAGCGGCTGGTGGCACGCTGGTACTTAAGAAAGCCTTTGTAGATAAGTATAGAAACCGAGCGACCATCGATGCCAATTTCACTGTCGACCATGCTCACAAGAAGCCCAACGCTGCGGCTAAACATGGCGACATGCAATGTCGCGGGCCGCGCCCCGAACGAAGTTGGGTTGCCGATGGTTGCGGAAGTAATCAACGCAGCACGGTCTCAGGAGCAGACTGCGATGAATCGAATTCATGCGGTCGAGGGTACTGGGACTGCCGTGCCCATCTCCGGGGCATGGCGGCTTTGGTTTGAGCATCCTGCCACCTCGCAACGCAATTCGCGAGCGTTCCAGTTGCCAGCAACACCAATCCAGATCACTCATTCGAGATTCATCCGGTTACTAAGTTCGACGGCAACGACGTTGCCAGCTCCTTTCAACCAATTCCGGGATTTCAACCCTATCCGGCGGCAAAAGCTTTCTCATCTTACGACGGCTTGACTTTCACGGTGAGCGCAAACGCCTCGGCTATTACACTCAACGCGAAAAAGACCGGCTACAACTACACCCAATTTCGAATGGAGCTAAAGGGCGCTCCTGCGAAGTTGAAGGACGATGGCAGGGCCGTTCTTGCGGACGTCTTCGAAGCCGGTAGCCGGGAAAGCGAAGAGCCTGTCGCGGAGAACGTTCGAATGATCTTTGTCCCAAACACCGCTCCGCTACAGCAATTGGTCAGCCGCGGATTGGGCGAAGGTGACTCTCTAAACGTGATTGGAATTCCGCGCATAAACTTAGACGCGATCTTCACCTTCGTCAATGCGAGTTCCGGAAAGACGGCCAATAGGAAGCTTCCGTACGAGATGATCATCGTTGCCGTCACGGGAAGCCACTAGTGCCGGACCAGCCGGATTCGCCGACATATCGGGTTTCGGCGGAATAGCCATTCGACTCCGCTCAGGGCAGGCTGGGGCATCCTTGGTCAGGGTGGTACACAGTGTGAAAAGCTGCGCCAGCCTTCCACCCAATGCTGTAATACTGGCTTAAGATGCCGGTGCCGCAGGACATAATCTTCGCCGTTCGGCAGTTTCGGCGCAGCCCGGGATTCACGATCACCGTCGTGCTCACGTTGGCGCTCGGAATTGGCTCGACAACCGCGATCTTCAGCCTCGTCTATGGCATCCTCTTGCGTCCATTGCCATTCCCAGATTCTGAGCAACTGGTTGCGGTTGCGACATTAGAGTTTCCGCCGGGCGTAACACCCTCGAATCCCGCTGGCGCGAACCAAATGGGCAGTTCATATCCCAATTTTTTTGATTGGCGACAGTGGAACCACACATTTGATTCGCTTGCGTCTTCGGACCAGATCGAGCGGCTTTTCAGCAAGATGAACGGCGAAGGCGCTCGCGTGATTCCGGGCGCGCGTGTCTCAGCAAATTTATTTTCGACGCTGGGCGTTGCTCCGGCTCTCGGCCGCACGTTCAGTGAGGAGGAGGAACGCCCCGGCCACCGGGTCGTCATTCTGAGTCATGAACTTTGGGCATCGGATTTCGCCTCCTCGCCGAACGTTATCGGCGAAACCGTAAAGATCAGCGATGAGACCTCTACCATCGTCGGTGTGATGCCCGCAGGTTTCCATTTTCCCGTGGGCGATCCTGTCGATTTCTGGGCAACCTTCGCGGCAGATGCAGAGGGACTTGCGCCGCTCACTTCCGCGAGAGGAGAGGACCGTTTATTCGTCATTGGGCGAATAAAGAGATCTGCCGGCCCCAAACAGGCTCTTGCTGACTTGAATGCCATCCAACGCGGTCTGGCACAGCAGTATTACGAAAACACATACAGACTCGGGGTTTCGATTGCGCCGCTGCTCGAACAGTCAGTGGCGGACGTTCGCTCAGCGTTGTCGCTTTTGTTAGCCGCGGTGGGAACGGTGCTGATCATCGGATGTGCGAACGTAGCGGGACTACTGCTGGCGCGCGCGAACGGACGACAATCGGAAATTGCCATTCGCGCCGCCCTGGGCGCGAGCCGGATTCGAGTCTTGCGCCAGCTATTGGTGGAGGCGCTGCTGCTCGCATTTTCCGGCGGAGCTTTGGGCATTCCGATGTCTCTAGGTCTGTTGCAAATCGGTCTTCGTTTCATACCGAGCGACGTGCCGAGACTATTCGCGGTTTCGATTGATGCACGCGTACTGACATTCGCTATTGTGCTATCCATCGCTACGGCACTAGTGTTCGGGCTTATTCCCGCCTGGAAAATGTCTCGGTTGGATCCGGCATCCAGCCTGCGAGATGGAGGACTCACGACTACTTCAGGCGGCCGACGCAATCGAGTTCATCACGCGCTGGTCGTAGCCGAAACTGCTCTTGGTTTCACGTTGCTCATCTGCTCTGGACTACTTATCCGCAGCGTGATCAAAGTTCTGGTCGTCGACCCCGGCTTCGACACCCACACGGTTGCGTTCGATGTCGCGCTGACCAAGTTCCGCTATCCGGATCCCAGCAAGGTTCGGTTTTATGACAAGCTCTTACCGGCGCTCGCAGCGCTGCCCGGAGTGGCAAAGGTCAGTGCTGTTCATCCCACGCCGCTTCATGGGCCTTCCTGGACAAACTGCATTATTGCCGGATTTCCGACCGAGGGATACAACATACCGACGGCCACGGATGCGGTTGTTGAACCCGGGTATTTTGAAACTTTATCCATTCCACTAATCCGAGGACGTATTTTCGACCAGCACGATAACGATGCAAAGTCGGCGCCGGTCGCGGTTATCAATCAGAGCTTTGCGCAGACGTACTTTCCCGGAAAAGATCCCATCGGACGCTACTTCACGCCCCAGCTTGATCGTCATCCAGGAGACCCGCGGATAGCACGGCAGATTGTCGGCATCGTGGGCAACACCAGAAATGGCTACCTCTTGGATCCTTACCTACCCGAGTTCTTCCTGCCCTTCGCTCAAGACCCAGGACATCAGCGCCCACTGGTGGTCATGAAGGTCAGCGGCGATCCATGGAGCTACGAGAACGCCGTTCGGAAAACTGTCGCTGAGATAGACAAAGATCCGCCGGTTTTTGAATACCGCACTTTCACCGCCGACATCGATGCGCAGGCAGCACAGCCTCGCTTTGAAGCTGCTCTGGTCTCTGGTTTTGCCGCGATCGCTCTTCTGCTGTCGGCAGTCGGACTGTGTGCCGTGCTCTCCTATATTGTCGCGGAGAGGGTACGGGAACTCGGGTTGAGAATGGCGCTAGGAGCTTCGCGTTCCAACATTTTGCAACTCGTACTGCGACGAGGGCTGATTCTGGCGTCGATCGGAACTGCGCTGGGAGCATTGGCTTCAATATTCGTCGGCAATTTGATTCAAGATGTCCTGTATGAGGTCAAGCCGCTGGATGGATCAGTGTTCCTAAGTGTGACGGCAGTGCTGTTGTTGGTATCGACCGCGGCCGCGCTTATCCCCGCTGTTAGAGCGGCAAGCGTGGATCCGATGCGGACGCTACGCGAGCAGTGAGGATCGTGGGAATACGGATTTCAATTTCGTAGGTTGCGGGGTCTTACTTCGCGCTGTTCGAGTTTGTGAACAGCACGGCGTCGCTCTGGCGAGAGCCATGGGAAATTGCGACATATTTTCCGTCCGCCGAAAACGCACAGGCCCATAGTTTGCCTGAGGTGAAATAGGTCAGCTGTTTCTGAGGGCCAGCTCCAAGCACCGGCCGGGACCATAGGTTGGCAACGCCGCTGCGGAGGTCGGGATAGGCGACAGATCGATTGTCCGGCATCCAGCACAGCGTGCTCACGCTTAAATCGAAAGTCGGCGGCACGGATATTTCTCCTTCGAGTTTTCCAGTTTCAGCCGAGAACACCGCACCACCAACCGATCCGTCCTTCATTGGCGTAGCAAACAGCAGATGCTTTCCGTCTAATGACAGAAACGGCGGACTGATGGCTACGCGATCAGAGAAGCGGGCCGGTATACCGCCAGAAAATGGGGCCTTGAAGACGTACGAACTCCCGTCTGCCTGCTGCCCCCAAAAAAAGATCGTCTCACCTTCTGCTGCGCATGTCGGTATGAATCCTGTCGTAGTGTTCGGGATCTGAGTGACATTCCCGCTCCGTGCGTCAAGTTTCCACAAGCTACGCCCACCCGTGTCGCTGTAGTACACGATTGCGCGGCCGTTATCACAGACAGTCGGGAAACCGTGGAACGTGCTATCAAACCCGGCGGAGCCCTTTTCAAGCACGGGCCTGTAGAGATCCGCCGCGTCGAACCGGTGCACGGCGGGCCAGCGGTTGAGGCCGTCTCCGATATATGCCGAAACTCCCTTTTCACGCGCCAGATTGATCAGAGTGGGAACGAAGCCGTGATCGCCCGCGCCATGCACTGACGGTGGAAGGCGCACCATCGCGACATTCACGCCACGCGATATAAGCGCACGCGCAGCTTCTTCCGATTTACGCGGGAAGTTGGGATTCGGCGTATCGTCTTCGACTGCGATCGGGCCCTGTCGTTGGGCGAGCAATGTTCCGGAAGTGACGATCAACCGCCGGTCAGAGCCCGCGAGCGCGGCGCCGAGTGTGTCGATGGCGCGCTTGTCCGCCTCGGCGGCGGCAGCATAGTTGTTGAAGTCGTGGGTAAATGCCGCGTGGATCATGCCATCCGCACGAGCGGCTCCGCGCTTCACAGGCTCTCGAGATCTTCGAGTGAACCGCGCTGCACTTCTGCGCCCGCGGCTGTAAGCGACTTGGCGGCATTGTCCGAGCGAGCGAGGCCAATCACCTGATGGCCGGCGTCGATCAACTCTCGAACGATGGCGGAACCGATGAAACCTGTTGCACCTGTAACGAAGACACGCATGTGATTACTCCTTTCTATTCCCAGCAATTGAATCTAGTGTGGCGAGCACTTCGGGGAGAATCTGGAATGTCGCAGCCTGAAGGTTTTCGCGAAGATGCTTCACCGAAGAGGTCCCCGGAATGAGCAGCATGTTGGGCGAGCGCTGGAGAAGCCAGGCGAGCGCAAGCTGCATTGGCGTTGCTTGAAGCGATGCAGCAGCTGCATTGAGCTCAGATGACTGCAACGGAGTAAAGCCTCCCAGCGGGAAAAATGGAACATAAGCTACACCCTGAACTGCGAGGTCATCGATGAGCGCGTCATCTTTCCTTTGCGCGACGTTGTAGAAATTCTGGACGCAAACTATCTCGGTAATGCTTTGAGCCTCGGCGAATTGTTTGGTACTAACGTTGCTCACACCGATGTGGCGGATGAGTCCCTGACGCTTGAGTTCCGCGAGTACGGTCAGAGGTTCCTCAATCGAGCCCTCAGTCGGTTCTGTGAATCCGCCAACGCGAAGATTGACGACATCGAGAGCGTCAAGGCCGAGGTTCCTTAGATTGTCGTGAGCGCCGTCGATCAGCTCCTGGCGGGATAGAGCAGGAATCCAGGATTTGTCGGCTCCGCGGCGAGCGCCCAGTTTGGTGACGATCACCAGACCCTTCGGATACGGATGGAGTGCTCGCTTAATAATTTGATTGGTCACATGCGGGCCGTAATAGTCGCTGGTGTCGATGTGATTGACTCCGAACTCCACAGCTTCGCGGAGAACGGCAATGGCGGCGTCAACGTCGCGTGGGGGTCCAAAAACACTTTCGCCTGCAAGTTGCATTGCGCCATAGCCCATGCGGTCAACGGTCAGTGATGTGCCGGGCAGTGTGAAGCGACCGGCAAGATCAGTTTGTGTGATCATTTCGGCTCTGCTTTTCTCGTTCGTCGTTCTTTTGTTTATCGTGCGCATTTCCCTCTTGCTAGAATATTGGATGAAGGATCCTTCAGGTTTGGAGTTCGCATTATGCCGGCAGCCACATTAACTGCGTTTGAGCCAAGAAAGACGCCCCTTCAAGCAAGGGCGGAGGTCACTGTCGATTCAATTTGTGAGGCAACTATTCAGGTTTTGCTCAGCCACGGAGCAGAGCGGCTAACCACTACCCGCGTCGCAGACCGGGCTGGAGTTTCCGTCGGAACGCTCTATCAGTACTATCCCAACAAGCGGTCTCTTCTGTATGCCGTGATGGAAGAGCACCTCGATCGAGTTGCCACGGCGGTCGAGTCCGCCTGTGAGCGGGCGTGCCACAAGCCGCTCGCTGAAATGATCAAGCAAGTGGTAGAGGTCTTCGTGGACACCAAAATGGACCGCGCCGATATCTCCGTGGCGCTCTACAAAGTCGCGCCGGACATCGGCGGGCCCGAACTGGTGAAAAAAATGGGCCAGCGAATGCGGAAGGCTGTAGAGGCAATGCTTCAGACGGCTCCCGACACGGACTCGCGGCCTGAGGGATTCGCCATTGACACCATGCTTGCAGCCATGTCAGGCGTGATGCGATCCATCCTGGAAGCCCGACCGTCCCCAGCCATGGCACGGAAAATACGCGAACAGCTGGTGCTCATGTGTCAGTCATACATCGGGGCCGCAACCGGTCGGCTTGATTGAGATTTGGACTTGACGAACTAGCGGGCAGCCTCCGTAAACCGGGTTATCTCCGGCGTATCTCCATCTTGTTACATTTCTTCCAGGCCGGAATCAAATTTCCTCAGGTGGTGTTCTAATCGCTATGGGACACTCCAACGCAAATTCATCCGATGGCTTGACTGAGCTGTTTTCACCCTTTAGGCTGCCTACCAAGGTAACTTTTGGCACCGTCGCAACGGCCGCAATTAGTACAACGAAAAGAGGTTTACGCCGCATCAGACAAAGTGCGGCCGGAAAAGGCAACTTGACCGACGCGAGACGACTACAGGGCGAAAAGCTCACAGAAGCAGAGGCAATTGAGCGGGCGAAGCAGGGGGATGCAGAGGCTTTTCAGTTCCTCTACAACCTGCATAAGCGGCGTGTCTACTCGCTCTGCTTGCGAATGACCGGCAATACCGCCTCCGCTGAAGACCTGACTCAGGAGGCTTTTCTGCAGTTGTTTCGCAAAATCGGTACCTTTCGCGGCGAGTCCGCCTTTTCCACCTGGTTGCACAGGATGTCGGTAAATGTGGTCCTGATGCAACTCCGGAAGAAGAACCTTCCACTGGTCCCGATCGACGAGACCATGGAAGGCGACGAGGAAAGCAGCGTACGGAAGGAGCCGGGAGCGCCGGATGAGCGGCTCTCTGGCTCAATTGACCGGCTGCAACTGCAAAGAGCGGTTGACGAGCTACCACCTGGTTATCGTACGATCTTTGTACTTCATGATGTAGAGGGCTACGAGCACAACGAGATTGCGGTTATCGTCGGGTGCTCGATCGGAAACAGCAAGTCACAGCTGCATAAAGCGCGCATCAAGATGCGAGAGCTCCTCCGAGCAGGTAGAGCCGTAAAGGCCGGACAAAGATGAGGAGCCAGACGGAGCGATATCTTGACCGCCGCTTGGCGCGAGAATCGCGTCGTTGTCGGGGAGAGAGGCTGTCATGACCTGCGGTGAGTTCGAACACGTTCTGCCGGAGTATCTCGAGGGCTCCCACAGCCCAGAGCAGCAGGCGCATTTGAAGTCGTGCGCCGCGTGTTCGGATCTTTTAGCTGACCTGAATTGCATTTCCTCGCAAGCTGCCCTGCTTCGCGGAACTGACGAACCCAGCCCCAGAGTTTGGAATTCTATTGAAGCGCAGCTGCGGCGCGAGGGACTGATTCATGACCCTGTGATCGCGCGGCCTTCGTGGCATGAGATATTCCAACGCTGGCGGGGCGCATGGCTGATTCCCGCTGCTGCCGCGCTGATCATCGCGGGAGCTAAGCTTTATCATCCGGTTCATATTGGGGACCGCGAAGCGGTGGTGCGACCGCCGGTGTCCACTCCTGCGAAGCCGGAAGCAAAAGTTTCCGCCGTGGATGCGGCTATCATGAGCACGGTAGCAGCGCGTCCGCCGGCGCAACGAGCGTCGTATCAGGTCGATCTTGATCACGCGAACGCTTATATTCGCGACCTGGAACAATCGGTGCGCAACGATCCAAGCGATGTTTATAGTCAGCAATTACTGATCAATGCGTACGAACAGAAACAGATGCTTTACGACCTGGCGGTGGACCGCGGAATGGGCGAGCAATGAGACTGGGGAGTGAGTCTATGAGCGCCGGCAAATGCGCAGCGGGAGCGGTGGCGGTGGTGGTGCTTGCGGGTGTGGCGTTCGGCGCGGGCCCGGTGCGGAAAGAGCTGCACTATAAGGTCGGCAAGCACTCCATGATTTCGCTGAATAATCAATACGGCGCGATCAGAGTTAAGGCAGGAGTTCCGCATCAGATTGCGGTGACTGCGCTTCTCCATTCTGACAAAGTTGAAGTGGATGAGAGCCGGAGCGGGAACCGAATCAACCTGGTGTCGCATGTGCTGCCGGGATCGGACCAGGCCAGCGCGTCGGTGGACTACGAAATGACGGTACCGCCGGATGCGAGCCTGACCGTACATTCCGGAGATGGGTTGATCCATGTTGAGAATATTCATGGCGACCTGATGATGGAAGGCAATAACGCGCCAATCGAGGTGGTAGGGTGCGGCGACGGACACATTCATATTCGCACGCTCGACGGTAAGGTCAGCCTGACGAATGTCCATAATGGGCATATTGAAGTCGGTTCGATGGGCGGCGACGTGGTTTTGAGCGGGGTTGACGGCCCGTTCGTAAAGGTGAACTCGAACAGCGGGAAGATCCAGTACGACGGCGACTTCGCCGATTCGGGGATTTATGATTTCTCAAGCTACACGGGAAACATCGAAGCCCTGGCCCCTCCGACGGCTTCCATTGACGTTCTCGCACGGTCGAACAACGGCCTGGTGCAGAGCGACTTTTCGCTCGAACCCAAGCACACTCCTTTTGCGGCCAAGGTGGGCAGTGCCTTCGCAGGCACCCTGGGCAAGGCTGCTTCCTCGGTAAACCTGTTCTCCTTCAGTGGTAAAATCCACCTCAAGAAACGCCAAAATTAGCCTCGATTCGCAACAGACTGGACGTTCCGATGGTCTCGGAAGAGACCGTGTAGGGGTTGTCGTCCTTGTCGGTTTCATGGGTGCCGGAAAAACGACTGTTGGGCAGGAATTGGCACGGCGGCTGAACTGGCGTTTTTATGATCTGGATGACCTGATCCAGGCGACTGAAGGTACGACCATCGAGCAGATTTTTCAGCAACGTGGGGAAATCGCCTTCCGGCAAGTGGAACGCCGCATCTTAGCCTCGGCGCTGGCGAATAAGAGTTCGCGTCAAGTGTTGGCGCTGGGTGGAGGCGCGTTTGTGGACCCGGAGAACCAGACCTTGCTCCGATCGGCAGGTGTTCCGGCGGTTTTCCTGGATGCGCCGGTGGAGGAGCTTTTCGCGCGTTCGGATCAGCCGGGCGTTGTGCGGCCGCTACGGCGGGATCGCGATCATTTTTGTGCGTTATACGAGCAGAGACGGCCGGAATATGCGAGAGCGGCGGTTTGCGTGCAGACTTCAGGTAAGGAGATTGCAGTCATCGCCGCAGAGGTCATTGAAGCATTGAAATTAAAGCCGGGAGAAGGGGAGTGAATACTTTTCGGCACTTTGGGCGTTGCCTGATGGCGGTGAGCGCAATCGCTATTTTCGCTAGTTTTGCGGTGGCGAAGGACAAAGACTCAACCGAGAAGACAGTCGATTCGGGATCGTTCGGCGTATTCAACGGAGAGCACCGGCTGGCTACAGAAACGTTCACGATTGCACAAGGGCCACAGGGGAGTATCGTGAGTTCGGAATTCAAGTCGGAACAGGGGGAGCAGAAGGCGCAACAATCTTCCCGGCTAGAATTGACGCCCTCAGTCGAACTGCGCGAGTACACCTGGAAGGAATTGCTTCCAGAAAAGAACCAGGTTACGGTCACACCGAATGAAACTTTCCTGATTGAACATTTCACCGCCGGCGAGAAGCAGCACGATCAAAACTTTCTGCTTCCTCCCTCGACCACGATTCTCGACGATTATTCGTTCATCCAACGCGAAGTCCTGGCGTGGAAGTACCTCCACGCCGCGTGCAAGACTGAAAAAGGGAATTTGGGCTGTCCAAAGGGCCAGAAGTTGCAATTCGGGACGTTGAATCCGCACGAGCGCAGTTCGATGGCGGTGAGCATTGAGTTTGGCGGAGTCGAAAAGGTCACGATTCGGGGGAAAGAACAGGCCCTCAGCAGATTCACCTTGCACGCCGAAACCGGAGACTGGGCATACTGGCTGGATGACCAACTGAAACTGGTTCGATTGCAGAGTGATGGCGGGATGGAAGTGGTGAGAGACTGAGCTTCGGCTCTTGGCTCTGGCTACCGCGGGCAAACTTTTTGAGGTAGAGAATTAAGGCTGATTCATGTCACTGCTTGATGGCCGTACGACGCGGGTCCTGTTTACGGCCGCAGTATTTGCGGTTGCGATTGGCTTTCTTTACGTGGCGCGCCGCACACTGGTTGCATTTCTATTTGCAGTGTTTTTTGCGTACCTGGTGGACCCCGCAGTTTCGCGGGTTGAGAAGTGGACCAAGGGCAGGGCCAGCGCGATTGGAATCATTTACGTTCTGATTGTTCTGTTCCTGGGAACATTCTTCTTTCTTGTGGGCCCGAAAATCGGCCATGACACGCAGCGGCTCACTCAATCCCTCCCTTCCCTTCTGGAGCGAGTTACCAGCGGAGAACTGGCTGAACAGATCGGGGCGCAGCACGGACTGAGTGAGGCGACGCGCCACCAGTTGGGCAGTTTTCTGGCTTCGCACCGCGACGATCTACTGCGACTGGCCGGACGCGCGGGCTCTCGGGTTGCCGAATTGGCTCAGCAGTCCTGGCTGTTGGTCGTAGTCCCGATTCTTGCCGGTTTTTTTCTCAAAGATGGGCGCTCGTTCAGCCATGTTGCGCTCTCGTTTGTTCACACCAAACCGCAGCGCGAATTCCTGCAAGGCGTGATTGCCGACATGAATCAAATGCTCGCCGATTTTATTCGAGCGCAACTCACGTTAGCGGCTTTTTCCTGGATCGCGTATGCCACGTTTCTCGGGCTCATCGTCCGCGTTCCCTACGCGCTCATGCTTGGGACTGCCGGGGGAATTCTGGAATTCATTCCCGTGGTCGGGCCGCTGGTCGCAGCGATTCTGATTTTTGGCGTAGCGCTGCTCACGGGATCGCATTGGCTGGCAGTGCTGATCTTTTTAGGCGCATGGCGAATCCTGCAGGACTACGTCGTCTCACCACGAGTGATGGGCGCAAATATGGAACTGCATCCACTGGCCGCGATCTTCGGAGTGCTGGCCGGCGCTGAGATTGCAGGGGTCCTCGGCGTGTATCTCTCGATTCCCGTGATGGCCAGCCTGCGAATTGTTTGGCGGCGCTGGAGGATGTACGCGGAAAAGCGGCGCTTCGGGCCGCTGAACGAATATTCGTTTCTGGCAGAAACGACGCCGAGAAAATGAGTTACACGTAAGGGCAACGGTTCGTCTCGCGGGCGATTCCAAGGACTTCGACGAATCCAAAAAAAACTGTGAGCAGTGAGCGGCGAGCTTTGAGCAAACCTTGGGCTCAATGTTCAGCGTGTTAATGCTATGTCAGTTTACAAACTTTCACAATTGTGGCAGCCTCTCGCGCTTGAATGGAAGTAGAGTTTTGTGTTAGAAAGAATCCCTGTGCTGCTGGTTTGCGTACGCGGCACGTTTTGCAACTGGGGCTACTCAGTTCGGGCGGGACGCATCACATATGCGATCCGCCATCGCAAATTCCGGCGCCTCCGGAACTCCCTTGAAGTGGTTCCGCCGGTGTAAGACATCGAACCTCCTAGCCATTTTGGAGTTTCGGATGCAGTTATCCAGATCGCGCGAAATGGTCGGGAGTTCATGCCGGCTGCTGCGCAGCGCTTCCTTAAAACATTTCCACAACATCCTGAGACGTAGCGGAGCTACGCCTCCACAGTCACGTTTGATTTAGAGCCGGAGGAAGAAATGGCGACGAATCTTGTCCAAATTGAAAATGATGCCGAAATCAAGGCCCGCCTGGAAGCCGAGCGCGCGCGGCTGCGCAAAATTGCCGGCCTCGACCAGCCCACGCATTTTCATCGCCCGATAGAGCGGCCGTTCACCGCCGATCAGCGGGCGCACACGACGATTCTGTTCGGCGGATTTACGTGGAAACACGAAGACCTGATTCGCGCAGTGTTCCAGGGCTGCGGGTACAAATGCGAGAAGCTTCCGGTGCCAGATGTCGCGGGGTTCCAGATCGGCAAAGAGTATGGCAATAACGGCCAGTGCAACCCGACTTATTTCACGGTCGGCAATCTAGTGCAGTATTTGCAGTTCCTGGAGAAAGAAGGATTGTCGCGGCAGAAGATTCTGGATGACTACGTCTTCTTTACTGCGGGATCGTGCGGTCCTTGCCGCTTCGGCATGTATGAAGCCGAGTATCGGTTTGCGCTGAAGAATGCGGGTTTCGATGGCTTCCGCGTATTGCTGTTCAAGGACAGCGACGGAATCAAGGCCGCCTCGGGCGAGCCTGGGCTGAAGTTCACGATTGATTTCGGCTTTGGCATGCTGAATGCGTTGCACCTCGGTGACGTGATCAACGACCTTATTTATCAGATTCGTCCGTATGAAGTGAACAAGGGCGAGACCGACCGCGTGTTCCACGAGATGGTGGAAGGCCTTTGCGAGGACCTGCGCAACCGCAAGGCTTTCGAAATCGAACGCGACGGCCCCGAGTGGCTGAAGCCGAAGGTCAAGAGCAACAAGATTCTCCGCAATACGTTCAACGTGTTTGGCAAATGGCACGAGCACATGTGGGGCAAGGATTATCTGGCTGCGCTCGAGCACGCTCGGGAAAAAATGAACGCGATCGAACTTGACCGTACGCGCGTGAAGCCCACAGTAAAGATCACCGGCGAATTCTGGGCGCAGACAACCGAAGGCGACGGCAACTTCCACATGTTCGAATTCCTGGAGCGTGAAGGCTCACAGGTGCTGGTTGAGCCGATTGCGACGTGGGTGGCGTACCTCCTGTATCAGGCCAAGGCGCACGCGAAGGCGAAGTGGCCGGTGAACAAGCCGCACAAGAATCCCGAGTGGCATGAGTTTAAGAAGCAGTTTGCGAACTACATCGGATTGCGGAAGAAGTTGTGGGGAATCGGCGTCGGGCAGAAGATGTGGAATTTCTTCTATCACCGCACGGCGGAAAAGATGGGAGGAATTACGCACCATCTCGCCCCGCAGCAGGAACTCGCCGTGTTGGCAGCGCCGTTCTACAACCAACTTGCCCGTGGCGGCGAAGGCCACCTCGAAGTTGGCAAGAACATTTATTACACCGTGCACAAGCTGGCTCATATGGTGCTGGCGCTGAAGCCGTTCGGCTGCATGCCGTCAACGCAGTCGGATGGAGCGCAATCGGCGGTCATCAACAAATTCAAAGACATGATTTTCCTGCCGATCGAAACTTCGGGCGAAGGCGAAGTCAATGCGCACAGCCGTGTGCAGATGGCGCTCGGCGAAGCCAAGGTCAAGGCCAAGACCGAGTTCGAGCAGTGCCTGACGTCAACCGGCAAGAGCATGGCGGAAATCCGCGAGTACATTGATGAGCATCCGGAGCTGAAGCGTCCGTTCTATCACGTGCCGCATCGGGAAGGAGTAGCCGGCACGGCGGCGCAATTCATTCTCCATGTGAGCGACCGGATCGATAAGGACACGCAGTTCCGCAAGCGGTCGAGAGTAAGCGTAGGCGAGGCGGCGCCGGCGATGTCGGGAGATTAAGAGCCTTTAATCGCAAAGGACGCAAAGAACGGCCGCAAAGTTCGCGAAGGTTTTCTTCGTGGACTATGCGAGGCCTTCGCGATCTTTGCGGTTTAAGATTTTGACTTTTGCGAGGAGTGATGCACGATCACAGCCATAAAGGTCCGGCGCTGATTCAGATTTCAGGGATCGAATCCCAGCCCACGATCCAACAGATCAAGCACGAGCAGAAGCCGCATGACCATGTGACGAAGTTCCTCGTCGGCCTGGATGTTGGCTCGACTACCGTGAAAGCAGTGGCGGTGGATGCGGCCACAGATCAGGTCTTATGGCAGGACTATCAGCGGCACGAGACCAAGCAGCCGGAAAAGACGCTGGAGTTCCTGAAGCGGATGGAAGCCGATACCGGCATCAATCGCCACAACACGCGCATTTTCCTGACTGGCTCGGGTGGTGGTGGAATCGCTGAGCAGATCGGCGCGAAGTTTGTGCAGGAAGTAACTGCAGTCTCTCTCGCGGTTGAGAAGCTTCATCCGGAAGTGTATTCGGTTATCGAGCTTGGCGGGCAGGATGCGAAGATCATCGTGTTCAAAGACGACGAGGAAAGCGGACGTAAGAAGAAAATTCCTTCGATGAACGACAAGTGCGCCGGCGGCACGGGCGCGGTGATTGACAAGATCAATGCCAAATTGAAAATTCCAACGGTGGAACTGGGGAATCAGGGATACCACGGAGTCAAGCTGCACAAAGTCGCGGGCAAATGCGGGGTGTTTGCAGAAACTGATATCAATGGCCTGCAGAAGGTCGGAACGCCGCCGAACGAGTTGATGGCCTCCTTGTTCGAAGCCATTGTTCTGCAGAACCTGAGTGTCCTGACACGCGGGCACACACTTCGTCCGCACGTTCTGTTGCTCGGTGGGCCAAATAGTTTTATCCGCGGCATGAAAGAAGCCTGGCAGGCGAACATTCCTCGCATGTGGCAGGAGCGCAAAGTCCAGATTCCAGAGGGCGCGAAGCCAGAGGATCTGATTAAGGTTCCAGACAATGCGCAGTATTTCGCGGCGCTTGGTTCGATCGAGTTTGGCAAGAGCGAGGACGACTGCATCGGTTGCTACCGCGGATATGACCAGCTCGTCCACTACATTGAGTACGGACGCCAGGAGGAGAAGGCCAAGTCCGGCGGTAAGGGACTCGTGGAGAAGCCAGACGAGCTTGATGTCTTCAAAGAAGCCTACAAGCGAAAGAAGTTCACGCCTGCAGTTTTCCAGAAAGGCAGCACGGTCGGCGGATTTGTTGGAATTGATGGTGGCTCGACTTCTACGAAAGCCGTCTTGCTGAGCGAGAACGGCGACATTCTTTGCAAGTCGTATCAGCTCTCAAACGGCAATCCGATTCAGGACACGATTGAGATGTTCGAGAGCCTGCGCGGGCAAGTGGAAGCGCAGGGCGCGAAGATGGAAGTGCTGGGCGTTGCGACCACGGGTTATGCGAAGGACATCCTGAAAGACGTTTTGAACGCTGATGTGGCGTTGGTTGAGACGGTCGCGCACACGGAATCGGCGCTCAAGTTCTATGAAGATCCACACGTGATCGTGGATGTTGGCGGGCAGGACATCAAGATCATCATCCTGCATCAGGGCCGGGTGAAAGACTTCAAGCTGAACACGCAGTGCTCGGCGGGCAATGGATACTTCCTGCAATCCACCGCTGAGGGCTTCGGCATTGATGTGAACAAATATGCTGACCTGGCCTTCTCCGCTAAGGCGATGCCGGTGTTCGGATACGGCTGCGCGGTCTTCATGCAGTCGGACATTGTGAATTTCCAGCGCCAGGGCTGGCAGGCGCAGGAGATTCTGGCGGGCCTGGCGGCTGTGCTTCCGAAGAATGTTTTCTTATACGTCGCGAGCATTCCGAATTTGGCAGCTTTAGGGACCCGGTTCGTGCTGCAAGGCGGAACGCAGAACAATCTCGCGGTCGTGAAGGCAGAAGTAGATTTCATCCGCAACAGCTTTCGAGCTGCGGGTAAGAGTCCCGAAATCATCGTGCATGAGCATTGCGGAGAGTCAGGCGCAATCGGAGCGGCGCAGGAGGCATTGCGGTTGTGGCGCAAGGGCCAGCAGACCAC
>Ga0075425_100001094_pt1 | contig 26146 bp, 25 predicted proteins | sample SoiMethybrSBSTD4_FD_75300 | JGI IMG/M metagenome (GOLD analysis project Ga0075425, IMG submission 75300) | Bulk soil microbial communities from a Populus tree surrounding site in Tennessee, USA - Soil MetaG P. TD hybrid SBSTD4 | ecosystem: Environmental > Terrestrial > Soil > Tree plantation...
GGCATCCAGTGAATGTCGCTCCCTCCGAGCGAGACGAGTGCGACGTCGAAGTTCGTGTCGCGCTTCGCGGAGAAGACGATCTCTTTGCGCCGCTCGGAAACGTCGAACGAATCGATGGCGCGAAACTCGGGCGTCAGATCCTTGTCGCCGTTCGCGAGCTTTGCGCCGTTCGCGGTCTTCACGATGTGAATGGAGGTTTCAGGTCGCGGCACGGACTTGTATCCGAGGATGCCGCCTTCGTAGCTCAGCTCGGTGTATTGCACTGCGTGAGGCACGCTCAGCCAGTCGCTCGGAATCGGTTCGACCACCGGCTTTGGCCGGTCCGCAGGCATAGTCGCGCAGGCCGCCAGAAGCAAAGCGCCGAGTTTCCAAAATCGCACTGAAAATCGATTGTAAGTCATTGATAATCAATGCACAAATCCGTGGCAGCTATGATGCAAATAAAACAAGCATCATGGATCTGAACAGCAACCTCTTCCACTCGCGCAAGGATAACCGGAAAGGCGGACGCGCCATCGTCGTCTCGGTTGTCCTTCACAGTTTTTTCGCTGCGACCGTGCTGTTCGCCGGTGCCGCGGCAACGCAGCACGTTGCATCGGAGAAGCCGATTCACGCCTTCCTCGTGCGGGGCGCTGCGCCGCCACCACCGCCGCCGCCCCCGCCGCCGCCGCCCGCGCAGTCGGCGGGTGCGCAGTCGCATCCACAGCCGGTAGTGCACATCGAGCCGCCGAAAGTGACGCCGACGTTCGTGCAGCCGAGAGAGATTCCACAGGAAGTGCCGAAGGTCGAGATCCCGCAAGTTGCGACGACGACCGCGCCGGTCGATCCGACGCCTGCGCCATCGGCACCCTCAACCAGCACTGATGCCGGACAGCCGGGAGGCGTGATCGGCGGAGTTGCGGGAGGCGTGCAGGGCGGAACGGTGGGCGGTGAAGTCGGCGGACAGATTGGCGGTCAAATCGGCGGCGAGAAAGGCGGAGTCGTCGGCGGAACCGTTGGCGGACAACTCGGCGGAACCGGAACGGGAACCGCGGGCAACGGAACGGGCGGCGATCAAGATAAGCCCGCACTGCCTGACGGTCCGGTGCGCGTTGGAGGGAACGTGAAAGCGCCGATCGTCATCAGCCGCGTTCAGCCCGACTACACTGAAACCGCGCGCAAAGCACACGTAGCCGGCGTGGTCGTGGTCGAAGCGATCATCAACGAGAGCGGCGAAGTCGAGCAAGTCCACGTGGTCAAAGGACTGCCGATGGGTCTGAGCGAAAAAGCAGCAGAAGCGGTGAAAGGATGGAAGTTCCGGCCGGGGACGATGGGGGGACAGCCGGTGGCCGTGATTTTTGATCTGACCGTCAACTTTAAACTTGATTAGTAATGAGTGAATGAGTGATGAGTGATGAGCTCATCACTCATTACTCGTCACTCATCACTCGCCGATACCTTCGCGCTTCGAATCACCCTCGCGAACTTTTCGCGAGATCGCCTTCGCCTGCAAAAACAGCCCAAGGTAATCGCGGCCGCCCGCTTTCGAATCGGTGCCCGACATGTTGAATCCGCCGAACGGATGCACGCCGACGAGCGCGCCCGTGCATTTGCGATTCACGTACAGATTGCCGACGAAGAACTCCTCCTCTGCGCGGGCGATCTTGTCGGGATTGTCGGTGAACACCGCGCCGGTGAGTCCGAACTGCGTGTCGTTGGCGATGTGCAGAGCGTCATCGAAGTCCTTCGCTTTGATCACCGCGAGCACCGGGCCGAAGATCTCTTCCTGCGCGATCGTGGCCTGCGGCGCGACGTCGGCGATCACCGTCGGCTCGATGAAGAATCCGTTTTCCGGATGCACTTCGCCGCCGGCGACGAGACGTCCTTCGCTCTTGCCGCGCTCGATGTACTCCTTGATCTTCTTCATCGACGACTCGTTCACGACCGGCCCGATCTGCGAGTCGCCGCTCTCCGCGGCACCGAGCTTCAACGCCTTCGTCTTCTCGACAACGCGCGGAACGAAGTCGTCGTAGATCGCTTCGTCGACGATGAGTCGCGAGCATGCAGAGCATTTCTGTCCCTGGAATCCGAACGCCGAGGCGACGACTGCAGCCGCCGCGTTGTCGAGATCCTTCGTTTCTCGATCGACGATGATCGCGTCCTTGCCGCCCATCTCCGCGACGACGCGCTTGATCCACAGCTGCCCCTTCTGCGTCTTCGCCGCTTCCTCGTTGATGTGCAGTCCGACTTCCTTCGATCCGGTGAAGCTGATGAAGCGGATGCGCGGATGCTGAATCAGCGGATCGCCGACCTCACCGCCGCCGCCGGAGAGAAAGTTGACGACGCCGGCGGGCATCCCTGCTTCTTCGAGTAGTGCGAAGAAGCGATAGGCGATCCACGGCGAATCGCTCGACGGCTTCAGCACGACGCAGTTTCCGGCAGCGACGGCGGCGGTCGTCATGCCGGTCATGATCGCCAGCGGGAAGTTCCACGGCGGAATCACGGCGCCGACGCCGAGGGGGATGTAGACGAGATCGTTGTCCTCCCCTTCGATCTTCGTGATCGGCTGCTCGCCGCCATAGCGGTACGCCTCGCGCGCGTAGAACTCCATGAAGTCGATCGCCTCGGCCGTGTCAGCGTCGGCCTCGGGCCACGTCTTGCCGACTTCGTAGACCATCGTCGCGGAGAATTCGTGCTTCCGTTCGCGCATCAGTTGCGCGGCCTTCACGAGCAGTCCAGCACGAACGTCAACAGGTTGACGTTTCCACGACTCGAACGCTTTCCATCCGGCGTCGACCGCCTTCTCGACGTGCTCGCGCGTTCCTTTCGAGAAGCGGCCGAGCACTTGATCTTTGTGCGATGGGTTGACTGAGTCGAATGTTTTCAGTCGTGTAATGCGCTCGCCGCCGATCACGACGGGATACTCACGGCCGAATTCGGCGCTTACTTTCGCGAGTGCCGCTTCCATCGCGGACTTGTTCTCCGCTTTGCTGAAATCGGTCAGCGGCTCATTCTTGAATTCGCTTAGCATGTGATTCCTTTCGGGCGTGGAGGATAGGCGCCTCGCCTGTCGGGCCTGTCCTCCATCTTGCAGGCAAGGCGCGTATGGTATCGAAATCAAAGTTGAGAGCAAGGACGCTCGTCTGTGCGCTGTTGCTCTCGTCGTGCGCGTCGATGCTGCCGTGGCACGACGCTCCTCCGGCCGACGAAGTGAACCTCGCCGTCACCGTTGAAAACAATCTGTTATTCCTCCCCAGCGCGACGATCAACGGCCGCAGCGGCCGCTACTTTTTCGGCTCCGCGAACGCCCGCAGCGTCATCGATCCCACGTTCGCCTCGACCCTCGGCGGTGCTCCATCGACAGTCGAGCTCGGAGATCGTGAATCGCTTCGCTTCACTCCGGTCACGCTCGATCTCCGCAAGACCGGCGACGCCATCCTCGGCGCCGACTTGTGGGACGCACACGCCGTGACGATCGACTACCGCGCCGGACTCTTCACGTATCAGAAGAGCGGCATCCATCCCGACTTCATGTCGATCTTCACGTACGACGTCGAGCCGATGATCAACATCATCGTCGACGGCCGATCGATCTCCGCGATCGTCGACACAGCGCTTCCCGACACGCTCGTGCTTCCGCGCGCGACCGAAGGACGCGGGAGCGCGCATGTCGTCATCGCGCAGACGGACTTCGGCAACGTCGACGTCAAGTACGCGAACGTGTCACGACCTCGTGTCGGAAATCGGTTGCTTTCGAAATTCTTGGTATCGATCGACTACGGGCGGCGCGAAGTGGGGCTGTGGCGCGATCCGCGCATTCCATAAAATGCACACCGTGAAGCACGCAGCCGCAGCACTGGCAATCGTTCTTGCAGTCGGCGCGAACGCGCAAACGCAGACGCTCACCTTCGACGGATTTCTGAGCGGCCGAAGCGTCAGCGCGGAGAAGGAGTACCCGTCGTGGCTCGAGCGCGGCGAGGGACGTTTCGACGCGCGCGGCAATCAGACGTTCGCGCTCGCGCAGCTCGGCGCCGACTGGGCGCCGAACGAGCACTTCGACATGCACGTTTCGGGACTGGCGCGTCACGAGCCGTCGTCATTCGGCGGACGCCGCGCCGGATTGACCGAGGCGTATTTCGACGTGGCGGGCGGCGGCTTCCAACTGCGCGCCGGACAATTTTTCCTGCCGACGTCGCGCGAGAACAAAGGACCGCTCTGGACGTCGCCGTACACGCTGACGTGGTCGGCGCTCAATACGTGGATCGGCGAAGAAGTACGGCCCGTCGGCGCCGATCTGCAATGGAAGAGCGAGTTCTATTGGACCATCGGCGCGACTGCGTTCCGCGGCAACGACACGTCGGGAACGCTGCTGGCGTGGCGCGGTTGGGCGATGACGAATCGTCTCACCGTCTACAACGAGCCGCTGCCGCTGCCACCGCTTCCCGACTTCCGGGGATTTCAGAAAGACGTGACGCATCCGTTCACGCACGATCTCGATCACCGCACCGGATTCGCGGAGCGCGTCCGCTACACGCTGCCCGAGCGCGCAAACGTTCAGCTCACGCACTTCGACAATCGCGGCGACGAATTGCTGCACGACGGTTTCCCCGGCGAGTACGCGTGGCGCACGCGCTACTCGCAGATCAGCGGCGAGATCGGAACGACGTCGCCGACCACTGCAGCGGCGGAGTGGATGTGGGGCAACACGCGCATGGGACTTCCGCAGTTCGCGCACGTGAACACCGACTTTCAGGCGTGGTACGCGCTCGTGACGCACAAGTTCGGCCGCAATCGCGTGACCGCGCGCATCGAGCAGTACTCGGTGACCGACAAAGCGCACGCCGCCGTCGAGGTGTACGACGATGAGGGCCGCGCCTGGACCGCGGCGTGGTTGTACGACTTCACGAAGACGCTGCGCGGCGGACTCGAGTTCGTGCAGCTCACCGGCACGCGCGAGGAGAAGTACGACGCGCGGAAGGTGTCGGTGGAGTTGCGGTACGCGCTGCGGTAACGCGATCAGTCCACGTCGATCGCCGCATCCTCGAACACGATCGCCTTCACCACATCCCGATGCGCCTCGATGATCCGCTTCGCGCCTTGATCGCCGCTTAGTGACAGCAGCTCGTCGCGAAACTCGCGCGCAAAGTACGCGGGGACGCCGAGCGTGCCGCTGTATGCAGTCGCAGCGATCGGCGCGTTCGCATTCGCGAGCGCGCGCAGATGTTCCGCAGTCACATGCGGCTGATCGCAGAGCGTGATCAGCACGTCGTCGTCGCACGCCGCGACTCCCGCGCGGATCGATGACGCGATGCCGTCATTCGCCGGATTCATCACCATGCGGAACGGCACCGGGAACTCGGGAGTCGTCACCACGATCACCTCGCCCACTTCGCTGGCGATCCTCGCCGCGCGATGAATCAGCGTCTCGCCGTCGATCGTGACGAGCTGCTTCGGTGATCCGCGGCGCCGCGAGAATCCGGCGGCGAGCACGATTACGTGCACGACACCGTTTCGCGCGGCTCGTGAATCGGTCCGTTGATCTCGCGCAGCGATTGTCCCGTTCGACGATTGAGCGCCGCCTGCACCTCGGCCACGATCGAGAGCGCGATCTCCTCCGGCGTCTCGCCGCCGAGGTCGAGACCGATCGGACTATGGAGCTTCTCGCGCCAGTGATCGGGAACGGTGCCGAGCTGCCACAGCAGCTCGCGCCCGCGATCTTTCGGTCCGAGCAAGCCGACATACGGAATCGAGCTCGGAAGGAGCGCGGCCAGCAACGCGAGGTCGTGAAGGAAGTTGTGCGTCATCACGATCGCCGCATCGAACGCCGCCAGATCGATCTTGTCCGGCACCTCTTCGGGGTGCACATCTTTCGGTGCAATCACCGCGGCCAGCATTCCGGCGTGATGGGCGAGGTGCGCGACCGGCTCGACGTCGGCACCGCCGCCGAAGATGGCGATGGCGCGCTCGGGACGAATCATCTCAACGAGCAGCTCGCGTCCTTCGTGCCTGGTCGTCCAGACGACAGGCTCGCGCCCGCGCCAGTGAAAGTCGGTGACGAGTCGCGGCGGATGCGCGGCATCGAACGGCTCGATGAGGAGATCGATCTCGCCGCGGCATCCGAGGCCGAGGCCGAAGACGATGTCGGTCATCCTGGAGGAGTCGTAGTGAATGAGACGCGGCTTGAAGTCGCCGAGCCAGATGGCGACGCGCTCGGCGAGATCGCGCTCGAGACATCCGCCGCTGATCGTGCCGAACGACTCGCCGTCTTCGCTGATCACCGCGCGCGCGCCGGCGCGGCGGTACGTCGAGCCGCTCGTCCCGACGATCGTGGCGAGCACGCCGCGTTTTCCCGCGTCGATGATCGAGCGGGCCGCGGCGATCGTTCGGGTGATCTCGTGCATGTCAGGCGAGCTTCAGTGGCAAATTCCTTACCCGCTTCCCCGTCGCGGCGAAGATCGCGTTCGCAACCGCGGGCATCAGCGGCGGCACCGGCGGCTCGCCGACGCCGCTCGGCTTCGCGCTGCTCGGCACGATGATGACTTCGACATGCGGCGCTTCGCTCACGCGCACGAGCGGGTACTCGTGAAAGTTCGTCTGCTTCACCGCGCCGCTGTCGAGCGTGATCTCCGCGTTCATCGCCGAAAGCGCGAAGATGATTCCCCCTTCGACCTGCGCGGCGACGCCGTCGGGATTGACGGCCGTGCCGCAATCGATCGCGCACGTCACGCGATCGACACGCACTTCACCGTTCTTCGCCACCGTCACCTCGGCGACCTGCGCGACGTACGAGTCGTAATACTGCGCGGCGAATCCGCGTCCGCGTCCCGCCGGCAGCGGCTTGCCCCAACCTGACTTCTCGCGAGCGAGCTCGATGACGCGGCGGAAGCGATCGCTCTCGTACGGCGTGTCGTCGGGATCCTGCGTCGGAACGGTTTTCTTTCCGACGAGCTCGAGTTGGAATTCGATCGGATCGCGTCCTGCGGCGTGCGCAAGCTCGTCGAGGAACGACTGCGTGACGAATACGTTCGATCCTTCTTCGACGCCGCGCAGCCAGCCGAGGGGAAGGGAGGACTTCACCGGCGCATATTCGAAACGCATGTTCGGGATGATGAAGTTGAGATCGGACAGACCGCCGTTGATGCTGTCCTCGACTCCTTTCGCGTCGAAGGTCCCGCGCCACCAGCCGCGAATGGCGGGACCGGCCAGTCGATGCGTGTACGCCACAAGCTTGTTGTTCTCATCGAGCACGCCGGTGAGTTTGTTGAGAGTCGGCGGGCGGTAGTAGTCGTGCGTCATGTCGTCTTCGCGCGTCCACTGCAGATGAACGGGTGCACCGGCCGCTTTCGACAGCAGCGCCGCTTCGACCGCGTAGTCGGCGCAGATGCGGCGGCCGAATCCGCCGCCGATCAACGGGATGTTGACCTTCACCTGCTCCGGCTTGATCTTCAGCGCGCCGGCGACCGCACTCGCGACTTTGTTCGGAAATTGCGTCGGCGCCCAAACCTCCGCGCCGTCGGCGGTGACGTTCGCAGTCGCGTTCTGCGGCTCGAGCGTCGCGTGCGCGAGCGTCGCCACTTCGTACGTCGCTTCGATCGTCTTCGCGCCGGTGACTTTGTCGACGTCGCCTTCGTTGCGATAGCGAATGAGATTGCTGCCGTCGATGGCGTCGCTCATCGCTTTGCTTAGCGATGCAGTGCTCTCGCTGCCGCTTTCCCACTTGATGTCGAGCGCATTGCGGCCTTGAATCGCCGCCCACGTCGACGTGGCGATGACCGCGACACCGTTCCACGGCATGTCTTTGTTGACGGCGTCGATGCGAACGATCTGTTTGACGCCGGGAACCTGCTTCGCCTTCGCGTCGTCGACGCTCACGACTTTCGCATCGAACACCGGCGCGCGTGCGATCGCGGCGTACAACATTCCCGGCACGCGCACGTCGATGCCGAAGGTGGCCTTGCCGGTGACGACGTCGTTGTTGTCGATGCGTCGCGGACTCTTTCCGATCAGCTTGAACTTCGACGGATCTTTCAGCGGCACGTTCTGCGGCACATCGAGCTTCGACGCCGCTTCGGCCACTTCGCCGAATCCGATCGAACGCGCGCCGCTCGTGATGACGCCCTTCGACACGCTGCACGTCGCGGGATCGACTCCCCACTTCGCCGCAGCGGCCGCGACGAGCATCGCGCGCGCGGTCGCACCGGCAGTGCGCAGGCGCGTGAAGCTTCCCTGCACGCTTCCGCTTCCACCCGTGCCTTGATTGCCGAATTTCTTCGTGTCGTAATGCGCCGTCTTCACGCGTACCTTCGACCAATCCGCATCCAGCTCCTCGGCGACGATCTGCGAGAGCGACGTGCGCACGCCCTGCCCCATCTCGGACTTCGGAACGAAGATCGTCGTCGTACCGTCTTTGCCGATGTGAATGAACGGACCGAGCTCGTTCTCGACCGACGAATCGGCGCGCGATGGGAGGTGAATCGCGAGCGCGAGTCCCGCGCCGGCGGCCGTGGTGATGGTGATGAACTCGCGGCGGTTCACGCCTGCTCTCCCGCGGCGCGATGAATCGCTTTGCGAATGCGCTGATACGTTCCGCAGCGACAGAGATTGCCATCCATGGCCGCGTCGATGTCGGCGTCGCTCGGCTTCGGCTTCTTCATCAGCAGCGCGGCGGCGGACATGATCTGTCCGGCCTGGCAGTAGCCGCACTGCGGAACGTTCTCCGCCGACCACGCCTGCTGCAGCGGGTGCGTTCCGTTCGGCGACAGTCCTTCGATCGTGACGATCTTCTTCGACTTCACCGCGTCGACGGTCGTCGAGCACGAGCGAATCGCCTCGCCGTCCGCGAGCACGGTGCACGCGCCGCACAATCCCATGCCGCAGCCGAACTTCGTGCCGGTCAGTGCGAGCTCGTCGCGAAGAATCCAGAGCAGCGGCGTGTTTGGTGGCGACGCGATCTCGCGCGTCTTGCCGTTGATGTTGAGAGTGGGCATGCGAGAAATATAGAAAAGCCGGATGTGACGGAAGTAAACAATCCGCCACAAGCGTGGTAAAACGTCACGATCAATCCATGGTCATCTCCGGTTTCATCACCCTAATGCTGTTGATGTTCGGCTCGGAGCATGCGGAGGCAAACGTGAAGCTGTACCCGCACGTCGCTGCGGCAACTGCGCACGATCGCGTGCTGATCATCGCGCCGCACATCGACGACGAGGCCATCGGCGCCGCCGGCTACGCCGCCGACGCCATCGCGAACGGAGCCGACGTGTACGTCGCGTTCCTCACCGCGGGCGACTGCAACCGCTTCTCCGCGCGCCTCGTGAACAAGACGCTCGATCCGAAGCCGGCCAGCTATCTCAACGTCGGCAAGACGCGCATCTCCGAAGCGAAATCGGCCATGCACATGCTCGGCGTCGCTCCCGATCACTACTTCATCCTCGGCTATCCCGACCGCGGACTCCGCTCGATCCTCGACCACCGCAGCGACGTCATCCGGTCCAAAGCAACCGATCGCCGCGAAGTCCCGTACGAAGAAGCGATGACGCCCGGATCGCCGTACAGCTTCGCCAGCATGATGAACGACATCGAACAGGTCGTCGAAGCAGCGAAGCCGACGATCGTGATCGCCCCCGTGTCGTTCGATCATCACCCCGATCACGCCGCCGCCGCGGAGATCACCGACCTCGCGCTCGATGATCTCGACCTCCATCCGCACCGCCTCGGATACCTCGTGCACTCCGGCCGCATCCCGACGCTGGTACGCACGCCGGAACGCGCGCTCGCGCCGCCGATGCGCATGCGCGAGATGACGTGGGCGACCTACCCGCTGACCATTCCGGTGCAGAAGCAGAAGGACGAGATCCTGCAGACGTACAAGAGCCAGCGGCCGTACACGTCGATCTTGCGGAACAAGTTCGTGCGGACGAACGAGCTGTTCCTCGTGCCGCCGTCATAACGACTCCGCCTGTCCCGCCACCCGGACAGGCGAGGGCGCCCATCCCCCACTGGAAGCGTATCTTGCATGAGGTTCGCGGTTCTTCTCCTCGCGATTGCTTGCGGCGGTCGCTCCTCACCCTTTCATCCCGACAAATTCGATCTGCTCATTCGCAACGGCGACGTCATCGACGGCACCGGCCGCGCGCGCGTGCGCGAGGACATCGGCATTCGCGGCGACACGATCGTTGCCATCGGCGATTTGTCGCGCGAGACGGCCAGGACGACGATCGACGCGCACAATCAAGTCGTCACGCCCGGCTTCATCGATCTCCTCGGGCATTCCGAAGGCGCGGTGCTGATCGATCCGCATGTCGAAGGGAAAGTGCGGCAAGGCGTCACGACCGAAGTGACGGGCGAAGGACATTCGCCCGGGCCGATCAACGACGCGATGGCGGCGGAAGTGAATCGGACGAAGCCGCCGGGATTCCCCGACGCCACATGGCGCTCGCTCGCCGACTACATGCGCGAGATCGAGAAGCGCGGCTCGGCGATCAACTTCGCGTTCTACATCGGCGCCACCAATCCGCGCGAGATCGTCCTCGGCGACGCGAATCGCGATCCGACGCCGGAAGAGTTGAAACGGATGGAAGCGATCGTCGATCAGGCGGTGAACGACGGCGCGTGGGGACTGACGACCGCGCTCATCTATCCGCCCGGAAGTTTCGCGAAGACGGAAGAGATCATCGCGCTCGCCAAGCACACGCCGAGCTACTGGACGCATCTGCGCAGCGAAGGGGATCACATCGACGCTGCGATCGACGAAGCGATTCGCATCGGACGCGAGGCGCACGTCCGGGTGAATCAGTTTCACATCAAGACCGGCGGCGCGATGAAGGGACACATGTCCGAAGTGATCGAGAGGATCGAGCGCGCGCAGAAGAGCGGCGTCGATTACGCGGGAAACGTCTATCCGTACACCGCGACGTCGACCGATCTCCAGGTGATCGTTCCTGCGTGGGCGCTGCAAGGCGGCTACCTGAAATTCGTGGAGCGACTGAAAGATCCGGCGACGCGCGCACGCGTCGCGAGCGAGATCCGCGTCGGCGACGGCTCGACGATTCTCATTCGCGGCATTCCCGAGCCGACCACGATGAAGCAGTACGAGCGCAAGCGCCTCGACGCCGTCGCGCGCGAGATGAACACGACTCCCGCGGAAGCGGCGCTGCGGTTGTTCGAAGGAAGCAACGCATCGCCGATCGCGATCTACTTCAACCTGCTCGAGTCGGACCTGGAGCTCGCGCTCAAGCAACCGTGGACCTCGGTCGGATCGGACTCAGGCGCCGTCGTCGGCGCTGCGCGACAGCAAGGCGCGCATCCTCGCGCCTACGGCACCTTCCCGCGAATCCTCGGCCACTACGTTCGCGACGAGAAGTTGTTCTCGCTCGAAGAGGCGGTGCGCAAGATGACCTCGCTCGCGGCGTCGCGCGTCGGCTTCACCGATCGCGGGAAAATCGCCGTCGGGATGAAGGCGGACGTCGTCGTCTTCGATCCCAACACCATCCGCGATGCCTCGACGTACGAAGATCCGCATCACTTCAGCGAAGGGATCTCGAACGTGATCGTCAACGGGACGCTGGTGCTGCGGGACGGGAAGATGACTGAGAGTTTGCCGGGGCGGGTACTGCGGCGGCCGCACGGCGCCGCGGCATCGGCGTCGGCCCGCGAAGATTCGCGTCGAGAAAATCGCTGATCGTCTGCTTCCACTGCTGATCGTCGAACTGATGATCGGCGTGCTCCGCGGTCGGCAGCAGATGCAGCTCCGCTTTCACGCCGTTCGCGGTCAGCGCGTCGTACAACATCTGCGACTGCTGCCACGGCGTGAGGCAGTCCTGCTGTCCCTGCAGAATCAGAAACGGAGGATCGTCGGGCGTAATGTAGTTGATCGGATTCGACGTCGCCGTCTTCTCGGCGCACTGCTGAATCGCGCATCCCATCAACAGCGACGGCGGCATGAACGGCGAGTTCGCGCTGAGATTTCCGTAGCACGGAAGCTTCTGCTCGTCGATCTTCAGCAGGTCGATCGGGCCGTACATGTCGACGACCACTTTCACGCGGCTCGAGTACTGCGCGTTGCCGAAGTCGATGCCTTCGAGCTCGGGACGATCGGCGGTCGTGCCGAGCATCGCAGCGAGATGTCCGCCGGCGGACGTTCCGAACACACCGACGCGATCGGGATCGAAGCGATAGCGCGCGGCGTTCGCGCGAATCCATCGCACCGCCGCTTTGCACGCTTCGAGCTGCGACGGCCAGACGTTCTTCGGCGCCAGCGGATAGTCGATGCTCACGACGGCGTAGCCGCGCAGCGCCTGGCGAATGGCCGGGCCGCCGGTGCGGTCGCCAGTGATCCACGCGCCGCTGTGCAGATAGAGGATGACGGGAAACGGCCCGGTGGCGTCGGGGATGCGCAAGTCGAGCAGCAGCGGATCGGATCCGACGCGCGCGTATTCGATGTTCTCGATGAGTGTGAACGTGCCGGTGCCCGGCGTCGGCGGATATTGCGCCGACGCCGAGGAGGCGATCAGAAATACCAGGGGCAGGAGTCTTTTCACTTGAAGAGAAGTGCGATCGATGGGGATCCGACTTCTGCGCCGTTTGCTTCGGCGTGCGGATAGATGAAGAAGTTGAGCGGCTCGGCAGTCTTCGGTTTCAGGACGAGATCGCGGCCGACAGTGAACTGCACGCGGTTGGGATCGAGACTGCCGAAGAGATACTGCTTCGCAGTGACGTCCGTGAGCTTCGACGCATCGCTGGCGTCGACCGGAATCCATCCTTTGCCTTTCACGTAGAACTCGGCCCAGCAGTGATAGCCCTTCACCTGTCCGTCGGGAGCGGTGAGCGGAAAGCCGATGACGAATCGCGCCGGAATTCCTTTCGCGCGGGCAAGCGAGAGGAAGAGCGAGTGAAAGTCGGTGCAGTTCCCCTTCTTGATGTCGCACGCGCGCTCGGTGTCGCCGTGTCCCCATCCCGGAACGGTCTTGTCATACGTCATGTTGGAGACGAGGTAGTCGTAGATCGCATGCGCCTGATCGACCGTCGACGTCTTGCCGGCGGTGATCTCTTCGGCGAGCTTGTGCACGCGCGGCGAAAGCGTCACGAGCTTGTCGGCGCGCAGGGCGCGATCGATCTCCGCTTTCGACGCTGCGGTCTCGAACGGATGGTCGAGCGTCTCCTCGTGGCGTGTCGCCTTGAAGTTGACTTTGACGACGACGTCGGACGCCGGATTGGCGATCGTGGCGACGGCGTACTCGTTCCCGAATTCCGAGTCTTTGTAGCGTTCCCACTTGTACGGCGAGTCGATGGCGACGTCGCTCACCACCTGCGCGCCGCGCGTCACCGGAAGCGGGATCCACACTTTTACTTCATTCGTCCCGGCCGGAATGCCGGAGACGGTGGCAACGTACGTCGCGTCGAACGATCTCGACTTCGGCGATGCTGTAGCAACAGCGAGCGCGGCAGCAAGGATGACGATCGTCTTCTTCATGGGCTTCGCTAACGCGAAAGCTCGCCCGTGTCATCCCGCGACGCCCCTCACCCGGCCTTCGGCCACCCTCTCCCCGCGTTGCGGGGCGAGGGTCCTGATGAGTCCCTTCTCCCCGCTTGCGGGGAGAAGGTGGCCGAAGGCCGGATGAGGGGCCGTCATTTCTCTAATGTTTCGCCCCTCGCCTCTTCGGCGGCGCCGTGAACACCGTGTACGTCAAAGCATTCGTCTTCGTCACCGTGCCGCTGCCGACCTTCACGACGACGTCGGCGTTGCCGGCCGCGTGCGGAGGGACGACGACGTTCATCGTCACGGCGTTCACGAAGTAAAAGTTCGACGACGGCACCGGGACTCCGCCGATCGTCACGCTCGCGGTCGACGCAGTGGTGAAGCCGGCGCCGGTGAGCGTGAGCAGTTGTCCGCCGGTGGTGATCACGCTCGAAGGCGAGATCGAGTCGACCGAGAGCGCGGGCACGTTGTAGGAGAAGCCGTGCGACAGCGTGGCGTTCGTGCCATCGGGATTCGTGACCGTCACGTCGACGGTGAGATTCTGATCGATCGGACCGAGCGGCGTCGTCGCGGTGATCTTCGTCGAATCGACGACAGTCACGTTCGTCGCCGGCCGCGTCCCGAAGGTGACGGTCGCGCCGCTCTGGAAATTCGAGCCGTTGATCGTGACGGGCGTGCCGCCAGACGTCGATCCGGTTTGCGGCGACACACTCGCGACCGCGAGCTGCGGATTGACGTAAGTGAAAGTGCCGGTGCCCTTCTGCGCGTCGGGATTCGTGATCGTGACCGTCACCGTTCCCGCGGCGTGCACAGGAGTCGTTGCAGTGATGCTCGTGCTGCTGTTCACCGTCACGCTGATCGCATTCGACGTGTCGAACTTCACGGTCGCGCCGTTCGCGAAGTTCGTTCCGGTGATCGAGACGATCGTGCCGCCGTTCGGCGATCCGCTCGAAGGACTGATCGAAGTGATCGTCGGCGGCGCGGCCTGCACCGCTTGCACCGTGAAAACGCCGCCCATCGTGGTGTGTCCGACGCCGCATGCCGACTGCGTGCAGATGTATGAAAACGTTCCGGGCTGATTCGCCACGAACGAGACCGAGCGCGTCTGTCCCTTCGCGATGATGAAGTTGAAGTTCTCGAAGTACGTCTCCAGGAAAAAGCCGTGGCCGACGTTGCCCGTCGATTTGTCGCCGCTCGGGACGGTGATGTTCAGCGTGACGCTGTCGCCCTGGTTCACGACGAACGGCGACGGCGACACGGTGAACTGGTAGCTCGAGGCCTGACTGCCGTTCGTCGCCTGCGCGGTGATATTGAACGTCTTCGAGTCGAGCGGCGCAGGCATGGCGTCGATCGCCACCGCCGACGTCGCTTCGTGAATGAGTCCGGCGTGAATGCGGTGAAGCAGTTCATCGAGATCGGTGGCCTGATGCACGTCCTGCGCGAAGAGCGGAAGGGCGAGCATCGACGAAATGACGAGGAGGAGTTTGCGCATGGTCGGGATGTTAGACGGCTGCAGGCCGAATCCGGTTTACAACCTGATGACAATGTTCTTGCGATAAAGAATCCACAGAATGCCGAGCCAGAAGGCGACGAAGCAGAGTCCCCACAGCAGGGACGCGAACTTCGGCTCGAAGAACGGCTCGAACGCGATGACGTACGTCAGGTGATGAATCGATACCGGCTTGCCGTTGTAGTTGACCTTGATCAGCGAGTCGATGAGCCGCGCCATCAGACCCGAGCCGACGAATGCGACGAGCGGATTGAGTCCGTAGATCGCGAACGGCGTCGACCACCGCTTCACGCCCAGCATGTCGATCAGCCAGAGGCACGTCGCCAGCACGACGCAAGCGAAGCCCGCGGTAAAAAGGACGTACGAGCTCGTCCAGAGATTCTTGTTGATCGGGAAGACCCAGTCCCAGAACTTCGCCACGAGCATCGCCAGCGATCCGGCACCGAACAGACCGGCGATGCGATCGACGAGCGGCCGCTGCTTGTCGGTGATCCACTCGCCCGCGAGCACACCGAGGAGCGCGGTGGCGATCGCGGGGATCGTCGACAGCGGTCCTTCCGGATCCCACGTCTTCGTGATCGACCAGGTGTGATTCGTGGTCAGGATGAGACGATCGGTCCACGCCGCGAGCGTGTGCTCGGGTTGATCGAGCAGAAAGACGCCGAGGATGCCGCCGGTGCCCGGCACCGGAATGAGCGTCATGATGATCCAGTAGCCGATGAGAATCGCGCTGATGACGATGATGCGTTGGCGCCAGTTCGTCTTTCGCGCGATGAGAGCCGCGCACATGTACGCGATGCCGATGCGCTGCAGCACGCCGAGGAACCGCAGGTGTTCGATACGCCAGAGGACGCGCTGGAGGAACGTTGGTGACGGAACGTTCGGAATCTTCAGCCACCAGTAGAAGGGGAACCAGTTGAGAAGCAGTCCGCACGCGAAGATGAGCAGTCCGCGTTTCACGATCTGCTTGGGCGGTTTGCGCGAGAGATGTGTGGTGATGCCGACGATGAAGAGGAAGAAGGGAAAGACGAGATCGGTCGGCGTCCATCCGTTCCATGCTGCGTGCTCGAGCGGCGCGTAGACGCTCCCCGAGCCGGGATCGTTGACGAGGAGCATGCCGGCGATGGTCGCGCCGCGGAAGACGTCGAGTGCGAGGAGGCGCGATGTGGCGCCGCCGCCCTCGGCGGCGTTCAGACGCGCCGCCGAGGGCGGCGGCGCCACATTGTTCTCACCCATTCTTCAATCGAGCATACGCCTTCAGCTCGCGCACCGCCCCTGCCTTGTCGCCACGTTTCTCCAACAACCCGGCGAGGTTGTAGTGGGCGTCGGCATTCTCCGGATCGATCTCCAGCGCGAGCTCGTAGGCTCGCGCGGCCTCGGCGATGCGTCCGAGATCTTCGAGCGCGACGCCGAGGTTGAACGCGGCGATCGGATGATCCGGATCCGCCGAGAGCGCGGCGCGATAGTGCTTCTCCGCGGCTGCGGGCGCGCGCTGCTCGTGCAGCAGGCGTCCGAGGTTGACGTGCGCGTCGGCGTGATTCGGATCGAGCTGCAGCGCGCGCTCGTACGCATCGCGCGCGTCGTCGGCCGACATCTGTTCGAGATGACAGCCGGCGTCGTACCAGTCGTCCGCATCGAGATCGTCATTCTCCGGCCGCGGCACCGTGACGACGTTCGCAACGATGTCGTCGACGGCGAAGTCGAAGAGCGCTTGTCCTGATTCGGGATTCCAGACGCTGTCTTTGTCGCGAACGACGAGGCGCTCGCCGTCCGCCGCGATCCGCACGCCGGCCAGGCTGCCGCCCTCGGGAAGATGCTCGCGCAACCGCTCGAGCGCTCGCCGCACCTTGCGCTGCGGGATGTCGTTGGCGACGAGCTCGCTCGCGGTTCGAAGGACGACCAGATCGCGAAATCCGAACCGCAGTTCGCCGCGCGGCCCACGCTCGGGGTTGAGGAATCCTTTGGAAGCGTATGACCGAATCTGCGCGGGCCGCAGCCCGAGCAGCGCCGCGACCTCGCGGAGCGAATAGGACATGGCTGATTGTAGCGTGATGGTGACCTGAGAGATCCCGCCGCGTCCTATATTCGATACGGGAGGAACGCATGCGCACTGCTCGGCTGTTCGTCGTCCTCGCTTTCTTCGCTCTTCCGCTCGCCGCCGCTTCGAATGAGTTCGTTCTGAACTACTCCGCTTCGAGCCTGCAGCCGGGAAGCCACTTCGAGTTCGTCGTGACGGCAAAGAGCGGCTACTTCCTCTCATCGAAAGCCGTCGTCCGCGGAAACATGCGCGCCTACGGCGACAGCGCGATCCACGACCTGCAACACGCGTCGAACACGATGCAATGGAAATTCGCCGCTCCGACAAGCGGTGAGTTTCCCGAGCAATCGTTCAGTTTCGAGTTCCCGAAGGAGCTCGACACGAATCGCATGCTCTTCCTGACGGTCGACTGCACGTCTGAAGTTCGCGACCGCGAGGGCCACTACCGGACGAATCACAACGTGCAGACGCTTCCGGTCTATCTGAACGCAGCGAAGAAAGCGTCCTTCATCCTGACGGGCGAAGCCGACGGAGCGTTCAACCTGGCGATCCGCTAGCGCGCGCGAGCGCGCGTCGCGCTCTTCGCGCGTGGGACGGCCTTGGCCGGCTTCCGCTTCGTCTCGCTCTTGATCGGCAGCTTCGCCGCGGTCTTCTTCTCCGTCTTGGAAGCGGCACCGCCGAGCGATGCGCGCAGCGCCTCCATCAGATCGATCACCTGCGCCCGCGGCTCCGCCACCTCGGTATTCGTGATCTCTTTGCCGTCCTCGATCTTCTGATTGATCAGGGCGCGAATGCGCTCGCTCACTTCGTCGCGATAGTTCTCTGGCTGGAACTCGTCGTTCGCTCCCATCTCCGCGAGCTGCACGGCCATCTTCAGCTCGTTGTCTTTCACGATGGCCTCGCCGAGGTCGAGCTCTTCCATAGCGCGAATCTCGTTCGGATAGTAGAGCTGCTGCATGACCATGCCGTGGCCGAGCGGACGAAGAATGACGAGGTACTGCTTGCCGCGCGCCGCGTACTTTGCGAGCGCCCAGCGTTCCGTCTCGACGAGCGCCTTGCTGAGCAGCGTGTAAGCGCGGTCGCCGCCTTTGTCCGGCGCGAGGTAGTAGGCCTTCGAGAAGTAAATCGGATCGATCGCCTCGCGCGGAATGAACTCGCTGATCTCGATCGCCTGCGTCGACTTCTCTTCGAGCGCTTTCAGTTCATCCTCGGTGAACAGGACGTACTGTCCTTTCGAGAATTCATAGCCTTTGACCACTTCACTGCGATCGATCGTCCGTTCGTCTTTCGGACAGAAGAGATGCTGTTGGATGCGGCTGCCGCAGTCCTTGTGGATCATGTTGAAGCTGATGCGCTCCGACGACTCGGCGGCGGAGAACAGCTTCACGGGGATCGACACGAGACCGAAGGCGACTTGCGCTGAAGCCATTGCTCTGGGCATTGTTCAAGCTCCTGGTGCAGCGAGGTGACCAAACATTGTGCAGTCTGAAAGACCGGAACGCAAACGCGTCAAGAAAGAAAATCATCGAGGCCGTGCGCCGCATTCCGCGAGGACGCGTAACTACTTACGGATCAATCGCGGAGCTTGCCGGACTGGAGGGTCACGCGCGTCAGGTCGGCTACGCGCTCCACGATCTTCCCACGAATAGTGGAGTGCCGTGGCACCGCGTGATCAACGCCAAAGGGGAGATCAGTCCGCGCTCGTCGGGCGACTCACACGAGCTGCAGCGAATGCTCCTCGAAGCGGAGGGAGTGGAGTTCGATCGGGCCGGCCGCGTCGACCTGAAAAAGTACCTTTGGATTGCGCCGCGGCGAAAAGGAGCCTAAGTTAGTGGAACAACCCAAATAACCCTGAGGAGGAGAAGAGCGTGACTAATCTCATCGCATTCATGTTCCAGGACAACAGTGCTCCGTCGAACGGAGCCGCCGGTGCCGCGTTCGGCGTGATCGGCATTGTCTATCTGGCTGTCATCGTCCTAGTCGTCGCCGCGATGTGGAAGATCTTCGTGAAAGCGGGCAAGCCGGGTTGGGCGGCGATCATTCCGATCTACAACCTGATCGTCCTCCTCGAGATCGCGGGACGGCCGCTGTGGTGGTTCCTGCTGATGCTCATTCCGCTCGTCAATCTCATCATGTTCATCATCGTCGCAGTCGATGTGGCGCGAAAGTTCGGCAAAGGCGTCGGATTCGCGATCGGCATGGTCATCCTGCCGTTCATCTTCTATCCGATGCTGGCGTGGGGCGACGCGCAGTACAACGCCGCCGCGTAATGCTGCCGAGCGTCAACTATCTCGCCGTTCTCGTGAGCGGCATCGCGATCTTCATGTTGGGCGGGCTGTGGTATTCGCCCGCCCTTTTCGCGAAGCCGTGGATTCGTCTGATGAACAAGAGCCCGGAGGAGATCAAAGCCGCCGCGCCCGGGCCGCTGCCGTTCATCATGGCGTTCCTCTGCGGAGTCGTGATCGCGTACGCGATGGCGGTGATGCTGAATCACTTCCCGCCGGCGAATGTGCCGCACGCGATCAAAGTGGCGATCATCGTCTGGGCGGGATTCGCGGCGTCGACGAGCTTCGCCACGGCGATGTTCTCCGGCACTCCGCGCGCGCTCTGGTTGATCAACTCGGGATACAACCTCGTCGCGTTCATCATCGCCGCGGTGATCGAAGCGGTCTGGCGGTAAGGGCGATTCCAGTGGAGGATAGGCGCCTCGCCTGTCCATCTGTCCACGCGGACAGGCGAGGGCGCCTATCCTCCACTGGAATTGACGACGACGCCGAGATTACGGAACTCGATAGACGAATGCATTGATGTGCATCCCCGCGCCGACCGACGCGAACAGCAAGACGTCGCCGCGATGGATGGCGTGCTCGCCGAGCTTGCGCTTCAGGATCAGGTCGAGCATCGTCGGAAGCGTGGCGACGGAGCTGTTGCCGAGGAATGAGATCGTCATCGGCATGATGCCGTCGATCGGCTCGGCTCCGTAAAGCGCATAGAGCTCTTCGAGGATCGCCTCGTCCATCTTGCCGTTGGCCTGATGGAGAAGGATCTTGTTGACGCGCTCGAGCGGGATGTTCGCTTTGTCGAGGCACTGCTTCATCGACGCGGCGACGTTCTGCAGCGCGTACTTGTACAGCTTGCGTCCTTCCATCTTGAGGAAGAACCCTTCGATGAAGATCTCGTCGTTGTACGACGCGCCCATCTTCAGCATCGCCGAGTGATCGAGCGTGTCGCTGCGCGCGACGCTGGCGAGGATTCCGGCGTCGGCGGCGTCGCGCGCTTCGAAGATCGTGGCGCCGGCGCCGTCCGCGTAGATCATGCTGTCGCGATCGTGTGGATCGGAGACGCGCGACAGCGTCTCCACGCCGATGATCATCACGCGCCTCGCCTCGCCGAGGCGGATCTGCGCGTCGGCGGCGATCACGCCTTGCAGCCAGCCGGGACAGCCGAAGATCAAGTCGTAAGCGACCGTGCGCGGTGTCTCGATCTTCAGCCGCGCCTTCACGCGCGCGGCGAGCGCGGGAACGAGATCGGAGTGCCGGCTGTCGCCGCGCACGTCGCCGAAGTTGTGCGCGACGATGATGCCGTCGAGCGACTCCTTGTCGATGCCCGATGACGCCAGCGCGTCCGCCGCCGCTTCGTAGGCGATGTCGGACGCGAGCAAGTCCTTCGGCGCGTAGCGCCGCTCCTTGATGCCGGTGATGGCCTCGAATTGCGCGACGATCTCCTCGTTCGTCTTGGCGAGCTTCTCCCCTCTTGCATCACGAAAGTCGTGACCCAGGAAATCCGAGTTCGGCACTCGGATCGGAGGAATGTAGGAGCCGGTAGCGGCGATGATGGTCCTCATCATCGCCGCGCATTTTACGGAATGTTCGGCGCCGGTGGCACCGTCACTTTCTTCGGAGGGTTCGTCGCCAGCTCATCCATCAACACTTGCACGCCCTTCTCGAGCGATGGATCGTGGCCTGCGACGACGAGCTCGGGACGATCGACGACTTCGATGTCAGGCGACACGCCGACGCCTTCGACGACCCACTGGCCGGTGTTGTCCATGATGCGGAACTGCGGCGCGGAGATCGTTCCACCGTCCATCAGTCCGGGATTGCCGCTGATGCCGATGAGTCCACCCCACGTGCGCGTGCCGATCAGCGTGCCGAGCTTGCGCTCGCGGAAGTAGTACGGCAGCGCGTCGCCGCCCGACGACGAGTAGCCGTTGATCAGCATCACCTTCGGCCCCGCATTCGCGTACGCCGGCGTCGTTCCCGGCTTCTCTCCGCGGCGCACCCAGTAGTTGAGGATCGGACGGTCCAGCAGCTCGATCATGCGATCGGGAATGAAGCCGCCGCCGTTGTAGCGGTCGTCGATGATCAGCGCGTCTTTGTCGACGAGCGGATAGAAATTCTTGAACAGCTCGCGGTTGCCTTCGTTCGCGGTATTCGGCAGATGGATGTAGCCGATGCGCCCGCCGGAGAGCTTGTCGACCATGGCGCGGCGCGACTTCACCCAGTCGAGATAGCGAAGATCGGTCTCCTTCGACGTCGGGCGCACTTTCTCTTCGTGCGCGCCGGCGGTGTCGGGCTTCGAGTTGATGCTCAGTGTGACGACGCGTCCCGCTTTGTCTTCGAGCAGGCGATAGAAGTTGTCGACGCCTTTGGTCGACACGCCGTCGACGGCGAGGATGTAGTCGCCTTCGTGGACTTTCACTCCCGGCTCGAGTAGCGGCGAGCGGAACGAGTCGTGCCAGTTCTCGCCGGGGAAGATGTGCGCGACTTTGTAGTAGCCGTCGGCGGCAACGATCTCGGCGCCGAGGAGTCCGTTGTCGACGCGCTTGACTTGCCAGTCGTCGGAGCTTCCGACGTAGACGTGGCCGGAATTCAGCTCGCCGGCAATCTCGCCGAGGATGTAGTCGAGATCGGCGCGATGCGCGACGAAGGGAACGAGCTGGCCGTACTTCTCGCGGACCATGGTCCAGTCGACGCCGTGCATTTTCGGGTCGTAGAACCAGTCGCGGAGAATGCGCCAGGCGTCGGTGAACTCCTGCGACCACTCCGCGCGCGGATCGATCTTCATGTCCATGTGCGAGAGATCGATCGTGCCGTCGCCCGGCTTCTGTCCCGCTTTCGGCGAGATGATCGAGTAGTCGTTGCCGGTGCGGACGATCAGTTTCTTGCCGTCGGCGGAGATGTCGTAGCCGCGCAGCCCTTCGACGATCGTCTCTTCCTTGCGGTCGTCGATGTTGTAGAGGCGGAGCGTGTTCTGTCCGCGCGTGCCGACGACATAGATCACGCCGTTGTCGATTGCAGAGAGGCCGGCGTAATTGCCTGACGGTCCGGGGATGGCGCGCACGCGATTCTCGAATCCTTCCGGATCGATCTTGACGTTCAGGCCAGACGCCGCTTTGTGCGTCCCCTCTTCGCCTGCCAGCGCAGGCGCGGGCTTCTTCTCCGTCTCTTTTTCCGCGCCGGCAGCGGGCGGCTTCTTGTCGGCGACAGGCGCTCCTTTTTCTTCGTCGCTCTGCGGCAGCAGCAATGCAGGACCATCGGCGGCGAGGATGCCGGCGTAGACGCGCAGCGGATCGGTGTAGACGTAGTTGAACTCGAACGCGCTGAACGTCAGATTGAAGTCGCGGTTCGAGGTGAAATAGAGATAGCGGCCTTTCGGATCGAACGTCGGCTCGTTGTCGTCGGTCATGCCGCTCGTCAGCGCGAACGACTTCGCTTGCGGCACCGAGTAGACGTAGATGATCGAGAAGCGCGCGGCGTTGTTCTTCGTGTACGTGAGCCAGCGCGAGTCGGGCGACCACTTGTAGGTCGTGATGTCGTTGTAGTCGCTGTGATCGACGTCGGAGATCTTGCCGCTGGCGACGTCGATGATGTGCAGCAGGTGATCTTTGTCGGAGTACGCCAGCATCTTCGAGTCGGGCGACCAGACCGCGGGGAACTTCCACGACTTGCTGCCGCTCGTGAGTTGTCGCTCCGCGCCTGTTCCGTCGGCGGGACGGACGTAGAGCTCGTACTCGTCGCCGTTCTTGTCGCTGAGATACGAGATCCACTTGCCGTCGGGCGACCACGCCGGATCGCGCTCGCGAACGCCGGGCGTCTGCGTGAGGTTGCGCACTTCACCGTATTTGGCCGGCGCGGTGAAGATGTCGCCGCGGGCGTCGAAGATCGCGCGCGCGCCGGACGGCGACAGCGCGTACGTGTTGATGTTCGACTTCACGTTCTTGAAGTACGGGAGCGTGTTCTTGAAATCGCCGACGACGTGGATGGGCACGCGCTCGTCGCGATTCGTGGCCGGATCGAACTTCCAGACGTAGCCGCCGCATTCGTAGACGATCTGATTGCGATCGCTCGACGGCCAGAGCACGTCGTAGTCGGTGTGGTTCGTGACCTTGCGCGTCTCCTGCGACTTCAGGTTGTACTCGTAGAGATTGAGCTTGCCGCCTTCACGATCGGAGGTGAAGTAGATCGAGTCGCCGATCCACATCGGCTGGTTGTCGGTGGCGGGATTGCTCGTGATCTGCTCGCTCTTGTTCGCCTTGAGGTCGTAGATCCAGACCTCTTGCGCGCGTCCGCCGCGATAGCGCTTCCACGTGCGGAACTCGCGCTCGATCGGCGTATAGACGATCTTCGTACCGTCGGGCGAGTAGCTGCCGCCGCTTCCTTCCGGAATCGCCAGTGGCGTCTCCATTCCGCCGGCCGCGGGGATGACGTACGGACGCGGCATGCGGTCGCTCCACGGCAATCGATGCGGCGCGAAGAGAATCATCTTGCCGTCCGGCGACCAATCCTGCACGCGATTGTCGATGCCGCCGCGCGGCGGGAGCTGGCCGACGTCGTTGTAGAACGTGAGCTGGCGCGGCACGCCGCCGTCGACGTCGATGACGTAGACCTGCTTCGTGCCGCTGTACTCGCCGGTGAAGGCGATCTGCTTTCCGTCGGGCGAGATGTGCGGGAAGTACTCGAGTCCCGCGTCGCTGGTGAGTCGCCGGGCCTCCCCTCCTTTGTCGTCGACGATCCAGAGATCGCCGCCGTAGCTGAAGGCGATGTGCCCGCCGCCGATGGTCGGCTGGCGGAGGAGCCGCGTCAGTTTCAACTGCGCATTCAATCCGAATGCGAGAAATAGTGAAGCGAGAACGAGTGCGAGTTTTCTCATGGCGGCGGTATTAAAGCCGAGATTGGCGGCGGTGGGGATAAAACAGCCTGTTACGTCACTCCAATGAATGAATGGGTCAGTGGGGTCCGCCGGAGTTTCTCGTCCCGCGCTTGTCTTCGACCAACCGCTTTTCCGTCGCCGAATCGGGCGACGGTGTGTCGATCCTTTGCGACGAAGCGGGGCTGGCGCTGCGGCGGGAGGACGGACGGTTGAACCTCGCCTGGTTCGGCTCGATCGCGCTGCCGATGATCGAAACGCAGCGCGGCCGCCGCTACTCGATGCGCGTGCGCGGCTACATCGCCAAGACGGAGAGCGCGCGCGGTCTGGTGCTCGTCGATGTCGGCGGCGGCACGATCGTGCGCGAGTATCCGTACGGCCGCGCCTTCGACGAAGAGTTCATCATCGAGACCTCATTCATCGTGAATTCGTGGATGGCTCGCCGCATCACCGCATCGCTCACGCTCCTCCTCGAGCGGCAGAGCGACGACGACGAAGCGACGCTCGTGATCGATGAAGGGGATGCGGTGACCATCCAGCCTGATTAGCGACGCGTTACTCCGGCGCAGCTCGCCGCGTCTAACTTGCACGATGCGACGGCTTCTCTTCATCATGCTTGCCCTGGGATGCGCTCGTGAGCCAAGTCCAGTGGAGGATGGGCGCCCTCGCCCGTCGGGACAGGCGGGGCGCCTATCCTCCACTGGGACCGAATCAATCGCCGCTCTGACGCCGGTGAGCTCGACCGGCGAAGCGTCGCGAAACATCTTCGCGTATCGCGAGCCGCCGCCGGTCGTTGTAGTTGCGAAGAAGCCCGAAGTGATCGTGCAGAGGCAAGCGCCCACGTCGATTCAGGACGTGATGCCGCCGCGCGAGCCGGAGGCGCCGCCGTTCGGCTATCGATGTATCGGCACGTTCGGATCGGAGTCGCGTCGCTTCGCCGTCTTCACGAACGGCGACGGCGTCATCAACGCGAGCATCGGCGACGTCGTCGGCCAATCGCAGTTCGTGCTGCGGGAGATCGGCGTCGAGTCGGTAACGGTCGCGACGAAGACGTTCACGCGGCGGATCGAGATCGGGCGCTGAAGCAGATCTTCTCCTGATGCAGCCAGCACGTCTCGTCGGCGCGATGCGGATCGCGTCGCAGCGATCGAACCGCGTGCGGATCACCGTGATCGATGTTCGCCCGCGGTGAGGCGTCGCCGATCGCGCCGTAGATGATCGCGCCGCCGATCATTCGCGCGTCGTACGCATCGCCATCGCGAGAGATGAGGAACACGATTGCCTTCGCCAGCGGCGATCGCAGCATCGGCGCGGCGATCGGGACGACCAGTCGTCCGCCGCGCGGATTCATGCGCATGAGCCACAGCTCCGGGATCGTGCCGAGGCCGGCGTTGCAGAGGGCGACGTCGAACGCGCCGGGATCGAACGTGGTGGCGTCGGCGTTCACGATGCGCAGATCGGGTAAGAGGTCGGAGGCGATCTCACACAACGACTCGTCGATGTCGACGCCGATCACATCATCGCCGGCGAGCTCCGCGAGAATGGCGGTGTAGTAGCCGCTGCCGCATCCGGCGTGAAACGCGCGCTCGCCGCGCTGCGGATCGAGTGCTTCGATCCACGGGAGGATCGTGCTCGGCGCGCCGTTGAAGAGATGGCGATCGCGATCGAGCGCGACGGAGACATTCGGTGTAATCGCGGCGGGATCACTCGTCTTCGTGTAGGTCGCGCCGCTCGCGCCGTCCGTGACCGGTCCGGCGATCCACCACGGCGGCGGTCCGAGAAAGCGAATGCGATCGACGCTCATCGTACGAACGTCGCGCCGCGCGCGGCGGCGAAAAACACGTTGCCACTTCGCTTGAGATACGCAGTCACGTGGTCGTCCTCATCGAGGAGCGCCGCCGAGCGCGGACCGTTGTACTCGGAGCAATGCCGGACCGTCAGGTACTCGATCTTGATGACGTCGCCGGCATGCACGCCGGACTGCGATCGAAAC
>Ga0075425_100001095_pt1 | contig 26121 bp, 24 predicted proteins | sample SoiMethybrSBSTD4_FD_75300 | JGI IMG/M metagenome (GOLD analysis project Ga0075425, IMG submission 75300) | Bulk soil microbial communities from a Populus tree surrounding site in Tennessee, USA - Soil MetaG P. TD hybrid SBSTD4 | ecosystem: Environmental > Terrestrial > Soil > Tree plantation...
TTCCCTTTGCGAAACAGGTGACCGCAGACTTCGCGCAGCGTCGACTCCGCGAGGCCGCGGCGCCGATAGCGCGGATCCGTCCACACCCCCATCAGCTGTACGGCCGCATTCGTCACGGCCGAGTACTCGCACTTCGACGCGATGACGCCGTCGACGACGCGAATCACGGAGCGTTTTTTCTCGATCAGCTCGCGAATGCGCTCGCGATAGCCCGCCGCGTCGCGCTGCAGCGGGTCGATGCCGACCTCCTCGCGATGCATCGCCGCGCACGCCGGCACGAGGTGATCGATGTCGCGCAGCGTCGAGTACCGCGCCTCCGTCAGATCGGGGAAATCGAGACGGCGTGTGATCGCGTACACCGGCTGATTCATCCGCACGACCGTCGGCGGATCGAGATGGCGGCGCAGATCGAGCCACAACTGTTCGACGAGCGTCGCTGGCGAGATGATCGCGCGCACCGGAAGCATGCGTTGCAGGATGCGATCGCCGACGAGCGACACCGCGGCAACAGTGATCTCGTTTGGGATCGAGGGATCGCCGGCGAGGACGATGTTCGTCGCGAGCGACGCGACGAGCACGATCGCGCCGTTGTAGCGGACGATCACCATCTGCGACGCGGCGAGCATCCGCTCCTCGAGCACGCGCGAGATCAGATAGACGTTGATCAGCGGATCGCGCTCCAGAAACTCGAGCGCGCTCCGGACGTCCTCCTCCGAAAGCGTTCGGATCGACCACCGGCCCTCTGCCGGAAGCGTCGCCATGTTCGTCGTTGGTAGTTAGTAGTTGGTAGTTGGTAGTTGGTAGTTAGTCGTCGGAATTCACCAACCAACTACTAACTACCAACGACCGACTACTACAACTGCGATCGGCCCAGGTACGCCAATCCGTCCATCATCTTGTGCCAAACCGAGCGGCCTTGCCACTCTTTGAAGCCGCGCTGGCGCGCGTGGCGGAGGTCATCTTCGAAGGCCGCGCGCAGTTGCGAGGCGATGGCGGGATCGACGACGCCGACGCTGAGCTCATCGTTCAGCTCGAACGAGCGGTCGTCGAAATTCGTCGATCCGACGCACGACCAGAGGCCGTCGATGACCATCACTTTCTGGTGCAGAAGCGTCGGTGTGTATTCGTAGACCTTCACGCCGCGCCGCAGCAGCGTGCCGAAATGATGGTGACTGGCGTGCTGCACGATGGCGTTGTCGGTGGCGTCGGCGGACGGCACCATGATCCGCACGTCGACGCCGCGCTTCACGGCGTCTTCGAGCGCGTCGATGGCGTGATCGTCGGGAAGCAGATACGGGTTCTGGATCAGGATCTCGTGCCGCGCGGCCTTGATGGCGAGGTAGTACAGCACCTGCACGGACGACACGCTGCTCTTCGGCGAGGTGTACGCGACGTGCGCCTTCGACGTGCCGGTCGCGGCGGCATGCGGGAAGTAGCGATCGCCCGCCGGAATCTCGCCGGTCTCCTCGATCCAGTTCTCGCAAAACGCGCCCTGCAGATGATTGACGAGCGGTCCGGTGATGCGCAGGCCGGAGTCGCGCCAGTGCTTTTTGTCCTGCGCGTGGCCGCCCCACTCATCCGCGATTCCGTATCCGCCGGTGTAGGCGATGCGCCCGTCGATGATCCAGAGCTTGCGGTGATCGCGATTGTTGAGGCGTCCGAGGTTGGAGAAACGGATGGGATGGAAGGTGGCGACCTTCACGCCGGCGCTTTCGAGCGAGTCGCGCACTTTCTTGATCGCCCGGCCGCCGGACGCATCGACGAGGACGCGCACCTCGACGCCTTCGCGCGCTTTCTTCGCGAGCAGCGCGGCGAAGTCGTTCGGGAGTTGTCCCTCCCCCCAGATGTAGCTCTCGACGTGAACGCTCTCGTGCGCGTTCGTGATGTCGCGCATCAGCAGCGGAAAGAATCCGTCGCCGTTCTGCGTGAGCTGCACCGCATTCCCTTCCTCGAGCGCCCCCTGCGACAGCGAGACGATCGACGGGATGAGGACGCGCAGCTCGCCCGGATTCTTCACGCGCAGCTGCATGTCGTTGTGGCGGCCCGCGGACCAGAAGGCCGCCGTCATGAGCACAAGCGCGAGGACCAGTCCGATCGCGATCATGAGCGGCATGCGGACGTACGTCGTGCCGTGCTCGTGCGAGAAGTGCTTCGTCTTCACGTGCTTTTTCACGGCGCGGCGAGCTCCACGAGAACGGGTCGATGATCGGAGGGACCTTCGTCGAGCACGCGCGCGCTGACGACGCGCCATCCGTGGTTCAACAGGATGTGATCGAGCTGCTTGTTCATCACTTTGTGCGTCGGCGCCGGCGTCGCCAGCGCCTCGTACACGATCCCGAGCCGCAGGAACTTCTGCACCTCCTCGGCATCCGGCGCGGCGTTGAGATCGCCGGCGAGGATGAACGGATGCTCGCTGGCGCGAACGTGATCGGCGACGCATTGCAGCTGCTGATCGCGCGTCTTCGCATTCACCCCGCCCCACGCCGAGAGGTGCGCGACATAGAAGTCGATCACGCCGCCGTTCACGCTCACGACGCTTTCGAAAATCGCGCGCGGCTCGCCGGTGCCGGGCAGATCGTGAATGTCCGAGCGCACGATGTTCCCGCGCGTGAGCACGGCGTTGCCGAAGTCGCCGCCGATGAACCTGTAGCTGCGGCCGAAGGCGCCGTTCATGTGCGTGAGGCGGCGAAGCTCCTCGAGCTGATCGCCGAAGCGCACCTGCCACGTGCGGCGATGCGCTTCGTTGATCGCGACGACGTCGGGGTGGTAGCGGACGATCGTCCGCGCGATCTCCTCGATGTGATGCGGTTTGAGCAGCTCCGCGTGCCCCTCGATGTTGTACGTCATGACGACGAGCCGCTTCGGATACGTCGGCGCGAACGCGCGCGTTGGACGCGCGGAACACTCGCCGGAGCGGAAGCGATAGACGCCGAGGACGCGGTAGGCGATCGCGATCAGGAAGATGGCCGCGAGGATGGTGGCGAGCTTGCGCAAACGACGCATGCGGGCAGGCAGAGCAAGAAAGGTGCTGGTTTATCGCGATCGCAAAGCGGCGGCCCTGCCGCCGCACTCCTAAACACTCAGGACTACGACGTCCTCGTGTTTCCACAACGCCGATGCGGGGAACGCTTCGCTGATCTCGCCGCTGCGCAGGCGCGCGACGGCGTCCTCTTTGCCGCTGCCGGCGACGAGGAGGACGATCCGCTTCGAATCGAGGATCGTGCCGATGCCCATCGTGATGGCGTGGGTCGGGACGTGGCCGTCGGGGAAGAGGTCGGCGTTCGCGTGGCGCGTCGACTCGGTCAGCGCGACGACGCGCGTGCGCGCATCGAACGGCGTGCCGGGCTCGTTGAAGCCGATGTGGCCGTTGCGGCCGAGTCCGAGGAACGTGAGCTCGAGACCGCCGGCGTTTCTGATCTCGTTTTCGTAGCGGATGCACTCCGCATCGGGATCGGCGGCCATGCCGTTCGGAAGATGCGCATTCGCGGGATCGAGATCGACGCGATCGAAAAGGTGCCGCTTCATGAACGCGAAGTAGCTGCCCGGCGACGCGGGCGCCACGCCGACGTACTCGTCGAGATTGAACGTCGTGACGTCGCGGAAGCAGTGATACGCGCGCTCGCACTCGCGAACGACGCGGTCGTACATCCCGACGGGAGTGCGGCCGGTGGGGAGACCGAGCACGATGCGCGGGTTGGTTCTGATCGCGTCGAGGAGGAGTTGGGCGGCGCGGTCGGAGAGCGCGTCGGGGGAGGGGAAGGATTCCCAGTTCATGCGCGGCGCCTCGCGGATGAAGGCAGAAGGCAGAAGGCAGAAGGCAGAAGGCAGAAGGCTGAAGGCAGAGTGCAGAGTGCAGAGTGCAGAAGTGAGAAGCTCTTACTTCTGCCTTCTGCACTCTGCCTTCTGCACTCTTTTTTTCTCATTCGACTTCCCTCCCTCGCGCCCACACTCTCTCCATCTCGAACCTCTCACTCATGAGCACCAGGTCGCCGTCGAATTCCTTTTCGATGCGGCCTTTGCGATCGGAGACGCCGGCGATGCGCGCGGGGATTTCGGTCGCGAGGGGCAGGACGGTTTCGATCGGGAAGCCTGCGAGCTCGACCATGTTCTGCACGGCGCGCGACATCGTGAGCACGCTGCCGGCGAGGGTGCCGTCGGGGAGGCGGGCGGCGCCGTCTTCGACGATGACGTCGTGGTCGTAGAGCTTGTATGTTCCGTCCGCGAGACCGCAGGCGCGCATCGCGTCGGTGACGAGGGCGATGCGGTGTGGCATCGCGGTCACCGCGACGCGCAGCGCGGCGGGATGCACGTGAATGCCGTCCGCGATGAGCTCCGCCGTGGCGTCGACCGACGTCAGCGCGGCGCCGACGACGCCGGGATCGCGATGGTGCAGGCCGGTCATCGCGTTGTAGAGGTGCGTGAAGTGCGCCGCGCCCCATTCGAGCGCGGCGACGGCGACCGCATGTCCCGCGGTCGTGTGTCCGATCGAGAAGAGCATGCGATCGCGGAAATGCTCGATCAGGCCGCGCGCGCCGGTGGTCTCCGGCGCGAGCGTGAGCATCCATCGCAAGCGCGGCGCGAGCGAGATCAGCGCGGAGACTTCGTGCATGTCGGGCTCGCGAATCGAGGCGCGATCCTGCGCGCCGGCGCGATCGGGATGAATGTACGGACCTTCGAGATGGACGCCCACGATCTCCGCGCCGGCGGCTCCCGAGCGCACGGTCGTCGCGATCATCTCCACCGCGGCGTGCAGGTCCGCGCGCGATGCGGAGAGCGTCGTCGCGGCGAGGGCGGTCGTGCCGTGGCGCGCGTGGAAGGCGAGGATGCGCGTGTTGCCCTCTTCGTGCGCGTCCATGAAGTCGGCGCCGTCGCCGCCGTGTACGTGCACGTCGATGAATCCCGGTACGACGATTCCGGAGACGCGTTCCGTGCCGACGGGACGCGTCGTCGTCTGCGCGACGTCGTCGATCACGCCGTCATCGCGCAGCGAGATGAGAATGTCGTCGCGAAGAACACCGTCGACGAACGCGCGGCCGTGGAGGTGTCTCATGAGGGATGGCGGATGGCAGAGGGCGGATGGCGGAGGACAAGTCGCCGGCAAAGCGACTCCGCCATCCGCCATCCGCTCTCCGCCATCCTCATAAACATATCTTCCCGAGCACCGTCGGTTTGCCGCCTGTCGCCGACGGCACGTTCGTGTCGATGCCGAGGAGGGCGTCGTTGGCGATGCGGGCCATGGCCATGGCTTCTTTCTCCTCGAGGTGCTCGTAGACCGAGACGACGCTCTTCGGCAGCCGCGCGCGGAGCATGTCGAGCAGCACCGGATTCTTGCCGCCGCCGCCCGCGACGATGACGTCGTCGACCGGGCCGCTGATCCAGCGCGCGTATGAATCGGCGATGCTTTGCGCGGTCATCGCGGTGGCCGTTGCGATCAGGTCCTCTTCTCTCGTATCGGGAAAGGCCTCGATCATGCGCCGCGCGTATTGCCGTCCGAAGCGCTCGCGTCCGGTCGTCTTCGGCGGCGCGAGATCGAAGTAGGGATTGGACATGCACCAGGCGAGCACGTCGTCGCGCACCTGGCCGCGCGCGGCGCGTTCGCCGTCGCGATCGAACGACTCGGCCGAGCCGCTGAAGATGAACACGAGCTCGTCGATGACCATGTTGCCCGGACCGGTGTCGAACGCGACGACGTCGTCGAAGCGTCCGTGCGGCGGAAGCCACGTCACGTTCGCGATGCCGCCGATGTTCTGCGCGCAGCGGCCGCGATTCTCGTCGCGCAGATGCACCCAGTCGAAGTAGGCGACGAGCGGCGCGCCGTGTCCGCCGGCGGCGATGTCGCGCAGGCGCAGATCGCCGACGGTGATGATGCCGGTGCGCTCCGCGATCACGGCCGATTGTCCGATCGCGAGCGTCGAGCGCGTGCTGACCGGACCATCGACCCAGTCGAGCGCCGCCGCGCCCGGCTCCGGCATCGGCCGCGGCTGATGCCAGATGGTCTGACCGGCCGTGGCGATGAGATCGATCCGATCGTTGGTCATCCCCGCGTTTTTGATGAGGCGATTCGCGGCCGCAGCGAAGAGCTCGCCGACGACGAAGTCGAGGTGGCAGATGTCCTTGATGTCGGCGTTGACCGGATCGAAGAGCGTTTTGATGCGCGAGCGGATGTCGTCCGGGAACGGGAAGCTCTCGAAGTGCAGCGGCTCGATCTCGCGCTCGCCGGCCATGCGCACGAGCACGGCGTCGATCGCGTCGACCGACGTGCCCGACATCAGCCCGACGGCGAGGCGCTCCTTCTTGCGCGTGATCTCGATCAGTCGCTCGATGCGATTCACGTCTGCAGCACCTCGCGCAGAGTCTTCGATTCGAGCAGGCGCCGGGCCTCGTCCGCGCTGACTTTTTTCTTCGCGATGACGGTCGCGACCTTCACGTTGCCGTCCGCCTCGCGGATGGCCTGCACGGCCATCGGGCGCAGCACGCCGGCCGCGAGCTCGACCATGCGGATGGCGCGGCTGCGCAGCTTCTCGTTCGTCGCGGGCATGTCGATCATCAGGTTCGAATAGACCCGGCCGAGCCGGATCATCACGCCGGTCGAGATCTGATTGAGGACCATTTTCTGGGCCGTGCCGCTCTTCATGCGCGACGAGCCCATGATCACTTCCGGTCCGGTCTCGACGACGATCGGAATGTCGACGTCGCGCGCGAGCGGCGAATTCGGAACCGACGTCACCGCGACGGTCAGCGCGCCGAGCATGTTCGCGCGGCGCACGGCGGCCACGGTGTACGGCGTCGTGCCCGAGGCGGCGATGCCGACGATCGCGTCGTCCGCGGTCACGTTCAAATTCACCGCCGCAACCGCGGCCTCTTCATCGTCCTCCGCTCCCTCGGCCGCCGCGAAAAACGCGCGTTCGCCGCCGGCCATAAGCACGCGAACGGTCTCCGCCGGAACGCCGTACGTCGGCGGAACCTCGGACGCATCGAGCATCGCGATGCGGCCGCTCGTGCCCGCGCCGGCGTAGACGAGATGGCCGCCATGGCGGAGGCGCTCGGCGATCTGGTCGATTGCGTGCGCGATGCGCTCGGCCTGCGCGGCAACCGCGCCGGCCACCAGCGCGTCCTGCTCCTGGATGATCCGCACGATCCCGGTCGCCGGCTCGAGGTCGATGTCGAGGCTCGCGTCGAGCCGATCCTGGCTCATGAGACGGTGGAGGGTATCATCGCGAATCGAGATGGCGGATAGCGGATGGCGGATGGCAGAAGTCGATGCTGCCTCTGCCATCTGCGATCCGCCATCCGCCATCACGTATGCCTGACTACGACATGGAAGGCCTGCAGGTCGCGTTCCTCGCGCATCTGATGCCGCACTACCTCGACCTCGAGACCGGCGAGGTCATCGATGTCTATCCGGGCCAGCCGCATCCCGAGGATCCGCAGCGATTTCGGCGCATCCCGTCGCGCACCGAGACGAGCGACGCCGAGGATCGCCGCGCCTTCGTCGCGCAGTTGAAATCGCCGGAGGCGCGCGCCGCGATCGCCCACGCGGTGGACGACGCGGGCGCGTTCCGCGCCGCGGTGTCGATGGATCGGTCTGTCGAGAAGGCGTGGTTCAGCTTCAAGAACGATCAGGCGACAAGGGCGATTGAAGGGTGGTTGAAAGAGGTCCTGAGTCCTGAGTCCTGAGTCCTGGATTCACAGCACTCAGGACTCAGCACTCAGGACCCGTTCCTCGTTCCTCGTTCCCCGTTACGCGTTCCTCGATACCACGACCAGCGTCACATCATCATCGAGCGCTTCCGCGTCGCCGCCGACGTGAGTGAGCACGGTCTCGTTCACGGACTCCGCGACGACGTCCGCATGTTTGCCGTGCAGCGGTTCGAGCGCGTGGCCGATCGTGAGCGGGGCGAGGTCCGTTCCCTCGTCGTTGCGCGCTTCGGTTACGCCGTCGGTGAACAGCACGAGGGAATCGCCGGGGCCGAGCTGCATGGTGCGATTCGAGAACGTCGCGTGGGTGACGACGCCGAGGAGGATGTCGCTTTCGGTGAGCTCGCGCGCGCCGTCGCGGCGCAGCCAGAGCGGCGGCGTGTGGCCCGCGTTCACGTACTCGATCGTGCCGTCGCGCGTGTCGAGACATCCGAGAAAGAGCGTCACGAACTTCGAGCGGGGGAGATTCTCGCGCAGCGTTTCGTTGAGCTGCGTCACGAACGTCGCCGGATCGGGATCGGCCTTCACGAAAATGCGGAACGCGACCTGAAGGCCCGACATCATCAGGCCCGCGGTGACGCCTTTGCCGCTGACGTCGCCGATGACGAAATAGACCCTGCCGTTCGGCCGCACCGCGAAGTCGTAGTAGTCGCCGCTGACGGTGCGGCACGCCTGGTTCGTCCCCACGAACGTGTACCCGTCCACCGCGTTCGGCGCCTCGGGCAGCAGACGCCGCTGAATCAGCGACGCGGTCTTCAGCTCCTCGTCCATGATCCGTTTCTCGATCGCTTCCTCGCGCAGTCGCGTCGTTTCGAGCTTGATTGCGGCGTAACGCGCGATTTGTCCGACGAGGCGAACGTCATCCTCGGAGATCGCGCGCTGCGTGAAGAGGTAATCGACGTAGAGCACGCCGACGACCTGCGAGCCGATGGTCATCGGCGCGCAGAGGATCGAGTGAATGCCCTGCATGATGATCGACTGCGCGCGGCTCAGCTTCTCGTCGACGCTGACGTCGATGAAGGCGAGGGCCTTCTTCTCCTCGGTCATCGCGTTGAGGAGCGTGTGGCTGATCGTGAGCTCGCTCTTGTCGCTCTGATCCTGGCGGCGCACTTCGACTTTCGTGAACGACTTGCCGTCCGGACCGAGCAGCGCGATCGCGGCGCGCGACGGATGGAGGTGCTCCATGATCCGGTCGACGATGAAGCCGAAGAGCTCCTCCATCGGACGGTCTTCGATGAGCTCGCGCGAGAGGAGGGTGAGGGTCTGCAGCCGGGAGACGTCGACGCCTTCCGGACGATCCATCTCGTGAACCGGAATGGCGATGGTCGGACTGAACGCGGCTTCGCTCAGCGCGAGCAGCTTGTCGGTGTTGTGCTCGGAGGTCTCGAAGAGGATTTCCGTGTCGCCGAGGCGGATGCGATCGCCGGTCCTGAGGACGTGATCGCCTTCGACGCGCGTGCCGTTCAGATACGTGCCGTTCGCGCTGCCGAGGTCCTTCAAACGCCATGCACCGTCGACCGCGATGATCTCCGCATGTTTGCGCGAGAGGTACCGGTCCTTGATCGGGATGGCGCAGTCGGAGGCACGGCCGATCGACACCGACTCCCCCTCCAGCGGCTGCCGGAAGGGAGAGAAAAGTGGCGAATAAACAGTGACTTCGGCGCGCGGGGGAACGCGGTCCATGAGAGCGCGAATTCTATCTGGTAAGTTGCGCCATCGTGTCTCGTGACTACTTCGACGAAATCGAATCGCACTTTGCCTTCCGCCGGCGAACGATCTTCGTCCTGTCCGCCAAAGATCAGGCGCTGATGAAATCGTGGGCCGACGAGGGGATTCCGCTGGCCATCGTCCTCGAGGCGATCGATACCGTTTTCGATCGCCATCAGGGAGAGAGATCGATCAACGGCCTGCAGTGGGTCCGTCACGCGGTGAAGGAACTGTGGAAGGAGCGGCGCAACCTGCAGGTCGGCGCACACGAGGAATCGCCGGAGGCCGATCCGGCGCCGCTGCTCGAAGCGCTCGCGTCGGCGATTCCGTTCGAGGACGTCGCCGCGCAGATTCGCGCGCTGACCGGATCGGTGCCGTCGATCGAAGAGAAGCTGATGGAGATCGAGGCGTCGCTGGTCTCGCGTCTCGCGAACGACGAGATTCGCAGGGAAGTCGCGCAAACGCTCGCGTCGGTCCCGATGGACGCGAAGAATCGCGCGCGGACCGAGGAGGCGCTGCTGCGCAGGTTCGTTCGGGAGAGGTTCGGACTGCCGCGGTTGACGCTGTTCTGATTTGGAGTGCGGCGATCGCAATCGCCGCTTTGATTTGCGGCAGCCGCAGCTGCCGCGACTGCGGTCGCGGCGAGGCAAAGCGGCAGCTGCGGCTGCCGCACTCCAAATCAGAGGACCTTCGCGACCTGCTCCAGTGCTGCCCGTGCCATCGCCCCCGTCGCCGGCGTCTCGGCAGGCACGCCTGCGGCGGGATCGGCGATGCCGCATGCGGCGAGGATCTTCTGCGCGCGGGCGAGCTCGTCGCGCTCGTACGGGATCTGGCGCGCGCATGGCGCGCCGCGCAGCGCGAGCACGCGCGCGGTGAGGATCGTCAGTCGCGACGCGCTGATCGGACGGCCTGGGCTCACGCGGCGCGTGACGGCGTCGACTTCGTACAGACCGATGGCGATGGCGCGCACGACTTCGTCGCGACCGGCGACGTCGGCGACATCGATCGCGATCGGCGGCGTGTTGAGGTTCTGTGCGAAGCGAATCGAAGGAACGGTCCAGTAGAGCAGCACCGCAAAGTCGGCGCGCGAGAGCGATTCCGTTTGCCCGGCCTCGTGCACGTACGCGGGGATGTTCTGCGAGCTCCATTCGCTCTTGATCTGCTCGAGGCGCTGCGCGTAACGCGGATCGCGCGTGCGCGCCGAGAGCCGCTCGTACCGCTTGACCGCGTCTTCGAATCGGCCGCGGCCGAGGTCGATCTCGGCGAGGGCTTCCTGAACTTCGTTGCGGCCGGGATCGGTGCTGATCAGCGGCTCGAGCTCGCGGCGCGCCTCGTCGAACTGCTTCTGCGCGACGAGACGCTGCACCAGCATCACGCGCACGTCGGGCGCGTTGCGCTGGATCGTGAGTGCCTCGCGCAGATACGCGATCGCCTCCGCGTCGTTCGCGGTTTTCGCGGCGGTGAAGAGCTCGTTGAACATCGCGTTCTCGAGCTGCGAGACGCGCTCGGCGACGATCGCGGGCGGACGCTCGCGCTGCGCGAGAGCGCGATAGATGTTCAGCGCGGTGCGCGTGTCCTGGCGGCGGATCGCGATCTCCGCTTCGTAGATGAACGGCGGCAGATAGTTGTCGCCCGCGAGCGCCTTCACGCGCTCGATGCGATCGGCCGCGGCATCGAATTGATCCGCGCGGATGTCGATCGCGGCGAGCGCCATCTGCGCGGGGAAGTAATTCGGATTGCGCAGCGCGATCTCGTCGAGCATGTGCCGCGCCTCGACGTCATTGCCGGCGAGATGAAAGTGCCACGCCTGATCGAAGCGGCGATCGACTTTTACCGGAACCATGTCGCTGAAACCGGCGCGAGGGTCGATGAGGTAGCGCTCCTCGCCGCTCGGCGTGACCACGGGAGGGGGCGCCTGCGTCGGCGCACAGCTCGCGACGACGAGAACCGCCGCGAGAAGGAAAAGGATGTTTCGTTGACTCAAGCTGTTTCCTCAATGAGCCGCAGCGCGGCCTCGAATGTCTGCTCAGGATCGGCTGCATCGAGCCAGTGCACGTTTCGCTCCGACCGCAGCCATGTCATCTGCCGCTTCGCATACGCGCGCGTGCGGCGCTTCGTTTCAGCGATCGCCGCGTCGAGGGCCATCTCGCCGCGAACGACGGCCGCGGCCTCGCGATAACCGATCGTGCCGAACGGGCGGGCGGCGGCGGGGTAGCGCTCGAGCAGGGCGCGCGTCTCCTCGACCAGACCCTCGGCGAACATCGCCTCGACGCGCGCGTCGAGCGTCGCGGCGAGACGGGTCCGTTCGAGCTGCAGCGCGATTTTCAATGCTGGCATGGCGTCGGAAGCCGGGCGTTCCCACGCGGAGATCGGCGCGCGAGCGACGAGCCAGACCTCGAGGGCGCGCTCGACCCGATGCCGGTCCGCGGGGGCGATCTTTCTACCACTTTGCGGATCGATTATCGACAGCCATCGATGGAGACGCGCCTGGCCGCGCCCGGATGCTGCGATGCGGCGCAGTCGCGCGCGAATCGCTTCGTCGCGTCCCGGCATTTCGGGCAGGCCCGCGAGCAGCGCGCGCAGATAGAAAAATGTTCCGCCGGCGAGAATCGCCCGTTTGCCGCGCGCGTGAATGTCGTCGATCGTCGCGCGCGCGACTCTCGCGTAATCGGCGGCGTTGAATTCCTCGTCCGCGTCGACAACGTCGAAGAGGTGATGCGGCACGAGCGCGCGGTCTTCGGCTGATGGTTTCGCGCTGCCGATGTCGAACCCGCGCCAGATCTGCACCGAGTCGTAGTTGACGATCTCGCCGCCGATGCGCTGCGCGAGGCGAAGAGCGAGTCGCGATTTGCCGGTGCCGGTCGGGCCGGCGAGAACGATTACTTCGGCTGGCACGTCAGCGAGTCCGCGTCGCGTGCGTCCGGTCGTCTTCTTCCGCGAGGATGTTGCGCAGGTGGGCGCGGCAGAAGATCGCGCCCGACGGAATCGGCGTTTTGCAGACCCGGCAACGATTCTTCACGACCGCCTTCTTACCCTTGTCGAAGATGCGGGCGAGGATCCCGGCGATGACGAGGATGATGCTGACGACGAGCACCTGCTGCAGCATCCGCATCGGAATCATCTCCGCCCACTGCTGCTCGGCGTACGTTTCGTGGATCACGTACAGGCCGAGCACGAGGATCAGCGTCCAGAGGCCGAGCCGCAGAAGTGTCGATGACATCGCGAGTTACTAACGATAGGCGCGCGTTTCCGGGGTGTCAATTTCGGTGCGGATTTCGACCCGTCCGTTGCGCAGATCGAGATCGATCGCGCCGTTCTCATCCGTTCGCCACACGCGAATGCCGCGCTCGCGAAGAGCGTCGAGCGTGTCCGCGTGCGGGTGTCCGAACACATTGTTCCAGCCGCACGAGATGATCGCGACGCGCGGTTTGACGGCGTCGAGAAAGACGCTCGTCGACGAGCTGCGGCTGCCGTGATGGGCAACTTTCAGCACATCGCTGTGCAGGATTCTGTCCATCAGGAGCACTTCTGCTTCGCGTTCGATGTCGCCGGTGAGCAGGATCCTGCGCTTTCCGATCGTCACCTGAAACACCGTCGAGGCGTTGTTCTCGGGAGAGCGACGGAACGTGCGCTCGGGGATGAATGCGCGAACGGAGGCTGTGCCGATGGCTTCGGCGTGACCATCGCGAAGAAGCCGGATCGGAGTTCGCGTGATGCGACACGCCTCGAGCATGCGGACGGCGCAGTCGCCGCGAAAACGGCGCGGTGAGATCCAGACCTCGCCGACGTCGAGATGCTCGATCACCGACGGCAGCCCGCCGCAGTGATCGGGATGCGCGTGCGTCAACGCGACGACGTCGATGCGGCGCATGCCGCGATCGAGGAGCATCGGCAGCAGACGCGTTTCGCCGAAGCGCGCGTTGTCGCTCTGTCCGCCGCCGTCGACGAGCATCGTGTGCGCGCCGCTGCGAATCGCGATCGCGTCGCCCTGGCCGACGTCGAGGAAGGTGACGCGCGGATGCTCGACGACACGCGCGCTTCTGAATTGCACGCATGCCGCGACCAGCGGAATCGCGAGCGCGAAGGTCATCGCGATGCCGCGATGGTTGCGCAACGCAAGCGCGGCGAGCGCGAGACCGAAGCCGGTGATCATCGCGGCCACGGACGGCGCGGTGAAGAAACCCGAATACGCGGCGACATTCATCGCGCTGCAGAGCCGATGCAACAGGAGGATCGTTTTGAAGAGCGCATCGCACGGCAGCGCGCAGGCGAGCATCGAGACGACGAGCATCGCGAAGATGAGCGGCGACATCGCCAGCGTGAGCAGCGATCCGCCGAGCGCGAACTGATGGAAGTGAAAGAGCGTGAGCGGCGTGATCGCGAGCTCGACCGACAACGCGTGCGCGATCCAGTGACGTCCTTTCGCGATGAAAAGCAATGCGCCGGCGCCCGCGTACGTGAGATGAAACGAGGGATCGGTGAGATCGCGCGGCTCGAGGAGCAGACGCAGCATCGCCGCGACGCACCAGAGGTTCTCGAATGACGTCGGCCGCTTGAGGATCCGTGCGAACGCGTACAGACCGATGCCGACGCTCGCGCGCGACACCGACGCCGCCGGTCCGATGAACAGCGGCGCGCCGATCGCGAACGCGAGCAGGAGCCAGTCCGACGCGCGTGGTGCATGCAGCCATCGCAGCAGCGCGGCGATCAGCGCCGCCGCGAACGCGATCTGCAGGCCGGAGAAGACCAGCAGGTGATACGTGCCGCCGCGCTTGAAGCTGTCGCGGACGTCGTCCGTCAGCAGCTCGCCGCGCCCGAGGGCGAGCGCTTCGATCATCGCGATCTCGAGCGGATGTTTCTCCGCGTGCGGCCGCAGTCGATTCGCGAGCACGCGATTCCATCGCGCCGGTCCGCGCAGCTCCCCTTTGTATGCCATCAGCCTCGGCGATTTCAACGTGAAGGTGTAGTACCCCCGCGCGTTGCGCTGCAGCAGCCCCTCGGCCTCGATGTGCGACTCGAGCTGCATGAGCGGCGGATCGAAGCGCGCATAGATCGCGATCGGATCGTGAAACGCGATGCCGTTCGCGGTGAACGTCTCGGCGCGAAGGACGAATGATTTGCCGCGCGGCGCCCAGTCGCGCTCGAGCGGCGCGACGACGGTGACGAAGCGATCCTCGTCGAAGGTCGTGAACGTGCGCAGCTCGTCCGTGCGCTGCGCCTGAACGCGCATCGCGATCACGATGCCGAGGGCGAGGAAGAGGGTCTGGACTGCGGCAGCGCGAGCTGCCGCTCTCCACGGAGCGGCGCCAGCCGCGACTCGCGTCGCGGCGATGAGAGCGGCGGCCAGTGCCGCCGCAGTCCAGACCGTGAACGACGGATTCACGATCACCGGCCCGATCGCCAGGCCGGCCACGAAACCGATCAGCGGAAGCGCTGCGGGAATGTCACGGGACACGCTCGAACGTCGAGAGCGTTTCGATGTGATGGGTGTTGGGGAAGAGGTCGAGGAGGTCGAGTGTGGAGAGACGCCAGCCCGACGCAATCAGCCGGCTCGCGTCGCGGGCGAAGGTTACCGGATCACACGACAGCCACGCAATCTTTTCGCGCGTCCGTCTCGCGACGACGTCGATCACATCGTTGCGCGTCCCCGCCCGCGGCGGATCGAGAAACGTGAAATCGGCCTCCGGAATCCGCGCGTGCTCGACCGCCGACTCGACGACCTTCACGTGACGCGGCACGTTCATCCGCGCGTATCGCGCCGACACGCGCGAGCCCTCGATCGCGACGACGTGCTCGAACAGCGACGCGATCGGCAGCGTGAAGAATCCGACGCCCGCGTACAGATCGACCGCCGTGCGCCGTTGCGTCACGCGCGAGGCATGCTCGGTCACGAGTCGGATCATCGTGCCGAGGAGATGGCGATTGACCTGGAAGAACGCGGTGGTCGAGAGGCGCCACGTGAAGGGAGCGACGGTGATCGTGAATTCGCCGTCGAGGCGCCGATGATCGACTTCCCATGTTTCGCCTTCGACCGGATGCTTCGCAGTCTCTTCGCCAACGACCTCGCACTCGCGCGCGAGCGGCACGACGCGATTCGAGCGCATCGCGAAGAATCCAACGGCGTCGCCCTCGCGGTGCAGTCGCGATCGCAGGCGATAGTTCAGCGGCGACGGATGGATCGCGATCGGCGGCAGTGAGGCGACGTCGAACTTGCCGATGCGGCGCAGCGATTCGATGAGGATCCGCTGCTTCGCCTCGAGTTGTTTATCGAGTCGCAGCGCGGTCCAGTCGCAGCCGCCGCATTCATTCGCGACCGGACACGGCATCGCGCGCCGCCATCGCGAGGGCGCGATCAATTCGACGAGATCCGCCTTCGCGTACCCCTTTTTCACCTCATACAAACGCACCTTCGCGACGTCGCCCGGATAGACGTTCGACGCGAAGACGGGCATGCCTTCGACGCGCGCCAGCGCGGCTCCGCCAGCGACGAGGTCGCCCGCTTCGATCGTGATGACGTCACCGACTTGCATCATCAATTCATCGCCGGCCGGAGGCCGGCGGACCGGCCGGCTGGAAGCCGGCGCTCCAAACGCGACGGCGCGATCAGCTCGACGAGATCCGCCTTCGCGAAACCCTTTTTCACCTCGACTTGCATCATCAATTCATCGCCGCCGAACTGGAGCGCCGGCTTCCAGCCGGCCGTTCCGCCGGCTTCCAGCCGGCTGGCATTTCATCGCCGCCGGGACGGCGGCGCTCCAAACATTCTGTGGTAAAACGCGCGCCCTATGAAGGTCCACGAGTATCAGGCAAAAGAGATTCTCAGGCGCTTTGGCGTGCCCACGCCGCGCGGCATCGTCGTCGACAATCCCGATGAGGCTCGGCAGGCCGCGAAGACGCTCGGCGGTCGCGTCGTGGTCAAGGCGCAGATCCATGCTGGCGGCCGCGGCAAGGGCGGCGGCGTGAAGCTCGCGAAGGATGCCGACGAAGCGGCCGAGCTCACGAAGAAGATTCTCGGCATGACGCTCGTCACGCATCAGACCGGTCCCGAGGGCCGCGTCGTGCGCAAGGTCCTGATCGAAGAAGCGCTCAACATCGACAAAGAGCTCTACCTCGGCATCACCCTCGATCGCCGCATCGGACTTCCGGTGATCATGGCCTCGTCGCAGGGCGGGATGGAGATCGAAGAGGTGGCGGCGCGCGATCCGAAAGCGATCCATCGCGTTGCGGTCGATCCCGTTCTCGGGGCGCAGCCGTTTCAGGCGCGTTCCGTTGCGTACGCGCTCGGTCTCAGCGGCGATTCGTTCAAGAAGTGCGTCGACTTCGTGCAGAAGCTGATGCGCTGCTACGTCGAGATCGACTGCTCGCTCGCGGAGATCAATCCGCTGCTCGTGACGAAGGAAGGCGACGTCCTCGCGCTCGACTGCAAGATGAACTTCGATGACAACGCGCTGTTCCGGCACAAGGACGTCGTCGAGATGCGCGACCTTCACGAAGAGGATCCGCTCGAAGTCGAGGCGTCGCAGTACGGTCTGAACTACATCAAGCTCGACGGCAACGTCGGCTGCATGGTCAACGGCGCCGGCCTCGCCATGGCCACGATGGACATCATCAAGCTCGCGGGCGGCGAGCCGGCGAACTTCCTCGACGTCGGCGGCGGCGCGACCGCGGAGCAGGTCAAGAACGCGTTCCGGATCATCCTCAGCGACAAGAACGTGAAGGCGATTCTCATCAACATCTTCGGCGGCATCATGCGCGGCGATCGCATCGCCGAGGGCGTGGTCAGCGCGTCGCGGGAGATCGGACTGCCGCTGCCGCTCGTCGTCCGTCTCGAAGGCACGAACGTCGACCTCGGCAAGCAGATCCTGAAGGACTCCGGTCTGCCGATCATCACCGCCGACGGGATGTGGGATGCGGCTCAGAAAGTCGTCGCTGCCGCGAAGGGACAGTAGTGCATCGTCACCCTGAGCGAAGCGAAGGGCCTCAACCGTCGCAGCTGCATCGCAGAAGAGGTCCTTCGCCGTCTTCGCGGCTCAGGATGACGTCGACAAGGAGAACGAATGGCGATCTGGGCTGACAAAAACACGCGCGTCATCGTGCAGGGCATCACCGGCCGCGAAGGCACGTTTCACGCGAAGGGTTGCCGCGACTACGGAACGAACGTCGTCGGCGGCGTGACGCCCGGCAAGGGCGGAACGACGCACGAGGGATTCGCGGTCTTCAACACCGTGCACGACGCGCGTGAAAAGGAAGGCGCGAACTGCGCGCTGATCTTCGTGCCGCCGCCCTTCGCGGCGGACGCGGTGATGGAAGCGTGCGATGCGGGCATCGAGCTGATCGTCTGCATCACGGAAGGGATTCCGGTCAACGACATGACGAAGGCGCACGACTTCATGAAGAAGTCCAACGCGCGCCGCGTCGCGGCCGGCGAGGCGCCGTCGCGTCTCATCGGACCGAACTGCCCGGGCCTCATCACGCCGGGCCAGGCGAAGATCGGCATCATGCCGGGCCACATTCACAAAGAAGGTCCGATCGGCATCGTGTCGCGCTCGGGAACGCTCACCTACGAAGCGGTCGGACAGCTTTCCGCGCGCGGCATCGGTCAGTCGACCGCGGTCGGCATCGGCGGAGATCCGCTGCCGGGCACGAACTTCATCGACTGCCTGGCCGCGTTCCAGCTCGATCCGATGACCGAGGCGATCATCATGATCGGCGAGATCGGCGGATCGGCGGAGGAGGATGCGGCGGCATTCGTGAAGGCGAACGTCACGAAGCCGGTGGTCTCGTTCATCGCCGGACAGACGGCGCCTCCGGGACGCCGCATGGGCCATGCGGGCGCGATCATCAGCGGCGGCAAGGGCACGGCATCCGAGAAGATGGAAGCCCTCACCGCCGCCGGGATTCACGTGGTCAAAGCGCCGAGCGACATGGGCGCGAAGCTGGAAGAGGTGTGGAAGGCGTCACGGTAGCTTCGTCACCAATCCCGTTTTCATGTCGTAGTACGCCGCGAAGATCTCGACGGGATTCTTCTCGCGGTGGACCGCATTCCTGATCGTCTCGCTGTGCTCGAGCAGGTAGTCGACCGTGAACTTCGCGTTTCCTTTGATCGCTTCGTCGAGATTCTGTGGTTTGTAAACGACGAACGACTCGCGGATGCGCGCGACGAGTGCGTCCAGCGCGGGCGTGCCGGGCTGCCCCTTTTCCATCGCCGCCTCCACGGCGCCGCATTTCTGGTGGCCGATGACGATGATCGTGCGCGTCCAGTCCTTCGAGATCGCGTACTCGATCGATGCGATCTCGAACGGATCGGCGACGTTGCCGGCCACGCGCACGACGAACAGGCGGCCGAGCGACTGGTCGAAGAGCAGCTCCGGCGGGACGCGGCTGTCGGCGCAGGCGAGGATGGTCACCTTTGGATCCTGTCCTTCGCGTTCGAGCTTGATGCGCCGGGCGGGGAGATTGCGAAACACGAGCTGAGGATCCCTGGCGAAGCGTTTGTTGCCGGCTTCGAGCTCCGTCCAGGTTTGCGCGGAAAGCGTGGCGGCGAACAGCGCGAGAACGACGAAAAGACGTTGTACTCTCAACATTTGTGAAGCTCCTCCCGCTCATCCTCGCCCTCGTCTGGCTGAAAGGCAACGTTCACACGCACACGCTCGAAAGCGATGGCGACGTGCCGCCGGCCGAAGTCGCGCAGTGGTATCGCGCGCACGGCTACGACTTTCTCGTCATCACCGATCACGACAAGATCACACGCATCGACGCGCCGCCGGGCCTCCTGCTGATTCCGGGCGAGGAAGTGACCGATCGTCTTCCGAAGAAGCCGCTGCACGTCAACGCGCTCGGACTCCGCAGCGTCGTCGTGCCGCAGCACGGCGCGACGACGGTCGAGAACCTGCAGAAGAACATCGATGCGGTTCGCGAGGCGGGCGGTGTGCCGCTCGTGAATCATCCGAACTTCGGATGGGCATTCGGCGCGGAAGAACTGAAGCAGCTCGATCATGCGGCGCTGTTCGAGATCGCGAGCGGACATCCGCTCATCAATTCACTCGGACCGCCGTCGACCGAGGAGATGTGGGACGAGCTGCTGACGAGCGGGAAGCGGTGGTACGGCGTCGCGGTCGACGACTCCCATCACTTCAAATGTCCGCCGCCGCCGGATGCCGAAGCAGCGCTGCCGGGGAAGGCGTGGGTCGTCGTGCGCGTGGAAAAAGCGGAAGCGAAGATGATTCTCGATGCGCTCGAGCACGGCGAGTTCTACGCATCGACCGGCGTCGAGATCGGCGACTACGCGGTGACCGACACGACGATGACGGTCACGATCCGCGTGCCCGCCGGATCGAGCGCGCCGCGCTACCGAACGGAGTTCATCGGCGCAAACGGACGCGTGCTCGCCTCGACCGGCGCGAATCCCGCGGCCTACACCTTCCGCGGCGACGAGCGTTACGTGCGCGCGCGAGTGACGGACTCGAATGGGAAGCACGCGTGGCTGCAGCCGATGTTTATCGCTGGATCACGAGCTCCGTCACATTGACCGGCCGGTCGAGCGCATCGACGATCGCGTCCGCGACGGCACCGGGATCCATGAACCCCTCGCGCGGCGCGTCCCAGAACGGCGTTTGCATGCCGCCCGGCGCGACCGACATCACCCGCGCCTTCGTGCCTTTCGCTTCCGCCTTCAGCACTTCGGTGTAGCCGCGCGCGCCCCACTTCGCGGCGCTGTAGACGCTCTCGTTCGCGCGCGAGAAAAGCGCGGCAGTCGAAAGGACGTTGACGATCGTGCCGCCGTTTTGTTTGAAGTGATCGAAGAGCGCCTCGCAGAAGACGATCGTCGCGGTGAGGTTCGCGTCGATGGTGCGGCGGACGTCTTCCTCCTTGTTCGATCCCGCGGGTCCGAATAAACCGGAGCCCGCGCAATTGACGAGCAGCGTGATCGGAGTCGGCGCCGCCGCGATTGCGCGACGCGCGGTGTCCTCGCGCGACGCGTCGCCGCGGACTGTCGCGGACTCGCGTCGCGAGACTGTGATGACGTCGTAGCCGGTGAGCCGCTGCGCGATCGCGGCGCCGAGTCCGCTCGTGCCGCCGGTGACGATGGCTGTTGGCATCGCGGCAGTTTATGCTCGCCGTCATGTTGAACGTCGACCTCGGATTGCCGGTGCATTCGCTCGTCCTCATCGGCGGCGGCGAGTTCTCGTTCGGCGAGACTCGCGAGATCGATCAGTTTCTGTTGTCGCACATGCCCGCCGATCGGCGCACGGTCGCGTTTTTGCCGACGGCGTCCGGATCACCGGAGTACGCGGTGCACATCGGGAAGTACTTTCACGAGATCGATGCGTCGATCGAGACGATCAACGTGCCGATCTATCGCGGCCGCGACAATCGCCGTCAGAAGAATCTCGCGACGATCAGCGCCGCCGGGATGATCTACCTCGGCGGCGGCGTGACGAACAATCTCCTCGCCACGATTCGCGAATCGCCCGCGGAGGTTGCGCTGCGCGAGGCCGCGGCGAACGGCGCGGTGATCGCTGCGATCGGCGCCGCGGCATCGTGCTTCGGCGCGTGGGCGCGCGACATGCGCGGCGGCTCCGCGCAGCCGGGGCTCGGATGGCTCACGAACACGGTCGTCGAAACCGGATTCGATCCGCAGAGCGACACGACTCTGCGCCGTCTGATGTCGCTCGAAGGCGTGACCCTCGGCATCGGCATCCCCGCAAAGACCGCGATCGCGATCGCGCCGGACGGCGCGACGCAGATCATCGGCGACGGCCAGATCGCCGCGTTCCGGAAAAAGTAGAGATATGGAGTGCGGCAGCCGCAGCTGCCGCTTTGCCGTTGCGCGAGCCGCAGCTCGCGCTCTTCCGTGAGCAAACATCACCGCGAGCTGCGGCTCGCGCAGAGGCAAAGCGGCGACTGCGGTCGCCGCAGTCCAAACAAAACAAAAAGAAACGGGGTCAGGCTCGAGCCTGACCCCCAGCGTTCCGTAAAAAGTAGAGATATGGAGTGCGGCAGCCGCAGCAGCTGCCGCTTTGCCGTTGCGCGAGCCGCAGCTCGCGCTCTTCCGTGAGCAAACAACGCAGCGCGAGCTGCGGCTCGCGCAGAGGCAAAGCGGCGACTGCGGTCGCCGCACTCCAAAGGCTTACTTCTTCTTCGTTTCCGCCGGCGTCGCGGGGGCGAGGTCGGCGGGGTTCATCGGTTTGCGGGGGAGCAGGTCGTTGCGGTTCGCGGTTTCCCACACGAACGTGGCGACGACGACCGCGGCCTGCATCAGGTCCTCGCGCTGCAGGCGCTCGTAGGTGTCCCAGTTCGTGTGATGCGTGCGGGTGTTGTATTCGATCTCGTCCTGGATGAACTGGAAGCCCGGAAGGCCGACGTCATCGAAGGGGACGTGATCGGTGCTGCCGGTGTTGCGCATCGTGACCGTCGTCGCGCCGAGGTCGTGCAGCGGTTCGAGCCACTGCGTGAAGATCGGGGCGATGGCGGCGTTGTCCTGCGCATAGATGCCGCGCAGTTTGCCGGTGCCGTTGTCGACGTTGAAGTAGCCGGAGAGCTTCGCGTGCTCGGGCTTGAGGGTGAGGTAAGTCTTCTCGGTGCGCATCGCTGCCGGCAGATCGCGTTGCGCGGGATCCTTCGGCTCGGGACGGGACGCGAAGTGATCCGCGACGTACGCGCGCGATCCGAGGAGGCCTTCCTCTTCGCCGGCCCAGAGCGCGACGCGGATCGTGCGGCGCGGCGCGACTCCGATCGCCTTGAGGATGCGCATCGCTTCCATCATCACCACCGAGCCCGCGCCGTTGTCGGTCGCGCCGGTGCCCGTGTGCCATGAGTCGAGGTGCGCGCCGAGCATCACCACTTCGTTCTTCTTGTCGGTGCCCGGAAGCTCGGCGATGGTGTTGTACGAGTTGAGATCCTGATCGTAGAAGGTCGACTGCACGTTGACCTCGAGCTCGACGTCGTTCTTCTTGTCGATGAGGCGCGCCAGGCGGTTGTAGTGTTCCGGCGCGATGCCGATCGCCGGAATGCCGATCGGTTCGTCGTCACGCCACGTACCGGACGCCTGCACGCGGAACGAGCCGCCGCTGTCGGTCATGTTCTGGCCGCCGTCGATGATCGCCGCGACCTTCTCGTCCATCAGGAACTTCGCGAGCTTGCGGCGGAACGCGCGGCGTGACCCGAACTCGCGCAGGCGAGCGGCGTCGCGCGCGGCGGGAATCGCGTATTCGCTCAGCGACTCGAGCTCTTTCTCGTCGTAGCGCTCGAGCGCGGCCTTGTCCTGCGGCTTGAACTCCTTCGCTTCGCCGAGGAGGACGATCGCGCCGGTGAGCTTGCCCTTCTGCTTCTCGAGATCCTCATCGTTCTCGAGCTTGACCTTCACGGCCTTCGCGCGGATCGCGCCGTTCGTTGCCGGCGACCACGCGTGCGCGATGCCGTAGAGCTGCTCGACTTCCGGCGTCATCATGCGAACGGTGCAGAGCTCGGCGGTCCAGCCCTTGCCGAACTTGAACGGCTCGAGGTGCGCGTTGGCGAGTCCCATCTCCTCGAACGTCTTGCGCGCCCACTCGCTGGCGTTCTTCATGTTCGGCGAGCCGGTCAGGCGGCCGCCGTACACGTCGGTGAGCTGCTGGGCGTAATCCATGACCTTCGAGTTGCGGAAGCCCTCCTGACGGATGCGCGTCTGCATCGTCAGGTCGGGCGTATCGGCGGCGAAGACGAATGCTGCAAAGAAACAAACTGCGATCGTGATTGCTGTTTTCCTCATTCCAACTCCTGCCAATCGATGGTGGTGGGTAGATTCGACTTTGCGAACAGCGACGCGAGCATCTCCGCGGGTGTGTAGACACGCGTGTCGCCGTACTCGCTGGGCCTGCGGTTCTTCATGGTGAAGAGCGAACGCTGCGTAACGTAATCGAAATTTGCGTAGTAGTCGTCGTCGCGCCGTTGTTCGAACATTGTTTTCAGGACATCGAGCTGGCGCGAGAGGTGGTCCTGCGTCGCGATGGCCGCGTCGACCGGCGACGACGACATCGGCGTGTTCCGTTTCTTCGGCGGCTCGAGGCCGACCGCGAGGCGCAGGTCCTCGAGCTCCTGCGCGTACTTGTCGGCCTTCGCGGCGGCTTTGCGCGGCTTGCGATCGAGCAGCAGCGCGGGGATGCGGTCGCAGTTCGCGCGATGAATGACGTCGCTGCGCGTGATCCATCCGAGGTTCGTCACGCCGCAGCGCGCGGAAACGTTCCTCGTCAGGTTGTCGATGAACGGCCGCACGGCCGTGTTGAACGAATCCTCGACGCCATTGAAAAGGTTGAGGACGTAGTGCACGCGGAACTCGTCGATCGTGCTCTGCACCGTGCGCGTGATCGGGTGATCGCCGAGGTTTTCCGCGAGATCCATGGCGAAGGCGTCGAGGTTCTGGACCGACGAGTCGTAGACGTCCTCGACCTGATCGATGAGCTCGTTGACGAGGCGCCAGAAATCGAGACCGCCTTCGACGGTTGCGAAGAATGGCGACTCTTTGCTGAAGATCAGACGGAGTTTGCGAAAAAGAATCGCCTTGACGATGTCCGACGCGGCGAGCGTCGCGCTTGGCAGGTGCGGCGTGAAGACGAGGATTCCGGAGTTCGAGAACGGGAGGAAATCGATCACGTTCGCGTCGAGGCCGGCGCGCAGATCGAGGATGACGTAATCCGCGTCGAGCGTGTTGATCGCCTCGATCAGTCTCGCCTTGTATGCCGCGCCGAAGTTCGTGATCTCGTCGATGAGATGCAGCGGACCGGCGACGAAACCGAAGTTCCGCCAGCGGCGCTCGGGGTCGAGCTTGTCGTCGAGCTGCGAGACGCAGTTGCGGAGCGGCTCGTTCTTGCGGAGGAAGTGGTAGAGGTCCTTCTGGATGGGACAGTCGATGGCGTTGCGGATCGCGGACGTGCCGGTGTCGAGGTCGACGAGAACGGTTTTGCCGTGCCTGGAAAGCGCAAGCGCGAAGTTGATCGCGAACGTCGTTTTACCGACACCGCCCTTGCCGGACGACACGGGAAGGATGCGCTTGATGGACACCGGGCGGGAAGTCTAGCGGATGGCGGATGACGGATGGCGGATGGCAACGAGACCTGCCATCTGCCATCCGCCATCGGCCATCGATTACAATCGGCGAACCGGTGCTTCAGACATCCTTCTTTCGCAAGTTCCCGCTTTTCGCGGATTTGGAGGATCGCGAGCTCGCTCAAATAGCCGCGGTCGCCAAGACGCGACGCTATGCAAAAGACGACGTGATCTTTCACGCGGATGAGAGCGGCGACGTCTTCTGCCTCATCCGCGAAGGTCAGGTGAAGATCACGATGATCTCGCCCGAGGGGAAGGAAATCATCCTTTCGCTTCTTGGGCCGGGCGACTTCTTCGGCGAGATGGCTCTCCTCGACGACGAGCCGCGCTCGGCGACGGTCGTCGCCACGGAGCCGCTCGAGCTGATCACGATCTGGCGCAGCGATTTCCTGCAGATCCTCGCGGAGAACTTCGCGCTGACGCGCAAGGTGCTCGCGGAGCTGTCGAAGCGGTTGCGCACGGCGTCGAACCGGATCGAGTCACTCGCGACGATGGACGTCTACGGACGCCTCGCGCGCTTCTTCCTCGATCTCGCGCGCGACACGGGAAAAGTCCTCGACAACGGCTACGTCGCCGTGACGCGCCCGACGCACCAGGCGATCGCGAACATGATCGGCACGTCGCGCGAGACCGTCTCGCGTCTCATTCACGACCTCATGCGGCAGAACCTGCTGCTGTCGGAAGGGAAAACCATTTACCTTCGCAAGACCGCGCTGGATCAGTTCAGGGCGGAGGTTTAGAACCGGTGCTGAGTCCTGAGTGCTGAGTGCTGAGTCGCTCGCGCGTCAGCCAACTCAGGACTCAGGACTCAGGACTCAGCACCCTCAGCACCCAGCACTTCAGCACCCAGCACCAATTCATGTTCACCATCCCCAACATCCTAACGATGGGCCGTCTGCTGCTGGTGCCCTGCTTTCTCCTCGCTTCGATGCGCGGGATGTGGGTGACGGCGTTCGTGATCTTCGTCGCGGCGGCGGTGACGGACTTCTTCGACGGGATGATCGCCCGCCGTTTCAACCTCCGCTCGCGCCTCGGCGCGATTCTCGATCCGGCGGCGGACAAGACGCTGATGGTCTGCGGCTATCTCTTCTACACGATCAGCCATCGCGTGCCGCTGGTGCGCATTCCGGTGTGGCTCACGTTCACGGTGTTCATCCGCGACTTCCTCATCGCGTCGTTCGCGTATCTGGTGTACACGCGCGTTCACGTGAAGCGCTTCCCGCCGTCGTGGCTGGGGAAGGTTTCGACCACGGCGCAGGCGATTACGCTCGGCACGGCGATCGGCGTGAACGCGTTCGTGCCGCAGCTTTTGTGGATGGTGAATCTCTTCTTCCAGGCGGCTCTCGTGATCACGCTCGCGTCGGGATGGGACTATCTGCGGCGCGGCGAGAAACTGCTCGATGCGGGCCTCGCGACGGCGTCTTGACACCGCCTGCGAACGGAAATACCTTCCGCACCCGTTTGTTGTACGCGATCCCGAGCGTCCATAGCTCCAGCCTCCATAGCTCAATTGGTAGAGCAGCGGACTCTTAATCCGTTGGTTCCAGGTTCGAGTCCTGGTGGGGGCACCAGCCTTTGCATTACTCTCCACGCGCGCGAAAGTGGCGGAATTGGCAGACGCGCTGGACTTAG
>Ga0075425_100001096_pt1 | contig 26115 bp, 19 predicted proteins | sample SoiMethybrSBSTD4_FD_75300 | JGI IMG/M metagenome (GOLD analysis project Ga0075425, IMG submission 75300) | Bulk soil microbial communities from a Populus tree surrounding site in Tennessee, USA - Soil MetaG P. TD hybrid SBSTD4 | ecosystem: Environmental > Terrestrial > Soil > Tree plantation...
TGAAAAACGTGGGCGAACGCTGCAGCATCGTGACATGGGCACAGGCGTCGGCAATCGCGGGAATGATGGTCGCCGCGGTGGCACCCGAACCGATCACCACCACCTTCTTGTCCGTGTAGACGAGGTGCTCTGGCCAGGTCTCGGAGTGCACCAGGCACCCCTTGAAGGTCTCCATCGCCGGCCACTGCGGCAGGAAGCCTTGCCAATGTCGGTAGTACCCCTGGCACATCCACAGAAAGCCGGCAGTAAAGGCGCGCACTTCACCGCTATCGGTGCGCTGAGCGATGATGGTCCAAAGGCTCTCCTTGCTTGACCAATGCGCCGAAGCGATCTTGTGCCGGTAGCGGATGTGACGGGCAAGATCGTTCTCCTCGATGACCTCGCCCATGTAGGCCAAGATCTCGGCCGCGGTCGCGATCGGCGGACCGGTCCAGGGCTTGAAGCGGTAGCCAAACGTGTGCAGATCGCTATCGGAGCGGATGCCGGGATAGCGATGGGTCCACCACGTACCGCCGAAGCTTTGCTGTGCGTCAAGGGCGACGAAGCTCTTGTCGGGGCATTGCTTTTTGAGGTGATAGGCCGCACCGACGCCGGAGATGCCAGCACCGACGATCAACACATCGAAGTGCTCGGGCAACGCCACAAGCGCCGCCTGTGGGCGCAAATCGGTCCGCACTTCGCTCAGCTCTCGTTGCATTGTGCCTCTCGGTGGGCTTTTGCCACAGGAACCCATCCCTCCGCAGAGCTTGGCCTGCGCTCGGGCGGACTTCAAGCGCAACGAAACCCCGCAGCGATGGCTGCGCGCGAGGCGCCAGGCGGGCGCTCCTGGTCTGGATCGGCCCGGCGATCGGCGTATAGTCGCAAGCGGGCCCAGCCCAGGCTTGGAGGTTGTGCAATGAAGGTTGGCACCGCGCTCAACATGCTGTCGCAAAATGGCCGATCCGATGCCTCCATTCTCGCCGAGCATTTCGCGCTGGGCGACCTCGCTGAACCGTTGGGGTTCGATTCGCTTTTTGCCCTCGAGCATCATTTCACCGGCTACGCAATGTCGCCTGCACCGCTGCAGCTTCTCGCCTACTTCGCCGGGCGTACGCGCCGCATTGCGCTCGGGACCGCTGTCATTGTGCTGCCCTGGCACGATCCGATCCGGGTCGCCGAGGGCATCGCCTTGCTTGATATCATGTGCGGCGGCCGTTGCCTCTTCGGCTTCGGCCGGGGTGCCGCCAGCGTGGAATACGCGGGCATGCGCATTGCCATGGGCGAAGCGCGCGGGCGCTTCGCCGAGGCGGCCCAGATCATCGTCATGGCCTTGAGCCAGCCTGAGTTCGAGTTTGAGGGCGAGCACTATAAAATTCCCCGCACCTCGATTCGGCCCCGCCCCCACTCACACCCCGAGCGGCGCTTTTATGCCTCTGCGGTGAGCCCGGAGTCGGCAGCGCTGATCGCCAAGCTTGGCTTTGGCATGCTGCTCATCATGCAGAACGAGTGGTCGAAATGCGCCGGCGACATCGAGAAGTTTCACGCAATCGCCGCGCAAGCGGGCCATCGTCCGCCTCGGCCACTGATATTGACGAACGTTTCCTGTGCCCCCAGCAGGGCCGAGGCCCACGAGCGCGCTATCAAATACTTGGGAGCAAAGTGGGATTCGATCGAGAACCACTACCGCTTCAGCGATGGCCATCTGGCGAAGGTCAAGGGCTATGAATCCTATGAAGCGCTCGCCAAGACCTACTCAAAGATGAAGGATCCAGCTGCGCGCGCGAAGGCGACCGAGTTCTACGTCAACATTCAGATCACGGGGACGCCCGACGATTGCCTTGCGAAGATCGCTGAGCTCAAGCACCTCACCGACCTCGATCACCTGATTTGCGAATTCGCGTGGGGTGGATTGCCACACGAGGAAGCCGAGAACAACATGCGCCTCTTTGCCACCGAGGTGTTGCCGCATCTGCAGCGTGACCGCGCCTTCGCCAGCCCCACAATGGCCGCTCAAACGGACCAGCAAGGTGACGGGCACGACGGCGTATTTGCGCCCGCATGATCGTTGCCTCACGCCAGGGATTTGCCATGGGGCCTGTTGCAGACATCGAAGGCGCGAGCTCGACCAAGGCCGGCGTCCGGTCGCCCGAACGCTATCAGGTCGTCGTTATCGGCGCGGGCCTTTCGGGCATGTATCAGCTCTACCGGCTGCGCGAGCTCGGGCGCTCGGTGCGCGTGTTTGAGGCCGGCGACGGGGTCGGTGGCACCTGGTATTGGAACCGCTATCCCGGCGCGCGTTTCGATTCGGAGAGCTGGACCTACGGCCTGTCCTTTTCGCAGGAGCTGCTCCAGGAATGGAGCTGGAAGGAGCACTTCGCGGCTCAGCCCGAAACGCTGCGCTACTGCAACTACCTCGCCGACAAGTTCGACTTGCGGCGTGATATTACCTTCAATGCCCGTGTCGTTTCCGCCGTCTACGACGAGAGCGCCAACGAATGGGAGGTTGGTTTTGCAGATAGACGGCGCGTTCGCTCACGCTTCTTGATCACGGCGATCGGTCCGCTGTCGGCGCCGACCATGCCGGCCATCCCAGGCGTTGGCGATTTCCGCGGCGAGGCCTATCATACCGCCACGTGGCCACACGCGCCGGTCAGCTTTGCAGGCAAGCGCGTCGCCGTGATCGGCACCGGCGCTACGGGCGTGCAGACCATCACCGAGGTCGCCAAAACCGCGCTTCACCTCACCGTGTTCCAGCGCACGCCGAATTGGTGCGCACCCCTGCACAACGCTGCAATCGACGACGCAACGCAGGCCCGGATCAAGGCCAGCTATCCGGAAATTTTCGCGCGCTGTCGGGAATCGTACGGCTGCTTTATTCATGACGCAGACCCCCGCAACGCCCTCGAAGTCCCGGCGGAGGAGCGCGAGGCCTTCTATGAGAAGCGCTATGGGGAACCCGGGTTCGGCATCTGGATGGGAAACTTCCGCGACATCCTGATCGACAAGGCTGCCAACGATACCATCACCGACTTCATGCGGCGCAAGATCCGCGCCCGCGTGCACAACCCTGAGCTCGCACAAAAGCTGATCCCTACCAATCATGGCTTCGGGACCCGGCGCGTACCGCTGGAGAGCGGCTATTATGAGGTCTACAACCAGCCAAACGTGCACCTGGTGGACCTGCGCGAGACGCCCATCGAAGGCATCACGCCCAACGGCATCAGGACCAGCGCTGCCGAGCACCATTGCGATATGATCATCTACGCCACCGGCTTTGATGCGATCGCCGGAGCTTTTGACCGCATCCACATCTGCGGCCGTGGCGGACTAAACCTCAAGGCGAAGTGGGCTCAAGGCCCGCGCACCTATCTCGGACTGCAGGTCGCCGGGTTTCCCAACATGCTGACGTTGGTGGGGCCGCACAATGCCGCCACCTTCTGCAACATTCCACGCTGCATCGAGCAAAACGTGGAGTGGGTCAGCGATCTCTTGCGCTACATGGATCGCAAAGGCTACACGCGCATCGAGCCGAGCCTTGCCGCCGAGGACGCCTGGACCCAGCACGTCCACGAAAGCGCGGCTCGGCTCCTGTTGCTGGAGGTCGATTCCTGGATGACGGGCGTCAACCACAACGTCCCCGGCCGGCAGCAGCGCACGTTCATGGCTTATGCGGGTGGCGCCCCGAAGTACCGCGAGAAGTGCGACGAGGTCGCCGCCGGCGGCTACGCCGGCTTCATGCTGGCGTAGCCGAGCCGCCACAGCCCCAGGCACCCCCAGGCAGCACGACCCAGGCAGCGCGACCCAGGGAAGGCGACCCCGTCCCCCCAAGAGGTGGCGCCCCGCGCGCCGTTGCACGCGATCCTCATGCCCAACGTGCCGCCCACCACCGGTTGCCCGTAACGTCAGGCAAGGTCAGGTGCATGTCAGCTCCTCAGGCTAACATTGCAATTCCGGCGCGCATCCGATGGACGCATTGCCAATGTCGCCCTCGTATGGTGCGCCTGGGCCGGCTCCGCGGCGTGCCAAGAACTCGTGGGGCCGGCCATCACACCGCTCCCAACCTCGCGCTCTTCGCGCCTCGGCACTCCGCAAATCTCGGCGGGCTTCATCTCTGGGAGCTCTTGGGCCAGAGTTAGCAACGCGGCGTCGCGAGACTTTATCAGCCCTCGGATGAACGCCCTTCGCGTTCGCTGCCGGCACGATGGACCCAGGAGCCGCAAGCCTACGAGAACGCGGCGTGGATGGGCGCCGGCGGCCTAGCATGCTTGCGACGCCGAAAGCGAGAGCCTGCAGGGGTTTGACACGTTTTGCCTCGCGCCCGATCGCGCTGCCCCCGACCGCAGCATCGGTTTGAACTCGTTCGTGGGCTGGGCTACCCCTACGCGGCGGGCTCGGGCCAAGCCGGTCTTGCGGTCCCGTTCCTGGTCGTCTTGTGTGCTGGAGTGCCGCCCCCTGCGATCGCAGCGACATGCCGAGCCGAGCCCGAAGGCAGTTTCAGTCCGCTTCGCACGGCGGCCTTCCCGCAGACCCAGGCGCAAGGCGCTCCGGCGGGAGCACTCCCCGCAGTTAGGCTAGGAGGCAATCATCATGGGCCCCCCTCACACCGAACCCCACGCCAAGGGCGCCTCGCTTGCCCATGCCCGCGGCGCCGCCGCAAGCCCTCTCAAGCACTGGTTTGCCAAACAAACCATCGGCTCGCTGCTCGATGCGCGCGCCAAGCGCGATGGCACGCGCGAGGCGCTCGTGTTCGAGGGCCGCCGCACTAGCTTCGCCGAGCTCACCCGCGACGTGGACATGCTGGCGCGGGGGCTGATCCAGCTAGGCATCGAGCCAGGCGATAAGGTTTCCCTCTGGATGATGAACCGCCCCGAGTGGATCCACGCCGCGCTCGCAGTGATGCGCATCGGCGCCGTGCTCGTGCCGATCAATACCCGGTTTCGCAGCGAGGACGCCGCCTACGTGCTCGGCCAGTCCGATTCCACCACGCTCATCATCGCCGCGCGCTCAGGACCGATCGACTATCTCGGCATGGCGCGCACGCTGCTGACCTCCCTCGGTTCCGACCGCGAGGTTGTTGTCACCTCGAACCTCCCGGCATTGCAGCGCCTCATCGTCCTTGACGAGGCCAGCGCGCCCGGGACGATCACCTGGTCGTCCGTTCTCGAGGCCGGAGCACGCGTCTCGGAGGACGCGCTTCGGGCCAGGATCGCCGCCGTCGACCCCGACGCAACCGCCTTTATCATCTACACCTCCGGCACCACCGGCTTTCCAAAAGGGGTGATGCACTGCCACAACATCGTGCGCAACGTGATCGATCGCGCCTTCCGCATGGGCATTACGCCTGCGGATACCATTCTCATGTACTTGCCGCTCTATCACCTCTTCGGCTTTTCGGAAGGCATGCTGATGTCGCTGGCGACCGGCGCGCGGCAGGTTCTCACGCAGACGTTCGATGCCGGGCACTGCCTCCACCTGCTCGAGGGAGAGCGAGCAACCATCCTCAACGGCTTCGACACACACTTCAAAGACCTGCTTGAGGCCTACCGGCATCGACCCTGCACTACAGCGAGCGTCCGCACGGGCCTACTGGCGACGGGCATGGCGAGCTCGATGCCGATTGCTCGGCAAGCGCGCAAGCTGTTCGGCCGCTTCCTGTCTGGCTATGGCATGAGCGAGCTCGGGGTGGGCGTAACATTGAGCGCGCTTGATTCCAGCGAGGAGCAGTGCACTGAGGCTTCGGGCTATCCAGCGCCCGGTTATGACATCAAGATTGTCGAGCCGGCGACAGGCGATGAGCAACCACCAGGAACGCCCGGCGAGATCCTCGTGCGCGGCTACATGGTCATGCAGGCCTATTATCGCAAGCCCGAGGAAACCGCCAAAACCATCGACGCCGACGGCTGGCTCCACACCGGCGACATGGGCCTCATCCGACCCGACGGGCACTTGCGCTTCATGGGGCGTTATAAGGACATGCTCAAGATCGGCGGAGAAAATGTCGACCCGCTGGAAATCGAGGCATACCTCGCGAGCCATCCAGCCATTGCTGCCGCCGCGGTGGTGGGCCTTCCCGACGCGCGTCTCAGCGAAGTCGCCGTCGCATTCGTCCGCGTCAAGCCCACACACGATCTCACCGCCCCGGCAGTCATCGAGTACTGCCGCGGCAAGATCGCCAGCTACAAAATCCCGCGCCACGTCGTCTTCGTCGAGGAGCTGCCCATGACGGGTTCGGGGAAGGTGCAAAAGGTCAGGCTGCGCGAAGAAGCGCGCCGCCGGCTCACGGAAAACTCAGCCTGAGAAGGCCCGAGACAAGAAGGGCCCGAGAAGTTCAGCCCGAGAAGATCAGAAGAACGGGAGGGGCGGCCCCGGCCTCATCGCAGGCGGGCGAAGTTCTCGCGCGCTGCCCCGCGCCCTGAAACTCGGCGTCAGCAAACGCGCGGCTCGAAGGATAAGGTCGAAAAACTCAAGGTCGAGCGGGCTCGTCGTCAGGCGCGGATCGAAGCCTCCCCATGCACCGGCGCATCTGCCGCGGCAAGACCAATCAGCCCTACCAATGGCGTGGGGTCATGGGCAGCCCGCCTCGCACACGATAAGGTGCTGCGTTGCCATTGCTCGGCAAACGTTCTCAGGGGAGACCGCCCATGGCCTTGCAAGGCGCACGGCATTACGGCCTAACGCACGAGGAGCTCCGCGCCATCCCGACCGTCTATCGGCCCGACCTCTTCAAGGACAAGGCCGTCGTCGTCACCGGCGCGGGGAGCGGCTTCGGCTTTGCCATCGCCACGCTGTTTGCGCGTCTCGGCGCCGAACTCGCCATTTTGGGCCGCAACCAGGACCGATTGGCGCAGGCCAAAACCTTCCTTGAGAGTTTCGGTGCGCGTGTCCATGCCGAAGCCTTCAACATCCGCGACCATGACCGTTGCGTGGCCTTCATTGGCAACGTGTGGCGCGAGTTGGGGCGCCTCGATGTTCTCATCAACAATGCCGGCGGTCAGTTCCCGCAGATGGCGCTCGACTTTAAGCCAAAGGGCTGGACGGCGGTCATCGACAACAACCTCAACGGCACCTGGTACATGATGCAGGCAGCCGCCAGAGCATGGGTCGAACACACCGCGCCTGGCGCAATCGTCAACATCGTCGCCGACTTCTGGCGGGGCATGCCGGGCATCGCCCACACCGCCGCGGCGCGGGCAGGCGTTGCCTATCTTTCAAAGAGCGTTGCGGTGGAGTGGGCCCCCCTCAACATTCGCGTCAACTGTATCGCGCCAGGTGTGCTCGAGACCTCGGGCTTCGCGCATTACCCACCCGAGGGCCTCGCGACCTATCCGCAGGCCAACCCCATGAAGAAAGCGGGCGATGTCTGGGACGTGGCCGAGGCCTGCGCCTATCTCGCCGCTCCGTCGGCCAAGTTTATTACCGGAGAAGTGCTGACCGTCGATGGCGGCCAGCAATGCTGGGGCGATCCCTGGCCCACCGGTCGTCCGGAGCATTTTAGGGTCGGTTGAGGTCGCACGGCCGCAACGAGGCAGATCCGGGAGACAAGCCCCATGTCCGCCGATAACATCTTTGCCGATAATCCGCTCTGCCGACTGCTCGGCATTCGTTATCCGATCTGCCAAGCGGGAATGTATCAGGTCGCCTACGGCTCCCTGGCTGCCGCCGTTTCCAATGCCGGCGGGCTCGGCATGATCGGTTCGGCGTACATGCCACCCGCCAGGCTGCGGGAGGAAATCCGCACCACCAAATCCCAAACCGACAAGCCGTTCGGCGTCGACATCTTGTTTGCCAAAACCACGGGCGGGGGAGCCACCATCGAAGCCTATGAGCGCGAAGTGCGCGCCCACATCGACGTGACCTTCGAGGAGAAGGTGCCAATCATCGTCTCGGGGCTTGGCGATCCCGGAGCGATCGTACCTCAGGCGCACTCCGCCGGCATGAAGGTCATGGCGCTCGTCGGCACCGCCAAGCAGGCCAAGTCCGTGGCCCGGTCCGGCGTCGATGCCGTGATCGCCTCCGGTCATGAAGGCGGTGGCCATGTCGGGCGGATCGGCACGATGGCGCTCGTCCCCCGCATCGTCGACGTGGTTGACATTCCGGTGGTTGCCGCCGGTGGCCTGGCCGACGGCCGCGGCTTGGTGGCGGCCCTGGCATTGGGCGCCGTCGGCGTGTGGATGGGCACCCGCTTCATCGCCACCATCGAGGCGCGGGGCCACGACAATTACAAGCGCCGCATCACCGAAATCGATGAGGATGGAACGGTGGTCACTCGGGCGCACTCGGGCAAGCCAAACCGCATGATCCGCAACGAGTTCACGCAATCCTGGCAGGGCCGCGAGGGCGACATCAAGCCCTATCCGCTGCAGCTGAAAGAGGTCGGCGAAGCCGCCTCCCATCGCGGCCGGATTGCCGGCGATGTCGCGCACGGCGTATTGCCGTGCGGACAGAGCGCGGCGTTGATCGATCGCATCGCGGGCGCCGGCGACGTCGTCGAGAGCATCGCCCGCGAAGCAGCCGGCATCCTCTCGCGCTTGGCGAGGTTGGCACAATGAGGGCGGGGGTTCCCTCGCAAGGAGGGGCTCGGAGGGCGCGGGGCTACCTTTTGCCTCGAAGCGGGTGTGCAATCTGTCGGCAAGAACATGTGCGATGGTCGAGACATTAGGGAGGCTTTGCATACGCCACAATCGCTCGCCCACGCGACAGGCGAACCAAGCTCCGGACGGTCAAGTTACCATGGCCCTTCGCCCGCGGGCTGGGAGCGCGTCTCCCCATCCGCGGTCAAGGCTAAACTTTCGCGCCTTTCCGGGAGGGTGCGGGGTGATGAGGTCGCAATGGGCGCGCCTGCGCCTGCGGGTTGGCCTACTCGCGATCGTTGCGCTGGCCCTCGGACCCCCGACCACTTCCCCGGCGCAGGACCTCGACCTTATGGTCAAGCAGTTCCTGGACACGCTGAAGGGGTCCAAGGGAGCAAAGAAGGTGGCCAAGCAACGCCAACCCGAACCCCCGGCCAAAGCACGGTCGCCGCGCCCCGATGAAGCTCCTTCCGGCTCGCAGGACGACTACGAAAACAAAATAGCCGATTTGCTCACCTACATGCGCAGCAATGCCCTCAACGACCAAACCAATCCCATTAGGAGAGACGCTGCTCTGATGGCCAGTGTTGAGCGGCACAAGCAAATCCCGGTCCCGAAACGCATGCAAAGATGGACCTGCGACGTGCGCGAAATTGGCGTTGCGCTCGACCCATACACCGATCGGGCAAACGGTCAGGAACCGATCGGGTTCCAGGGGGGGCGGGGCCAAGGACTTTTTTGCGAGGCCAGGGTTCCATACCTTCTTGTGCTGGATCGGACCCGAGCCAATCAATCGCTCGTCAATTCCCTTTCTGCGGGGCAATCGATCTTCTTTAGCGGAGCGGGCGCGGGACGCCGAATTCCGGACATGCGGACGATTGTCCGTGTGGATCAATTGGTCCCCGTGGGCAATCGCGAAGCGGAGCAAGTGCCGTCGCCGAAATCTCGCAAACCGCGGGACTGATCCAAGATCGCCGCCGACCGAAGATCGTCAAAGTGGCTCCTTGCGCAAGTGCGCCCCAGGGCCGACGCGGGCGTGGCCATCACCTGAAGGCGGCGACGCGTGCGGCGTGTTCGCGGATGACCCGCGCGTTGTCGAGATCGGGTGTGCCGGCTGGCTCGCCACGCACCAGCACCACCGGGCTCGACCACACGGGCAGGCGCGGGCAGCCGCCGCAGCTCTCCTTGTAGCTCATGATGTCGCGCCACTTGGTGCCGTTGACGTAGCCGTGACCGTAGGCAAATGGCGTCATCATCTTGTCGAGGCTCAGATCGTGGCGAGCGCCGATCAGGTGACCAATCTCGTGTGCGAGCGAATAGGTGGATGCGGCACACTCGTGATGCACCACGGCGAAAGCCTCCTCGGCATCGGCGTACACGCGTGTCGCCAATCCGCAGCCTTTGGGGTCATCGACAATGAGAATTGCAACGTCGGCCTTGTACTTGTCGCGCAGGGCATGGATCTCTTCCATGTAGCCGTCGCCCTTGTCGGCGAAGCGCCAGACGTGATCGAAGTGTGCCGCACCATCCTCGACGTAGTCGGTCTCATAAGCGTGTGCGAGCCGCAGCTGCACCTGACCGAGGCTGCTCATGCGGAAGGACTCGTTACCCTCCTCGATGGCGAGATCAATGAGCTCCCGCTTTACATCCGCGTAGTTGCTGGCTGCCTTCTTCGTGTAGGCGACGATGATATCGATCGTGACGTTCCCCGACGGCGTCGCTTGGGCAACGAGCCGCTCCTGGTGCGTGCGCTCGGCGGCTTTCGGCTCGACGGCGGCAGGATTGGTTGGTGCCGCCGCCTTGGGGCGTAGCGCGCTGGCATCGCCTTGTCGCACGAGCGGGTCATCGCGCAGCGTGGGATCGTCGGCGCGCGAACGGGGTGACATGGCCGCGTGCTCTTGGGGCATGCGGTCCTCACCCATCTCGACCACGGCAATGAGTTCCCCGCCCAAATGACGGATCGAATAAAGCCGTCCCTGGTGCTGGACGGTGCCGGCCATCTTGCCACCCGGCCACCACATGATGGTTGCCGGCGCGCCCGTCTCCTCCACAACGCCGCGCCACACGCACATGTCGGAGCGTATCTCGACGCTCGTGCGGCGGATGGAAAGGGACGTATCATCGCTGAGCGCTACCGTGATTCGCGCCGCATCTTTCGCAGGTCCCAGGGCGCTAGCGTCCTTGGTCAAGGCGTACTCGACCATCGGCGGACGCGGTGAGGCCATCATCCCAACGCCCATGGTGGCGCGTGAAGCCCTGGCTCGTTCCAGCATGGCCTGCTGGCGCTGGTTCACCTTGGCGTCGACCGGCGCCTTGTGGAACAGGTGGTTCCACGTCGCGCTAAGCCGGCTCATGATCACGCCGTGCCGCGCCGCCGTTTGCCGAACGCCCTCGACGCTGTCCTTGGGGACCGTCCACACCTCGGTCTTGGTCAACGGCAGCATTTCACCCTTGGCCCGTTGTGCGCGCTGTTTGATGGCGGCATAGAGCTTGCGAAGATGCGGGCCGGTCAGCGCACCCGCGCCTTGCGGCTTCAGCATGATGAGGGCTACATCGTCCTGATCGGACTGGGCCACCGCCGGGCCCGGCGCGCAGAGCAGCAAGCACCCGGCCGCCGACACCGCGCAGATCCCGCGTGAGAACGCCATGACCCGAACCTCCCTTGCATGCGCGAGTGGCCAGCAACCCTGCTCGGATCTCGGTCCAACCCTAGAAGTTCATCCTTTCGAGCCGCCCAAAGAGGCTGGCGGCGTCCAGTTGATCCCCGGCCTGGCACGCGTCATACGCGCGCAGCGCCATGCGACTGACGCCAGCGAGCTGCTCTGCTGGAATCCTCGCATATGTCTCGCCGTCGAGCTTGCCCCAGAAGTTCTTGTATAGCCCACCGCAATCCATCGCCGATGCGTGCACCTCACTCTTGGGCCTGTCCGGCTGTGCGTAGAGGAACCAGGCGGCGATCGCCAAGGCAAGGCAAGCCGCCAGCGCACCCGCGCTGACCACCAGCCGAATTCTGCGTTGCGAGGGCCGGCGCAAGGTGACGACGGGCGCGGTGCGGCGCGCGGGCTCATCCGCAATGCGAACAAGGATCCTGTCGAAAAGATCGGGGGGCGGTGCCACCTCGGGCGCCGCCTCGAGCAGGGGAGCCAGTCGGCGCTCCCACGCCTCGATGGCCGCCTTCAGCGGACGCTCCAAAGCCCGGCGCGCCTCAACCTCCGCGCGCTCGGCAGCGTCAAGGGAACCGAGCACGAATTCGGCGGCCAAGCCCTCAATGTTCTCTTCCTCGGTCATTGACCAAGACATTCCTTGAGCTGCTTCAGGCTTCGCCGCAGCGAGCTCTTGACCGTCGCCACCGGCCGGCTAACGCGCCTTGCGATCTGCTCCCGTGTCAGACCGTAGTGATAGGCAAGGAGCACGATCTCTCTCCCTTCCGATGGCAGCCCGTTGCGACAGGCGCTGAGCCGCCGCAACTCCTCGCTTTGACGCGCACTGCCCACACCGCCCGGCTCCCCAAACGAGCCCGGTAGCTCCTGCAGCGGGCCCGCGCGTCGGGTGTCGTCCAGGGCCGAGTTGCGCGCAAGGCTCGCAAGCCAAGCGTCGGGCGAGCCGCTCGCCCCATCGAAATCACCAGCACGCTCCCAGACGCGAACATAGACATCCTCAAGGACGGCATCGGCCCAATCCTGTCGCCCTAAGATACGTTGGACGATGCCATAGAGTTTCACCGAGCTCGCCCCATAAAGGAGCTCAAGGGCAGCACGGTCGCCCCGTGCCACACGGGCGAGCGCGGCTGCAAGATCCTGCCTCAGGTGCGGCGTCCCAGAAACAATCTGGCGAGAAACAATCTGGCCAGAAACACTCTGGCCAGAAACAGTGTGGCCGGAAGCAGTCTGGGCTTCCAACTTGCGCTGGCGGGCCGCGCGTCGCGGAGCCTCAATGCGAGCGCCCGGCACCGCAAGGCCCGGCACCGCAAGGCCCGGCACCGCAAGGCCCGGCGCCGCAAGGCCCGGTACCGCAAGGCCCGGTACCGCAAGGAGCGAGTCGGGGGTGTCGTCGCCATCCGCCGGCGCGGGCATGAGCAAGCCTCGCTCAAGGTCCGTGGCGCGGGCCACGAGGACGAGCCAGACGAGAACATCGCCGCGCTTGCGCGTCTGTCGACGCCCCTGCGGGCGCCGGATGCGCCCCAATGCGGCAGCACGACCGCGTGGGCTCCCCGGAGGGCGAAGAGCCCACGCGTGTCACGGCACGCTCGCGCGCGCCCCGCACTGGTTGCGCCAGCGTTGGGCTCTTCTAGAACTGCATCCGGTTCAGACGGTCGAACAGGCCCCGGGCATCCTGCTCGTCACCCGCCTGGCACGCATCGTAGGCGCGCAGGGCCAGACGGCTCACGCCGGCAAGCTGCTCGGCCGAGATCTTGGCATACTTCTCGCGGTCGAACTTCTCCCAGAAATCCTTGTAGAGCCGGCTGCAATCCATCTTGGTCTGAGCCACGACAGGGGCGGCCACTGGGCCGGCTAGCGTGGCAAGCGCAACGGCAGCGATGGCAAAGCGCTTCATGTGTTTCTCCCTATCTTCAGGTGCGACGGTACTTCCGACGCTTCCTGAGCCCAGATACGGCGGAGAATCCACAAAGTTTCAGTCCGCATGACAAAAGAGTTAAGCACCCGGCACCCCAAAGCTCTGTACGGGGTCTTGTGGCCGGGTCTTCGGGCCGGGTCTCCTGTGAGCAATACGTCTCATGTTGCGGCCACACCGGGGGGTGTCGTCCCCACCCACCCGGGGGAGGTACCCCCTGCAAACCTTGCCTCCCGATCGCTGTTGCGGCAGGTGGCGGAAAGCCTATTCTCAAGGCTCCATTGGGGCCTCAGCCTTGGGAGTGCGAGGGCTTGCTCTTTATTCCTCTCTCGGATGACAACCCGCTCAAGTTTCTCCGCTATCAGTGGGTGACGGTCGGCATCATTGCCGCCAACGTGCTCGTGTTCATCTTGCAGCTCTCCGGTCTCGGGCTTGCCGCCGGTACGAGTTTTGCCGTCGTCCCGGCGGAACTCGTCGAGGTGGGCATCGGCGCGGGTGCCGCCCACGGGCCCTACGACACCATCCCGGTTCCCGAAGTGGCAACGCTCGTCACCTACATGTTTCTGCATGCCGACGTCGTGCATCTGGCGTCAAACATGATGTTCCTGTGGGTCTTTGGCGACAACGTCGAAGATGCCATGGGGCACGTGCGGTATCTCGCGTTTTATCTCCTGTGCGGTATTGCCGGGGCGCTCGCGCAGACGGCAATGGAGCCTCAGTCCCAGCTGCCGCTGATCGGCGCCAGCGGCGCCGTCGCCGGCACGATCGCCGCCTACCTGATCTTGCACCCGCGGGTGCTGGTGTGGGTCCTGGCCTTCCGCATCATCCCCCTGCGCGTCACGGCCACCTGGATACTCGGGCTGTGGATCGCCACGCAGCTCTTCATGGTGCTCATCAACCGCGGTGACTATGTGGCGTGGTGGGCCCACATCGGCGGAGCCCTTGCCGGCGGGGTGTTGGTGGTCTGGCTGCGGCGCCCCACCATCGCCCTCTTCGATCGGGGTGCGGCTCCGAGCCAGGAACGCGACGCTTGGTGGCGGGCCTATCGGGCAGGCCTCCTCCACCGCGGTCTCCTGCGCCTGCGCAACCCTGTTCGCTGGGCGAGAGCCCTGGCGCGCTATGTGCGTGCGAGCGGCAATCGGCTGCTCCGTTGGACGGGCGCTCGCGTTCAAGGTCTTTACGCCGCCTCAACCCGAGCAAGCTCGGCCGGGCCCCGTCAAAGCCGGGCGCAGGCGGGGGCAGAGGCGGAAAGGCCCGGAACGCAGGCAAGTGCGCCGGCGCGCCGCAAAACGGTCGACATTCTGGCGTTCGAGCCGCGCGGCGAGGACTTCGCGCTCGTTCGCCTCAACGCCGACGGGTCGCGCTCGGAGATCGTGCTGACGACGGCCAACGTGGTACACCTGGGCCTCCTTGCGCCCGGCTTCTCGCGCCAAGTTCTAACCGACAAGCTTGGCAAGCAGCCGGGCCTGGTTGCTGCCGTCGTGCGCTCTGGGGCGATGAACGCCAACTTGCGCTTCATTGAAGTGTTGTTGACCATTCTCGAGAGAGGTGGGGCGCGACTTGATTTTTCGACCACGGAGCGGCGGGCCAGGGCACTGGCCACCAGGCTCGTGGAGCGCGCCGATCGGATTGCGAGCACTCCGACCAAGGCTGCCAAGGATCCTCGCTAGCTCCTGGTGGCCCGCAAAGTGCCTTTGCAACTCGGGCAGCGTGCGCGCGAAAGGCAATTGGCAAACGCTAACGATACGCGCCGAAATCGCCCGCAGACGGAGCCGGCCCCGCCCGAGATTGATGGTTGGCAAAACAGGGCCATGCGATGATGAAGGCGGGATCTTAACGGGGTAGAGACGTGGACACCGAGACTGGGGAAATGTCGCTAACGCCAAGCCCTGACGTCGATGAGCTCGCCATGCAAGCGGGTCCCAGCAAGGACGAGCGCCTCGACTTTCTCAAGCAGGCGATCGCCTTCACGGAGTGGACGATCCGCTCCTTCGACACCAAGGCACAGATCTCGATTGCCGCCTTCGTGCTGTCGATGAGCCCGCTATGGTCGATCCTCACATCGGCATGTCCGCGGGCGGCCTCGAGCCCACTTGTCGTCGTCCTGCTCGTGCTGTTGGTGGTAACCATTCTGCTGTTCGGGTACGTGATCTGGCCCGTGACCTTGGCGCCCGCCAAGCTCACCGGCGGCTGGCAGACGAGGGGCCTCTTCTACGTCGCAGACCCCAACCAGCTGACCGCCAGTCAATATGCTGAGCGCCTCAAGGACTTGACGGTCGAGGAGGAGCTGGCTGCCGAAACACTGAAGCTCGCCTATATTCGGGAAATCAAAAGCCGCCGTTTCAAAACCGCCCTGAAGGCCGTGGTGGTATTCTATGCTTGGGCCCTACTAGCCTTCCTGCTGCTGCGAAGCTGCTAAAGCGGCAAGGTCGCACGGCCGGTCGCGAAAAGGAGACGGACGCGGCCGATGATCGTGAGGGCCCACGAGGCAAGCGGATGACGTTGCCGCAGACCAGCTCGCACACGACGGCGCCTCCCGCCAGCCCGCTGTCGCGTGCGGCGCCCCCGAGGGCCGCGAAATTGACCGACATGCTGCGGGGTTGGGTCCGGGCCGCAAAGAGCGCCCTCCCCGCCGCAGCGCGCGACAAACCCGCCCAAGGCGAGCCGCAGCACCCGCCACAGCGAGGCGGGCTCTTCCGCAAATACGCCGCCTTGCTGGTGGCGCTGGTTGGCGGCTCGCTCATCGTCAGCGCCGTCATCGAAATGTACTACTCCTGGGGCGAAAGCCGTCAGGCGCTCATCGCCGTACAGCGCGAAAAGGCGCAAGGTGCTGCCGCCGTCATCGAGCAGTTCGTCAAGGAGATCGAAGGTCAGGTCGGCTGGGCGACCGGCTTCCTCCCGGCGGGCAGCGCCCTGGAGCAGCGCCGCACCGACTTCCTGCGCCTGCTGCGTCAGGCGCCTGCCATCACCGAAGTGAGCTATCTCGACGCCGATGGCCGCGAGCAGATCAAAGTGTCGCGGCTTGCCATGGACACGCTGGCGAGCGGTGCGGATTTGAGCCGTGAGCCCAAGTTTGCTGTCGCCAGGGCCAAGAAGCGCTACCTGAGCCCGGTCTATTTCCGCAAGGAATCGGAGCCCTATATCACCTTGGCGATGGCCGGCATGGGCCGCAGTGCCGGCGTGACCGTTGCGGAAGTCAACCTCAAGTTCATCTTGGACGACATCTCCCGCCTCCACGTCGGCAAAGCTGGCGTCGCCTATGTGGTGGACGAGGACGGGCTGCTCATTGCCCACCCCGATATCGGCCTCGTGCTGCGCAAGACCGACTTGAGCCGCCTCGCGCACGTGCGTTTGGCCCTCAACAAGCTCAAAGACAGTGGCATCGACGTTCCTGCCGTCTCCCTCGATCAGTCGGGCCGCGAGGTTCTGACCGCCTCGGCACCCATCGGTTCCCTGGGCTGGCTCGTGTTCGTTGACCTGCCGCTCTCGGAGGCGCTGCAGCCGGTCTACGCCGTGCTCTACCGCACGCTTGGCGTGCTCGCCGGCGGTCTGTTGCTCGCTGCGCTCGCAGGCGTGTGGCTGGCGCGGCGCATGGTGGTCCCGATCAGCGCCGTCGCCCAGGGTGCGGCGCGCATCGGCGGCGGCGATCTCGACTATCGCATCGACGTGCGTTCCGGCGACGAAGTGCAAAGCCTTGCCGATAGTTTTAACGACATGGGCGGCCGCCTCAAGGCCTACTACGCCGGCCTCGAGCGCACGGTTGGCGAGCGCACGCGCGAGCTCTCCGCGGCCCTGGAGCAGCAGACCGCAACGAGCGAGGTGCTGAGCGTCATTTCCCGCTCGCCGACCGAACTGCGGCCCGTGCTCGACACCATTGTCGAGACCGCGTCGCGGCTGTGCGAAGCCTACGACGCGGTGGTGCTGCTGAGCGTCGGCGACAAGCTCACATTCGCGGCGCATTGCGGACCGATCCCCGTCGATTTTACCGAGTGGACCATCAATCGGCGCTGGACGGCGGGCCGCGCGTTCGTCGATTGCAAGCCGATCCATGTTCACGACCTCGCCACCTTGGGCGATGAGTACCCGGACGGCCACGCCATGGCCATGCGGCTCGGTCATCGAACAATTTTGTCCACCCCATTGCTGCGGCGGGGCGAGGCCATCGGTGTGCTTACGATCCGCCGCACCGAGGTGCGCCCCTTCTCCGACAAGCAGATCGCGCTGTTGCAAACCTTCGCGGACCAGGCGGTGATCGCCATCGAAAACGTGCGGCTCTTTGAGGAGGTCGAGGCACGCACAGCCGAGCTCACTCAGTCGCTCGAGTATCAAACGGCCATCAGCAATGTCTTGAGCGTCATCTCCCGCTCGCCCGATACACTACAACCGGTCCTCGCCAGCATTGTCGAGACCGCCCAGCGCCTGTGCCAATCAGACCGCGCTCAATTCTTCAGGTTGGGGGACGGCAAATATCACCTCGCGGCCGAGCAGGGAACCGACCCAGATTTTCTCAACTATCTGGCCCAGAACCCGATCTCGGCCGAGCCTGGATCGGGCTCCGCGACAAGCAAGGCCGTGCGCGAGCAGCGCACCATTCACGTACCCGACGTGCTGGCGGACGCGGAGTTTGCTGGTGCCAATCGGCTCGGCAGGGGCCGCTCGGTACTCGCAGTTCCGCTCGTTCGCGACCGCGTGGTGATTGGCGTCATCACGCTAGCCCAGAACACGGTTCGCCCCTTCACCGCGCGGCAGATCGAGCTGATCGAGACCTTCGCCAGCCAAGCGCTGATTGCCATCGAGAACACGCGCCTCTTCGAAGTGGTTGAGGCGCGCACGCGCGAGCTGCAGGAGCTCCTCGAATACCAGACCGCGACGGGCGAGGTGCTCGGGGTCATCTCCCGGTCGCCCACCGATCTGCAACCGGTGCTTGCCACCATTGTGGAGACTGCAGCGCGCCTGTGCGGGGCGGACAAGGCGATCATTCGCCGCCGACAAGGGGACAGCTTTGTGGTCGTGGCCGCGCATGGGGGGACCGCCGCGCAACGCCAATACCTAGCGCAGCATCCGGTGGCAGCGGATCCGCGCTCGGTGATGGGCCGCGTGGCTCTGACCCGCCGCAGCGTGCACATTCCCGACATTCGCACCGAGCCCGGATTTCAACAGTTCGACCTGGCTCAAGAAGCAGGCTTTGCCTCGCTCCTGGCGGTTCCTCTGTTGCGCAAGGGTGAACTCGTCGGCGTGCTCGTCCTAAGCCACAACGATGCCTATCCCTTTACCAGCGAACAGATCGAACGCGCCGAAACCTTCGCCGACCAGGCGGTAATCGCGATCGAAAATGCTCGCCTGTTCGAGGAGGTGCAGGCGCGCACCGCAGAGCTCTCTCGTTCGGTCGCCGAACTCAAGGCCCTCGGCCAGGTAAGCCAGGCGGTCAACTCCTCGCTCGATCTCAAGATCGTGCTCGCTACGATTCTTGGGCATGCCTGCGAGATGTCGGATACCGGCGGCGGCGCCATTTACGTGCTCAACGAGGACAGCGGCGAGCTGTTGCTCGAAGCCGGCCACAACATGACCGATGAGCACCTGGCCGCCGTGCGCCAGCACCCGATCCACCTCGGCGATCCGGTGGTTGGCGAATGCGCCCTTCGCGGCGAAGCCGTCGAGATGGTCGACGTGACCGCCGAGGCTCGCTCATATCCCCTGTTCGGCATTCTGGAGCGCGCCGGGTTTAGAGCCCTGTTGGCGGTGCCGCTGTTGCATCAGGGCCGCGCGATCGGCGCGCTCATCGTGCGGCGCCGTCGCCCCGGCGCGTTCGCACCCGACATCGTCAACCTGCTTAAAGCCTTCGCCTCCCAGTCCTCGCTGGCAATCTACAATGCGCGCCTGTTCCACGAGATCGAACGAAAAGGCGAGCAACTCGCCGTCGCCAGCCAACACAAGTCGCAGTTCCTGGCCAACATGAGCCACGAGCTGAGAACCCCGCTCAACGCCATTCTGGGCTACACCGAGCTCATGCTGGACGGCCTCTACGGCGACCTGCCGTCCAAGACCACGGAGGTGCTGGAGCGGGTGCAAAAGAACGGCACACACCTCCTCGGGCTCATCAACGATGTACTCGACCTCTCCAAGATCGAAGCCGGCCAACTGCTGCTGAGCCTCGAGGAATACTCCCTCAAGGACATCGTGCAGACGGTTGTATCGGCCACGGAATCGTTGGCATCAGCCAAGAAGCTGCCGCTCAAAGTGGACATGGCGGACGGCCTGCCCCTGGGGCTCGGGGACGCGCGCCGCATCACCCAGGTGTTCCTCAATCTGGTGGGCAACGCGATCAAGTTCACCGACGTGGGCGAAGTGCGCATTGCCGCTCAGATGACCAATGCTATGTTCTCCGTGGCCGTTGCCGACACGGGACCCGGCATTCCCGCAGCAGAGCAGGCGCTGATCTTCAATGAATTCCACCAGGTCGACAGCTCCAACACCAAAAAGAAGGGCGGCACCGGCCTTGGCCTCGCCATCGCCAAGCGCATCGTCGAGCTGCACGGTGGGCGCATTTGGGTGAAATCAGAACTGGGCAGCGGCGCGACCTTCCTAGTCGAGCTGCCGGTCAGGGCAGAGCAGCGCAAAGGGGCCGCATGAGCAAACGCATCCTTATCGTCGAAGACCGAGAGGACAACCGCGCCATCTTGCGTGACCTTCTGAGCAACGAGGCGACGCGCCGCATCAAGGGCGACGCGAACCTGGGTGCCAATCCCATCATTGCCGTCACCTCCTACGCCTTGAGCGGAGATGAGGCCAAGGCGCGTACGGCCGGCTGCGACGATTACGCCACCAAGCCGTTGAGCCCGCGCCAGCTGCTCGCCAAGCTGCGCGAATACTTGCCGGGCGAGGATGGCTAGTGCGTCAGCCTCCACTGATCCTCATTGCCGATGATAACGAGGCCAACCGCGACATCCTCTCGCGCCGGCTCGAGGCGCACGGCTATGGGCTGGCAATGGCCGCCGACGGCGCGGAGGCCTTGTCCCAAGCCCGCGCGCTCCTACCCGACCTGATCCTGCTCGACGTCATGATGCCCAAGTTCGACGGCCTCGAGGTGTGCCGCCAGCTCAAGGCCGACAAGAGCCTTCCCTTCATCCCCATCATCCTGGTCACCGCGCGCAGCGATACCAAGGACATCGTCGCGGGCCTCGACGTCGGCGGCGATGAGTACCTCACCAAGCCCGTCGACCAGGCAGCACTCGTCGCGCGCGTACGCTCGATCCTGCGCATCAAAGAGCTGCACGACACCGTGCACGAGCAAGCCAAGCGCCTTGCCTCCCAGTCGGAAGAGCTTGCGCAATGGAACCGCACGCTCGAGCAGCGCGTCGCCGATCAGCTCGTGGAAATTGACCGCATCGGACGGTTGCGCCGCTTCTTGTCGCCGCAGATCGCCGAGGCCATCGTGTCCGCGGGCGGGGACAAGGTGCTGGAAAGCCATCGGCGCGAGATCACGGTCGTGTTCTGCGACCTGCGCGGGTTTACGAGCTTTGCCGAAACGGCGGAGCCCGAGGAGGTCATGAAGGTCGTGCGCGAATATCACGAGACCTTGGGCAAGCTTATCCACAAACACGAGGCAACGCTCGAGCGCTTCACCGGGGACGGCCTGATGGTGTGGTTCAACGATCCACTCCCCTGCCCAGATCCCTCGCTCAAGGCCGTGCGCATGGCGGTGGAAATGCGCGACAGCGTCGCCGGGCTGCTCCAGCGATGGCGCAAGCTCGGCCATGAGTTGGGGTTCGGGGTGGGCATCGCCCAGGGCTACGCCACCCTCGGGCGCATCGGCTTTGAGGGCCGCTTCGACTATGCCGCCATCGGCACCGTGGTCAATCTGGCCGCCCGACTGTGCGGCGAGGCCGCCGATGGCCAGATCCTCGTAGATCGCAAGGTCAACGCTGCCGTGGAGGCCACGGCCACGACCGAGCAGGCGGGGCAGCTCACGTTGAAGGGACTGCATCGCTCGGTGGCAACGTTCAATGTGACGCGCGTCAGTGGCTAGTCCGACCGCAAAGGCATGTCTTGCCCGCGTCTGACCCCCGAGCCTGGCCCCCCCCCGAGTCTGGTCCCCGAGCCTGGTCCCCGAGCCTGGTCCCCGAGCCTGGGGCCAGAGTCTGGGGCCAGAGTCTGGGGCCAGAGTGTCTGGGGCCCGAGTCTGGCCCGTGATTGGCGAGCGAGGCGGGCACCTCTGATCGGCCTTGGGATGAACCTCGGGGGCCCTTGGCCCAAGTCCGCTCGGATGGACCGAGATTAGGCAACCCAGCCCCGACTGAAACCTGCGATGCGTGATCAGAGAGGCTTTGACGGGCCGACCGGCCGGCGCAGCATGCGTGCGACTTAGGGGGACCGGAACCCTCAGGTTGACCCCGCCTGCCGCCGAGCACCTCCCATTTTGATGGCTTGGCCGCCATCGGCGGCGAGCCGTGAGCCAAGGCCGCGCAGACTGCGGGCCCTGGCTTGAGCGCGCCCAGTCGCACATCGCCGCCAACTTCGCCAACGGCGCGGGCAGGCAGGGGTCATGGAGGGTTTCTATTTCGCCGAAGCGCAAAACAGCTTGTCAGCAGAGCGGCGTGGTGCCACTGGAGACGAGGCTGCGAGACGGAACAGCGCTATGGGCCAGCGCTATGCGACCGCAATGGGGACTGGGCTGGGAGGGAATGAGCCGAGGCAATGAGCCACGCACAGCTGATAAGCGCCATTGTGGAGCGCACGTGGAGGGCAGCGCGCCCCAGATCCTTGACGGACTGGATGAACGCATTGGGCCGCAGCATCCTCGTTGGCCTCGTCGCGGCCGCGGCCATCTCCGGCGCCGCATCGGGACACAGCGACGAGAGCAAGTCGGGCACCCACTGGCTCAGAAAATGCACGAGCCCCGAGGCCAACGGGCAGATTGAGTGCGCCATCTACGTGCGCGCGATCGTCGAATATGACGAACTGCGCGGCACGCAGTTGAAAGAGGCGCGCTTCATTTGCCCTGCGAGGGGCCTCACCATCGGTCAATCGCGCGAGATCGTGCTGCAATATTTGCGCGCCCATCCGCAAGACCTCAACAGGCCGTTCGTCCTGCTCGCGCATCAGGGCCTTGCCGCGGCGTTCCCCTGCGCGCCAGAGCCGGGCGCAGCCGTACCGCCCATGGCGGCGCCGACGAAGTAACCACCGGCGTTGTGGCGAGCTTTGCGTGCCCAGGGCCGATCGGCTATAAGCGCGCAAATTTCAGCAACTTTCCAACCCGTATGGCCAAAGCAAACAAAGAGGGGCGCCCGGCTGCCAGACTGCCGCGGGGCCTGAGCGATACGCCCCCCGAGGGCGTGCGCGACACCGCGCGCATGCTCTCGGTCATCCGCGAGATCTACGAGTCCTACGGCTTCGAGCCCTTGGAAACGCCGGCGATCGAATACACCGACGCCCTGGGCAAGTTCCTGCCGGACCAGGATCGTCCCAACGCCGGCGTGTTCTCGTTCCAAGACGAGGACGAGCAGTGGCTGTCGCTGCGCTATGATCTCACCGCCCCCCTGGCGCGCTACGTGGCGGAGCATTTCGACCGTCTGCCCAAACCCTTTCGGCGCTATGCAGTGGGTCCCGTGTGGCGCAACGAAAAGCCGGGGCCGGGCCGTTTCCGCCAGTTCACACAGTTCGACGCCGATACGGTGGGTACGGATAACATCGCCGCTGACGCCGAGATCTGCATGCTGACGGCCGACACGCTGGAGGCGCTGGGCGTCCCGCGCGGGCAGTACGTCGTCAAGGTGAACAACCGCAAGGTGCTCGACGGCGTGCTCTCCGGCATCGGCGTAGACCCCGTAAGCGAGGCCGATGCGATGAAGCGGCTCACCGTGCTGCGCGCCGTCGACAAACTCGACCGGCTCGGACCGCAGGGCGTGGCCATGCTGCTGGGCTCGGGCCGCAAGGATGAGTCGGGCGATTTCACGCCGGGCGCGGGTCTTGACCCGCGCGCGGTGGACGCAGTGTTGCGCTTCATCGGCGCGGGATCCCAGGGATCGGGCAAAACCCTTGCTGCCATCGAACCGCTGGTACGGGGTGCCGACATCGGCCGCGCGGGCCTCGCCGAGCTCACCGAAATGGAGCGGCTGCTCGCAGCCGCGGGCTATGAGAGCGATCGCGTTGCCGTGGATGCCAGCGTGGTGCGCGGCCTCGACTACTACACCGGTCCTGTGTTTGAGGCGCAGCTCACCTTCGAGGTTCGCAACGACGATGGACAGCTCGTGCGTTTCGGCTCGGTCGGCGGCGGGGGACGCTACGATGATCTCGTCGCCCGCTTCACGGGCGAACGCGTGCCGGCCACCGGCTTCTCGATCGGCGTATCACGCCTGCAGGCGGCGCTGGCGGCCATCGGCAAGGCGCAGGGACACAGTCGATTGGGCCCAGTCGTGGTGCTGGTGATGGACAGGGCCGACTTGCCACGATTCCAAAGGCTCACACAAAACCTGCGGGCCGCCGGCGTACGCGCGGAGATGTATCTCGGCACCGCCGGCATGAAGGCGCAGATGAAGTACGCGGACAAGCGCGGCAGCCCGTGCGTCATCATCCAGGGAGCGGACGAGGTCGCCCGCGGCGAGGTGCAAATCAAGGATCTGGTCGAGGGCGCCAAGGCCGCCGCCACCATCAAAGATGCCAAGGAGTGGCGCCAGACCCGCCCGGCGCAGGTTTCCGTCCCCGAAACCAGCCTCATAGATGCCGTGCGCGGGGTATTGGCGCGGCACAAGGCCGATGCATGATGCAAGGCGCCGCAGCAAAAGCAAGGACGCCACCCAGCCCCCTCGCCGGCTCACGTGCACGGCGCAAACGCGGCGTGGGCCCATCCTCAATTTGCGTCTTATCACGCGCAGGTCGCACACCCCGCCGGCGGGCACAAGAGGCTAGGCCGCAGCCAGCTCGCATAGAGTAGCCCATGCCCGCGGAAGCCGCGCAGAACGTAGAAGCCCTCGCTGCCCAGGCGCAGCGCCTGATGGCGACGTTCATGCGCGCGGGCTACGAGCAGATCGCGCCCGCCATCATTCAGCCTGCAGGCCTGTTCCTGGACGTGGTCGGCGAGGCGTTGCGCGCGCGCACCTACGTCTTCAGCGATCCCGATGGTGAGGAGCTCTGCCTGCGGCCTGATCTCACGGTGCCGACCTGCCGCCTGCACTTGGCCCGCCACCCCACGGGCAACGCCCGTGCGCGCTACTGCTACAGCGGGCCTGCCTTCCGCTATCAACCGGGCGGCGCCACCAGCGCACACCCGAGCGAGTTTCGCCAGGCCGGGATCGAATCGTTCGCCGCGGGGGATCGCGAAGAAGACGACGCCGCCGTCCTGGCCCTCATCGTGGAGGCGCTGGAGGAAGCGGGCATCCGACAGTTTCGACTGCGGCTGGGCGATCTCGGCCTATTCGCGGCGCTGCTCGATGCCTTGGCCATGCCGCAGCGCTGGCGCCGGCGCCTGCGGCATCATTTCTGGCGGCCCGAAGCGTTCCGCGCCGAGCTTGCACGTCTCACCTCACGCGAAGCGCTGAAGGTCAATGGGTTGCCGCACGCGTTGGTGGATGCGCTCGACCCGGCGCGGCCACAAGAGGCCCAGAGGCTTGTCGAGGCCCACCTGGAAGCGGCCGGGCTGGAGCTCGTCGGCAGCCGCACCCTGCCTGAGATCACCGATCGGTTGCTGGCGGAAGCTGCCGATGCCCGCGAGGAGCCGCTCGCCGCGACCACGGCCGCGCTGATCGAAGGCTACACGGGCCTCAAGTCCCCGGCGCGGGAGGCGGCCGACCGGATCGAGGTGTTGATCCGCCCGCACAAGCTCGACCTCGGTGCTCCCCTCGCGGCCTTCCGGCGCCGCCTTGAGCTGGTTGAGGCTGCAGGCGTGGATACGACGCAGGCCACCTTTGCGGCCGAGTTCGGTCGCAACCTCGAATACTACACGGGCTTCGTGTTCGAGATCGTCGCGCGGGAGCTTGGCCCCAGCAGTCCCCTCGCCGGCGGCGGTCGCTACGACAGCCTGCTCGCCGACGTCGGCGCTCCGGCGCGGGTGCCGGCCGTCGGCTCGTCCATCCACACCGAGCGGCTGCTGAGCGTGCTCAGCGCAGAGGCGCCATGACGGATCGGCTCGTCCTCGCACTGCCCTCCAAGGGCCGCCTGATGGAGCAATGCGCCAACATGCTGGCGCGGGCCGGGCTCGTCGTCGCCAAGTCGGGCTCCGCGCGCGGCTACCAAGGCGACATCGCCGAACTGCCCGGTGTTGAGGTCAATTTCGTCTCCTCGGCCGAGATCGCCCAGCTTCTCAAGAGCGGCAAGGCCCATCTTGGCATCACCGGCGAGGACCTCTTGCGCGAGACCATCGCCGATTGCGATACCCGCATAACCTTCCTGCGCCGCTGTGGTTTCGGTCAGGCGGACGTGGTGGTGGCCGTTCCGGCCGCGTGGATCGACGTGCGGCGCATGTCCGACCTGGAGGAGATGGCGATGGGCTTCCAGCGCGTGCACGGCCGGCGCATGCGCGTCGCCACCAAGTACATGAACCTGACGCGACGCTTCTTTGCCCAGCAGGGCGTCGCCGGCTACCGCATCGTCGAGAGCCTGGGTGCCACCGAGGGCGCTCCGGCCGCCTTGCTGGCCGAGCTCATCGTCGATATCACGACCACCGGCGCGACGCTGCACGCCAACGGACTGAGGGTGCTGGAGGACGGCGTGATCCTCAAATCGCAGGCAAGCCTCGTCTCATCCAACGCCGCGCCTTGGACAGAGGAACTGCGCCGGTGGGAGCGCGAGGTAGCCAAGAGGCTTGCCGTCTGATCGCTCCCCGCGCGAGGCCTTCCAGAACCATTGGGCGCGCCGCGCTGCAGCATCGCGCTCTAGACAAGGGATCGGCGCAAGCTTCTAGTGCGCCTGGACGCGCCGCGCTCCAGTCGGACGGCCCAGGTTCGTCCGGGTTCGCTGAGGTTCTCTCAGGTTCGCCCAGGTTCGCTCAGGGTTCGCCCAG
>Ga0075425_100001097_pt1 | contig 26106 bp, 23 predicted proteins | sample SoiMethybrSBSTD4_FD_75300 | JGI IMG/M metagenome (GOLD analysis project Ga0075425, IMG submission 75300) | Bulk soil microbial communities from a Populus tree surrounding site in Tennessee, USA - Soil MetaG P. TD hybrid SBSTD4 | ecosystem: Environmental > Terrestrial > Soil > Tree plantation...
GAAACTGGTGCGCGCCGGATCGACGATCACCGCCTTCACGGCCGGCGATGGCGGCACCTGGGCACAGATCGGATCGACGTCGCTGACGGCGCCGGTGACCGTCTACGCCGGTCTCGCCGTCACCAGCCACCTGACGACGAAGATGACGGCGGCGACGATCGATCACGTCGCCGTGGTGTCCGCGTCCGGCAACAAACCGCCGACCGTGTCGATCGCGTCGCCGTCGGACGGCGCCGCCTTCACGGCACCGGCGACGATCAACATTGCCGCGACGGCCAGCGATCCTGACGGCACGATCGCGCGCGTCGACCTCTACGCCAACGCCGCGCTGATCAACAGCAACGCCTCCACACCGTACACCTTCTCGTGGACGAGCGTTCCAGCGGGCCGCTACACATTTACTGCGGTCGCCACCGATAACAGCGACGCGCAGACGACGTCGCTGCCGGTCACCGTGACGGTGACGACAGCGCCGCCACCGGGATCGTTGCCGTCGCCGTGGCAGAACGCCGATGTCGGCTCGGTCGCCGTTGCCGGCAGCGCCGGCTTCAGCAACGGCGTCTTCACCGTGAAGGGATCGGGCGCCGACATCTGGAACGCGGCCGACGCGTTCCAGTTCGCCTACCAGACGCTCAACGGCGACGGCCAGATCGTCGCTCGCGTCGCGACGGTCCAGAACGTCAATCTGTGGACGAAAGCGGAGGTCATGATCCGCAACACGCTGGATCCGGGCTCGGCCTTCGCGTCGATGCTCGTGTCGTCGGCGAAGGGAGTCCAGTTCCAGTGGCGCAGCACCATCAGCGGCACGGCCGCGGCCACCGCGGGCTCGACGAGCACGGCGCCGCGCTGGATCAAGGTCGTCCGCACCGGCAACGTGATCACCGGATACGAATCGAGCGACGGCAGCGCCTGGACGCAGGTCGGTAGCCATACGCTGACGATCGGGCCCGGCGTTCTCATTGGGATCGCCGTGACCAGCCACGACAACACCAAAGCGGCGACCGCGACGTTCGACAAGGTTGCGGTGACGCAAGGCGCCGGATCGCCCGGCGGCCTGCCGGCACCGTGGACCGATCAGGATGTCGGCTCGGTCGGCAAGGCTGGGACTGCCGCCTACTCGAACGGCGTGTTCACGGTGCAGGCGGCCGGCGCCAACGTCTGGAGCACTGCCGACTCGTTCCACTTCGTTTCGCAAGCGGTCCAGGGCGACAGTTCGATGGTGGCGCGCGTCACCAGCTTGCAGAACACCGACGTCCACGCAAAGGCGGGCGTCATGTTCCGCGAGTCGCTCGCCACCGGCTCGCGCGAGGTCATTCTCGACGTCGAGCCGAGCGGACGGATCGAATTCATGCACCGCGATTCGACGGGCGGTATCACCTCGACGATCGCCAACGGCACGGCGTCGTTCCCCGTGTGGCTGAAACTCTCGCGAAGCGGCTCGACGCTCACCGCCTCGCTCTCGGCGAACGGAACGACCTGGTCAGCCGTCGGCACGACGACCAGCGCGATTCCGAGCGCCGTTTTCATCGGGCTGGCGACGACGAGCCACAACGTATCGCTGCTGACGACCGCACAGTACTCGGACGTCGCGGCAACGGGCGCACCGGTCTCGCCGCCGACAAGTCCAGATCCGCCTCCTACGCCCTTCACCCGGAAGACGATCGCGATCGGCGGCAACACGCCAACGTCAACGGCGGTGGCGGTCCCGGCAATGGCAAACCCGACGACGCTGGCGCTCGGTCCGGATGGGCGCCTCTACGCGGCCGGAATGAACGGGAAGATTTTCGCGTTCACGCTCGACCAGACGAAGGTGTCGGCGCCGAATGTGCCGGCCGTCACCAAGGTGCAGGAGATCGACAACATCTACCTCAAACCGTCGATCGTGTGTGATGCGAACGGGTTGAACTGCACGCCGCAGCCTGCGCCCGGCACCGGCCGCCAGGTCACCGGCATCGTCATCGACCCGGCCAGCACGTCTGCCGACATCCGCCTGTATGTCACGCACAGCGGGATGAGCAAAGGCAAGACCGACATGACGCTCTATACCTACGGCGGCCAGGTGACGCGGTTGACGCTGAAGCCGTCTGCCGCCGATCCGTCGACGCTCGCTGTTGCCGACGATGAGGATCTCATCGTCGGATTGTCGCGTTCGCGCGAGGCGCACGCCCTCAACGGCATGGACTTCGGTCCGGACGGATGGCTGTACATCGCGGTTGGCGGCAACACGAACGCCGGCGCGCCGAGCACGTTCTTCGCGAACCTGCCCGAGTACTATCTCGCCGCGGCCGTTCTGCGGTTGAACGTCAACAATCTCGCCGGCACGCCGCTGCCGCTCGACGCCACGAGTGTCAGGGCGGCCGCGGACATGACGAAGTTCGCGAACCGGCTCGAACTGTATGCCACCGGCTATCGCAATCCGTACGACATCGTGTGGCATACCAACGGCAAGTTGTATCTGAACGGCAACGCGCCCAATCTCAATCAAGGGAACACGCCAGGCACCGCCGACGGCTGTTCGACACCGTCGATCGATGTGGGCACGAAGAAAGACACGCTGAACATCGTCACGAACGGCGCCTACGGCGGACATCCGGCGCCGATTCGCGGCCAGTGCGTGTGGGGCGACGGCACCGATTATCCGACTCATTTGCCACCGGAGCCGGGCTACCGGAAACCGATCGCATCCTACTTCTACCCGAGCGCGAACGGCGTCGCGGAATACAAGTCGACGGCGTTCAACGGCGCGATGAAAGGCCACCTGATCACCGCCGTTTACGCCGGCGATCAAAACCTGCGCGATGTCGTGCTGACCGCAGACGGGACCGGCGTGGTCACGATGAAGCCGATGGCTCAGTTCTCGAATCCGCTCGACGTCGCCGTCGACAAAAACGGCGTCATCTACGTCGCCGAGTTCGGCTCGAGCTCGCTCACGTTGATGATCCCGACCCAACTCGCGTCCTGCCCGGTGCCCGGGTCCAACCCGGCGACCACCGACAGCGACAAGGACGGCTACACCGACGCAGACGAACAGTCGAACGGCACCGACATGTGCAGCGCCGCCAGCACGCCGGGCGATTTCGACAGCGACCATGTCAGCAACCTGCTCGACTCAGACGACGACGGCGACGGCATCGCCGATTCCGCCGACCAGCTGTTCTTCGACGCGAGCAACGGATCGACGACGGCCATCCCGCTGGCGCTCGAATGGAATCCCGGTGACGGCGACTATGGCGGCGTCGCCCATTCCGGCTTCACCGGTTCCCAGCTGTCGAGTCACGGCACGACCGATCAGGCGAGTGGGCATGCTTTGGTGCCGAGCGATATCCACCCAGGCGACGCCGGCGGTCACATGACCGTTTGGACCGAAAGCGGGACAGCCGAGGGCGCCACGAACACGCAGATGAATGCGCTGCAGATCGGCTTCGACAGCTCGTCGGCCTTCCGCATCTGGAGCCGCATCACGGAGCCGTTTACCGGGGCCACGCCAGCGTTCGGCCACGTCGGCGGGATTTTCTTCGGCCCGAACCAGGACAACTTCGTGCGGATCGCCGTAGTCGGAACGGCGTTTGGCGGCAAGGCGCTTACCGTTGCGGTTGAAGTCAATGGCGCGTTCACGGAGGAGGCGCGCATCGATCTGTCGAGCACGACGATCAGCAACCTCGACGTGTTCCTCATCGGAACGCCGGGGACGACCAGCGTGACGGCGTACTACGACCTGAACACCAGCGGTACCATGACGCCCGCAGGCGGCGCGATCACCGTTCCGGTTGGCTGGTTCAGCAACAACGCCAGCACCGCGCGTAACACCTCGTTGACCGGGCTGATGGTCAGCGACGGCGGCGCGACGCAGATGGCGTTCGTCTACGACTTCTTCCGGGTCGATCGGGCCGTGCCGTAACCGAGGTGCAGCCCAGGATGTTGGCGCGTCATCCGCGGATCGCGTACTCTCAATCGGTGAGAAAGAGGATGGGACACCGATGATGAAGTTGGCGACTGCGGCGCTGGTTGTGACTCTGGCAGCAACCCGCGTAGATGCGCAGATCAATGCGGGTGAGCGGAAGCCTGAGCCGAGCCTGCCGTTCACCATGACCCAGGTGGCGACGTTCAACCTGCCCTGGCGTATCGCGTTCCTGCCCGACGGTCGCATGCTGGTCACCGAGAAAGTCGGTCCCGTCTGGCTGGTGACGCCGCAAGGCGCGAAGACCCCGGTCGCTAACGCGCCGGCGGTCCTGCACCAGGGACAGGGCGGCATGCTCGGCATCTTCCTCTCGCCTCACTACGCAAGCGACCACAACGTCTACCTCACGTATGCGGAGCCGGGCGACGGCGGATCGAGCCTGGCGCTGGCGCGGGCTCGGCTCGCGCTCGGTGCAGGCACGGCAAGCCTGGACGGCCTGCAAGTGCTGTGGCGCCAGATGCCAAAGGGGAGGGGAGGACAATTCGGCGCGCAGATCGCCTTCTCGCCGGACGGCCGATACCTGTTCCTCACGGTCGGCGATCGACAGCGAATGACGCCCGCACAGGACCCGAACCAGGAACTCGGCAAGATCCTGCGTCTGACGCTCGACGGCAAGCCCGCGGCGGGCAATCCACTGGCAGGCAAGACCGGCGCGGCGAGTGTTCCGCTGATCGATCCGCCGCGCGACACCGAAGTCGCGAAGACCGCACCGGTCGTCAGCACCTACACGTTCCCGGAACCGAACCTGGCGCCTTCGGAGACGTGGACCACCGGCCACCGCACGCCGTACGGTCTGGCGTTCGCGCCGGATGGGCGGCTGTGGGAGGTCGAGCACGGCCCCCGCGGTGGCGACGAGCTGAACCTGATCGAGCCGGGGAAGAATTACGGCTGGCCGCTCGTTTCCTACGCGACCAACTACAACGGCGTTCCGATTCCGAGTCCCGATACGCGATCCGACCTGGCGAAGCCGGTCATCTACTGGACGCCGATCATCGCGCCGGGGAATCTCACCTTCTATACGGGATCGATGTTCCCCGAGTGGCGCGGATCAGCGCTGGTGAGCGGCATCGCAACGCGGACACTCAACCGGATCACGTTCGATGGCAAGGGTGGCGCGACGCCGGCGGAACGGTGGGATCTCGGTCACCGCATTCGCGACGTGGAAGTTGGTCCCGACGGCGCATTGTGGATCGTCGAGGACGCCAACCCTGGCGGGCTGTTCCGCGTGACGCCAAAGTAGTGGAGCGTCCGGCGGCGGTGCGACGCGCCGGTTTACGATCGCGAAAACGACGGCTGCGTTACGGTCGAGCGCAGGCCATGGCTCGCATTGCGGCGCAGCAGCGCGCCGTTGGCCGCCTGACAGAGGAATCCGTTCGCGACGAGGACGCGCACTGCTGCCGCGCAGACTTCCGCGCGCAAACCGCACAACCGCCGCACCTGCGCAACCGTCAGCTTCAAGTCCGGCATCTCGATGTACTCGGTCTGGATACGTGCGCACGCGGCGTAAGTGGTCATCGAATCCATCGACGTCTCCTTTGCACTGACGTTGAGGATCGCGAATCAGTATTGCCAGCCGGTATCGCCGATTCGACAGCGCTGTAAATTTATCGTCTTCCCGCACCACGTCCGGCCGCGCGCGCAGCCGAGCAATGTGATGCCCAGTTCACAGCCCGGCGACTCGGACGACATACGCAGCCGGTAGCCTCCTCGTGCTTTGTCGATCACGACAGGGCGGCGCTCACGCGCCATGACAACGAGGAGGAACCGATGCAGACTCAGACAGCCGCCGCGGCACGATGCGGCGCGGTCCTGTGCGCCGCGGTCATCAGCATCTTTGCCGTCGCCCGCGCCGATGCCACGAAGGACCACGACAACGATGGCGACGGTTATACGGTCGCCCTGTTCGGCGACATGCCGTACAACGCGCTTGGCCGCGCGCAGTACCCGGCACTGCTCGCCGACATCAATGCGAGCAAGGTCGCGTTTTCGGTCTTCGACGGCGATCTGAAGGCCGGCGGCGACGGTCCGTGCTCCGACGCGCTCTACACGACGGCGATCGCCAACTTCAATACGCTCGAACGGCCGCTGGTCTGGGTGCCAGGCGACAACGACTGGACCGACTGCTGGGGCCGCTACGGCCCCTCGTCGGCGCCGTTCTTCGACCCGCTCGAGCGACTGAGCCGCGAACGCGCGCTGTTCGCGGCGACCGATCGCAGCCTCGGGCAGACGACGCTGCGGTTGACGCGCCAGGCCGCTGACGGCTACCCGGAAAACGTGCGGTGGAAATTTGGGCCGGTCGTGTACATCGGTCTCAACGTGCAGGGATCGAACGACAACTATCCCTACGCCGGCGTCGACGGCGAGACCCGCGGCCCTGTCGAAATCGCACGGCAGCGTGGCGAAGAAGGGGCAAGAAAAGCCGCAAACCTGGCCTGGCTCCGCCACGGCTTCGAATACGCGGCGCGCGTTCACGCCAAGGGTGTGATGGTGATCTGGCAGGCCGATCCGAACTTCAACAACGACCAGCACGTCGCCGATCCGCGGTCAGCGGACGCGTACCCGGACTACGTCAACGCGCTGCGCGCGGAGACGCTCGCCTTCGCTGGTCAGGTGGTCCTGGTCCACGGCGACGGCCACTACTTCAAAATCGACAAGCCGATCAACGGCCCGACCGACGGAGTGCTCGCGAACTTTACCCGCGTCGAGACATTCGGCGCGCGCAACACGCACTGGGTATCGGCGCGGATCGATCCGGGCAACCCCAACCTGTTCGTCTTCGAGCCGCGAGTCGTCCCGGCAAACAGCCAATAGAACGAACACACGGATCGTGCCAGACTCTTTGCGGTGATTGCCGCAAACAGTCTGGCCGCGACCGTTGCGTTGTGGCTGCTCGTCATCAATCTCGGCGTCGCATTCGGCGCCGGTCTCTACGAACATGCCATCGTCGTCTCGCGGTGGATTCGATCGTCTCCGGACGGAAGCCTCCATTGGCGCGCTGACGCGGCCCGCGACGACGACACCGGACGGCGGTTCTGGGCGTTCGTCACGACGATCCCGCTGACGCTGCTGACGGTAGCGAACCTCGTGGCCGCCTGGCAGGCATCGGCGTCGATTCGAGGATGGTGGCTTGCTGCCACCGGGCTCGCACTGGCCGATCGCCTCTTCACGTTCTCGTACTTCATCCCGGCGATGATCCGGCTTCTCGCCGCGCCCGACGCGCCTGAGTCGGCCGCCGCGGCGAATCGGTGGCGCAGGCTCAACTATGTCCGCCACGCGATCGTGCTTGCGGCATGGCTGACTGCGCTGAGAGCCTTCGGGTTGCTGCACGGGCGGTTCGCACCGATTTGATGAATCGCTCGCGGCGGCGTCACCGAATGGTTACGCCGGGGCAGCAGAATCAGGGGCATGCTGATTCGAACCTGGTTGTTCGACGATGTCGCGGTGGTGGAGGCGAGCGGGCGGTTATGCATCGACAGCGCGTCGTCGCTCGGCGACGCGGTGCGTGAGGCGATCCAAATGCGTGGCCGCAGACTGGTGTTGAATCTGGTCGAAGTGTCGCGCGTCGACGCCGCCGGCCTGGGCGAACTCGCCGGCGCGTTCCGCATCGTGCGCGCCGCGGCCGGCGAGATCAAGGTTGTGGTGCGATCGCCCAACGTTCGCGACTTGCTCGCCCGGACGCATCTCCTCGCGCTGTTCCCAATCTACGAAACCGAAGCCGCCGCGGTTGCCAGCTTCGAAGTCGGTCAGCGATGCCCATCGATCTGATCGCCGGGGTTACAATTGGGATCGCGACGACGAGCGCGGAGTCACCGATGAGTGAGCCAACCGCATGCACCCTCGATCCCGCGGCGCTGCGCGCGCGGCGTGAGGGGTTGCTGCCCGGCATCGCCGGACGGACCGCGCGGATCGAGCCGATCGACGGCGGCGTTCGATTGCAATTCGCCGACGCGACGCTGCTGACGACGATTGCGTCGGTGATCGACACGGAACGACAGTGCTGCCGCTTTCTCGCCTTCACTCTCACCGTTGCGCCGGGGGGCGGGCCGATGTCGCTCGACATCAGTGGTCCCGCCGGCACGCAGGAGTTCCTGGCGGACCTGCTCGGAAAAAGATAAGTACCGCGAGCCTGGTGTGATCCCAGTCTTCGCGGACCGCGACAGCTTCGAGGACGAGGCATTCGCCGACCTCGACCTGTCGCGTGCGGACATTTCGAACCGGGAGTTCCTGCGCTGCACGTTCACCAACGTGCAGCTGCCGGATGCCGACCTGAGCGGTGCGCGGTTCGACGATTGCCTCTTCAACGGCTGCGATTTATCGCGCGCCCGCGCCGTGAACGTTGCCGCCCGTGGCGTCGCCTTCGTCCGCTGCCGTCTGATGGGGGTCGACTTCAGCGAATTGCGACCGACGCCGTCCCTCGTGTTCGAGCACTGCACGCTACAGTACGCGACGTTCGGATCTGCGAACCTGACCGGCACGCGGTTCGTCAGCTGCAAGCTCGTCGAGGTGAATTTCTTCGACACGCGCCTCGCGGAGGCCAACTTCACCGATAGCGACTTGACCGGTGCCCGCTTCGAAGGGTGCGATGTGCGATCCGCACAGTTTGCCGGCAGCCGAAGCTTCTACATCGACCCGGCAAAAAACGTCGTCAGCGGCGCCCAGATCAACGTGGAAACAGCCATCACGATCGCCACCGCGTTCGGCCTCAAAGTGGACATGTGATCCGAACCCGGATCGCAGTCCGGCTGGAGCCGGACACTACCGGGAAATCGCGAACTTCTGGACGCGGCGCCCCGTCGATGCTTCGCCGACGTAGAGATTCCCTTGCGCGTCGACGCTCATCCCGTGCGGCCGCAGCATCTGGCCGACCTGGCGGCCGCCGCGGCCGAATTCGCCGACGATCTCGAGGTCGGCGCGTCGCAGGATCCAGACTTTGTGGTTGGTGCCGTCGGCGACATACAGCCACTGCTCCTGTGCGTCGGGCGAGAGGACCGGCACGAACGCCGAACCCGAGGCCAGCGTTGCCGGCGCGATCACCTTCTCCGCGAGAAACTTGCCCTGGTGATCGAACACCTGGATGCGGTTGCCGCGGCGATCGGCCACGTAGATCTTGCCGTCCTTCGAGCCGGTGATGCCGTGTGGCGTCGAGAACTGCTTCGGCAGCGCGCCGGTCGCCATCGTCTTCGGGTCGAACTTCTCGGTGTCGTCCGGCTTCTCGCCGTAGGCGCCCCAGTGGCGCAGGTACTTGCCTGTCGCGCCGTCGAAGACGACGACGCGGCGATTGCGATACCCGTCCGAGATGTAGACCTCGTTGGTCTTGGAGTCGACCCAGATCCCGGATGGACCGCCGAGCAGCGTCGTGTCGTTGCTGCCGGCGTTCTTGTCGTACTGCCCGATCGTCATCACCAGCTTGCCGTCGCGCGTGAACTTCATCACGCGATGGTGCATGTAGGTGCCGATCCAGACGAAGTCGTTGTGATCGACGAAGATGCCGTGCGGGTTGCGCGGCCAGCTCGACGTGTCGTCCATCGATCCCTGGCCCCAGCCTTGTACCACCTTGCCCTGCGCGTCGAACTCGATTACCGGCGGCGCGGCGGCACAGCAGGTCCCGATCGGCGGCTTCTGCTGGACCGATGTTTCCTCTTCGGTCAGCGTCTCAGGCAGATGGGTGACCCAGACGTGCTGTTTCGAATCGACGAACACACCGGTGACGGCGCCGAGAATCCATTTGTTCGGCATCTCGAGCGGCCACGACGGATCCACTTTGAACCTGGGCGCGCCGGCGGCCGGCGACTGGGCGACGACGCGCGTCTGAGACCCGATGAAAACGGCGGCGCCGCAGAGCAGCGCGACAAGATGGCGGAGGCAGCGATTGGACATAGCCGACGATTGTAAGAGCACGTTTCAAAATTGCGGTAGCGTCATGATGGATGCGTCGAGATTTACGAGCTTGCCGACCTTGACGATGGGCTTTGCGGCGTCGGCGAAGTGTTCGGCACAACAGACGGCGCTGTTCTGTCGCGCCGACGGTTGTCGACCGATCGTTGTTGAAGTGCGAGCAGACCATCGACCTGAAACGTGTGCGTCGTGACGCCGTCTTACTTGCTTCCGTATCGATCCGTGGCTTGTTCTTCCTTCCTCAAATTCTCTGGACGCCGATCTCCGTCGAAAGTTCTCGTGGCGATCGACACGGCGCGGGCGCTGAAACAATAGTCGCGAGTACGAACGAAATAGTCGCGAGTACGAAGAAAACAGGCGCGTCTACGGAATTCCGGATCGCGACACCGAAACCTTTCGCCGCACATCCGAAAAAGGTGACGGACCGCCCCAAAGGATCGTGTGGACGTCGAAAAAGATCGGCGCGTCCAGCGATCTCGCGCACGGCGCGGCCAAAAGACCCGGCGCGTCGGCCGACGACGTCGACGGGACCGACCACGGCGCCTGCGCGACCGAGAATAACGTTGCTGGAACGATCGAAAGTGCTGGCGCGACGGAGAAGAGCGAACCGTGAGCGGACGAAAGAGATCTGTGAATGACCGACGATGCCGACGCATCGGATGAAAAACACGAGTGGTCCGTCGTGCGAGATCACGCGACGAAGGAAAATGGGCGGTGCGCGCGCTGGAGCATCGGCGCGTCGACCAAAAGAGATCGCTGAACGCAGAATAGAGTCGTCGGTGCTACGGAATAATGGATTGTACGGGGCTGCCTCGGTTGGGCAGGCCAAAAAGACCTGCGCTACGTCAGATCACTCGTATCGCAGCGCGAGCACGGGGTCGATCCGCGCGGCGCGGCGCGCCGGCAGCAGGCACGCGATCAGCGCGACCACGATGAGCAGCAGCGCCACGGCAACGAGCGTGAGCGGATCGCGTGCGGGCGTATTGACGAGAAACCGCCGGAGCAGCTGACCGGAACAACACTCCAAACAGCCGCACGCTCAGCAGCGAGAGGGCATAGCCAACGCATCGGTAGCATCTCGGCCGGCACGCCCTTGTCGGTGGCGGGAGCTGCCTGCGCCAGCGCCGACGCCGTCCTGGCGAGATCCTCACGCGCCGCATCGAGCGTCGTGCCGGGAGCGAGCCGCCCGAACGGGTTCAGCGTGCGTGCATCACGCGGACCGGACGTCAGCCCGGGCAGCTGCGACAGCGGTTGCCAGGCGCTGGCGATCAACGGAAAGCGGAAGTCTGCCGGCGCCACGCCGACGAGCGTGGCGGGAACGCCGTTCACGCGAATCGTGGCGCCGACGACGGCGGAGTCGCCACCGCATCAGTTCGCGCATGGCGTTACTTCTAAGTTGCGTTCAAGACCTTGTGGATGGCGAGGATCAACCGGTCGAACTCATCGCGCTCCGCGGCGAGCTGGCGGCGTCCGGCGGCGGTGAGCGTGTAGTAACGCGCCCGCCGGTTGTTCTCCGACGCGCCCCAGTCGGCCTTGGCCCAGCCTTTGAGCAGCAGCCGCTGCAGCGCCGGATAGAGCGAGCTCTCGCCAACCTGCAGCACCTCGTCGGAGAGTTGCTTCAGGCGTTGCGCGATTCCGTAGCCGTGCTGAGCGCCGGCCGCGAGCGTCTTCAGGATCAGCAGGTCGAGTGTGCCGGGCAGCAGATCGAGCGGCGTTTTCGCGCTTCCCATCGTTTGCCGATGGGAGAATGCCAGAACCGCATCAGCGTGTCAACCGTGCCAGTCGCGCGATGAGCCTCGCTGCTGCCCCTGCCGGCCCGCGGCGATCTGTTGTATCGTCGCGCTGTCGAAAGGGGGCGCCATGCGCGTGCCGGTCCTCGCAGGGTTGATCGTCGTGTTCGCGGGTTGGGTGTGGCTCGACGGCCGCGCCCAGGGCAGTGGCCCGGTCGTCAGCGGCGCGCACCGGTTCGAACGCGTCACCGACGGCATCTACTACGCGACCGCGTCAGGTACGATGACCGTCGGCGCCAACTCGCCGATCATCGTTACCGACGAGGAGACGCTGGTCATCGATTCCGAGATCACGCCGGCGGCGGCGCGCGCGCTGGTGTCCGACCTGAAGGCGATCACCGACAAGCCGGTCCGCTACGTCGTCGACTCGCACTACCACTACGATCACGCGCACGGCAACCAGGTGTTCATGAAAGACGCGCAGGTGATCGGCCACGACAACACGCGCAAACGGATGCTGACCAATGTGCTGGAGCAGTACACGTATTTGACCAGCGTCGAGCCGGTGCCGGCCCGGGTCGCCGGGCTGCGCGAGCGGATCGCGCAGGAGAAGGATCCGCAGCAGAAGGCCGCCATGGAGCGGCAGGTGGCCAATTCGCTGGCCTACCTCGAGCAGGTGAAGGAAACGAAGGTGACTCCGCCGGCCGTCACCTTCGACAAATCGATGACGATCGTGCGCGGCGGACGCGAGATGCGGTTGCTGTACCTCGGCCGCGGTCACACCGACACCGACGTGGTGGTCTATCTGCCGAAGGAACGGATCGTCTGTACTGGCGATCTTATGGAATCGGTCGTCTCCTACATGGGCGATTCGTTTCCCGAGGACTGGATCGCGACGCTCGATCGGCTGAAGGCGCTTGATTTCGACACCGTCATGCCAGGACACGGCGTGGTTTTCCACGGCAAAGGCAAGATCGAGGCGTTCCAGAAGTATCTCCACGATGTGATCACGCAGACCGCGGCGCTCCGGAAACAGGGCCTGTCGGCCGAGCAGGCGGCGCAAAAAATCGACGTCACTGCATATCGCGAAGAACTGCCGTCGATTCGCGGCGTGGGCATCGATCCCGCCGCCGTCCGCCGCATCTACCAGCTCGCCGACCATCCCGAATGACGCGTGAGATACCCTGGTGCGCGAACTGAAGACCGTTCGCGTCACCCGCTACGTCACGCCGCTGCGCGAAGGCGGTTCGCTGCCCGCGATCGTCGAAGCCGACGACGACGGTCTCTACGTGCTGAAGTTCCGCGGCGCGGGGCAGGGGCCGCGGGCGCTCGTCGCGGAGCTCGTCGCCGGCGAGATCGCGCGCGCGCTGCAGCTGCCGGTGCCTGATCTCGTGTTCGCCGAGCTCGACCCCGACCTGGCGCGCACGGAACCCGACCCAGAGATCTTCGCGCTGATTCGCGCCAGCGGCGGCCTCAACCTCGCGCTCGACTATCTGCCCGGCGCGGTGATGTTCGATCCACTGGTCAACAAACCGGACGCCGACGTCGCGTCGCGCCTGGTCTGGTTCGACGCCTATGTCAGCAACGTCGATCGCACCGCGCGGAACCCGAACCTGCTCCTGTGGCACCGCACGCTATGGCTGATCGATCACGGCGCCAGCTTGTACTTCCACCACATGCCGGCGTGGATCGAGGCGGCGGATCGCGCCTCCGATCCCTTTTCGCTGATCAAGGAACACGTGCTGCGGCACCGCGCGACGCACCTCGAGGCGATCGACGCGACCATGGCGGCGGCGCTGACGCCGGAGACGATCGGTGAGATCGTCGCGCTGATCCCTGACGGCTGGTTGACGGACGACGCCGCGGGTGACGCGCCGCGATCCCGCGAGGCCTACCGACGCTACTTGCAGAAGCGGCTCGAGAGCCCGCGGCGTTTTGTCGAGGAGGCGGTGCGTGTCCGCTGAGCACACCTACGACTACGCCATCATCCGCGTCGTGCCGCGCGTGGAGCGCGGCGAGATGATCAACGTCGGCGTGGTGCTCTCATGCCCGGCAGTCGAGTTCCTCGACGCCGGCGTGGACGTGGATGAGGCGAGGCTGCGCGCGCTCGACGAGACGCTGGACATCGAAGCGATTCGCGCTCACCTCGCATCGATCCCGGCAATTTGCCGCGGCGGCGCCGAGGCCGGACCAATCGGCAGCCTGCCGCAGCGCAACCGGTTTCACTGGCTCGTGTCGCCGCGCAGCACCATCATCCAGATGTCACCGGTGCACACCGGCCGCACCGAGAATCCCGCGGCCGCCCTGGAGAAGTTGATGGACACGATGGTCCGGCGCCCGCGGCATTCCAAATTCTCTAGCGCACCTTGAGCCAGTTGAAGTTCGCGACGCCGCTGCCCGAACCCGGCCCGTCGAGCACCAGCCGGACGATCTGGGGACCGGCGGCGAGCACAACACCTGTCTTTGAGATGGTGACCCACGTCTGCCAGCCACCGGTATTCGGCACGGTCATCGGTCCCGTCTTGTCCACGCCGTTCACTTCGACGTGGAACGTGCCGCCAGCCCCGGACGAAGCGACGCGAGCGTCGATCGTGTACGTTCCGGCCGCCGTCACGTTGACCGAGTAGGACAGCCACTCGCCGGCGCGCGTCCAACCAACGTTGTAACCGCCGCCGATATCGGTTGACGCCTGGATATCAACGCTGTTGGTCCGGTAGACCGCACCGGTGTTTCCTGACGTCGTGTCGTGATACGCGACGCCTTCGCCGCCAACGTCGTAGTTCTCGACCTGAATGGTGCCCGGCAGCGACACGGGCGTGCCGCCGTACGGCGTGGAGACCGGCGGCGTGGGTGTCGGCGTCGGCGTCGGCGTCGGCGTTGGTGTCGGTGTCGGTGTCGGATCCGGTGTCGGTGCAGGGGCCGGCGCAGGAGCATTCATGGCCGCGTTCAGCGCCGCGAAATCGACACCCGCGTGAGCCGGCAGCGTGTTGCTCGTCGTCAGCCGGTAATCGGCATGGGCGTAATCGACGAACTGCTGTTCGAGCACCGCCGGATCCACCATCTCGGTTCCCGACGGGTATGCCGCCGTCGAGGTCTTGCCGATCACGTTGCCGAGGAACTGATAGAGCGGCGTGAAGTAGGTCAGCCCCTTCGTGCCTTCCCCTTGTGCATTGCCGTAGACCGCATACTTGCCGGCGTGCACGATGTTGTCGTTGAACACGAAGCCGGTCACCTGCACACCGGTGGGCGAGTAGCCGCCGTCGATGAAGACCGCGCTGCCGGTGGTGATCATCGTGTTGTGCGTGATCTCGATGTCCTTCGGGCCGGCGGCGATCAAGATGCCGCGGCCGGTCGCCGCGGTCGTGGTCTTCGTCCACGCGCCGGTCACGTCGTAGAACAGGTTGTTCGCGACGGTGATGCCCTGCGTCTGCTGCGCAGTCGCCAGGTTGTCGTAGCCGGTGACGTCGATGCCGGCCGCGACGTGACGGATCACGTTGTTGCTGATGGTCACGTTGCGGACGCCGCTCCACGGCGCGGTGCCGCTCTGGTTGCGCGGCCCGATCATGATCGCGTAGCCCTGCTGGTTGGCGAGCCATGAGTTCTCGAGCGTGTTGCCGTCGACGATCACGTCGGCCGCGTTCTTCAGCTCGATCAGGTTCTTGACCGTCCACCCCTGGGTCATCCATGCCGTCGGCTTGGAGATCAGGTTGCGACGGATGGTGATGCCGCTCGGCGTCAGGTTCGGGATGTACGGATCGGCCCCGCCGAACATCACGTTTTCCGCCGCCCCTTCGAGATAGTTGTTCTCGATCAAAAACGGGCCGGGGCCGTTCCAGCCGCAGATCGCCTGCGTGTCGTAGCTGGCGCTCTTGAAATCGGCGAAGTAGGAGTTGGTCACCTCGGAATCGCGGCTGTTCAGTGCGACGCCGCGGCGCTGCCCGGACGTCGGGTCGCCGTGGATGTACGCGCGATCGAGCACGAGATGGTGCGGAACGATCGAGAGCGTGTTCTGGCTGGAGCCCCCGCTGCCGAACTGCACGAGATCGGCTGCCGCCGTAGAACTCGCAGGGGAGATTTCGAGGAACTGCAATCGCCAGTAGGAGGCGCCGGGGCTGGTGCGGAACGCTGCGCCAGTGCTCGTCGAGCGGATCTTCGGGAGTTGCGCCGCGTAGAGCGGCGTCATGCGGACGCCCGACGCGGGCAGGGCGCTGTCCGGCGCCGACGAGCGAATCGTGATGTACGAGGTTCCGTTTTTCGCGGGCAGCGTGAAGCTGCCGGTAAACGTCGCGCCCGCAGCGACGAGAATCGTGTCGCCGGGGTTCGCCGCGTTGATCGCCGCCTGCAGATCGCCGCCCGCATTCACGGTCAGCGTCGCTGCTTCCGCATGAGCTGTTAGCACACCGCAGAGCACAATGAGGGCGCAGAACGACCGCGTCACGAAACTCATCTATACGCTCCTTGGTTGTAGGGGAAGGCCGGGAACATTTACAGAGGCAAAGGCCGGACCGCTCAGACGCGGTGATTTTTTCAGACAAAATGCGGTCGTGCCGCTACGGCTGACCGTGTAAGGTGACCCGGCTCAGTTGCCGTCAGGGACAGCGCGACCGTTCACAGGTATCGTACGAAGATGGTTCCGCTCTCGGTTCTCGACCTTGCGCCGATCGTGGTCGGCGCCTCAGCCGCCGATGCATTCCGCAACACCCTCGATCTCGCGCGTCATGCCGAGCGGTGGGGATTCAAACGCTACTGGCTCGCCGAACATCACAACATGCCGGGTGTCGCGAGCGCCGCGACCGCCGTGGTGATCGGTCACGTGGCGGCGGGGACGAAGACGATCCGCGTTGGTGCTGGTGGCGTGATGCTGCCGAATCACTCGCCGCTGGTGATCGCGGAACAATTCGGCACGCTCGAATCGCTCTTCCCGGGCCGCATCGATCTCGGGCTCGGCCGCGCCCCTGGCACTGATCCGAACACGGCGCGCGCGCTTCGGCGCCGCGCCGATCTCGATGCCGACAGCTTTCCCGACGACGTGATGGAACTGCAGGCGTATTTTCGGGACGCGGCGCCGGGCCAGATGATCCGCGCGGTGCCGGGCGCCGGGTTGAAGCTACCGATCTGGCTGCTCGGGTCGAGCCTCTTCAGCGCCCAGCTTGCTTCCGCGCTCGGGCTGCCCTTTGCGTTCGCCTCGCATTTCGCGCCCGACCTGCTGCTGCCGGCGCTCCAGATCTATCGCGCGCATTTCAAGCCGTCAGACGCCCTCGCGCAGCCATACGCGATGGCCGGCGTCGGCATATTCGCCGCCGACACCGACGCGCAGGCGCGCCGCTTGATCACGTCCGCGCAGCAGCAGTTCCTGAACCTGCGGCGCGGCCGGCCGGGTCCAGTGCCGCCGCCCGTCGACAGCATGGACGACCTGTGGTCGCCGGTCGAACGGGCCGGCGTCGACCACGCGCTACGCTATGCAATCGTCGGCACGCCAGCCGCGGTGCGGCAGGGCCTCGAGGCGTTTATTGCGGAGACGCGCGTCGACGAGGTGATGATCACGGCGCAGATCTACGATCACGCGGCGCGGCTGCGCTCGTACGAGATCGCCGCCGACACGATGCACGCGTCCCGCCACGCGTAGGAGCACGCTTTCTGCGTGCCCGGAGGTCCGCCCTGAAAGGGCGGACCTACGTCCGTTTACGTCGTGGCGGCCCGTGAGGCTACGCGCCGATCGACCGGCCCTGGATGATGTGGACCAAGAACAGGATGATCGCGACCACTAGCAGGATGTGAAGCACGCCGCCCAGCGTGGCGCTGGTCATGAATCCCAGGAACCAGAGCGCGAGCAGCAAAAAGACGATGAACAACATACGTTCCTCTCTGCAGCTCGAGTGGTAGCAAACGTCGCGCCACGTGCCGCTCAATGCGATTCCGGCGGCAGCAGTTGACGTGACACGGGATATTCGCCGACGCGCGTCCAGCTCGACGAACCTGACTTCACGAAGAGCTCCGCTTTCGCGTCCACGAAATGGGAATTGTGAAGCATCTCGTCGCGATCGTCGGTACCGGTGTAACCCTGCTGGCCGGCGACGGTCCGCGCGGTGGTTGCCGTACCGGGCAGGATCTCCCTGGCGACATCCGGCAGGAACCCGGAACTCCACTCGCCAGGATCGTTGACGCGGCGAAACACGGCATTGACCTGCACAGCCGGCAGTTTCTGACTCGAGATGTTTTTCAGCCGGAACGAAACGGCCGGCACGATCTTGTTCTTGCCGGCGACAGTGCCGCCGTCGGTCCAGCCGGTGGTCACTGACTCTGGTGCAAGCGCCGTGGTGAGATCGACGCGCGGCCCGCAGGCGGCGCACGCCAGGACTGTGACGACGAGGATGCGTTTCATCTGGCGAAGCCTCCACGGTCCGCCTGAAGGCGGACACTACGGGGGACCGCGATCGAAACCGACGCGGTCACGCGCGACTCTCGTTGGGCAGGACGATGCCAATGTCGAGCACCGCAATCGCCGACTCGTCCTGGAACTCCTCCGATGGTTCGAGGCGCCACGACCGCGCGTGGATGCGGCCGGCGACCTCGAGAGCGATCGCGCCGCCGAGAATCCAGCCGGCGACGCGAAGGAGCTGAACCGGGTCGCCGCCGGTGACGAGAGCGGCACGCGCCGGCCAGACCGCGAACACGAAGACGCCGATCAGGTAGATCGGCCAGCGCGTTCTCAGCTTCGCGTGGCCGGGCTCGTATGGCCGTGTGAACGGCACGAAACGTACGGTCAACGCGATCGTTTCTGCCAGCACGACCGCGACCGAGGCCGCGATCAGCGCGTGCCACGCCGCGGCGCGGATACCGATGATCGGCGCGATCAGGAAGTCGGCGACCAGCGACAGCGGCACCAGGAACCCGATCGCCGCGGCGCGAGTCGCCGACCAGTATCCGCTCGACCGAATCGGCGCGTTGAACCTGAACGTCCACGAGGCGGCGAGCTCGCTGGGCACGAAAAACGCCGCACGCACGCCGATGCCAGCGGTATAAACGAGCACGAGCGGCATCCACAGCACGGCCGTCCGCGGCGCCCGTATCTGCGCGAGATCACCGCCGATGCGGAAGAGCGACGCGACGACGAGCGCCAGGCCGAGCGCCGCGTTGACGGCGATCGTCGCCTGCTGCGCGCTGCTGCGCGCCAGCGTCGTGAGGATGAAGTCGGCGACCGCGCGCGCGAGGTGATTGCGGCCGGTTATCAGCCGCGCGATCAGGCGCGGCAGGCGTGCGGCGCTGCGGACCGCCTCGGTCGCCGATGGCGTGAGCGCAATCTGCAGCTGGCGGCGGTAGCCGGCGATCGTCGTGAGCACGGCCGACGCCGTAACCGCGGCGGTGATTGCAATCGCGCGCCGCGCGCCGCCATCCCATTCGGCTCCGGGCGAGCCGCGCACCCACTCGTGCAGCCCGAGAAACCAGTTCGTCGGGCTCCAGCCCGGAATCGTCTGCATCGCCACTGACGCCTGGCGCCGCCGTCCACCGGGCTCGACCCGCAGCGCCATCGGGACAAATACGATGAAGCAGAGCAGCGCGCTGAAGAGCAGAAACCGTAGAATCGATGCGACGGCGACGTGGCGCCCCGAGACACCGCCGACCAGCGCCCGCAGCGTCACCAGCAGACAGAACACAAACACCGACGCGGTCATCGTCGCCGCCATGTGCGCGATGAAATGACGCACCACGCCGATCGCCGCCTTGTGGTTGCCGGCGATCATCGAGAAGGGCACGGCGGTCGTCACGTTCACTGCGAAGGCGACGATGAGGAGGAGCGCGGCGAGGGCGGTGAGCTTCGCGGCGATCACGGTTGCGGCGCGCAGCGGCAGCGAGCCGAGGACCATCGCATCGCGTCGATCGAAGGACAAGGCATCCCACATCACCGCGGCGATCACGCCAACGCCGACCATCGAGTAGATGATGTAGACCGTGGCCATCTGCCGCGTCATCGGCTCGAGGAGGGCCGGGAAGCGGATCGCCGCGTACTCGAACGACGAGGCCATCTGAATCGGGCTGAGCAGCGCCGGCGTGATCAGGAACGCGAGCACGCCGATCATCGCGCGCTGCATCTGATCGTCGGAGGTCACCGATTCGCTGCCGAAAAACTGTGCGAAGAATGCGCGGCACAACGTTTCGAATGGTGAGCGCGGCGCGCGGGTCGTGACAGTGCGCAAGGCGGCGAGCGGACCGGTCATGCTAGGTCTTCATCGCCGCGACCAGGCCGCTGGTCCGCTCTTCGATGCGCTCTTCGGCGACGAGCGAGGCGAACACCGCGTCGAGCGACGGCAGTTGCAGGGTTGCCCGCAGGTGCTCGACCGAGTCGTGGCCGACGATGCGGCCGTCCTTGAGGATGACGACCCGTGAGCAGACCTGCTCGACAACTTCGAGAACATGCGAGCTGAAGATGACGATCTTGCCGTCGTCGGCAAGGGCGCGGACGAAGCCTTTCAGCACGCGTGCGGCGCTGACGTCGAGCCCCGAGAACGGCTCGTCGAGGATCACGATGCGCGGGTTGTGCAGGACGGAGGCGGCGATCAGGATCTTCTGCCGCATGCCTTTCGAGTACGACGAGAGCGTCTGGTGCCGGTCGTCGTAGATGCCGAGCAGTTGGAGAAAGCGGTCGATCTTATGGTCGAGCGTCCGCTCGGGCAACTCGCGCAGCCGGCCGATCAGCCGCAGGTACTCAGGGCCCGTCAGATAGGAATAGAGGTGCGGCTCTTCAGGCACGTAGCCGATGACCCGCTTGTACGCCTCGAGGTCCGCGAACGCGTCGGCGCCATCGAGCTGCACGGTACCGGTCGTCTGCCGCAGCAGGCCGGTGAGAATCTTCACCGTCGTGCTCTTGCCCGACCCGTTCGGCCCGAGCAGTCCCAACACCTCGCCGGGCCGCGCCTCGAACGAGACGTCGTGAACCGCGACGAGCGCGCCGTAGTGTTTCGTCAGGCGCCTGACCGCCAGCATCCTTCCAAGTGGACACCGAAACCAGGGAAAGGTTCCGGTATAGAATTCCCACTTTCCAGTCAGCAGTACGAGGAGGTAGAAGCCATGTCCATGTGTCAGGCGATGCTGCAGGAGTTCGACACCGAAGCGAAAACGACGCGGCGGGTCCTCGAGCGAGTCCCGACCGACAAGCTCACGTGGAAGCCGCACCCGAAATCGATGTCGCTCGGCGCGCTGGCGCTGCACGTGGCCTCCGCACCAGGCGTGATCATCGGCTGGTGCGCGCAGGACGAAACCAATTTCACCGGGCAGGCGCCGCCGGCGCCCGACTCGACCGAGCAGATTCTCGCCGCGCACGACGACAGCGTGAAGAAAGTGAAGGAGACGCTGCCGCAGATCGGCGACGAAGGCATGGGAAAGAGCTGGACCGCCAAGGCCGGCGGCCAGACGTTGATGACGATGCCCAAGGCGGCGCTGGCGCGGGCGCTGGTGATGAATCACTGGGTTCACCATCGCGGCCAGTTGTCGGTGTATCTCCGCCTCCTCGATGTGCCGGTGCCGTCGATCTACGGCCCCAGCGCCGACGAGAATCCATTCGCCGCTCGTACGTGAGTGCTCTCCGGCGGCGCCGGCTCGACGGCTGCGCCGCCGTTCTCGCCCTCCTCGTCACCTTCATCGGTCTTCGCTGGAACACGCGCGTCGCCGCCGGCGCCGACGCCTACGGCTACGTCAGCCAGGTGGATTTGTGGCTGCGCGGCAACCTGCACCTCGACCAGGACTTTGCGGCGACGGTTCCGTGGCCGAACCCGCGATGGTCGTTCGCGCCGCTCGGGTACGTGCCCGCGCCCGCGAGCCAGGAGATCGTGCCGCAGTACCCTGCCGGCCTGCCGCTGCTGATGGCTGCGGCACGGGTCGCGTTCGGCTACTGCGCCATCTTCTGGGTCGTGCCGTTGTGCGGCGGCGCGCTCGTCCTCGCGACCTACGCGATCGGGTGCCGGATCGAGCGGCCCGGGGTGGGGCTCGCCGCGGCGTGGCTGGTCGCGACCAGCCCGGCGATGCTGTTCATGCTCGTGACGCCGATGAGCGACGTGCCGGCGGCCGCCGCGTGGACGATCGCAATCGCATGCGCGCTCGGCGGCACGGTCGCGGGCGCCGCGGCGGCGGGGGCGGCGGCAGCGGTCGCACTGCTGATCCGACCGAATCTCGTCGTACTGGCGCTCATCATCGGGGTGTGGCTTGCTCTCCGCGGCGCGATGAAGATGCTCGCGTTCGGGGCCATCGCGTCGTTCGGTGCGATCGCCGTCGGCGCGATCAATGCGCGGTTGTACGGATCGCCGCTGCGCTCGGGCTACGACCTCACTGATGGCTTCGCGATCGCCTATCTCTGGCCGAACATCCAGCGTTACGGCGCGTGGCTGATGGCGGCCGAAACACCGTTGCCGGTCGCCGGACTCGTGGCGCTCGCGGTGTCGTCGGCCGCGCTGTGGCCCACCGCGGCGGCGCGGCGCGCGCAGTGGTTGTTAGCAGCCACTGCGGCTGCGGTCTGGATCTTCTACCTGCTGTATGTGCCCTGGGACGCGTGGTGGTACTTGCGCTTCCTGCTGCCGGCCTGGCCGCCGATGGCGATCGGCGGAGCGGCGCTCGCGGGCCTGGTCGCGCGAAGCGGCCGGCGGCAATACCTCGCGGCGATCGCAGCGCTCGTCGCCGTCGGCCTGCACGGCATCGTCGCCGCGAAGCGCCGCGCCGTCTTCGATGTGGCCCGCGGCGAGGCCAAATACGTCGACGTCGCGCGGGTCGTCGATGCGGTCACGGATCCCGACGCCGTGATTATTTCCGCGCAGCATAGCGGCAGCCTTCGCTACTATGCGGGACGCCTCACGGTGCGATGGGACACTGGCGATCCGGCCTGGCTCGATCGCATGGCGGAGTGGCTCGCCGCCCACGGGCACCATCCGTACGTCGTCGTCGAGCCGCAGGAAATCGCCGATCTCAGGGCGCGGTACGGACAGAAGAGTAGGCTGGCGCGGCTCGACTGGACGCCGATGGTGGTCTTTCCGATTGGCGGCGTTCAGCTGTTCGATGCGGTCCGCCACCAACGCGGCGGCACGCCGGTGGAGCAGCGCTCGAAGGGCGCGATCCACGAATGCTTCGAGCAGAAACCGCCACCGCAGCTGCGGAGAATCCGATGAGAACCTTCACGCTATCGCTGGCGTTGGCCATTTCCGCATCGGCGCTCGTCGAGGCGGAGACGCATCAGTTCACACCGACCGTGTTCTACACCACCTACTCGTTCGCGCATCCGCCGGCTCTGCGGATCAAACCTGGCGATCGGGTGGTGACGAAGACAATCGACGCCGCCGGCGGGGACTGGAACGGGAAGACGGTGGCGCCTGGGCCGAACCCGCAGATCGGTCCGTTCTACGTCGAAGGCGCGGAGCCGGGCGACGTGCTGATCGTCACGATCGAGCGGCTCGACACCAACCGTGCGACGGCGTACTCCGGCAGCCTGCTCGCACCCTACACCGTTGATCCCGCGGCGATTGGCGCGCGCGTGGACCGCGAGGCGCGGCGCGTCACCTGGACGATCGACAAGGCGCGGCACGTGGCGCGGCTCGATCAGCCCGACGTGCAGCCGGGCGGCTTCGAGCTGCCGCTGAAGCCAATGCTCGGCTGCATTGCCACGGCTCCGCCGCGCAAGGAAGCAATCGGGACGACCGTGCCGGGCGCATTCGGGGGCAATATGGATTACGCGTCGATGGGCGCAGGCGTGTCGTTGATGCTGCCGGTGAACGAACCGGGCGCGCTGCTGTTCATGGGCGACGGCCACGCGCGGCAGGGCGAGGGCGAAGTCGCCGGCACCGGTCTCGAGACGTCGCTCGACGTCGAGTTCCGCGTCGACCTGGTGAAGAAAAAGGCGATCGGCTGGCCGCGGATCGAGACCGACACGTTCGTCATGACGCTCGGCAGCGCACGGCCGCTGATCGAAGCGTTTCAGCACGCGACGACCGAACTGCAGCGATGGTTGGTGGCCGACTACGGCCTGACCGAGCGCGGCGCGCAGACGTTCATGGGACAGGCCACCGAGTACGAGATCGCCAACGTGGTCGATCCGAGCTTTACCGTGGTGGCGAAGATCCGGAAGGCGCTGCTGCCGCGACGAAATACCCCGGGCGCGCGATGATGTCGGCGCGGCCGTTTTTCAGCCGCACTTTCAGCTCGTGCCAGCCTGTCTGCGCCACCGCGCGCGGGGCGTAGGTCAGCAGGTAGCGCGCGCGCATCTCGTCGAGCGCGCTCGTGAACAGCTCACGCAGCTGCCGATCGGAGCTCGCCGACCAGGTTCTGCCGCCGGCCATATCGGTGAGCCGATCCAGGAAACGGTTCGACTGCGAGCGAATCGCATGAATCACGACCCCGCAGCGCCGGGCCGTGTCGAGGATCGCATCTTCAGTGATCCAGCTGGTGGTGTCGTCGCCATCGGTAAAGACCAACACGAGCGGCCGCGAGCGGTCGTGCGTTCGTAACGACAGCGCGAGCTGCAGCGCGTCGCGCAGCGCCGTCGACCCACCCGGCTTGATCGAGGCCAGCCCCCGGCGCAGCACTTCTTTATCGGCAGTCATCCCGACGGCGACGTTGACGTTGTGCGCGAAGGTGATGAGCGACGCGCGATCGTCGGCCGTGAGCGCATCGACGATGCCGTTGCCGGCCTGCTTCAGATGCGCGAGCCGCTCGCCGAGGACGCTCGTGCTGGTGTCGAGCATGAGCGTCACGCTGAGCGGCACGCGGTCCAGCGTCACGCTGTCGACTGTCTGCGCGACGCCGTTGTCAGTGAGTACGAAGTCGTGCGCCGTGAGTCCGTGTACCGGCATGCCGCCACGCGTCACCGACACATCGAGCTCGACGATCTCGATGCCGCTGCGGAATGGTGTCGGCGGCGGCTGCACTGCGATCGCGGCGGCGATGGACATCACGAGTGGCAGCCAGCGGATCATCGCGCGCGGGCCTCTGCGCGAAGCCAGTTGAGCGACGGCTGATCGAAGCCACCGAGGTGGAAGTCCCACCACGGGTCGCTCGATTTCTCGCCCAGGCTGGCGAATGCCGACGCCAGCGTCCGCGCGCGCGTGTCGTCGCCGCGCGCCGTCGCGACGCGTGCCAGGGCCACGTACGGCGTCTGGCACCCAGCCGCGATCGCCTGCGCCGCTTGGTACTCGCGTTCGGCCGCATCGAGATGGTTGTCGCGCTCGGCGACCGCGCCGAGCAGCAGGTGCGCGAGATAGGACTCGATTGGCTCCGATGAGACGCGAAGCGCGGTCTCGAGATTCTGGTGCGCGCGCGAATCGCCGACCATCATGTGCAGCGCGCCGAGACGCAGCAGCGCCATCGGCAGGCTGGGATCGAGGTCGAGCGCGTGGCGATAGTCGGCCGCTGCCGGTTCGAGCGCACGCTCGCGCCGCGACAACTGGGCCGCCGACGCGGGATCGAAGTCGGTGAAGGCGAGCCGCGTTTCGAGCAGTGCGCCGCGCGCGACGTACAGCCGTGCGTCGCGCGGGTAGGCCGTCAAGCCATCACGAATCAGAATGGCCGCGCGGTCGAACAGCGAATTGGCCGTATACAGGCTGGCGACGAACGCAAACCAGCGGCGCTCGAAGGCCTGCATCCGCACGTCCGCCGGTTTGCCGGCCTTCGTGATCGCGAACACGCGCCGCGCGGCGCCGATGTGGAAGAGGCCGCTGCCGGTCGTGCCGGCGAGCAGTAACGCGTAGGCCGTATCGGTATGGAGCATGACCGCCGTGCGTTGCCGATCGGCAGTCAGTGATCGCACGCCGGCGATCATCGCGTTGATCCGATCCTGTGGCCGGTTCGCGAGATCGAGCACGGCTTGTTGCGCAGCGCCTCCGCCTCGGGCGTAGGCATCGATGAGCGAGTCGTACGAAGGCGGCGGCTGCGCCCACGACCGCGGTCCTGCTGGCAGCAGGAGGAGAAGCGCGAGAGCGACTAGAGGGCTTCGATGGCCGGTCGAATGCCAACCGCCACTGCTCGGCCTCATCCCTAAAGGCCTGCGCGATGGGCGGCGGAGACGGGAAGGTGTGCAGTTTCCCACGCGGCAAGGCCGCCAGCGATTTCGGCGACCTGGGTGAATCCCTGCCGCTGCAGCAGGCTGGCAGCAATCGACGACCGGTAGCCGCCCGCGCAATACAGGAGCAGCGGGCGATCTCTCGGCAGTTCGTTCAGGCGCTCGGCAAGATGATTCAGCGGGATGTTGACGCTGCCGGCGACGAACTTCTCCTCACGCTCGCGCGGCGCGCGAACATCGACGGCGAGCGGCTCGCCCGAGGCGAGCTGTTCCGCGGCGAGCGCGGGGCTCACGCGGTCGATCGTCGCGGTGAGCTCCGGCCGCGCTTCGAGCGATCCCAGATCTTCGAGGTAGCCGACGATGTGATCGAAGCCGATGCGGCCGAGGCGAACGGCGGCCTCCTGTTCGCGTCCGGCGTCGGCGATGATGACGATCGGTCGCTCGCGGTCGAGCATCGTGCCGGCCCATGTCGCGTACTGTCCGCCGAGCCC
>Ga0075425_100001098_pt1 | contig 26097 bp, 17 predicted proteins | sample SoiMethybrSBSTD4_FD_75300 | JGI IMG/M metagenome (GOLD analysis project Ga0075425, IMG submission 75300) | Bulk soil microbial communities from a Populus tree surrounding site in Tennessee, USA - Soil MetaG P. TD hybrid SBSTD4 | ecosystem: Environmental > Terrestrial > Soil > Tree plantation...
CCGGCCAACGTTTTTGTCACAAAGCGCGGCCACGCCAAGCTGCTGGATTTCGGTCTGGCTAAGGTCACCGTCGCGAGTTCTTCCAGCCAAGCCACATCGGCGAACACTATGACTGCCGTCGAAGAGCACCTGACGAGCCCAGGCTCTACGCTTGGCACTATCGCCTATATGTCACCCGAACAGGCCCGTGGCAAAGAACTGGACGCCCGGAGCGATTTGTTCTCTTTCGGAGCTTTGCTCTACGAGATGGCGACAGGTGTGCTCCCGTTTCATGCGGGCAGCTCCGCAGAGATCTTCAAAGCCATTCTGGACACAACGCCGATTCCTGCCTCGCGACTGAATCCCAATATGCCAGCCGAATTGGACCGAATCATCGGTAAGGCGTTGGAGAAAGACCGTAATCTGCGCTATCAGAGTGCGGCGGAGGTGCGAGCCGACCTGCAACGGCTGAAGCGAGACACCGATTCGGGAAGGGCCGGAACAGTCTCGGCGTCCAGCGTTCAAATTCCAGCACTTGCTGGAACAGACAGCACTGCCCGTACGGCACCAGGATTTCAAGGTAGCCGCTACCGATGGAAGGCGTGGGTGATTGCTCTGGGCGGGCTCGGCGTCATCGTCATCACGTCGCTCATCTATCTTCAATCTCGCCCTACGCCTCCACCCAAAGTATCGGGCTACGTCGCTGTTACCCATGACGCTAATCCGAAAGTTCTGATTGGGACGGATGGGGCACGTCTTTACTTTAACGAATACGGCTCCGCGGGTTCGGCCATTGCGCAAGTGTCCGGTTCTGGGGGAGAAGTGGCATACGTCTCGGTTCCTGCCCCGACAATGGTACTGCTTGCTGTTTCTCCCGATGGTTCAACGCTGCTGGTCGCGGACGAGGTGGGCCAGACAGCATTCAATGGACCGCTTTGGACGGTTCCTGTGCTCGGCGGATCCCCGCGCAGACTTGGAGAGGCCACTGCTCAGGCCGGCGCCTGGTCCCCTGACGGCCAAATGATCGTTTACGCAGACGGACACGACTTGTTCCTCGCAAAGAGCGATGGTGGCGAACCTCACAAGCTGGTCTCTTTGCCCAGTCTTGTGTTTGGTCCTACCTGGTCGCCGGACGGAACCGTGATTCGATTTACCTCCGGGAACGCAATGTTTACTCAAGGTTCGCTTTGGCAGATTTCAGTGAACGGAACCGACCTGCATCCGCTGCTGCCCAATTGGCGCACTCCTCCGCAATTATGTTGCGGCAAGTGGACTGCAGATGGAAAGTTTTTCATATTCCAATCCGAAAGTACCATCTGGGCTTTAGCGGAGAAGGGGACTTGGTTTGGAAAAGCCAATGGCCAACCAGTCCAGCTGACCTCTGGGCCGATGGCCTTCTTCTCGCCGATGCCCAGCAAGGATAGTAAGAAACTGTTTTTGGTGGGTGCGCTGGCACGCGGTGAACTGACGCGATATGATGCCAAGTCGGCTGCGTTCGTTTCATTTCTTTCCGGGATTTCGGCGGACGGTGTCAGCTTCTCTAAGGATGGCCAGTGGGTCGCTTATGTCAGCTTCCCGGAAGCCACACTCTGGAGAGGCAAACTAGACGGCAGCGAGCGGATTCAACTCACTTATCCTCCCCTCACGGCCGTACTGCCCAGCTGGTCACCCGATGGCAAGCAAATTGTGTTCTTTGCCCCGTCGCCAGCGCAGAAGTCGAAGCTATATATAGTTTCGGCAGACGGGGGCACGCCGCGCGAGATCCTACCCGAAGACAAGACGGACAAATATGATCCTACTTGGTCACCCGAGGGAACAAGAATCGTCTTCGGTGGCAGTCCAGCTGACCGCAACAGCAGCATCAGGATTTTCGATATGAACACTAATCGAACTTCGACCTTGCCTGGTTCCGAGAACCTTTTTTCGCCCCGCTGGTCGCCCGATGGCCGCTATATCGTCGGCATGCCTTCTGATTCTCGCAGTCTCATGCTTTTCGATTTCGCTACCCAAAAATGGGAGCAGATCGCGAAGATAACCAACGGTTTTCCCAATTGGTCGAAAACTGGAGAGTATATTTATTTCCTGCATGAAGAGAACCAGCCATCGGTAATGCGAATACGCATTCGCGACCGGAGGATCGAGCGCGTTGCTGATCTGAAAAATTTTCGGCAAGCGGGCTTTTTCAACGTCTGGCTCGGCATGGCACCCGACGATTCACCGCTTCTGCTCCGGGACACTGGGACGCAGGAAATCTACGCTCTCGAATGGCAGACGCCGTAACTCACATACCGTTTTGGTCTACTGGACTGACGCGATGTGACAAGCGAAGAACACCGGGGGTCAGTCCAAGTTCCTGCCGAGCGACGTGCTCAGGTCAGGCAATTACGACTTACACAAGGCAAGTGTGTTTTCTCGGATCAGCTCCGCAGATGGGGCGAGCAGAACACGAACCGATGCTACATCCCCCCGGAATGGCTGCTTGATGTCTGAGATATCATTGCTGACCCGGACAAAGGCCGCGTTAGTCCGGATTGAGAGTTACCGCTACAGGTCTGGCCGTCAGATCTCCTTTCCCTTCTCGAATCACATAGAACTTATCAGCTGGGACGTTGTGAAAAATCTGACGCAGTCCGCGGGGCCACAGCACCTCGACAGTCTCGGCAAGGGTTGCAGAGCCGAGGCCGAAGCGAGCGCGGACATCGCTGTGTGAGAGGTAGCTGCCACCGGCCATGATCTCGCGAACCTGCAACATCCCGCTTGCCCGTACACGGATGCGTGCACCGATTGCGTCACGGTTGCTGCTGGTCCCGATGAGCTGCAAATTTAGGAAGTGATTACCGGTGCCTCCCCGGTTGTGTAGCAGCAATGGGTGATCGTTATTGTTAGCCACCAGCACGTCCGTACTCCCGTCATTATCGAAGTCAGCGAACGCTACACCTCGTCCCGCGTAAGGTGTCGTGAATCCATTGCCCGCAACCTTAGTGACCTCGACGAATTTGCCTTTCTGATCATTGTGGAACAGTGAATTGATCTGCTTGTAATGATTTCCCGGCGAAGCAATCTCAACCTCCGGGTACACATGACCATTCGCGATAAACAAGTCCAGCCAGCCATCATTGTCGTAGTCGAAGAATCCCCCACCAAAGCTCAAAACGTGTCGGGTCGGACCGGTGATGCCCACTGCATCGCTGACCTCCTCAAGAAAACCCTTCCCATCATTTCGCCAAACATGGTCTGAGTTGTCCTGGAAGTCAGAGATGAAGAGGTCGAGGTGGCCGTCGTTGTCGTAATCACCGAGGGAGATGCACATGGCAGCCATGGCCCCTCCACCAGTGCTCAAAGCCATGCCCGCCCGCAGGGCGATATTGGTGAACTTGCCATTGTGATTGTTGTGATAGAGATATGCCTCCAGGCCATCGTTAGCCACGAACAAGTCCGGCCAACCATTGTCGTTCCAGTCGCCCGCTCCCACCGCAAGGTTCAACCCATGGGGCTGATACACGCCAGCAGCCTTGGTCACATTGGTGAATGTTCCATTCCCGTTATTGTGATACAGCACGGCTGGTGTGCCGCCGTAGACCGTGGGCCGACAGCTGGTGCGAATGTTGGGGCCGAGCGGACAGGTGCGCTGGCTGTTAGGTCCAAAGTTAGCGTAGCCACCGACATAAAGATCTAGGTAGCCATCGCGGTCGTAATCAAAAAAGGTTGCTCCGGTGTGGAATGGATAGCCGAAATCCATCGCGCCAACGCTGGCATGGTCGGTAACGTCAGTGAAGGTACCGTTACCATTGTTGTGATAAAGGATATTCTTTCCGTACTGGGTCACGTACAAGTCGGGATAACCATCGTTGTCATAATCACCCCATACACAACCCAAGCCATAAGCATTACCCGGGACCACCGCTTTTTCCGTTACATCGACAAAAGTCCCATCCCCATTGTTGTGATATAGAGCATTACGCACTGCGATGTCTCGGTTATATAGATCACGGCCGTTAACGAGATAAATATCCGGCCAGCCATCGCCATCATAATCGGCCACACACACGCCAGGACCGGCCTCTTCCAGAATCGTCGAGGTGCCGTTCGACCCCTTGTAGTGGAGAAAGTGGATTCCTGCTGCCTGCGTAACATTGTCGAACTGGACGGAAGACGGAGGTTGAGTCTGAGAAACTGCCGACTGCACTTCATTCCACGACCAACAGTTGGTAACGATCAGCAGCGCGCCGAAAACCGAAAACGACAGCAGACCTCGCGTTATCAAGTGAGAGTGAGAAGCCGATGCACGCACTGTGTTCAGCCATAACTTGGGACTTCTCTTCATTGAGGATCACTATCCACCTGTGGAGAGCCCATGATCAATGCCTGGTCGTGCTCCAGAGAGCTCCGCCGCAGATTCTGGGACCGCGTCAACGCTTTCTGCGCTAATTCCGATTGGCCGAGCTTCCGGTAGGCTAAATACAGTTGGTAATGGACATTGCCGTAATGGTCGAACGGAGCTGCCTTCTCAAGTTGCGGGACCGCCTCCGTAAACTGTCCCAATCGGACATATGCGGTCCCGAGCAGGCCACGGGCTTCAGTTAAATCCGGTTGCAGACGAAGGGCCTGCTGTAAGTGCGGAACAGCCTTCTCGTTCTGCCGCTTTTGCACGTAAAGTCGACCCAACAAATAGAGTGTGTGTGTTCGAGAGGGATCAAGCGCAAGGCTTCTATCGAGTTCTCTCAGGGCGTCTTCGTCAGAATGATTGTCCAGATATAGCTCCCCAAGTGCCTCATGAAGTTCCGAGTCTTCGGGGCGCAACTTCAAGGCAACTTGAAACTCTTTGGCCGCGTTATCGAGATCCTGGCGAAGCGCATGACCCTCGCCGCGTAATTGGTGGGCTCGCCAGGAATCGGGAAATGATTCTTCCAATTGGGCATAGGACTGCGCGCCCAGCTCATGATAGGTCCGCGCCAACCAATAGCTAGCCTCCGCATTCTCCTTCGTGACCCCCCGCACTTTGGCTAACGCCTCAGCCGCGCGCTGGTATTCGCGAAGTGCGAACAGCGTCTTTCCGAGCAAGAGTCGCTGCGAATCGGCCAGATGCTTTTGACTTTGAAGCGAATCTGCGCAGGCGGCATATCGATGGGCATTGCAGGGATCCTGATTTGCACTAAGGGCTTTGGGTGCATGTTGCCACTTCCGGAAGTCGGATTGGAAGCCTTTCCATCTATCATCTGGGTGAGTGATTTCCCTGCTCGCGTCAAGGCTTGCTAGAAGAAAATGCTTGGCGGCTCCCTCTGGGAACGCCTGGAGCGAACCCACTAAAGCCGTTGCTTGATCCTGAGAGAGTTCGATCATAGGGAAATCTCGTTGTACGGCCAAAAACTCGGGAGAGATTTCCCATACTTTTCCCACAGCTTTTGCGGCCATCGAGGCTTCGCCTTTTGCCAGCTGCGTTTCCGCTAATCCGAGCCAGGCTACCTCATTTTTTGAATCGAGCTGAAGTTCGGAATGGAACTCCGTCTCAGCCTGCTCAAGTTTGCTTGCGTGCAGACATGCTTGGCCCAACGAGGCATGCAAGCCGGGTTGCCGAGGTTCACTTCCCAGCGCTTTCCGATATTCTTGTGCTGCATCTTCCCAACGGCTCCGTTGGAATAAGAGGTCCCCGAGAAACCGATGCCCCCAGGCCGACTCTCGATACAAGTGCGCCCCCCGGTAAGCCAAGCGGGCAGAAAGGTCTAGGTATTGATGTCCGAGTTTGAACCATGCCTCGGCCTTGTCGGAATTCAGAAGGGCGAGCTGACGGAACTGCTCGGCAGCATTTCCGAAGTTCTCTTGAACTAGGTAGGACGAAGCTAATGCTTGACGCGCCTCGCGGCTCGAAGGATCCAACTTCAGGGCGCGCTGAAGGAAGGGAACCGCCTTCTCCGGAGATCCCAGTTTGAGGTAGTCCATACCGACGATTACGTTGGGAGCCAGCAGGTTTGGTCTTTCACGTAGCGCCGTCGCCAGGTGCCGGACAGCTAAGTCGTATTCGAAAAGGCTATGATAAGCGAGGCCAAGATTGACCTCGGCCTCGATAAGATTTGGATCTAGCGCCAGTACTTTCTTGAATTCTTCGGCGGCGCGGGCAAACTCACCTTGCTTTAATGCCTGCTGCCCGGCGCGAAAATGGTCAGCAAGTTGTTCCTCAGAGTTTTCACAAGATGCCAGGATCGGGGCAATGGCCCAGAGAATCAGAGCCAAAGACAGACACGACAACGTCGAATGTATCCAGCGGCGGCAGCACGGCACAGACGTGAAAGCCGTAAGTTCGCCTAAAGCCGTTTGATCAGCAGAGTTCTCCTGCGACCACATGGGAGTGAGCTGAATATACCAAGAAGAATGTGCCCAGAGCTGCAGGATAGCTTCGGGCACTTTGCGCTAGAAGGTCAACCTCAACCCAAACTGAATCACACGCGGCAAGTTGTATTGCCCCGTGATCTGGCCAAAGCTGCCCCCTTGGGAAACTGGAGTACAGCAACTCGTGTTCGGCGGATTAAACTGCGGGTGGTTGAAGAAATTAAAGAATTCTGCACGGAATTCGATGCCGATTCTTTCATCCGGGCCGAGTTTCGTGTTCTTGAACGCGGCGAAGTCGATGTTTTTGATCCCGTCCGCGCGCAGATTCGGCTCGGTACGCGAATCGGTGCCGTAACCGTAGTTGTTCGTGTAGGCAAAAGCGGAAGTATCGAACCACTCGTCCAGCCTTTGGTTCAAACCACCTGAGGTGAGCCTGCGCGGCCCTGCTATTGTCGTTCGGGCGCAGCCTACATTGGGGACACCAGAATCGCTGAGCAGGCCGTGGCAACCACTCATGGTCAGCGGAAAACCACTTTGCAAGGTGATGATCGTATCCACGCCCCATCCGCCGATGACTTTGTCAGCGACTGGATTTAGTTGATTCGCGAACTTCTTGCCTCTACCAAAGGGGAGATCCAAGATGGCAGAGACTACCAAGCGTTGGGGGACGTCGAATGCATCTAGGCTTCTTTCTCCGCGAAGATTGTAAGCATTGGAGTCACCCCAGTTAGGCGAAGCAGCTTCCAGCCAGTTGATTTCCGAGTTGGTATTGTCGATAAGTTTAGCAATCGTGTACGCAGCCAGAATACTAGCGCCGGCGGAGAACCGCTTTTGGAATTTCATTTGCGCGGAGTGATAAATTGAGTCCCGATTGTCGGGCTCGGCCATGGATACATCGTCGTACTGGGGGAACGGCAGCAACATGCGGGCTGCCTGGACCGTCTGCGACGACATAGTGCCCGATTCAATTATCCCGAAGAATGGGTTTGGAACCTGAGCTTTTAGATTATCCGCATCAGTGGAATTCTTGGGCAGGAACTGCGGTTGCAATTGGTCTAAATCCTGGCTATGCATGGGCAAATGGGTGCCTTTTGACCCAGCGTACGCTACATCCACCAGCATATTGCCGGGGAACTGGCGTTGGATGTTGAAATTCCACTGCTGTACATAGGGGGCTTTGTTTGTGCTTACAGGTGCTTCAAGACCTGAGCCCTGTACATTAATCCACGCTTGGTCTCGCCCCTTGGGCTGAATGATGCCCGTGGGGAAAGGATTGCTCAAGACGGTGTTAGGGGTTACTCCGCCATCCAAGGACGCCAGCCATGGTGTATTGAAGGTGTTGATGAATAGATTATGCGGAGCATCGTCCCAACGGACGTCTACGGGCAGGTAGAAGATCCCATATCCAGTTCTGATGACCGTATTGCTGTCGAGTTGGTAAGAAATACCGATGCGTGGGCTGACACTTCTCCAAGGATCAAGTGCACTGCGGCTTGATCGCTGCGGAGAATGCACCAATGCAAAAGCACCGTTCAGATTGGCGAACGATTGCCCGGTCACCGGATTTGTCAGGCTAGAGCTCGCAAGTGGGCTCGGCGCATTAGGCTGGAACGCAACGATTCGGTTAAAGCGCTCAGTCCAATTCCCCTGTAAATCGACCCGAATTCCCAGATTCAATGTCAGCTTCCTGGTAGCCTGGAACGTGTCCCCTGCGTAGAGTGCGCGGTAAACAATCTGAGTAGCCATGCGGGACGGTGTGACCACGTTCGAATTGTTGTTAGTTCCGTACCCTAGCATGAAAGAAGCAACTCCCTGCCCGGAAGTTTCTCCAGGGGCGGCAAGGGGGTTGGCCGCCGTCATGCCAGCATCGAACTGGAACAAACCGGCAGGCTGATTGCTTTGGAAATAATTGTTGCGAAGCAGGCGGAATTCTCCGCCAAACTTCAGGGCGTGCGCCCCGATAATTTTGGAAAGGCTGGGCGTGAAGTTAAAAGTGTCATCATAGGCCCCGATGCCGCTCCCAGTACCAGCGGAGCACCAACTGCCGCTGCCCCATTGGTTGTCACCCTGCTTTTGTGAGACACAAACGGTTGGAAGGTGAGTATAGGCGAATTGCGGAGCCAGCGCGGCCCAGTTCGGACCAAACTGAGAAAGATCAATGCCCTGGCTCAGCGGAGTGCGAACGTAGACGAAGCGGGTGTACCCCGCATGTAGATCGAGAATGGTTGTGGGCGAAATGGCAAACGTGTAACCCAGAGCAAGCTGATGGGCGAGCGTTGTTTCGGTGCATCGGTCAGCGCATACGTCCTTGAAGGGGCTAACTGGAAGCGACAGAATCTTGTTGCGCGTGTACCGCCCAAAGAGCCGCTGCTTCTGGCTTAGATCGTAATCGATACGCTCGTTGATCTGGTCGATGTTACCGCCTAAGCTGTAGTTTTCCACCAGATTGTTGATTTCACCGGGTTTGTTAGGTAAGGGAAAGAAGTTCAAGAGCGCGACCGCAGTGGGATCAAGCCGGTCGGCTGGAATCTTGTTGCCAAGGAAAGCCGTCCGGCAGGTGGGCCCGTTTGAGGTGCAGTTCGAACTGGTTAGCGGGTCGTAGACAGTGAACCCCGAGGCGGAGAAATCCCCGGTTCGCTCGGCAGCCGTGGGCACGCTGGTCGTGAGGGTGGCTCCCCTTCGCAGACGATAGCCTTCATAGCTCGAGAAAAAGAACAGTTTGTTGCGAATGACCGGGCCCCCGAAGTTGGCGCCAAACTGGTTCTGGGTAAAAGCAGGAACCGGCAACCCGGCCCGATTGGCGAAAAAGTCGTTCGCATCAAAAACTTTGTTGCGCAGGAATTCATACGCCGAGCCGTGGAAAGAGTTCGTGCCTGATTTGGTGGCAAGATTGATCACGCCACCGGCAAAACGGCCGTACTCTGGGCCCAAGTTGTTCGTCTGAACTTTGAATTCCTGAATTGCATCCTGTGTGGGAACTACTGTAACAATATTAAGGTAGGCTCCATTAGTAGCGACACCATCCAACAATATCTGGCTTTGCCCAGCTTGGCCACCACCGATCTGGAAATCTCCAAGAGCAAAAGGATTGGCGCCGACCGGACTTCCCATAGAGGAATTACCCGCCGATGGCGCGCCCTGTGGCACCACGCCTGGTACCAAACTCACCAAGGCTAACGGGTTGCGCCCATTCAGGGGCATTTCGGTTACAGTTCGAGACTCCACCACCTGCCCCAAAGAGTTGGTTTCGGTCTGGAGCAGAGGTGTCTCGGACGTGACTTCCACAGTCTCGGATTGGACTCCCACTTGGAGCGCAATGTCGACCCTTAGACCACTTTCAATCTGTACCACAATGGGCTCGCGTGCAAATCTCTTGAAGCCGCTCTTTTCCGCCTCAATTCGGTAGCTACCGGGCAAGATATTCACCAACGTGTAGTTACCCGACGTATTTGACTGTATGGTGCGCTTTTCCGATGTCGCAAGATTCGTAAGTGTGAGCGCTGCGTCGGCAACTGCAGCCCCGCTGCTGTCCGTCACCGTGCCGGCAATGGTTCCGTACACGTTCTGTCCCCAACCAGATCGAGGCGAGAATGCCAAGAGGAGAACCAGCGCCAAAGGTGCGAGCTGAAACTTTCTAGAATGTGACATTTTTCCTCCTAAGAGGGTCCTGACAACTGGCGGGGCCGACCCCAAGCCGCGACCCGCGGAACGAGCAGACACAAGAAGTAATAGGTGAGTACACGGCGGGCCGCCAGCTCGTGTCGATATCACAACAGTGATTCACAGCGAGCCTGACAACAGGCCGCAACAGCCAACGTGTTGTCACCTGCGCGCGCACGCTAGCGCATGAGACTGTCCGTTGTCAAGCTGAATATCCGCTCTTTGTCGCTAGCACCTGATATCTCCGGTGAATTAGTAGGAGGTTATGTGCCCGGTGTGCGGGCGGTGAGGGTAGGGGATCATACAGATATGATCTGGTGCACCCAGGCGACAGGGAAGGGAGAATGAAAGTGCAGGAAGTGATTCTACGCAAGCATCACCTCAGGCACGCAAGCCGCGACCGTTGCCGGGCATGTTGATGCACATCTACAGAGTCAACACTGCTGGTTTCAAGACGAGCCTGGTATTACCTGCTGGTCATCCTCGACTATGCCGCGAGCGGGAATCTACTCGTGATGGAATCCAGCGACCTCGCCAGGAGGGGCATAGACATGCGCCATTTTACCAGTGTACCCGCTCACAAAAAGTCACGCCTTGGACCAGCCTCGATTGGTTACGGGACCCACTCCTTCTTTAAGCGTAACCAGCTGATTTGCCGCAACCTCTTTGAAAGTCTCGTGCAATCCGCTGACCCAGTACACCTCAATGTTGGCTGAGGTTGTATTACCCAACCCGAAGTGCAGCCGGTGATCGTTGCACGAGAAAAAACTGGACTGGCTCACGACGGCTTGCGCTTGGATTTTCCCTCCATAGTGCACGACCACGCGAGATCCAATAGCACTACGATTGGATCTTACGCCTTCCAGCTTCACCTTGATCCAGTTTGCCTTTCCATTGACATCATTACGCAACAACGATGGAGGCTCGTTCATGTTGACGATCAGGATGTCAAGATCCCCATCATTGTCAAAGTCTCCAAAGGCGCACCCGCGACTGCAGTGCGCCGCCGCAACCCCTGGACCGGCGGCCTCGATGAGTTCCTCAAAAACCCCATTGCCCAGGTTGCGAAACAAGGCCCGCGGGGTCTTGTTGGCGTACTGCGGCAGTTTTCGCTCAGCCTCCGGGTACACATGGCCGGTAACTATGAACAGCTCCGGATAACCATCGTTATCTAAGTCGGCGATACCTGCACCCCAGCACACATATCGAGTTTCGACACCCAGCCGGGAGGACCAGGTCGCGTCCTCAAAATTCGCTTTGCCATCATTGTGATACAGAATGTTTGCGTCATCAGCGAAGTGCGTCTTGAAGATATCGAGATGTCCGTCCAGATCGTAATCGCCGACTCCCACCCCCATGCCCGCCTGCTCCATGCCATCGTCGCTGAGAGCCGCACCGCGGAGCACTCCTTCTTCGCGAAACGTTCCATCGTGGTTGTTCATGAACAGGAGACTGGGAGTTGAGTCGCAGGCCACGTAAATATCCTGCCACCCGTCTTCGTCAAAATCTGCGGCCACGACAGTCATGCCATAGCTAGGCGCGGCGCGCGAAATACCGGCGGATTCGCTTACATCAGTGAACGTTCCATTCCCGTTGTTGCGATAAAGTGAATGCCTGCCGGTCGGCAAACCCCGCGGTCCGCACTCGACGGGGATCCCTTTCCAGTTACAATTACTGTTCTCCCCGGGAGCTGGAGCGTGCTCAAAGGAGAAGCGCACGTAATTGGAAACGAACAGGTCGAGGTGTCCGTCACGATTGAAGTCTAAGAAGCTGCATCCGGCCCCCCACCGTTGCTGGTCATTCAGAAGCCCAGCCGCCTTCGTAACATCGGTGAAAGTCCCATCTCCATTGTTGCGATAGAGAATATTCTGTCCGAAGCAGGTGCAAAAGATGTCATCATAGCCGTCGTTGTTGTAATCTCCGATACAGACTCCGCAAGCCCAGCCGGTGAAGAGCAACCCGGCCCTTTCGGTAACATCCGTAAACGTGCTGTCACGATTATTCTTGTATAGCCGATTGCTTGTACCCTCTGGTGCGCCTTCGATGCGAGTGCCAGAAAGCACGAACAAATCCATCCATCCATCATTGTCGTAATCGATGAAAGCGCAGCCGCAGCCGGTGGACTCCAGGATGTACTTCTTGCTTTCCACTCCGCCGTAAATCACGGGAAGGTGTACCCCGGCGGCCGCAGCAACGTCCACAAAGTGGGCATCGAAAGGGCGTCCGGAAGCCACAGGTCTTGGCAAGGCTTTTGCAGTGTGGCTAGAAACGCCTTGCGCAAGCAAGCGTCCAGCAGGCAGGCAGAGCGCGGCTCGGATTCCCAGTCGCACAAATTTACGACGCGTGAAATTCATGACGCCGGGCATCCCAAGTCTTCTTAAGTGCCGACCGTTTGTGAAATCGCGACTTTACCGTGCCGGGCAATGCAGACGGAAGCTGCTGAATGACCCCTGGCCTGTGCACGAGCCCAGCGGCGGACCCCGCGTGACGCGTAAGTTAACGAAATATACAACTTCGCGTGCCGCTTGTCAGCGCGCCAGTTGCCAAACCAGACTACAGTGGCATCGGGCGGACATCCGATTTCCAAAAGACAGCGAAGGGCCGTTTGCCGGGTTACGCTGCGTGCAAGTTGACGCTGCGCGGGAGAGTGGGGTACCAGCAAATGTTCACGCCATAGATTACGAAATTTGTCTGATCTCCGACCGAAGTACCTCCTCTCAACGAGATTAGCTGGTTGTTTTTCGAACCTAATTACGTGCTTGACGGTGGGTGTTGAACGGTAGCATGATTCTGCCCCGTCCAGGATAGCCAAAGCGCTCGCTCCCGACCCCTACAGGAGGAACACATGCGTAACCTACTTGTTCTGGCTCTGATTTCTCTCCTCTTCACGGCCACCCAAGCACAACTTCCAACTGCAACTCTCAACGGTACGGTGACCGATCCGCAAGGCGCAGCCGTTCCCAATGCCAAGATTTCGCTGGTGAGCCAAGGCACAGGCGTCACCCGCGTAACCACGTCAGACGCACAAGGTTTCTACACCTTTGCGAACGTTGCACCGGCCGAATATTTGGTTCGCGTGGAGAGTCCGACGTTCGCCAAGACCGAAATAAAGGACGTTCGGCTCGAAGTGGGCCACGCCTCTACCGTGGATGTAAAGCTTGCGCTGGCCAGAGTGGGTGAGATCGTGACCGTGCAGGCCGGAGAAGTACAGGTGGAGTCGACCCAGTCCGAGGTTCAAGGCTTGGTGACCGCTCCTACCATAGAAAACATTCCTCTGAACGGACGCAACTTTCTGGAGCTTGCCTTTTTGATTCCGGGCAATCGCCCCGCCACCAACTTCGACCCGACCAAGACCAATACGCTGGAGGTATCGTCTGCGGGGGCTTTTGGGCGTGGCGGCAACATCACCGTCGATGGTGGAGACAATAATGATGAGGTGGTGGGCGGTACGCTGATGAACTTCCCTCAAGACAGCGTGCGCGAGTTTCAGATTGCAACCAACAAATTCACCGCCGAAGTGGGCAGGTCCGGCTCCAGCATTATTAACATCCTTACGAAATCTGGCACCAACGATTATCACGGTTCGGGTTTCATTTTCTTTCGGCACAAGGCATTGCAAGCACTACCGGCACTCAACCGAGACGAGCCGGCGCCGCACTTTGTGCGCGAGCAGTTCGGAGGTTCAGTTGGTGGGCCCATCAAGAAGGATCGGGCCTGGTGGTTCTTTTCCTCCGAGTATCGCAATCAGGGCCATGCGGTTCCTGTCGGGTTGCGCGATTTCGCGACGAGCTCCGTTGTCAGCAGCTCAGCACCCGCTTTCCTGCATGATTACCTGCTTTCCGGGCGCGTTGATTTGAAGCCTACCGACAAAGACAACCTGGCGGTGCGCTATTCCTTCAATCGTTCGCAGGACATCGACAACGGCAGTCTTCGCAGGCCACTGGGCACAGCAGCCGATCGACAATCATCCTTGAACCGCTTCAACTCGCCACTGGTCGACTGGACACGGCTCTTTTCCGCGCGGGTGGTGAACAGCCTCATCTTTCACGGGGACTGGTTCTTGAACTCCATTCCGGCATTCAGCCCGGATGATCCGATCACGAATCCACCGGGCCTTGCGGTCGGTAATGAAATTCGCTTTCCCAGTCTGCAGGATGGCGCCAATTTCCGCATTCCACAGAGCACGAAGTTCAACCGCTACCAGATTCGCGACACGCTAAGCTGGGTCGTGGGAAGCCACACTCTCAGGTTCGGGGGCGAATGGCAACACTTAAACACCTATGCTCTGTTTGACCTCTTTGGCAGTGGCAGTATTTTCACAGCCGAAGATTTCGCCACCACGGATCGAAACGGGGATGGAATGGTAAATGATTTGGATATCCCCATTGCGGTCGCGATCAAGAGCGCGGCTCCTGCGCGTCCACCCATCGTGCCTTTTTATCCGAACTCTTATTTTGGCGCCTACGTGCAGGACGATTGGAAGGCACGCTCAAACCTGACGCTGAACCTTGGTTTGCGTTGGGAATTCGACGATGTTCTGGGTGACGCCAGTAACCTGCACCCATGTACCTCACTCACGGCGGCAGATAACACTTGCGATTTCATCGAGAACATCCTAGGAACACACGAAGGGCGGGACTTCAAGCAATTCGGACCGCGTGTCGGTTTTGTTTGGGATCCTGTCAAGCGCGGGAAAACCGTGATTCGAGGCGGCTATGGTATTTACTATGATCGCGTAGTAACGGAAGTGCCCCTGCTGGAAGCCCTGTTAAACGGCCGTATTCTGCCACTAGCAGCTTTTAATGGCTCGACACTGGACACGAGTGGCAACTTTGCGCCCGATCCACAGACTGGCCAGATAGTTTCACTAGCCAACCCGTTCGGCGGGGGGAGTGGGACGTTGGGAATCGGCATCAACCACATCAACCACAGCGCGAAGCACCCTTACACCCAGCAATTCACGATCGGGCTACAACAACAGTTCGCCGACAAATGGGTTCTTTCTGCAGACGGAATTCATAATTTTGGCCAAAGATTCATTCTGGGTCGGTTGCTCCGCAGCACCACCAGTACTTCGCCGTTCATTAATTGCCCGAACGGCTTCGACCCTTGTGAGGTGGTCGATCCTCTCAGCGGTGACTCGGTTGCTTCCTGTTTCACCTCGTCGCCGGGCGCGAGCTGTCAGCAGGTGACCGACATCGAGTCGGTCGCCAAGAGCTGGTATGACGCGCTGCTCATCAGTCTTCAGCGACGACCCACGGGCGGGAACAATTTCAGGTGGGGTTTCAGTGCCAACTACACCTTATCGAAGACCTTCAATTACTCGAATGACGATCAGATTCCGTTCAATGGCGCTGAGGATGCCGTCAACCTGATATTCCACAGCAACAACCTGCAGTTGGAGAAGGGCTACTCGCCGACGGACGAGCGCCACCGGTTTGTCTTCTTCGGCGTGTTCGAGGTGCCCGGGCAACTAACGATCTCCCCCATTTGGACATACAGCTCGCATGTCCCCATCGATTCTCTTGTCCCGGCCCTCAACGCGCGGCTCCCGATTTTGCGGCGCAACGCCCTGGGACGCGAGATCTCCAATGGTGCGGAGCTCAATGCTGCAATTGACCTCTGGAATTCGTTACCCGCGTGCAGTGGCATCAATCAGGTTCCGTGCCATTCTGGTGCGACTCTCGCGCATGTCGATCCAAACCTGAAGTTCGGCGATGACTTTAATTCTTTCGATCTACGCGTCACAAAGACCTGGAAGCTCTTCAATGAGCGGAACCAGCTTCAATTCATCGCCGAGGTTTTCAACTTGTTCAATGTCGCGAACATTCGCGGCTTCAACAACAACAACTACTCGGGTTTCCTCAATGACATCACGTCTCCCGAGTTCAACAAGCCCCTGAGTACTGCCGGGAAGTTCTTCGGTTCAGGTGGACCGCGGGCATTTCAATTCGCGCTACGTTACGCGTTTTGAAAGCATGCAATCGTGATTGGTGGGTGCAGTGAAACCGGCCACATATGCAGCGTTTCACATCAGCAGCTTGACTACTGTCTCGGCAAGAGGCTTACCCCTGCCAGTATCCGTGCACGTCTTCAACAATTTTGGGCGCGACGCTGGAGGTTCTTTCAAAACTCAAGCATTCTCGAAAAAGCGCCTTGATTGGATTGTGAGCGGGGAGCCTTAGAGGACACCGGGCCATTCAAGCACCGTCAGAAAACTTTGCCAAAAACATCTACTCCTCGAGTCTTCCCCTTCCACTTCAAGCTCACGTCGTTCGCGTTGACTTCGACTTGCCTGCGGCCCTACCATGACCGGCACACTCGCGAGGGACTATTCATTGATCGGTCCCACAGTTTCCCATTATCGCGTTGTCAGTAGGCTGGGTGGCGGGGGCATGGGTGTGGTGTACAAAGCCGAGGACACCAAGCTCGGCCGGCTGGTGGCGCTCAAGTTCCTCCCGGAGGAAGTCTCACGCGACCGACAGGCACTCTTGCGCTTCCAGCGCGAGGCGCGTGCGGCCTCGGCACTCAACCATCCGCACATCTGCACCATCTACGAGATCAGCGAAGACCAAGGCCAGCACTTCATCGCTATGGAGTTCCTGGAAGGCGAGACGTTGAAACACCGCATCGAGGGCAAGCCGCTCAAGATCGACCAAATCCTTGATCTCGGAATCCAGGTCGCCGACGCACTCGACGCGGCGCATTCCAAGGGCATCATTCACCGCGACATCAAGCCGGCCAACATCTTTGTCGGCCCGCGCGGCCAAACCAAAGTGTTGGATTTTGGCTTGGCCAAGCTGGTTTCCGAACGGCAGCAGGGGGTGGGAGTGTCGGCCGCGCCGACGGCTATCAGCGAGAACCTCACGAGCCCTGGCTCGGCGGTGGGTACGATCGCGTACATGTCGCCGGAGCAGGCGCGCGGAGAAGAGCTGGATGCACGCAGCGACCTGTTTTCCTTCGGCGTCGTACTCTATGAGATGGCCACGGGCAAGCAGGCGTTCTCTGGCACGACCTCGGCCGTGATCTTCCATGCGATCCTTGAGAAAACCCCAATAGCGGTGCGCTCGCTCAATCCCAACCTGCCGCCCAAGTTGGAAGAAAGCGTCGGCAAGTTGCTCGACAAGGACCTGGAGATGCGCTATCAGACGGCCGCGGAGCTGCGCGCCGACCTGAAGCGCTTGAAACGGGAAAGCGATTCTTCGCGCACAGCTGTGGCGCCCGCGGCGACGGAATCCGGCAGGGCCACCGCCGCGCTCGTGGCGCGGCCTGGGGCAGCCACTCGTCCTTGGGCGCTGATCGCACGCGCCATGATCGCGCTGGCGCTGGGGGCGGCGGTGTTTGCAGTGGGGCGCCGTATGGGCCAGACGCCTCCGCCGATCTACCACCTGCTGACCTACCGCCGCGGCACCATCCGCATGGCGCGCTTTGCGCCTGACGGCCAGACCATCGTTTACGGCGCCGCCTGGGAAGGCAAGCCGTCGGACATTTTCACCACCCGCGTGGGTAGTCCCGAGTCGCGGTCGCTGGGGGTTACCGGGGCGGAGGTCCTGGCCATCTCCTCCAATGGCGAGCTCGCGATCTCGCTCGACAGCCGCCAAATCAAGAACATGGTTTTCAACGGCACTTTGGCCCGCATGCCGCTAGTGGGCGGCGCGCCACGTCAGGTGCTGGAGAACGTACACTGGGCCGACTGGTCTCCCGATGGAAGTTCGCTGGCGGTGGTACGCAACATCGGCGGCAAGGACCACCTTGAATTTCCCATCGGCAAGACGCTGTACGAGACCAACGGCTGGATTAGTCACCCACGCATCTCGCCGAAAGGTGACAAAGTCGCTTTCATCGATCACCCGGTTCAGGGCGACAACATCGGCTTCCCCGCCCTGGTTGAGCTCGGCGGATTCAAGAAGAACCTGACCTCCCAAAGTCAGGGAGGAGCGATGGGCTTGGTGTGGTCGCCCACAGGTGACGAGATCTGGTACACGGCCGCGCAGGTTGGCATTGATCGCGCCTTATACGCGGTTACACCTGCGGGTCGCCAGCGGTTGGTTACGCGGGTGCCGGCAGATTTGACGGTGCAGGATGCTTGGCGTGATGGGCACGTCCTACTGGCTCGCGATAGCTGGCGGCGAGGCATCATCGGGGAAGCTCCGGGCCAGAACACAGAACACGATCTGACCTGGCTCGACTGGTCGTATCCGGCTTCGCTCTCGGCCGACGGTAAATCGCTGCTGTTTCGCGAAGAAGGCGAAGCTGGTGGGTCAACCTACGCGGTGTATCTGCGCAACACCGACGGATCGCCGGCCATTCGCCTGGGTGATGGACAAGCGCTGGCCTTAACTCCCGATAGCAAATGGGCGCTTTCGACTCGCGCTGACGACCCCACGCAGCTGTTTCTGTTGCCCACCGGGCCAGGAGAAGCTAAGCCGCTCCCGCACGGCACCATCAATCACAGCGCCGCCGTCTGGTTGCCGGACGGCACCAAGTTCCTGTTCTCTGGAGCGGAGCCGGGCAAGGGAGCGCGGCTGTACGTTCAGGACGTGCAGGGCGGAAACCCGCAGCCCATCACGCCCGAAGGCATCAATGTGCTCTACTTCGCGTTGTCACGCGACGGGAAGACGGTCGCGGCGGCTGCTGCCGACGAGAAATCCTACCTCTATCCCATTGGCGTCAGTTCTCCTAGGTCCATACCAGGCATGGCTGCCGGGGAAGTGCCCATCGTGTGGGGGGCTGATGGCAACACCTTGTTCGTATATCGACCCGGTGAATTGCCGGCCAAGGTCTATCGTCTGGATCTCAATACGGGACAAAGAAGGCTCTGGCGCGACCTGATGCCGCCCGATCCTGCCGGGGTCGAATACGTCGGACCCATTCTGCCCACGCCGGACGGGAATGCGTATGTGTACGGCTATCGGCGGTTGCTCTCCGACCTCTACTTAGTGGAAGGATTAAAGTAGGACTTTGGTGCTGGTCAGGGGCCATTCAGAAGCAATTCACTTGTCAGCGCCAGGTGCCAAACGAGACACAGGAGCATGAGAGTCGGACATCTGGGTTTCAAACAGACATCCAGTGTCGATCGGGAAGTTTACATACCTGCAAAGTTGACGCCCAGCAGGGAGTGGGTCGTACGAGCAAATTCAATGCCACGAAATTACGAAATTGGGTCTGATGTCCGACCGAAGTACCAAAGTAGCATTCCCGAGACTAGGCACTACGATGAACGCCAGCACCGCGTGCCGGATCGCTCAACGTCGGGTCTCGCCAGCCGCCGGGGACCTCCGCGTCGTGGTCATCCGTCGTCTTCGTCGCGGGTGATCAGCGGTTGAGTGGAAGCTCCGGCAGCACTGCAAGCTCCGCGCCCATCGATCGTGCGCGCTGCAAAACGTCGCGAAGGGCGCGTCGCGTCCTCGGTTGCGCAAAGACCTCGCTGATTAATACAACTGTCACATTCATTGAGGAGGCGCCGAACGGTCAATATACTAATGCAGTTGTTGGATACCGACTTGCACTGTGCTTGCTTCTTGACTGTAGCGTTGGGTACGTCGAAGCACAAGAAAACGCAAGCGGAGTGCCTTACTCCCGTGCTGCAGTGAATTCAGATGAATTGGAATGAAATCAGAGCGCTATTTCCTGCCGCCGAGCATTACACTTATTTGAACACCGCTGCTGCGCCGCCGCTTTCACTTCTTGCTGCCCGCGAGGGAAAACGTTATTACGACGAAATGGCAGAGCATGGCGACGTCGCATGGGATCGTTGGCTCTGCCAAGCCGAACAGGTGCGGGAGAAGCTCGCCAATTTCATTCATGCTGACGCGCGCAGCATCGCCTTTACATACAGCACCTCGCATGGCATGAACCTGATTGCGGGAATTCTCGACCATTGCGGAGACGTGTTATGCCCGGCCGATGAATTCCCCAGTTGCACACTGCCGTGGCTTCAGCAGCGATATCGCGTGCATTTTGTGCGTTCGCGAGATTGCGGAATCATCGATCTGGACGATGTTCAGCGAAGCATCACGGAGGAGACCTGTGTGCTCGTGGCCAGCTACGTTCAGTTCGCGACCGGCTTCCGACAGGATCTGGTCTCATTAGGCTGTTTGTGCCGTGAGCGGAAGTTGGTTTTTGTCGTCGATGCTACGCAAGGAATGGGCGTGTTTCCCATCAACGTCGTTGCCAGCGGTATCGATTTCCTGGTTTTCAGCGGATACAAGTGGGCGCAGGCTGGGTATGGTGTGGGCGGATTGTACGTCGCGCCCCGATTCCTCGGCTCCAATTCGTTTCCCGTTGCAGGGTGGTGGAGTGCCCGAGATCCGGAGGCCGTGATCAACGACCGTTTGGATTTGAAGGAAACGGCCGCGGCTTTGGAGACCGGCTCCCCTCATTTCGCCGGCATCTTCGCCTTGGGCGCAGCCCTCGCATTGTTCGAGAAGATTGGCTCAGGTCACATTGAAGAACGTATCCATGAGTTGACCGACTACCTACATCAGCGCCTCGACCAGCAAGGCCTTGACATCGCGTCACCGCGTGATCGGGAGCAACGCTCAGGGATCACCATTGTTGAAATCCGCAATGCACCGGACGTTGTGAAATATCTGGCAGAGAAGAACATTATTGTTTCAGCCAGAGGAAAGGGCCTACGCGTGTCCGTCCATATCTTCAACAACTTTGACGATATCGATCGCTTCGTAGGCGCACTGCGGGAGCTGCCCCCGTCGAAGACCGCTACCACAGCCTGAGCCTGCCCTGAGTTTGCGCCTCAAAAAAGCAAGAAACCACAAGTGCTCAACTCCCCCATTTTTCCAGAATGTTGTCCGCTAACTGTTGGGGAGAGCCGCCCGCGATGAAAAGAACAAATGGCATGCATTCGCTGTACGTCCTGATCGCCATAGGCGGCGTAATCTTGTCGCCGGCTCGGATGCACCCGCAGGACAGTGCCAACAGCGAGGCTGTTTTCAAGCAACTCGCGTCTCTGGTAGGCGAGTGGGAAGCGGTTCAAGACGGTGTTCCGGTCACAGAAACGGACACTCTGACCGCCAACGGAAGCGCCCTCATGACCGAAACGAAGCCGGGAAATGACCCAGCTATGATTACGATATTCACCGTTGATGGTGACCACCTGATCGCAACCCATTACTGTGCAGCTCGCAATCAACCTCAGATGGAGACAGGCATTCCAGACGATCTGCAGAAAGGTGTGACGTTTTCGCTAGTGCGGGTAACGGGAATGAAAACACCAGATGATTGGCACAACACTGGGCTAACGATAAGGCTCGACGACAAGGATCACATGACACAGCGGTGGACGTATCTCTACAAGGGAAAGCCGGGCACGACCGTCTTTCACTACACACGCAAGAAGTAACCTGCAACCAGCAGGAAATAAGCCGCTTCCTTCCATATGGCGGTCTGCTGTTTCGTACTAGAATGACGGTCATTCAGGAGCGAGCTGTGACCGTCAGATCTACGGCTCCAGACGAGTATTGCGCATCTTTGAACGTCGAGCCATTTCGCGTTCAGCTGATTCGGGCAACGTCGTGTGTGTCGCTGGTGCGATTTGATCACCCGCCAGGCATTGCGCTCCCCACCACTTATTCGTCGCATGATGCCGCAGAGCACTTCCGCGTCAATATCGTCGAGCGCGGCTGGTTCAGGCTGAAATACGGCCGGCGCGAATGGACGCTTGGGGCCGGTAGCATCTTCCTCAGCCGGCCGACTGAGGTGTACGGTTATTCGCACGTCAAATATGCGGAACCCGACACCTGCTTGAGAGTGGAGTTTTATGGTCCTGTGGCAGGTGAACTGGCGGAATCTGTGTTCCGGCTGCCGCTGGTGCCCTCCAAAACAAACCGCCTGAGCTTCCTGCGACTGCGACTCGGTTCATTGCTATCCAATGCTGCTGAAATGTCGCTGGACGCGTTAGCATGCGAGCTCGTGGACGCAGCAGCCAACGCCGATCATGATCGCCATCCATTGTATCGTTGGGAGCAATTACGCTGGTACGCCGAAAGGATCGGCGCAGCGCGCGAACTAATGGATTGTGATCCAACGGCCGACCACTCCCTGTGGCATCTCTCGTCGCAAGTTGGGATGAGTATCTTTCTGTTTGCGCGCGTGTTCCGCGAGCTAGTTGGAATGCCTCCACACCAATACTTAGTGCGTCGCAGACTTCAGCGTGCGCGAGATCTCCTGCGTTCTGGGATACCGGTGACCGACGTTTGCTACGCCGCCGGCTTCAACAACCTCAGTCATTTCATTAGGACGTTCCGGGCATATTTCGGAATGTTGCCGTCGAAATTCAAGCCGTCCTCCTCGGCTCCGGCAGCCCGAAGCAAGCCGCTGCTTCAATAGCTGATGCATGGGAAGAGTGTCAACAGCTGAATCCCTATGAACAGCGCAGAGGATGCCGCCGCCGCTCTCGGCTGTATACGGGCTAAGCGCACTCGGGTCGCATAAATGACGAGTAGCACTAGCAGCACCGCTAACTGCAGCCACCAGTCATTAATTGCGCCAAACCACCCTGGGTGCGAACCCCACGCCAACAGATCCCAACTGAGATAGATTCCGCTTAGCGGCGAGAGGGCGAGTCGCTTAGGATGTACGGGAAAATCGAGGACAAAGTGCGAGAACACGGCCAAATCGCGATGAAAACAGGTTTGCCCCGTCTCAGGAAAGCTAATGCAAAGAGACTCGCCAGAATTACGACAGAGACCAGAGAGTGAGACTAGTCGTCAAAAAAATTTGAGGCTTGGGCGGGCTCAATGCCGATCGGGGCAAGCACCACCCACAGCAGGTCGGGAACAAAGGCTCCGACAAGCAGCGCCCACAGGGGCGCGTCCTCGCCTTGATGGCAAGAGCGGCGGCGAAGTGCGGCGCATACATCAGTCTTACTCCTCGGCTCGCGCTGAACGATAGATGAAGAACAATACAAGGGCAGGAACGGCGAACAGCAGAAGTTCTATGATTGCTTGGGTGGTACTCATGACGGCGTTCCCGCTTGGGCGGCCCTAACGCCTATCCCGCGCGTCGCTTCATGTGGTGATCTTCTTCAACTAACCACGTCTTGCTGCCATCATGCGATTTCTCACCCTGCCAATGAAAAGACTGCGGTGTGATTTCACTGAAGGTCCAGCGTATCGGAAGCCCGTCGGAATCCAAGCCGCGCAAGACGATGCGATCACCCTCGCGACCGCCTTGGGTTGTGACCACATAATTGAACTGTGGGTTTATGAACACGATGTGCCACTGTTTCAATTTTGTGTCAAAGAATCGAAACGTCGTCCCAATCGTACGTTCCTTCTGCTCTCCGGTCGGGTAACCGATCCAAAGATCCTGCACGGCGTGACCGTCCATGACCCACCCGAAGTGCAACTCACCTTTTTTGTGGTACACAGTGCCGTCATCTCGATGAAACCCGAAATCCGCATCCCAGCTCCCGATGAGGCGATCAAACGTTTGGGCCTCTTCGCCAAGCGACGGACTGGGGTCCGGTGACCCCAAGACACGAATCATTGCCTCTCGCCAGGAGAGTTTCAAGTTCACTGAATTGCGCGACTCCGTAGCGGCCACGACAGAAACGATGGGAACCACTATCGCGACAACGCCAACTAGCAATCTCATCCTGGGTAGTGTCCGGAACATGGCGCAGGACCTCCTCGACTAATTCGCACGATGAAATTGTGCACGGTGGGGCCGGGCTGGCACTTGCGCTTTCTTGCTGATCTGGCGCGGCGATTCTACGAGGCGTACACGTGGAACATGGTTGTGTCACGCGGCAACCTAGCCGTAGCGTTTTCAGAATTTGGGAATCCGAGTTTCCTGGCACCCACTTTTGTCGAACAGATGATCGCTTCACACACGTCCCACCCGGTTCGTTATGCGATCGAATCTCTTGTATGATTGGCCGCTGGTGCTATGGCGACTTGTGGGGTTCGCAGCACGTCCGTTCGCGCTCAGATACTGAGTGATGTCGCGGGCAGTGCTCGATGGAGCGTAGGAACGCGCCCGCGAGGCTGATGTTGGCGCTCGCCTTGTTAAGCTCGCCGAATCTGGCGGACAAACATTCCAACTGGTGACTCGCCTCGTTGGTGGTGCCGTCCTGGTTGCACTTGGTGTGCTGGCAGTCTTCCGACTCCGCGTCGCGCAACCTGATGCACGCCTGAAGACGACTGGCTGAAGTGACTCGCGCGTGGCAAGTGTTAACGATGCTCGTCGCTAAATGGATCTAGATCATAGCGTGAAAATGGCCCTTTCGACGGGACCATTCTCGTTCGTAGGATGATCTCGTATGACAGAGATTTCGGTGGGGGAAACGACGACAGCAGACTTGCCACACATCTTGCGCCAGCGTCCGTCGATGTTTGAGGCGAGCAGGACAATATTTGCTCTGGACGCGATGCAGGATTCGTCCGAGGCTTACTTCCGCCCCGCAGTGCAGGATGGGACGTATCGGGACGGGGATGGCACGATCGTTGCGGGAGGAGGCATTGTCATCTCGCACTGGCCAGGGTCGCCGCGTGCGCCGCAGGCGAGGAGAGCGACCATTCTGAATCTGTACACCGAGCCCGAGTTCCGTCGTCGCGGCATAGCCCGCCGCTTCATGCTGACCACTTCGCCGTAGTCTGATGAACGAAAGGAACGCGCATGATAAGACTCCGTCGATGGAGCATGTTGGTGATCGCAGGGCTCTCTTTTGGATTACTATCCGCTGCGCACAATGCTTCATTGGGACAAACGAAGGAGACCGCAGTCCGCGTGGCATTGTCCCGACCACTGCCCATGATGAAAGGTGACCGGCTCATGGTGACGGTGCTGGAAGTTGCCTATGCCCCCGGAGCAGCTTCGTCACCGCATAGTCACCCTTGCCCTGTAACCGGATATGTAGTATCGGGCGCCGTCCGCATGCAAGTAAAGGGCGAGCCGGAAGCCGTCTACAAGGCAGGAGACAGTTTCTTCGAACCGGCTAACGGAGTTCACCAGATCTCGGCGAATGCCAGCAGCACAGAACCGGCGAAGTTTATCGCCTACTTCCTCTGCGATCACGAGACTGAACTCAGCGTTGCCCCCATTGACCCAACAGAAGGCTCGCAATGAGCGCCACAGCATACCATCAAAGATGCTAATGAATGAGAACGACCAGAAAGCTGCTCCGCCCGACTGGTCTCGTCGGGCGGCCCTCTATGCGCGGGTTACGCTCGGCGCTGCCTTCCTCTCTGGGATCGCTGACCGCTTCGGCCTCTATCGTGGGCGCAATGTTGGCTACGGAAATTTTTCAGGATTTGTACAGTATACCGCCAAGGTGAACTCCTTCATGCCGCCATCTACGATTCCTTTCTTGGCGTGGGCAGCGACAATAGCAGAACTTTTCTTCGGCATTGCCCTGATCCTCGGAATCTGGCGCGTTTGGGTGGCTCTTGGAAGCGCAGCATTGTTGATTCTGTTTGGAACAGCCATGGCAATTTCCTTCGGCATCAAATCGCCGCTGGATTATTCGGTTTTTTCCGCATCCTCGGCAGCACTGCTCGTTGCCGCGTATGAGGGTAGGTATAAGGAGCGAAAATGAGGCCTCCATTCAGGCTCGCAAGGATCCGGCGTCGCTCCAGCACTGCTGGCCGCTGCTGAAGTGGGGATGCGAACACAAGGCTGCACGCGTGTAACCTTCGATACGACCAGCCCCCTGCAGCGAGCGACTCGTTTTACCAGAAACACGGATTCAGGGCGTCCGGTCGCGGCGGCGATTTCTGTCGGCATGCGCCTCCACGAATATATGAAACAGCTCTGAACGCGAGCAGCTATGGGCGTTACAGAAGCACAAAAGTGGCCATTCTGATATTGGACGCTACTACCTACTGTGTTGCAAGGCCAACTGAGCGAGGCATCACCTCGGATTGGCGTAACGCGGCGCAAAGTCTCTGCGGACGTATGGATCATCTTCGCGTCGTATGCGGTGTAGCCAAGCACTAAGCCGCTACGACGTAATTTGCGCGCGGCGAAGTTAGAAAGCGGCACAGTATCCACGCCGCAGCAGATGCGATTCGGGCGGCAGCTCCATCGTCAACTCCCGGCGGAAGCCAAGCGACGAGATACATACCGACGCCACCATTGACCGAGAGTTCGAACACCCCCGCGGCATACTGT
>Ga0075425_100001099_pt1 | contig 26094 bp, 21 predicted proteins | sample SoiMethybrSBSTD4_FD_75300 | JGI IMG/M metagenome (GOLD analysis project Ga0075425, IMG submission 75300) | Bulk soil microbial communities from a Populus tree surrounding site in Tennessee, USA - Soil MetaG P. TD hybrid SBSTD4 | ecosystem: Environmental > Terrestrial > Soil > Tree plantation...
CGTGATGCACGCGAACGGTGAAACGGGCGTGCTCCAGCCGGTGGCCGAAATCGTCAAAGCTGCGCGCGCCTTTGGCGCCGTCGTTCACACCGATGCCGCGCAGTCGATCGGGAAGGTTCGCTTGAATGTGCGCGAGCTCGGCGTCGATCTCCTTTCGCTTGCGGGCCAGAAGGTCTACGCGCCGAAGGGAGTTGGTGTGCTCTACATCAAGCGCGGCACTCGGCTTCATGCCGTTCTTGCTGGTGCGGGACACGAGCGCGGGCTACGGCCGGGCACGGAGAATGTCGCAGCGATCGTGGGGCTCGGCGTCGCATTGGAGCGCGTCGGCTGCGATCTCGAAACCGCAGCGACGCGGATGCGCGAACTTCGCGACGATCTATGGAGGCGTCTCGTCGATCGCATCCCCGGCATCCGTCTCAACGGCGACTCGCGAAGGAGGCTTCCGAACACGCTCAACGTCCAGTTTTCCGGCGTGTCCGCGCGAAAGCTCCTGCATAGCGTGCCTGAGATCGAAGCATCAGCGGGTTCCGCATGTCACGCCGGCGACGACGCACCATCGTCGGTGCTTACCGCGATGGGCATGCTGCCGGACGAGGCGCGGAGCTCCATTCGCTTCAGCTTGGGGCGCCCAACTACGAGTGCGGATGTCGCTCGTGCTTCCGAAGCGCTCTGGCTGGCGTGGCAAGCGCTTACGGATGTTCGCGAACCGGTTTCTCACGCGAACACGTTGCAGCGCGTCAAGTAGTGGCGCGTCGCGCGCGTTCGTTCAGCTCACGCAGCAATTCGTCGAGCGGAATCTTGTGCACGCGCGCGGCCCAGCGCAGCGGCATGACGCGCGCCATGAAGGCGAAGAAACCGCGCCGCATGTCGGGGCAGCCGAAGCGGCAAAACACTTCATACGTGTCTGGCCACTGTCGCAGCACCTGCGCGACGCAAAGCTCTCCGCTGATCTCGGCCATTTGTTCATCCTACGTGCCGCGAGCTGCCGCGGATTCCCCGCGCTCGACCGCGTGCACGAACCGCTCGATCTCATGCAGGACGGGCTCCTGATCGCCGGCGAAGGGGAGATGATCGATGCCCGGCAGCTCGACGAACTGCGCGCCTGGGATGTGCCGCGCGAGATAGCGACCCTCCTCGATATTCATGTCGCGATCGCCGCTGCGATGAAGCACCAACGTCGGCGCGCGGATCGCCGACAGCTCCGCGCGAATGTCGATCGTCGTGTTCATCTTCGCCAGCGTCACTGCCGCGCCTGGACTGGCCGACATACGAAGGTACGTCGCCCACCATTCGCAGAACGACGGGTCGTTCATCTCCGAGGGCGCGATCGTGTCGAGATCGACCACGCCGCCCCAGTTCTGCTCGATGTCGCGGAAGAACCGCTCGCGCTGCTCCGGCTTCGACGCCCACGGATAATCGGGCGCCCACGTGCGGCGCGCGTAGCCGCCGTAGATGATCAATCCTTTCGTTCGCTCCGGAAACGTCGCGGCGAAGAGCGCCGACATCGGCCCTCCTTCCGACACACCCATCACGAACGCCTCGGACGAATCGGCGCCGACCATGACCGCGCGCACGTCGTCCATGCGCTGACGCAGATCGGGCATCGTCGTCACGCGATCGGAGAGGCCGGTGCCGCGTTTGTCGAAGAGGATGAGGCGCGAGAAGGATGCGAGCCGCCGGAAGAAGCTCGCCACGCGCGGATGCGTCCAGAAGTATTCGACGTGCGAGACCCAGCCCATGACGAAGACGAGATCGGGCTTCCCACGATCAACATCGTCGCCGACGATCTGGTAGGCGATGTTCACGTCGCCGCTCTTCGCGTACCGCGTTTTGGGAATCCCTACCGCGAGGCCGCCGCGCGACTGCGGCCGCTCGAATGTACGCACGCGATCGGCGATGCGGGTTGCGACCTCCTCGCTCGATGGGTCGATCGCCGCTACTCGGCGGATGATCTCGAGCGTTCGGCCGTCGTCGAGTGTGCGCGCCGCGGCAACGCGAAGCGAGGCGTCGACAAACATTCGATGCAGAAACTCGCGCTTGCGCGTCACCAGCTCGAGGTCGTAGTCCTCCGGCAGCAGGTCGGCGGTATAGAGATCGAGCGCGCGCGCGACGCGCTCGCTGTCCGGCGATCGCGTCTCGGCCTCGAAGACATCGACATCGACAACCACATCGTGCAGTTCGACCACCGCTTGCCGGAACGTCACGCGCTCCTCGCCGGCGATCGATCGCAGATCGTGAATGGCACGATAGAGATTGTTGGCGCCATCGGCCGGCGGCTTCCCGGGCCACATCATCTCCACGAGCTGGTCGCGGTGGAGCGCGTGCTTCGGCGCGAGCGCCAGCAGTTTCAGGAGGTCGGCGGCGCGCTTGCGGAACGCATCGGCATCAATGCGCTCGCCGTCGAGCGCGGCCTCGAATCGTCCGAAGAGAGAAATGTTGAGCGCGATGGAAGTGAGTATAGCGAGTAAGAAACGCGGGAGGCCGGCCGCCTACCTTTCCTTCATACACAAAGAGGAGAAGCCGATGAGAAACCGAGTTGCCGCCGCTCTTGCCGCCGTTGTCCTACTGAACGCCGTCGCCCTCCGCGCCACCGAGCCGAAGAAGTCGCTCTACGACCGTCTCGGAGGTGCCTACGCAATCGCCACCGTCGTCGATGCGTTCATCGAAAAGCTGCTGGTGAACGACACGCTGAACGCCAACCCCGCCATCAAAGAGGCGCGCGCACGAGTGCCGAAAGCAGGGCTGAAGTTTCACGTCACTGCCCTTGTCTGCCAGGTCACCGGCGGCCCGCAGATGTACGCCGGTCGTTCGATGAAAGAGGCACACAAGAACCTCCACATCACCGAGCGCGAGTGGGATGCGATGGTGCACGACTTCGTTGCGACGCTCGATGAGTTCAAAGTACCGAAGGCTGAGCAGAACGAGCTCCTCACGATCGTCGGCTCGACGAAGAACGACATCGTCGTCGCGCAGCAATCTGCGAACGCGGCGCAGCCGTAGCACTCGGAAGGAAGGCGGTTCGCCATGGTCCTGCGCGAAGAAAAAGTCGTCCTGCTGATCGCTGACATCAGTGGCTACACCGACTTCATGCTCGCCAACGAGAAGTCGCTGGAGCACAGCCACATCATCATCGGTGAGCTGATCGAGACGATCCTGAAGGAAGTCGATTTGCCGCTGACGCTCGCCAAGCTCGAAGGCGACGCCGTCTTCCTCTACGCCGTGAAAGACGACGCTTTCGCCAGCCGTGCCGCGGACCTCGGTGCGCGCCTGCTTCGCTTCTTCAACGCATTTGCGAACAAGGTCGCAGAGTTGACGTTGTCGAGCTTCTGCAAATGCGGCGCGTGCACGAACATCGAGCGGCTCAAGCTGAAGATGGTCGTGCATAGCGGAAGATGCGCCTTCTACCAGATCGCCAACCTCACCGAGCTGTCGGGCGTTGACGTGATCATCGTGCACCGCCTGCTCAAGAACTCAGTCGGTCTGAGCGAGTACGTGCTGCTCACGGAAGCAGCGCAGCAGGACTTGCAGCTTCCGCTCACACTGCTCTCGACAGGCGAGGAGACCTACGACGGGATCGGCAACGTGCAGACATACGTCTACTCTTCGCCCGAAAAGCAGACCTACGTTCCCGACCCATCGGCCCCAGCGCCGTCGCTCTTTCTCGAAACGCTTCGCTGCGAGATCAAACGCGAGTACGCGGAAGTCGCGACGAACCCGACCAAAGGATTCCACTTTCACACCGGACGCACGCTCGCCGCGCTTCTTGGATACACAGACGAGATGCTGGACGGCATCCCCGAGAAATCGATCTCGCGTCTCGCCGGTACAGGCAATCCGTTCGCGCTCGGCGTACTCAATCCCGGCGAAACGGTCGTCGAGCTCGGATGCGGCGCCGGTATGGACACGCTCATCGCCTCGCGCATGGTCGGGGCGGACGGCCGCGTCCTGTCGATCGACATGACGCCGGAGATGCTCGACCAGGCGCGCGAGGCAGCGTCGCAGTTGGGCGCCATGAACATCGACTTCCATCTGGGCTACATCGAAAACATCCCGCTTCCCGACGCGTCCGCAGACGTCATCATCTCCAACGGCGTGATCAACCTTGCGCCGGACAAGAAGAGGGTGTTTCAGGAGATGCACCGCGTACTCAAACCGGAGGGCCGCCTGCAGATCGGCGACATCATCGTGCAGAAGGCGGTGCCGGAATCCGCAAAACGAAACATCGATCTATGGGCCGGCTGAATCGCCGGCGCTCTGCTGGAAGCAGAGCTAATCGCGATGCTGGCGGAATGCGGTTTCGACGAGATCGAGGTCCCGTGGCGAGCGGACGTGTTTCGCGGCGCGCCACAGGACAAGAACTCCGTATCGTTCGGAACGCTCGGCGTGAACTTCCGGGCGAGGAAGCGGGTGCTCCAACGTCAACGCGACGCGGCTTTGGCCGAGGTACAAACCGTCTGACGTAACCCGCTGGACTTTCGCGGCGTCCCAGATCGGAAGACAATCGCGTCATGCGCAATCGATCTGTCGCCGCGTTTGCGGTTCTTCTACTCGCATGTGTTGCGCAGGTGCGAGCAGCGGAACCCACCGCCGCTCCGAAGCCGTGGGACGCGCTGTGGCGGTTCGAGACGCATGGGTGAGTGTTTATCTCGCCGACGGTCGTCGGCGATGCGGTAATCGTCGGCTCGTGCGCCGGCACCGCCTACGCGCTGGACCGCAAGACAGGAAAGCCGATTTGGTCCTACGACACGAGAGCGGACGGTTCGGCGGCACAGTTCCACGGCGAACCGCTACTTCTCAACGGCCGCGTCGTCGTTCCGACCGACGCCGATCCCAAAGGCCACATCTACGCCTTCGACTCCGCATCCGGTGATCCGCTGTGGAAGCTCGCGTTCAATCACGGCGTCGCCGCGACACCGCTGCTGATCGACGGTCGAATCGTCGCCGTCTCCGCCGAAGGTGAAGTCGTCGCGGTCGATCCGGCTAAGGGAGAGGTCGCGTGGCATCAGACTCCGGCCGGCGCGCTCAAACCACAACCGTACATGCCCTCCCCGGCGTACGCCGGAAAGCGCATCTTTTTCGCCGACAATACGAACCGGCTCTTCGCGCTGAATGCAGCGACCGGGGAAACGATCTGGCGCGAGACCATTGCTGCGCGACCCACCACGGCTCTCGTGGTCAACGGCAAGACGCTGCTTTTGGCCACGGAGGACGGCTATCTGAACTGGATCGCCACGGACTCCGGCGAAGTGAAGAAACGCGTCCGCTTCGACGAAGGCCGCCCGTACGGCACGCCGATCCTCGCGCCACCGCTGCTCTACGTTCTCGCCGCGGGCGCGAAGGGCACGCTCCTCGCGCTCGACCCCGAAAGCGGTGCGATCAAGTGGAAGCGCGAGACACCGAAAGAATGGACGACGTATCGCCCGCTCGTGACCGGCTCGAATGTCATCGTAGGAAGCGAAGAGAAAGACCTCTGCGCGTTCGATCGCACGAGCGGCGAGGTGCGTTGGCGTCGTTCGGTCGGGCAAATCCCGCGCGGGCTGGGCGTGTCGAGTGACGGAATCCTCTACGTCGGCTCGCTCTCGGGCGTCGTGCAAGCCTTCCCGCTCGACGCGGCGAAGAGCCCATAGAACTCACGGCGTCGCGAGCGTCTTGTCGAGCATCGCTTGCCACTCCCGGCTATCGCGCCGGAGCGCTTGAATCTCGTTCGCGGAGGAAACGCGCTCCTGCTCGATCGCGGAAAGCCGCTCCTGGATCGTCGTCATCCGATTCTTCGCGTACGACAACTGCTCCCGCTGCGCCTCCGACTCCGTAGCTGCATCGAGGCGCTTTAACGCTGACTGGAGATCGGTGTTCTCCGCTCGCAGCGTCCGGCCCTCGTCATCGAGCTTCTTCAAGCTTGCTTCTGCCGTCGCGATCTGCGTCGCGGCGAACATCACGCGACGCAGAAGCACGTCCGCTTTCTGAATCTCGGTTTGATGTTTCAGCGCCGTCTCGATCCTCTTCAACGCGTCCGAGATCTCGCCAAGCTCACTGCGTTGTGCGGGCGGCATGGTGGTTTGAGCCCGAAGCGAGAAGGTGATCGCGATCGACAGTGAAAGCGCCAGCAACGTCTTCATATCGTGCACCTCTCTCGAAGTGTAGACCGATCAACAGAGTGATGAAGCGCACGAGGCGAAGTGCGGCGCCTCACGACGGCGCAGACAGTGCCCCCGTAACCTACCCGAGGCTCAGCCGTGTGGAATCTTTTCCGGGCCTCAACCGTCTGATGGAACGAATGCTGCTCGTAACCGCATCGAAGATGAGTCGCAAACCGCTGGCGCTCGTCATCGTGTTGCTCATCGCCGGCCTCGCTCCTGCGGCGGCGATCATCGGCTTCTGCACGCGGATGCCGTGCTGCAACCACGCATCGGCGGCGACGCTCGCATTCTCGACGGAAGCGACCGACTGCTGCACGACGATCACCTGTTACGAGTCGCCATCGGCGAAGCTCGCCATTCACACCGCGTCCGCTGATTCCGCTCTCCACACACCCGCGCTCACCGCTGTTGCGGCTACCCCCTCGCGGCCCGGCGCTACCAGCAAGCCGATCGATACCTCGCCCCCTGCAGGCGCGCGGCAACGGCTCGCTGCGTTTTCCGTTCTCCGAATCTGATCCTCACGCGCTCGTTCGTTCTCGAACTCTGAGCCTGTGAGGATTTCATGTATCGAAGACTCTTCGCCTGCATTGCAGGCGCACTTCTGAGTGCCTTTGTAAACGCAACGCCCGCGTCGGCCCTCGACTGGAACGACCCGCATTCGATCGTCGCAGCGGCGATCGAGGCTTCACCGTCGCTGCGCGAGATCGACGCGAACCTCGCCGCCGCTCGCGCCCAACTCCGCGGGGCGGGCACGCTGCCGAACCCGATGTTGATGACGGGAGTGCAGGATCAACAGATCGACCTCACGCGCGATCCGATGATGACGATGTACATGGTCGGCGCGTCGCAGACCTTCGTACGGGGCGAACGCCGCGATGCGCTCCGGCGCGCGGCGCAGCTCAGCGTCGAGCGGCTGGAGCACGAAGCCGAATCCCGACGTGCCGAGATCGCGCGTGACGTGCTCATGGCCTACGACGAAGCCGCGGCGGCAAACAATCAGATCGCTGCGAACGACGAGATCGCCAAGCTGGCGACGATGATGAGCGAAGCCGCGCGCGCCCGGTACGAAGTCGGCGCAACGGCGCAGAGCGACATCATTCGTGCGAAGGTCGAGGCGAGCAACATCCGCCACGCCATCCTCATGCAGCGCGGCGTGCGGGATAGCGCGCTCGCTCGCCTCCGCGCTCTGCTCGACCTTCCGCCAAACGAAACGATCCCGCCCTTCGCTCTCAATCACGCGATGGAGCACCACGCGCATGCAGAGGACGTATCGCTCGATCCTTCGACGCCGGCGATCGCCGCGCTCGAAGCGGAGGTGGCGCGGAACGAAGAAGACATCACGCTCGCGAAGCTGACGGCGAAGCCGGACTTCAGCATCGAGGCGTCGTACGGCTTGCGGCCGGAACAGAAGGACATGTTCAGCATCGTCGGGCGCATCGAGCTGCCGATCCGAAAGAAGACCACGATCGAGCCGCGCATCGCCGAGGCCATCGCAAGACGCGACGCGGCACGCGCACAGATCGGCATTCTTCGCCAGCAGCTCGCCGCCGCCTTCGGCGAAGCGCTCGCCTCGAGAAACGAAGCAGTCGAGCAGATCAATCTTCACGTCGAGCAGCTCGTGCCCGAAGCGAAGCTCGGGTTCGAATCGGCGCTGGCGTCGTATCAGACGGGGAAGACGACCTTCGACGCCGTGCTCGGCGCGCTGCAGACGTATCGCACGCTCAACGTCGATTACTACGAGTTCCTGCGCCAGCTGCTCATCGCCGAGGCGGAAATCGATGCGCTCCAGCATGGTGCAACCGGCAGAAGCGGAGCAGTGGCGATGGGAGGTGCGCAATGAAACGGACGTGGCTTCCGTGGCTCCTCAGCGCGCTCTTCGCCGTCGCCTTCGGCGTCGTGCTGGTCATCCTCCTGACGAAGCGCGGAGGATCGGCCAACGAGATCGACGGCGTCACGCAGGACAACTCGGGCCGGCGCGTCGTGGCCTGGATCGACCCGATGTACTCGCAAGGTCCGCCGCATCTGTACAAGTCGAATCAGCCCGGCGTTGCGCCCGACTGCGGCATGAAGCTCGTGCCGCAATACGCCGAAGAAGCCGTGACGAACGGCGCGACGTCGACGGTCAATGGATACGCGAACGTTGCGGTTACGCCGCAGCGCCAGCAACTCATCGGGGTAAAGCTCGCCACGGCCGAACTGCGCGATCTCTCGCGAACGATCCGCACGACCGGCAGGGTGACGGCGGACGAGCGTCGCGTGGCGCAGGTGCGAACGAAGTTCGAAGGATTCGTCGACGCGCTCTATGTCAACTTCACGGGCCAGCCGGTGCGTCGCGGCGATCCGCTGCTCGCCGTCTACAGCCCCGATCTCCTCGCCACGCAAAATGAATTGATCCTCGCCGAGCGCAATCACTCCGACCTCGGCCGCACGCTTGCCGATGCCGCGCGCGCGCGTCTCCGTCTCTGGGACATGAGCGCGGCGGACATCGACCGCGTCGTGCGAACGGGCCAGGCGACGCGCGATGTGGTTCTCCGCTCGCCGGTCAGCGGCGTCGTGACGGCGAAGAACGTCGTCGCCGGCGCGCGCGTGATGCCGAGCGACACGCTCTACGAGGTCACCGATCTGTCGCACCTTTGGGTGCTCGCCGATGTCTACGAATCCGAGTTGCAGGCAGTGCACGTCGGAACGCCGGCGCAGATTGTCGTCGGCGGCCAGACGCTTCCGGGTCGCGTAACGTTCATCGGTCCCGTCGTCGCCGCGCAGACGCGCACGGTAACCGTTCGCATCGAGCTCGATAACACCCCTGGTCTGCTCAAGCCCGACATGTACGCCGACGTGCTGCTGCAACAGCCGGTCGGATCATCCGTCGCGGTTCCCGACAGCGCCGTGATGAACACCGGCACGCGGTCGGTCGTGTTCATCGCGCGCGGCAACGGCACGTTCGAACCGCGGCAGGTGACCACCGGTGCGAAGGCCGACGGCTTCTACGCGATCCGTTCCGGCGTGCAGCCGGGCGAGCGCGTCGTGGTCGATGCGAACTTCCTCGTCGATTCGGAGTCGCGCCTCAAGTCGGCGCTCTCGCAGATGAAGGGAGGCACGCCGTGATCGACCGCATCATCCGCTGGTGCGCGACGAATCGCGGCATCGTGGTCATCGTCGTCGGCGTGCTGGTTGCGATCGGCGTCTGGAGCATTCAGCACATCGCCGTCGATGCGCTGCCGGACCTCTCCGACACGCAGGTGATCATCTTCTCGAAGTGGGATCGCAGTCCCGACATCATCGAGGATCAGGTGACCTACCCGATCACCACCGCGCTCCTCGGCGCGCCGCACGTGAAAGCGATCCGCGGCTTCTCCGACTTCGGCTACTCGTACGTTTACGTCATCTTCGACGAGGGAACGGACATCTATTGGGCGCGCAGCCGCGTGCTGGAGTACCTGTCGAAGGTTCAGCCGCAGCTGCCGCAAGGCGTGGAAACGTCGCTCGGCCCCGATGCAACGGGAGTCGGATGGGTCTTTCAGTACGCGCTCGTCGACACGACCGGCCAACATTCACTCGCCGATCTCCGCTCGCTCGAGGACTGGCACATCCGCTACGAGCTGCAATCCGTCCCCGGCGTTGCGGAGGTGGCAAGCGTCGGCGGCTTCGTGCGGCAGTACCAGATCACCGTCGATCCGCAGAAGCTCGCCTCGTACGGGATCCCGCTCATGCAGGTGAGCGATGCCGTGCGAAAGTCGAACAACGAAGTCGGCGGGCGGCTCATCGAATGGAGTGGCGCCGAGTACATGGTGCGCGCGCACGGCTACGTGCGCAGCAAATCCGATCTCGAACAGATCGTACTGAAGAGCGCGAACGGGACGCCCGTGCGGCTCTCGGACGTGGCCGACGTGCAACTCGGCCCCGAGCTGCGTCGCGGGATCGCGGAGCTGGACGGGAAGGGAGAAGTTGCAGGCGGCGTCATCGTGATGCGCCACGGCGAGAACGCGATGAACGTCATCCGTGCCGTGAAGCAACGGCTCGCCCAGATCGCCCCCTCACTGCCGAAAGGCGTGCAGATCGTGACGACGTACGACCGCTCGGAGCTGATCGCCGCCTCGATTCACACGCTGAAGCACGAGCTGCTGATCGAGATGCTGATCGTCTCGCTCGTCATCCTTCTGTTTCTCTGGCACATCCCGAGCGCGATGATCCCGATCTTCACGCTGCCCGCGGCGGTGATCCTCGCGTTCATTCCCATGCGCCTGTTGGGCATCAACGCGAACATCATGTCGCTCGGCGGGATCGCCGTCGCCATCGGTGCGCTCGTCGATGCCGCGGTGGTCGTGGTCGAGAACGCGCACAAGAAGCTGGAGGCGTGGGAGAGCGGCGGGCGAAAGGGCGATTACAAGGAAGTCCTCATCACCGCGATTCAGGAAGTGGGGCGGCCGAGCTTCTATTCGCTGCTCGTGATCGCGCTGTCATTCCTCCCGATCTTCGCCCTCGAGGCGCAGGAAGGGAAGCTCTTCAAGCCGCTGGCCTTCACGAAAAACTTTTCCATGGCCATCGCGGCGCTGCTCGCCATCACACTCGATCCGGCGCTGCGCCTGATGTTCACGAAGCTGAAGCGCTACGACTTCAAACCGCGATGGCTGGCGTCGGTAACGAACGCCGTGTTCGTCGGGCGGATGGTCCCGGAGGAGAAGCATCCGATCTCGCGCCTGCTGTTCCGCATCTACGGACCGCCGATTCATTGGGTATTGCGGCACACGCGCGTTGTGATCATCGCGGCGCTTGTCGTCGTGCTGGTGACGATCCCGATCTACTTCCGGCTCGGCCACGAGTTCATGCCGCCTCTCAATGAAGGGGTGATTCTCTACATGCCGACGACGCTGCCGGGCATCTCGGTGACCGCGGCGAGCGCGCTGCTGCAAAAACAGGACGCGTTGCTGCGGCAGGTGCCGGAAGTCGAGCGCGTCTACGGCAAAGCGGGACGCGCCGACACCTCCACCGATCCCGCACCGTTCTCGATGATGGAGACCACCGTCGTTCTCAAACCGGAGTCGCAGTGGCGGATGAAACCGCGCTGGTACTCGCGCTGGATGCCGTCGTTCCTCCTGGCGGTTGTACGTCCGCTCTGGCCCGATCGCATTTCGTGGGAAGAGCTCACGAACGATCTCGACCAGCGCCTCCAGATGCCGGGACAGACGAACGCCTGGACGATGCCGATCCGCAATCGCATCGACATGCTCACCACCGGCATTCGCACCCCGGTCGGCATCAAAGTCTTCGGTGCGGATCTCAAGCAGATCGAAAACGTCGGCAAGCAACTGGAGCAGATCGTCAGCCGCGTGCCCGGCGCGCGGAGCGTCTACGGCGAGCGCGTTTCCGGCGGCTACTTCGTCGACTTCGACATCGATCGCGCCGCGATCGGCCGGTACGGCCTGACGGTGGAGGACGTGCAGCAGACGATCATGACCGCGATCGGCGGCGAGAACGTCTCAACGACGATCGAAGGGCGCGAGCGCTATCCCATCAACGTGCGCTATCCGCGCGAGCTGCGCGACGAGATCGATACGCTCGGCCGCGTCCTCGTCGCCACTCCGGCCCGCGCCGGCGAAGCCGGTGCGGCATCGATGACTGCGCAGATTCCGCTCGCGCAGCTCGCGGCGCTGCGCATCGTCGAAGGGCCGGCGATGATCCGCGACGAAAACGGACGGCTGGCAGGCTACGTCTACATCGATGTCGACACGGCGCGCCGCGATCTCGGCAGCTTCGTGGACGACGCGAAGCGCGCGGTCGCCTCGCAGCTCCGCATCCCAGCCGGCTACACGCTGCAGTGGTCCGGCCAGTACGAGTCGATGGAGCGGGTGCGGCAGCGCATGCTCGTCGTCGTTCCGCTCACGCTTTGCGTCGTCGCCTTTCTCATCTATCTGAACACGCGCTCGATGCCGAAGACGCTGCTCGTGCTGCTCGCCGTTCCCTTCTCGGCGGTCGGCGCGGTGTGGCTGCTGTGGGCGCTCGGCTACAACATCTCGATCGGCGTGTGGGTCGGCCTCATCGCGCTACTCGGCCTCGACGCGGAGACGGGCATCTTCATGCTGCTGTACCTCGACCTGGCCTACGACGAGATGAAGCCGCGTAGTCGCGAGGAGCTGCGCGAGGCGATCTACCACGGCGCGGTGAAGCGCGTGCGGCCGAAGGTGATGACCGTCGCCTGCGCGTTCTTCGGGCTCGTGCCGATCATGTGGAGCACCGGCGCGGGTGCCGACGTGATGAAACGCATCGCCGCGCCGATGATCGGCGGCCTCTTCACGTCGTTCCTGATGGAGCTGCTCGTTTATCCCGCCATCTATTACCGCTGGAAGTGGCGCTCCGAAGTGCGACACGCTGAGGCCGCGACTCTCGGCATCATCGACATCGACGAAGCGCCGAAGCGCGAGCTGGCGGCGAAGGAGGACTAAATGAAACGACTGCTGACGGCCACTCTGATTGCCCTCGCGCTCACGGCGTGCTCGAAAGAGACGCAGACGAGCACGTCCACCGCATCGAAGGAGACGACGTATCCGATGACGGCGACCATCGTCTCGCGCGATCCGGCGAAGAACACGGTCAATCTCGACAACGTGGAAGTGCCCGGCAAGATGGCCGCGATGAAGATGGACTACGAGTTGCGTGGCGCAAAGGTGACCGAGCTGCCCGCCGACGGCGCGGTCGTTGTCATGACCGTACACGACACGAACGGCGCGTACTACGTCACCGACGTGAAGCCGAAGAAGTGACGCAAGGTCATGCAAGGTATGCAGGGGAATGATGCAAGGGATGATGGCGCACATGTGGATCTGGACGATCGTCGGAGTGCTGCTGATCGTCCTGATCGTCGTCGCCATCGTGAAGCTTCTGCGGAAGTAACGACGTGATCCACCATGTGCTCCACACGCTCAGCATGGCTTTCGCCATGTTCTGGGAGATCCTCTGGGCTCTCATCCTCGGATTCGGCATCTCCGCGATCGTGCAGGCGGTGGTCGGGAAAGAGCAGATGACGAAGCTCCTGCCCGACGACTCGCCGAAGACGCTCGCCATTGCCTGCGGACTCGGCGCGGCGTCGTCATCGTGCTCGTATGCCGCCGTCGCGCTCGCCCGCTCGCTCTTCCGCAAAGGCGCGAACTTCATGGCTGCAATCGGCTTCATGCTCGCTTCGACGAATCTCGTCGCGGAGCTCGGAATCATCATGGCCATCCTTCTCGGCTGGCAGTTCACGCTCGCCGAGTTCGCGGGCGGCCCGCTGATGGTCGCGATTCTTGCGCTGTTATTTCGGATGTTCCTGAAGCGGCGGATGGTCGACGAGGCGCGCAAGCAGGCAGACCGCGGCATCGCGGGACGCATGGAAGGTCACGCCGCGATGGACATGTCGGTCGCCGAAGGCGGCTCGATCTGGCAGCGCATCGCTTCACCGAAAGGCTTCACCGCGATCAGCCACTACTTCATCATGGATTGGGCCGCGGTGTGGATGGACATCGGCGGGGGACTGCTCATCGCCGGCGCGCTGGCCGCATGGGTTCCGGCAACCTGGTGGAATCGTTTCTTTCTGACGAATCATCCGCAGCTCGCGAAATGGTGGGGACCGATCGTCGGTCCGATCGTCGCCGTTCTCTCGTTCGTCTGCTCCGTCGGGAATGTGCCACTCGCTGCGGTGCTGTGGAACGGCGGCAGCAGCTTCGGCGGCGTCATCGCGTTCATCTTCGCCGACTTGATCGTGCTGCCGGTGCTGAACATCTACCGCAAGTACTACGGTCTGAAGATGGCGGCGTTCCTCTTCGTCACGATGTTCGCCTCGATGTCTCTGGCCGCGCTCGCGATCGAGTTCCTGTTTCAGGCGCTCCATCTGATTCCGCGCGAACGCCACGCGCGAATCGTCGAGGCATCAATCACCATGAATTACACGACCGTGTTGAACATCATCTTCCTCGCGATCGCAGTACTCCTGCTGTGGCGTTTCTTCACGACTGGAGGCATGGAGATGCTGCGCATGATGAACAAAATGCCGGAGAAGCCGCGGCATCGCGCGCACGCTCAGGCGCACTGACGCATGAAACGGTGGATCACGTTTACGCTGCTGCAGATTGCCGTCGAGCACGGACTCGGCCACGAACACCACGAGCACCCACATCCTCCTGCCAGTCCTTCCGCAATTCAGATCCGCACGTGCACCAAGACGAGGCGCGCGTGCACCGAACTTCCGTAGGCTCAGGAGGCATCACGATCACTTGCTTTGAGAGCGAGCTTTTGCCGACGCTGATCACGGAAATTGGGTCTCTGTTTCGGTCTCTGTTCTAGTCTCAACGACACCCATTCCTACCCGTGGAACGAGAGCTGCGTGATAAAATGCGCGCGGCGTTTTGGCTAGTGCTCAACGCGCTCGTATCTCTCGGAAAAAAAGAGGCTTTCCTTCGACAGGCGGGCATAGCTCAGATGGTAGAGCACGAGCTTCCCAAGCTTGTGGTCGCGGGTTCGATCCCCGTTGCCCGCTCCAATCCTCGCTGAATTAGAACTGGAAGTACAGGAATGGACTCGGCGTCGCGAAGTCGAGGACGCAGAGGATCATCACCGCCGCCAGGACGAAGGCCCACTTGCGCGAGCGCGGATAGTGCAATTCCCACGTGTTCGGTGCCGCGAAGACGAGCGCCGTGCCGACGAGCATCAGCAGCATCGCCTTGTTCATCGCCAGGACGCGGATCGCGGCGACGCTCTCGACTCCGCGCAGTCCGGCCATTGCTGCGAAAACGTGTCCGGCGGACTGAATGCTGTCCGTTCGGAAGAGAACCCAACCAATGATGACAAACAAGAACGTGATCGCGGTCGCCAGCCATCGTCGCCGCACCGTCAATCCCGCGTTCTTGAAGATCGCGTGTCCGGCGAGGCCGGCACCGTGGAAGAGTCCCCAGATCACGAATGTCCATGACGCACCGTGCCACAGGCCGCCGAGGAACATGGTGATGAGGAGATTGCGCGCCGTCTGCAGCTTCGTGCCGCGCGATCCGCCGAGCGGAATGAAGAGATAGTCGCGCAGCCAGAACGACAATGACATGTGCCAGCGGCGCCAGAAGTCGGAGATATTCAGCGCCTTGTACGGCGAATTGAAATTCTGCGGGAAATGAAATCCGAGGAGCAGCGCGAGGCCGACGGCCATGTCACTGTAGCCGGAGAAATCGAAGTAGATCTGCAGCGTATAGGCGAGAGCGGCCAGCCAGGCGCCGAATGCCTTCAATGCGGCGGGCGCGACGAACAACGGCTGCACGAATGCCGCGGCTATGTGGTCGGCAATGATCACTTTCTTGGCCATACCGAGGACGAAGAACCAGACGCCGACGGACGCCTCGCCGGTATGCAGACGGCGGTGCACGCGCTCGAACTGTTCGTGAAGGTCGGAATAGCGAACGATCGGTCCGGCGACGAGGTGCGGGAAGAGCGCCACGAACGTCGCGAATTCGAGGAAATTGCGCGCAGGCTCGACGCGGCGGCGATAAATGTCGATCGTGTAGCTGATCGAATTGAACGTATAGAAGGAGATTCCGACCGGCAGCACGAGGTGAAACAGCGCCACGAAAGGACGATGTCCGGCCAGATGCGCCGCGGCATTGAGATTCGTGGCGATGAAGTCCCAATACTTGAAGACCGCGAGAATGCCGAGGTTGATCGTAAGAAGGGCGATGAGGATCAATGTTCGCCGGCGCTGGTCCTCCGTCTTATGGATCATCTTGCCGGCGATGTAGTCCGCGGATGTCGACAAGATCATCAGCGGCACGAAGCGGACGTCCCACCAGCCATAGAAGACATAGCTGGCCAGCGTAAGAAACGCCAATCGCGTGTTCTTCGACGGCAGCAACCACCATACAATGAGCACGAGCGGCAGGAACACGAGGCAGAAGACGTAGCTATTGAACAGCACAGCGTCCTCCGTATACGTGCTCGAGGATTCGCGAGCTGTTCCACTCCTCCATGTGAATGCCGTCGAAGAAACGATCGGGATCGCCGCCGAAACGGTCGATGGTCGTCACGTCGATGTAATGCAGCAGTCCTTCCGCTTCGAACTGCCGCAGCATGCGGGCCGTGTCCGCGATACGCGCGCGAACGGGCGTTCGCTCCATTGCGGCAAGGACATCGGGATGAAGCGGCGGAATGACCGCATCCACCTGAATTCCTTTCGCATGGCACTGCGTGAAGAAGTCGTGCAGCATCGCCACGCGCACCGGTGAAAGCCCGTCGAAATGCTCGAAGCTCGTCGCATAGCCGGTAATACTGACCCGGATCTCGCGCCGCAGATCGAATGTGCCGCGCGATTTCGCCGCCTCGAGATCGATGTAAGTGAGATAGCCGTCGGGACCGACGCGAATCGTTTCCGTCTGATGCGTCAGCACATGCCGCACGGACGACATCGACGCCGCAAGTTGTATGCGGCTCAAGAGATTCTCCCCTAAATGCGAGAATTTCGACGGCCGTACAGGAAGATAGCGCGACAGGTATTTCGAATTCGCCAGTCGCCAATCGAACGGCGCATTGCTCAAGCCTTCGGAATCGATTCCAATGAGGATTCGTTTCGGCGCCCCGCCGTGGTCCGAAACGAACCCCAGGATCGCCACATAATCCTCGGCGCGCGCGTCATTGACAGCGAAATTGAACGTCTTCAGACCGCTCAATGACGTCGCGCATGCAGGATTCATCTTCATCATGCGCGAGCTGCCGAGGATCAGAAGCTGCGGCTTTGGCTGCATTTGCGTGAAGAAGACGCTCTTCTCGTCGCGATCCACCCACGTGACCGGAGGAAATAGTCCGGTGTGAAAAACATCCGTTGGATCGACGACGAAGTTGATGGCCGCAATCAGCAGCGCGGCCGCAATGAAGGCGACGAGAAACGTGCGGAGGAACCGACGGTCATCGATGGTCGAGTCCGTCGCGCGAAGAAGATGGTCCGCTCCTTGTTGCGGAACACTATGTGACGCCTCGGGCATGGCCGCGCATCCTAGCAGACGCGAGTTGCGTCACCGCAGAGCAACGGTGTCGCCAAACAGCTTCACGAACGCGCCGTGCGCGGAATCGAAATCTGCGGTTCCGCGCAGCGTGACCGGCTCCTGATCGGCGAGGCGGCCGCCTGCGGACGTGCCGGTTCCGTTGAGCTCGACCTCGATCGTTTCGCCGGCGCCGACGACGCGCGTGAACGGCGTCGTCACACGGATCGAGAATGCCACCGGCCCTGCAGTGTGGATCTCGACCTTGCGCAGCGTCACCGGCTCGCTCGACGGGTTGGTCACCTCGACGCGGAACCGCGTCGAGATCGGACCGGCGAATCGCAGATCGCCGATGACGTTGACGTTCGCGATGCGCACCGTGACCGGCGAGTCATCTTTCCCGCCGCTTGCGCACGCGATGATCAGCAGAGCGAGCAAGAACGTCCACTTCTTCATGACACGATCGCCGGTTGTCCCGTGACCGCTTCGATCTCGGGCTCTTCCATCCGCCACTCCGCGCCGCGGAATGCTTTTTCCCAGCGCGCGATCACGACCGTGGCGAGGCAGTTGCCGATGACGTTGACGGCGGTGCGGGCCATATCCATCAACTCGTCGACGCCGAGGATGACGATTACACCTTCAACCGGAAGGTTGAATGATGCCAGAGTGCCGAGGAGAATCACGAGCGATGCGCGCGGCACGCCGGCCACGCCTTTCGACGTCAGCATCAGCGTGAGCAGCATGACGAGCTGCTGTGGGAACGTCAGGTGGACGCCGGCCGCTTGGGCGACGAAGATCGAGGCGAGCGAGAGGTAGAGCGTGGTGCCGTCGAGGTTGAAGCTGTAGCCGGTCGGCAGCACGAATCCGACGATGCGGCGCGGGACGCCGAGGCGCTCCATGTTCTCCATCGCCTTCGGCAACGCCGATTCCGACGACGTCGTCGCGAATGCGATCGTGGCCGGCTCTTTCACGGCATTGAAGAAATCGCGCAGCGGAACGCGCGCGATGAGCGCGACGGGAAGCAGAACGAAAACGAGGAACACGACGAGCGCGCCGTACAACGTTCCGACGAGCATGCCGAGGTTCTTCAGCACGCCGAGTCCGGAGTGCCCGACGGTGTACGCCATCGCGGCACCGACTCCCACCGGCGCGAACTTCATGACGAACTCGGTGAAGCGGAACATGATGTCGGCGAGCGACTCGCACCATCCGACGATCACCTTCGCCCTCTCGCCGATGCTCGTCACCGCGAGCGCGAAGATCACGGAGAAGACGACGATCTGCAGCACGTCGCCGTCCGCCATGGCCTTGATGATCGACGCCGGCGCGAGATGCTGCACGATCTCGCCGAACGTCTGCGGCTTCGCCGGCGGATCGGGGGCGACGAGACCTTTGCTCACCGCATCTGCTGCAGCTGCTGCTTTCGCCGCAGCGGTCTGCGCGTCGCCTTTCGCCGCCGCCGCATTCGCTTCCGACGCGAGCGCCTTGGCGCGATCGGCGAGCGTCGCCTTGTCGTCCGGGCGATGCGCACCACTGAGCGACACGCCGACGCCCGGCTGCGTGAAGTTCACGGCGCCGAGTCCGATGAAGAGCGCGAACGTCGTGACGACCTCGAAGTAGACGAGCGACTTCACGCCGATGCGCCCGACCTGGCGGATGTCGCCGGTGCCGGCGATGCCGATGACGAGCGTCGAGAAAATCAGCGGCGCGATGATCGACTTGATCAGGTTGAGGAACAGCGTCGACAGCGGCCGCATGGCGATTCCCCACGACGGCACGAAGTAGCCGAGGAGAACGCCGGCGACCAGACCGATGAAGATCTTGGTCGTCAGGGAGATTTTCATGCGCCGGGGATTGTACGGCAGAGGCTTCGCGCCAATGTGTCATTCCGCCGCGAGCCGTCGCCGATGCATCAGTTCCGCGACGATCAGCAGCGCGATCGATGCCGCGAAGTAACCGGCGAGCACCGTCGGCGGTGCGGGCTTCATGAATCCTGCGAAGTTGAACGCCGGCATCTCACCTTTGTCGCTCACCGACACGTACCAAAGCGTCAGGTAGAGCACGATGAACGCTTTCGGATTGCCGCTGATCACGCCGATCGCAGTCGCGGCCGCGCAGACGAAAAAGATCGCGCTGAGCATCGTGAGCGAATGGAATCGCAGCAGCGGTACGGCCATCACGATGAGCGCGACGATCAGCGTCGACATCAGCTTCCACAACACGAACTGCGACTGGAGCCGCGGCGCGGAGTAGACGAAGCCGAGGGTGCCGGCGCGGCGCTCGCGCGTGGCGACGTCGGCGACGAAGATGCCGATCGCGCAGAATGCGGGGATCGAAACGTCTGCGCCCGCGAGTGCGGCGATCGAGAATCCGATGAACGCGAGGATGACGATCGGAGTCGATGCGATCGTCAGCATCGCGTCGCTGAGCGCGCCGCCGCGCATGGCCAGCGCGGTGAACGGACGGACGAGCGGCTTCGTCATCCGATTGAGAAGCGCGATCCAGCTTCGCTTTCCCTTCGCTCCCGCCGCACGCACGCGCGCCGGATCGAAGCGATGAAAGAAGAGCAATGCGATTCCGAGAAGCGGAAGCGGCGCGAGCGTCGAGGCAAGGCGCATCAGGAACCACTCGCGATTCAGAAACAGACCGCTGACGACGATCGGCGGCTTCGTCACGTCGAACGACGTCGAGCCGATCGACATGCTCTTCGTGCGCCACACGGTGCGCGTGAAGTCGAAGAGATAGCCGAATCCGTTGACGTCGAAGTAGAGCGGCGTGCGCGACCCGCCGTGCTCCACCGCATTCACGACGACGCCCAACGTCGTCGCCCACAAGAAGAAGTAGACGACGTCGCCGAAGCGTCCGGACAGCCACGGGATCGACTCGAACACGATCGCGATTACCGAGACGAACACGATCGTCGACGGAATCAGAATCAGATACTGCGACGCGAACACGAACGGCTGCAGCGGCGCTTCCGCCCGAATGACGAGCATCGCCATGGCCGCGAGCATGAAGCCACCCATGAACGTGGCGAGGAACACGACGTTGCCGAGGAACTTGCCGAGGAGATACTCATGCGTGCGCACCTCGGTCGATGCGATGACGAAGCCGCAGCGCGTCATGGCGTCGCGGCGCAGCGCGTTCGAGACGACGTAGAAGCCGAACATGCCGACGAAGATCGTGGCCAGCATCGCCGACGCCATTCCGATCGACGCGGAGTTGTACAGCGCGCGGCGTCCGGCGATCTGAATCAGCGTGCGGCCGGTGCGCGGATCGGGCACCCACAGCAACGCGCTCGCGCTCAACAGCAGAAACACGACCAGCGTCGAGAAGCGTCGAAAGCGGACGAGCATGTCCGCGCGCACGATCGCGGCGACGCGGTGAATCATGCTGCGTTGCCCATCGCGTGAAGAAACGCGTCCTCGAGCGACGGCTCCGCGGCCGCCGCGCCGGCGGGACGTTCGCGGCTGACGACGCGCACGTGCACGCCGTCGGACTTGCGCAGCGCCGTCGATACTCTTGCCGTGCGCCGCAGCTCGTCGTAGCGATCGGACGACACGACCATCTCCCACACATTGCCTTCGGCGCCGCGCAGCAAGTCTTCCGGCGCCGCGAGCGCGACGAGCCGCCCTTCGCGCATGATGGCGATGTGCGTCGCGATCGACTCGATGTCGGAGACGATGTGCGTCGAGAGGATCACGAGCTTCCCCGCGCCGAGGTCGGAGAGAACGTTGCGAAAGCGAACGCGCTCTTCGGGATCGAGGCCGGCAGTCGGCTCGTCGACGATGACGAGCTCGGGATCGTTGATCAGAGCCTGCGCGATGCCGAGTCGCTGCTTCATGCCGCCGGAGAATCCGCCGATCGGACGATTCGAAACCGTGTGCAGGTTCACGAGCTCGAGCATCTCCTGCACGCGCGCGCGATTGCGCACGCCTTTGAGCGACGCGAAATAGCTGAGGAACTCGATGGCGGTGAGGTTGTCGTAGACGCCGAAGTCCTGCGGCAGATAGCCGAGCTTGCGTCGCAGCGCATCGGGATCGCGGGCGAGGTCGGTGCCGCGAAAGGTGATGCGTCCGGCAGTCGGCTTCGTGATCGTCGCGATCATCTGCATCAGCGTCGTCTTGCCGGCGCCGTTCGGCCCGAGAAGGCCGAGGACGCCGCCGCTGACGTTGAGGGAAATGTCGCGGCATCCGTAATTGCCGCCGCGAAATCGTTTGCTGACGGATTCAAGCGTGAGCATGCGCAGATATACGTCGGATCGGCTCGGTGGTTGCTTCGCACTTCATGCGGAGGCATTCATGAAGAAGTACTTCTCATCGATTCTCGTCCTGATGATGTTCGCCGCCTGTCCGTCGAAGCATGAAAACGCGACGGCGACGATGGACATCTCCAGCGACACCGCGAACGCGACGAGCACCGCGTCGCCGGGAGGCGCCGCGCTCGTGCCGGAGACGAAAGCAGGGACGACGGTTCTCGTCACGCTCAACGACAACTTGATCACCGTCGGCAATCCTGATGCGATTCCGCCGGGACCGGCGGTCTTCACGATCACGAACGCCAGCAAGAACGTTCACAACCTCTTCGTCGACGGACCCGGCGTGCAGCAGGCCGCCGGCGACGACATGATCTCCGGCGCTACGCACAACATGAACATCACGCTGGCGCCGGGCACGTACACGCTCTACTGCCCGATTCTCGATCATCGCCAGAAAGGCGAAGAGCTCAAGCTGATCATCAAGCCGCCGAACGCGCCGGCGCCGAGCTCGACCACTGCCGCTCCGCCGCCGACGTCTTCATCGTGACCTCCGTACAACGCTGCGATGACCCCACGTGCCCTGCTCCTCGGCGTTCTCCTTCTCTCGCTCCCCGCTCTCGGCGCAGTCTCGTCGTTCGGCCCCGAAGTGCCGCTGTCGCCGGCGTCGATCGTGCCGTCGAACACGATTCAAACGAACGTCGCCATCGCGACGAACGGCGACGGCTTTCTCGCGGCGTGGTTCGACGGCCGCGATCAACAAGGGACGTACGCGACGCGCATCGACGTCGACGGACATGTTCTCGATCAGCCGAGCTTTCTGGTCGCGCCGGAGCAAGGAGCAGTTGGCGAGGCCGGCATCGGTCGCGACACCATCGTCGCGATTTCACAGTGTGGCGCGATCGATCTCTTTCGCGTCGATGAGAACCGCAACGTCTCCGCACCGACGCGCGTGACGACGCAGACGAGCGTCTGCTGGGGCAGCGTGAGCGTCGCGACGAACGGCGAGACGATCGTCGCCGCGTTCGGTGGCAACATTGCGGTGCTCGATGCCGGTCTGAAACTGACGAAGCAGTTCACGATCGACCCATTGGCGTCGTACGGCGCGGTGGCGAGCAATGGTCGCGACTACGTCGTCGTGAGCGCGTCACAATCGCCCGTCGCGAATTCGACGCATCTCGATGCGAACGGCGCGATCGTATCGACGCAGCAGATCTTCTATCCGAACAACATCAACTCCCTCGCCATCGCATCGAACGGCAACGACTATCTGACACTCACCGGCGGTCCGATTCTCGGCGCGCAGCGGCTCGACGCGAACGGCGGCGCAACCGAGGGAGGCAAGATGGTGCACGTGGCGTCGTCGCCGCGTCCGGTGACGACGCCGAAGATCGCGTGGGACGGCAACGAGTACATCGCGACCTACGTGCAGGCGCCGTTCATTTCATCGTCGCAGCTCGCCGCGGTCGTCCGCGTCAACGCCAATGCCGACGTCCTCAACGAGCAGTCGCTTGGCGGCGCGCGCGAAGCGAACGTCGCCTTTCGCAGCGGACGTGCGGCGGTCGTCTCGCTGCAATCGAGCGCGACGTTGCAGATGTTCGCGCCCGACAATCTCACGGCGCTGACGCTGCCGGTGAAGATCAGCACCGCCACGCCGCATCAGAGCACGCCGAAGATCGTCGACGCGAACGGCACGCTCGCGTACTTCTGGATCGAGCGCGGCAACATCTTTCAACTGAAAGCGAAGATCGGCGGCGGGGACGAAAAAGTGCTCGCCGATTCTGTGCTCGGCAACTTCTCCGTTGGATTCGACGGAACGCGCTATGTCGTCGTCTGGTCGAACGCCGTCGCGATTTTCGTGCAGCGCTTCGAGCGCGATCTCACGCCGTTCGATCCGAATCCGGTGGGCATCGCCCCGAGCACTCCGTTCGCCAGTCCCGTCGCGGCGATTGCGGACGGACGCGCGCTCATCGCCTGGCCGCAGGCTGAAGAGAGTTTGTACGCAATCAAGGCGATGGTCGTCGACACGACGACGGCGACGATGACGTTCCCGCAGCCGGTGACGCTCTCCTCGCCGCCGCTATCGAACGGCAATCCCGCGGTGGCGTGGAACGGCCATGAATTTTCCGTCGTGTGGCCGCATGACTTGAGCGTGCCCTTCAACGGCCTGTTCAATCCACCTGATGAGATTCTCGCGGGCCACGTCTCGCGCGACGGCGCGATCCTCGATGACACGTTCGTCGTCGCGCGTCCCGGAACGTCCGTGACGTGGCTTGGCGCAGCCGGCGATTACGTTGCGTGGATCACCGGCTCGATGGCGTTCGGCAAACTGATTCGTCCGGCCGGCGATGCACAGCCCCTCGGGCCGAGCGTGGCGAATGCCGGCTTGAACGTGGCGACGTATCGCGGCGGCTACGTCGTGGCATGGCCCGCGCCGGGATCGACGGCATCGACGTACTCGCCCGCGCTGCGGCTCGTCGACGCGAATGGAACGCCGCTGACGATGTACGCGCTCAGCGAAGTGCCGCATTCGTTTCTCGTGAACGACGTCGACTTCGAGTCAGGCGTGATCGTCTACATGCGCACCGGAATCGAGGCGCAGTACGGAGGAATGTCGCGTCTCTTCGCGCGCACGTTCGATCCGGTGCCGCCGAAGCGGCGAGGTGCGTCGCACTAGCCAGAAGCGTCGTATCATTTCTTCGGGTCCCGCGAAAAAGAAATGCCGAAGCTGCGACGCCTCGACGCGCACGGCAACACGGTGGAAGAGCGCGCGCTCGACGCGGCGCGCGAGATCACCATCGGCCGCGCGCCGGACAACGACATCGTCATCAGCAATCCTGAAGTGTCGCGACACCACGCGCGCATCGCCGGCGGTGCGATCGTCGATGCGGGCAGCTCGCATGGCCTTTTCGTCAACGGCACGAAGATCCAGCAGCATCAATTGCGCAACGGCGATCGCATTCGCGTCGGGCCGGCCGAGTTCGTGTTCGTCGAAGACGCTCCTCCGCCAACACCGCCACAACCGAAGAAGAGCACCGCACTTCGCACCTGTCTCCTCGGCTGCTTCGGCTTCGTCGCCATCGCCATCGCTATCGTCTTCGCGATTTACATCTGGTGGGCGAAGCCTGAATGGGCGATGAAGCTTCGCTTCTGGAAAGGCAAGCCGTTCGATGCTGCGGACGAGCTGCAGCACCTCTCCAAAGCGAACGACGCCGACATCGATGACGCGCAACGCAAGCTCGACGAGCTGAATCGATCGATCGCCGAAGCGCTGCCGCTGCAACATCTGCGCATCGGAAGCCGCGTCGCGCAACGAGTCAGTGCGTCGAGCAGCGCCACGCTCGAGACGCCGGAGCACGCGATGCTGGAGATTCCTCCCGGCGCGCTCGCGAGCGATGCGACCGTCGAGATGGCGCCGCTCATTGCACCGACGAACGCGCAGCTCGCCGCCGGCAATGCCATCGTGAGCGACGTCTATCGCATCACCGTCAACGGCGCCGAGCACACGGCGTTTCAGCGTCCTGTCACCGTCACGCTTCCGGCAAACACGAGTGCCGCGCCACCACTCACCGCCGCGTTCTGGGACGGCACCACGTGGCAACCGTATTCGACGAATGTCACCGTCGAGCAAGGGCGCGTGCGATTCCAGATCGATCACGCGACCGACATCACGACCATTGGACAAAAGATCGCCGGCGGCATCAGCGGCGGTGTCGGCATGATCGGATCCGGCCTCGGCACGCTGAGCGGCACGCGCAGCGAGTTGGAGCCGTGGGTCGGCATCGCGCGCATGTGGAGCGGTCCGTATCAAACAGAGAACTTCTCGATTCGCTACACCGCGCCCGACAGCACATGGTTCCCGAACGATCGCGTTCTCGGCGACGCCGAATATCCGCTCGCCGGCGGACGCAAACCCGGCGCCGCGCCGCTGTACGTGATGGACATCGGCGAAGCGCTCGAGCTCGCGCACAAGAAGGCAACGCTCATCGGACTTCCGCCCGCATCGAATCGCACGCACGAGCGCTTCGGCGTCTTCATCGAGAAGCTCGGCGCATTCGGCGAGTCGCCCCTCGGCGGTCCGCTCTACATCGACAGCCGCATGAGCGGCGTCATGCAAGGCGTCGATTGGGGCGAGATGCTCCTCACCACCGCGACGCATGAGTACATGCACGTCCTGCAGGACGACTACTACAACTTCGCCGAAGCGGCGAAGAACGGCGCGTGGATCGAGACGTCGGCACAAACATTCGCGGACCTGCTGCGCTATCGCGCCGCCGGCTCGCGGCATCCATCGCCATACATGGCGACGCAGCAGTACATCGCGCGCTCGCCGCAGTTCCCGCGCTTCACGATGGATGGCGAAGGGCGGGGCGACAAAGACGTCGCGTACGCGTGGGCGACGTTCTTCCTCTGGATGGAGACAGACGGAAAAATGAACGGCATCACCGCCGACGTCCTCAAACGCAAGGCGCAGATGTCGAACTTCTCCAGCGTTCTGAGCACGCTCTCCGATGCATTGCGCGCGCACGGCACGTCGCTCGACGCGAAGTTCACCGAGTTCTGTAAGGCGTACTTCCATGACGATGCGACGTCGAACACGATCCACTCCGCGGCGTGGTGGGGCGGTCTCGAGAACCAGTCGAAGATCGCCGACTCGACGCCGCGGTCGCTCCTCTTCATGGACAACGTCCACTACCTCAAGCATGACTTCGACGCGTTC
>Ga0075425_100001100_pt1 | contig 26087 bp, 23 predicted proteins | sample SoiMethybrSBSTD4_FD_75300 | JGI IMG/M metagenome (GOLD analysis project Ga0075425, IMG submission 75300) | Bulk soil microbial communities from a Populus tree surrounding site in Tennessee, USA - Soil MetaG P. TD hybrid SBSTD4 | ecosystem: Environmental > Terrestrial > Soil > Tree plantation...
CCGCAAAGCTGGATGCCGCTGTCACGGATGGACGTGGTCGTGGCAGGCGCTGAATTGCAGGACCTTAACAAATCTTCCGCCAACGCTCGAAAGAGGCGAGGCAGTTCTTCCATCGCTGGTGCGATCTTCATTGAAGCTATAATGCTCGCCACTTATGGCTCTGGCCCAGGGACGAAACTCGGACCGTACGAAATCATCGCGCCGCTGGGTGCGGGAGGCATGGGCGAGGTGTATCGTGCGCGTGATGGCCGACTTGCGCGTGAAGTTGCCATCAAGGTTCTCTCGCCAGCCTTTTCCACTGACGCCGACCGTTTGCACCGGTTCGGGTCCGAAGCTCGCGCAGCGGGCCTGTTGAACCATGCCAACATTCTGTCGATTTACGACATTGGTGTAGTTGACTCTTCGCCGTTCGTCGTGTCAGAACTTCTCGAAGGCGCGACTCTGCGGGAAAAGTTGCGCGATGGAGGGCTATCGCCCCGTAAGGCAGCCGAATTTGCCATTCAGATCTCACGGGGACTGGGCGCCGCACACGGCAAGGGCATAGTTCATCGCGACTTGAAACCCGTTCTGGAGCGCGTCGCTACTGCCGACTGGCTTCCCAATGGACAGGACATGCTCGTTGGTCCACGAAGTAGAAGGACATCGGCGGGTGGAGTTTCCCGTTGGCAAACTGATTTACGACAGCACGGATTGGATCTCTTCAGCGCGCGTATCTCCCGACGGCACCATGGTCGCTCTGGCTGTTCATCCAGCGTTCTGGAATGACCAAGATCCGTCCGTCTTTCGTACGAACGTATCGATGGAGGCTCCCGGACCTTCACCCGCTTCCGAAAAGACAATCAAAGAGGCGTCGGTCGCCATATCACTAATATTGGAAAAGTCGAGCCCGGACAGGTCGCGTTCCGACGTCTCTGTTGGAGAACGGAAGCGCAGGCCGGATCGCCAACTTTCCTTGGACAGCAAAACACGGCCATCGCGAGACACATCATGCAAGCGGGTTATGGCAGGCAAAGGGAGTAAAAGACGTTGTTTCCCAGATGGGGTTACGGCTTGCAATTCATCGGCCCAGGCGCCGGTTGGCAAACTGGCGGCAAACCAAACTTCTTGTCCTGAGGGCGACCAGGCGACACCTTCAAGACTGTTCCACGGACCAGCTGTCGCTCTGGTTTTGCCCTGCTGGTCAAGAATAAGCACGCTGCCTCGAGCCGACTTCGAGATTTTGGCAATCCCGGATGGTTTCCGGACAGCAAGCACGTCGTCTTGGCAGCACGAGAAAGCGGCAAGCCTTGGCGTATGTACACCCAGGACATGGGGGGTGGAAAACCGGTTCCGATTAGTCCCGAGATTGCTGCACCGGGACCCTACCAAACACAGCCACTTTCTCCCGACGCAAAATTCGTCTGGGCACGGGACTTTGAACGCATCCACTAGACGGGTCTGCGCCGCATACGTTTCCTATGAGCCCTTCGGAGCTCTGGTTGAATTGAGGGGCCCGATAGCGGATCGGCATTCATCGCTCAGATCGATGGTCAATCAGCCAAAATTTTCCGCTTAGAAACGCAGACTGGTGATCGTCTCTTCCTACGCCAGGTTGCGGCCGCTGACCCGGTGGGTGGAGTCGGTATTCCTGGTATACGAACCACTTCCGACGGCAGGTCTTACGCCTTTTCCCACGAGACGGCTCTTTCGGAACTGTACCTGGTTACGGGACTGAAATGACAGAAGGACACTCAAATGCAGCAAGTGCCAACTAGTCTCCGGCTTGCTCCATCGGTGCGGGCTCGAGTATTTCAATCTTCACCTTGGCGATGCGGTGGGCTTCCATTTCTTCGACGGTGTAGCGACGTCCTTCGAAATCGAAAGAGTCGCCTACGTTGGGAATTTTCTGCAGGCGAGCCAACACAAAGCCGGCCAGCGTCTCGAAACCGGAGTCTTGCGGAAGGATGAGCTGGTATTGAGATTCGAGATCGCGGATGTTTAGGGATCCCTCCAGCGTCATGGCCGTCTCTTCATCCAGCGTTGGCTGCGGGGCTGGTTGGATGTCGAATTCGTCCTCTATTTCACCGACGAGTTGCTCCAGGACGTCCTCGACTGTGATCACGCCCGCCGTAGAGCCGAACTCGTCGACCACAACCGCGAGGTGACGCTTGCGTTGCTTGAATTCGAGCAGCAGGTCCGTCAGGGCCTTGGTTTCGGGCACAACCAGAACATTGCGCATGATCTGGCTGATCTGCATCTTGGCGATGCGCGACGTGATGGCCTGATTCGGACTCAGAGTGAAGCGCAGCCGCATCCAGCGCATCAGGTCCTTGGCATAGAGCACACCGATAATGTGTTCGCGGCCGCGTTGCGGGTCGTAGACCGGAATACGGGAGTGTTGTTCCTCGACCACTCGCGCTAGCGCCTCTTCCAAAGTCAGGTCAGCCGAAAGCGAAAAGATGTCGGGCCGCGGAACCATCACTTGTCTCACCGCGATGCTGTCCAACTCCAGCGCGTTATGGATCATGGACTCCTGGAACTCAGGAATCTGCCCGACCTGACGGCTGGCGGTCACGATGAGCTTGAGTTCGTCCGGCGAATGAATGGCTCCGCCTCGACGCATGCTTCGCGACCCAAAGAGCTTGAGAACGAAGCCCCCCGATTTTCGCATGGCGTACAGGAAGGGCTTCATGACCGTCAGGAACACATCCATGGGAGCAGCCACGGCGAGGGCTACGCGCTCGGCCTGCTGCAGCGCCAGGGTCTTGGGAACCAGTTCCCCAAGGATGACGTGCATGTAGGTAATGATCGTGAAGGTCAAGACGATGGCAATCGTGTGGGTGTAGATCGGGGCGTGCGGCAAACGGCCCAACAGAGGCTCCAGGATACGGGCAAGCGTCGGCTCGCCGACCCAGCCTAGTGTCAAGCTCGTCAGGGTAATGCCCAGCTGGACGCCGTTGACCACTTCGTCAAGATTTTGGTGCAGGCGCAGCACGGTACGCGCACCTATGCGCCGCGCTTCAATGAGCTGCTGAATGCGGGTGTCGCGCACGCTGACCAGGGCAAATTCGGCCGCGGCGAAGAATGCGTTGGCCGCCACCAGGAGCAGAATCAACAACACCCGGAGCAGCACAAATGCCATCATGGAACGTTAATTCTAACATTCCAAAGGGACTAAATGCAGGTCTTGGGTCTTGGGTCTTGGGCGTTGGGCGCTCGCTTAAAGCCTGGGGCAACTTCCTCATAAATCTTGGGTTCTGACAGCTTATTCCGGGACGCAGCGTTCCACCGAAGGAACGGCTTTGAATGGCGCTTCGGCGAGTGACCCTACCGACTGAAAAGGAAGCGCAACTTCCCTGCTTTCTTTTCTTTGGCTGCGGGGTCTAACTCTAGGAGTCTGTATTTGTTGACCCATTCCGGGAAACGCCACGTGGAAAATTCTCATACTCGTCACGAATCGGGAACAAAACTCATCTTGGCTCCGTAAGATTTCAGTGAAGGCACGATTTGGATCCCACCTTTTTAGCAGCAGGAGGCATTTGTGAACGGCAACGGTAATGGCAATAACAAGAAGAAGCGGCGCAGACGGATTATTTACATCTGCGTGGCCGTGTTCGGAGTCCTTGTGCTGGCCGGCGGAGTGATCGCGGCTACGCGCGGCGGGACGAAGATCGATCCCACGAAGCTGGCAAAGGTGGAAAAGGGTGACTTGGCCAAGAGCGTGGTGGCCACTGGCAAGGTTGAGCCGATCACCAAGGTGGAGATCAAGTCGAAAGCCAGCGGTATCGTCAAGAAGCTCTACGTCGATGCGGGGGACCGGGTCAAGAGAGGCCAGTTGCTCGCGGAACTGGATAAGGAAGAGATTGCCGCACAGGTGCAGCAAGCCAAGGCGCAGCTTGAAGCCTCCGAGGCGAGTGCGCGCGGTAGCCAGGCAGACTACGAGCGAGCCAAGGTGGATGCGGAAGGTCCGGATGTTCCCATGCTGAAGCGCGCTTATGACCGCGCCCAGGGCATGGCGAAGGAAGGCGTCGTTTCCGCCTCCGCTCTCGATGATGCCCAGAAGAATTACGAACTGGCGCTCAACAAGCAGAACGTTGCCAAGGCGCAATTGACGGTTTTGAAGGCCAAGATCGGCCAGGCGACGGCGCAAGTCGCGCGAGATCGCGCCAACCTGATGCAGCTTGAAGAGCAGTTGAGCTACACCACAATCACATCGCCCATCGATGGAATCATCCTATCCCGTGACGTGGAAGTGGGTGACGCGGTCAGCTCAATCCTGGTGCTGGGTTCGTCGGCCACACTTATCATGACCGAGGGCGACACCAGCGAAGTCTACGTCAAAGGCAAGGTCGACGAGAGCGATATCGGCAAGGTTTATATGGCTCAGCCTGCGCGCATCAAGGTCGAATCATTTAAGGACAAGACCTTCAACGGCAAAGTAACGAAGATCTCTCCGATGGGCGTGGAGAAAGACAACGTCACGACCTTCGAAGTCCGGGTGTCGATCAACAACCCCGGAGGCGAGTTGAAAGCCGCCATGACCGCTAACGCCGAGATCATCCTGGAAGAGCACAAGAACGTGCTGCAGATCCCGGAAGGCTCTATCCTCTACGACAAGGATAAGAAAGCCTCGGTTGAGGTTCCGGACGAGAAAGGCAAAGAAGGCAAACGCAAGGTAGCCGTAAATATCGGCATCTCGAACGGCGCCAAGACCGAGTTGCTCAGCGGACTGAAGGAAGGGGATCAGGTGGTGCTGCAGTAGGGCCGAGTTGTAAAACTCAACTCGAGGAACTGGGCACGGACCTTAGTCCGTGCCTTTATTTTTTCCATACTCGCTGCGTGGGGTGCTGTGGTTGCACATTGATTCAGGGCCCTGAACTGAGTTTACTTGCGCGCCGTGTGTAGTTGGATGGGCAAAATACTCGCATAACTCTTGAAATCTGGATCCGTCGTGAAAATCGGCCACGTGCGAGCTGAACTCACGGCGCAAGTCAAGGCGTCGACAACCGACAGCGCGATTCCCTTGGACCTGCACTCATTGCTACCTCTGGCCGCCAATTCGTAATCCGAAGCCTCCACAACCTCGTCTGGAAATGCTCGCAGTGTCGTTCGCAGTCGTTCGTATTGTTCCACGCCGTTGATTCCCGACAGAAGTTCTTGGCGAACTACACCCAGCAGACGTGCGCGACCTTCCTTCACCAACTCCGAGAGCTCAGCCACCAGTACGCTCTCTGCGCTGCTCAAATCGCGCGGCTTCCTTCGTAACGCGAGAGACCAGATCGAAGTATCGACAAGGGTATTCACATTCTTTTTGCCTTGCGCTCGCGTTTGTAGTCGTACCCTTCGTCGTATTCAATTGTTCCGAACAGCGACAGAATTTCTTGCTGTTTTCTGCGCCGGACGTATTCCTCAAGAGCAGCGTTGACGGTTTCTTTCTTTGTGCGGTGCTTCCCGAGCTCCTGAGCTTCTTCGAGCAGACGTTCGTCGATGGCAAGATTCGTAGGCATGGGTCTTCCATCTTACACAACTATATGTGTGGATATCAACACATCAGTATGTGTCCGCTAACTCTTTAAATCGAAAAGGTTATGAGACTTTGTCAGGGAACTCCTCATCAGAGTTATCAGCCATGTCACAAACCCGCGACACCACCCGCTTCGAACGTGTATTTCCTCTTCCGAGCGCTGCCGGAAAACTGGAACTGAAGATTCAGCAGGGGGGCGCTGGACGCTTCTACATCATCGCCACGCTGCCCGAGGCTCCCGATGCGAACGAGATCGTACTTTCGATTCCAACGGAACTCGCCGACTCGTTGACTCATGCTATCGGCAAGGCTGCGGACTATTCCGGGGAATGAAGGGGCCTGGGGCCGGCGGGCGGGGACACCCGTCGCTCCATTTCGTTCGCGCGACGCCCAATCGCTCCATTTTGAGCCTCGCTTGGACAAGTGAGGCCAGTCTCCGGCCCTGAGCGATCAGTCCCGTTTCGGAACCAAAACCTCTCGAATGAACATTTTCTCACTCGTCTCCGTATTGTCCTTTGCGACATAACTAAGGCCATGGGTGTCCGTCTAAGCGATGGTAGAACCCAGCCGGATACCTCTGGGCCTTTGGCCGACCATGAATCTGCTCGAAATCTTCCGCCAAACGATCGCGACCCTCCGGGCGCACAAGATGCGGCTCTTCCTCACGATGTTCGGGATCGTTTGGGGGATCTCGTCGGTAATTCTGCTGGTCGGGTTGGGGCGCGGCTTCAGCGCTGACCAGAAAAAGCGCATGCAGACTCTGGGCAAGGACCTGGTCATCATGTGGCCGGGTAGGACCAGTTCTCAAATCGGTGGTCTTGCCGCCGGACGTGAAATTACGCTGACCATCGACGACGCCCGCCTGATCCGTAAAGAGTGCTATCTGGTGAAGAACGTCAGCCCCGAGATGCGGCGGGCGATTCCCGAGGTCAGCCAGTTCAATTCCGCGAGCCGCGGCGTCGTGGGCATTTGGCCGTCCTATCAGGATTTCCGATCCCTGATTATTGACGAAGGCCGGCTCATCACCGACGATGACGAGCGCGATTCCAACCGTGTCGTGATTCTGGGCTCCGCGGCACGACGTCAACTCTTCCCCGGACAGCCCGCGGTGGGCGCTTCTCTTCTGATCAAGGGTGTGCCCTACGTAGTGATCGGCGTGCTGGCCGAGAAAAAACAAAATTCCAACTATGACGGCCCCGACAACGACTACTTGTTTGCCCCCTATTCCTCGATTGCGCGCGACTTCCCTCCCCCCATCAAGAAAGGCATCGTGAAGGGGCACCTGGACAACATTGTGTTCGAAGTCGCAGACGCCGAGCACCACGAAGACGCCGTAATGCAAGTGCGCCGGACACTTGGCCGCACGCACCATTTCGACGCGAAGGACAAAGACGCTCTCTTCATCTGGGACACGATGGAAGGGGCGAAGATGGTTGCCAATATTTTCGACGTAGTCACCATCTTCTTCGGCTGCGTGGCCATTGTCACTCTGTGCCTGGGTGGCATCGGCGTGATGAACATCATGCTGGTTTCCGTCACCGAACGCACTCGCGAGATCGGGGTGCGGAAGGCAATCGGAGCAACTCGCGCCGACATCCTGCGGCAGTTCTTTGCCGAATCGGTGATCTTGACCGCTTTGAGCGGTGTGCTCGGGCTCACCTTCGGCATGGGCGCCTGCCTGGCGTTGTCGAATTTGCCCTTGCCGGATTTCGTGCCCCATCCGATCATTTCTCCGGTTTCCATTGTGGTTTCGGTGATTACGCTTTCGCTCATTACGCTTACGGCCGGGATGTACCCCGCACAACGTGCGGCTGCTATGACTCCAGTGGAGTCGTTGCGCTATGAATAATTTCACGAGGAGAACGCATATGCGTCCAGGATTCGCGAAGTCTGTGGCAGCAGTTCTGTGTCTGTTGGTTGGGACGACCCTGGCAGTTGCATCCGAGCAGGGGCACTTTGAAAAGACTCTCACCGTGAGCGGCGCAGCCGACCTCGAAGTATTCACGCACTCCGGCGATGTAACCATCCGCAGCGGGCCTGCGGGCACTATTGCCATCATCGGGAAGATCCGCGTGGGCGACCGCTGGTTTAATGGCGGAAAAAAGGCGGACGTGCAGAACATCGAGCAGAATCCGCCGATCACGCAAACCGGCAATCACGTGCGCATCGACTACGTGAATGTTCGTGATGTTGCGATTGACTATCAAATCACGGCGCCCCCCGATACCAGGGTCCGCACGAAATCAGGCTCTGGCGACCAGATCATCGAGGGTATGCAGGCGGGGGTCGACCTCGAAACCGGTTCCGGCGACGTCCGCCTACGCGACCTGGCCGGCGATCTGCGCGTCCACACTGGATCGGGGAACGTCGAAGCTCGCGGCGCTTCAGGGCCGGTTGAAGCACGAGCTGGTAGCGGTGATATCCGAATCGAGGAGAACAGTAAAGGTGACGTGCACGTTGAAACCGGCTCCGGCAACATAGAAGTCCGCGGCGTCGATGGCGGCCTTCGTGTGAGCGCCGGCAGCGGGGACATCAGCGTCGATGGGAAACCGGCCAGCGGCTGGTCAGTAAGAACCGGCTCGGGCAATGCGCAACTCCGCGTGCCCGATCAGGCCGCCTTCGACATAGACGTCTCCACCAGCTCAGGGAGTGTTGAGGTGGGTCACCCGGTGACGACCACCATTCAAGGACGCGTGCAGGAAGAACACAAATCGATTCGCGGAAAGGTGAATGGCGGAGGCCCGGAAATCAGCGTTCATACTGGTTCGGGGGACATCCGGGTCGACTGAGAAGAATCCTGTAATTGAGCAATTGGGTAATTGAGTAATTTAGAAGGCAAAGGTTCGGATGAGATGCACTTCCTCCGCGATCTCTGCGGGATTTCTCGGCGGACTCTGCAGTTCAGGATTGAAAAAACCTCGAACCGCAGAGCGCGTGGAGAAAATCCGCAGAGAATGCAGAGCGAACCCGGAAATCAGATCTCGGACCGACATCACTGTTAACAGGTAGCCATGTTCTTCAAAGAACTCATCTCGCAAGGCTGGCAGGCGTTGATGCGGAACCGCCTGAGATCGGCGCTGACGATGCTGGGCATCGTATGGGGACTGGCATCGGTGGTCATCTTGCTGGCCTACGGACAGGGATTGGGCGGCAGCGTGCTGCATGCCTTCATGAACATGGGCAATGGCGTGATCGTGATGTGGCCTGGCCAGACCAGCATGCAGGCGGGCGGTCAGCGCGCGGGCAAGAAGGTCAATTACGAGTACGCGGACGTCGAGGCTGTGCGGGACGAAGTGCCTCTCCTACGTGCAGTAAGCGCCGAATCCTGCAGCAACTTCGGATACAAGACTGGAACGCGAGTAGTGTCCATTCAGACCCGCGGCGTCGAGCTCCCCTACGGCCAGATGCGCAAGCTTGACATCGAAGACGGACGCTACTTCAACGAAGGCGACTTCGTCGACCACCGCCGCGTCGTCATCCTCGGATACAACGCCGCCAAGAAGGTCTTTCAGGGCGCCCCCGCGGTCGGCCAGACCGTCAACATCGGCGGCCAGAGTTTCGACGTCATCGGCGTCCTGCGCAACAAGATCCAGGACTCGATGTACCAAGGCCCGGACAACGAACAAGGTTTCATTCCCTTCGACGTGTATCGCGACCTCAAGCAGGAACGCGATCCTGACATGATCATTGTTCAGCCTCAGGCTCCGGAGCTGAACAGGAAAGCAATGGCTGCAGTGCGCGAAGTCATCGCCCGGCGCCATCACTTCGACCCTAAGGACGAGAAGGCCACCCCGGTCTGGGACACCATCGAAAGCCGGGCGATGATCAACGCTTTCTCGATCGGCCTGCAGGCGGTGCTAGGCTTCATCGGCGCCATCACGCTGGCGGTCGGCGGCGTGGGCGTCATGAACATCATGCTGGTGTCGGTCACGGAGCGAACCCGCGAGATCGGCTTGCGCAAAGCCCTAGGCGCTCGGCCCAGCCAGATCCTGATCCAGTTCCTTCTGGAAGCCCTGGTGCTCACGTTCGTGGGTGGCATCGTTGGCATGGGAGTAGCCGTCTTCCTTACCTGGATCATTCCGCCTATGCCGCTCTACGGCGACCTCTACAAGACTACCAACCACGAAGGCGACATCTTCCTGCATGCCTCGACGTCGGTCATGCTGATCTCATTCCTCATCCTGTCGATGGTGGGGATCATCTCGGGCTTCTTCCCGGCACTGAAGGCTGCGCGCATGGATCCGGTGGAGGCGCTGCACTACGAGTAGGCAACGATCCCCTCTTAGGGAAATAGCCGTCACCTGCACTCGCGTCTGACTCTCCGTGCTTGAGTGGAGACCGATGTGGCGGGGTAGCGCCTCTCCTCACATTTCAACGGCAACCGAGCTCATTTTTGCATTGCTGAAGGTAAACGTCACTTTAGGACCCTCTTGCACATTCAGCACCAGGGCGGGACGAAAGCCGGCTATACAAACCCCATTTTTGTGCCGTACGCTGGGATAGACGATGCCAGCCGAACCGCTGTTCAACAGGTGAAATCCCAGCGTTTGAGAGACAATGTAGCGGTTCGGAGCTAAGCAGTCCGTAAAATCTGGATCTCCGCGAATGTCGTGAAATACATACCTGAAATCGGCGAGATAGTCGATATACGAAGAGACCTCTTCGGCTACCCATCCCACTTCTTTCAACTCGATCGTCCTATGAAACCGCACTTCGGCTTGGGCGGTTTGCATTGCGAAAGCCGCATACCAAGCTCCTCGCTCCGCACTATTGAAGCGTCCCCCGAGCGGCTTCGCATGAGTAAAGGATGCGTTGACGATATGCGCGAGGCGAAAGCCTGAAACCAGCTCAATCGTGCTGATACCGGGTAGTCTGCCACTCTCGCCAACTAACCTATCGTTCGTTGCGCCCTCCAACTCGGTGAGGTCGCTGAGCAGATCACGGTTGTCTTGGGCAAGACGATTCAGGATTGGTCTGCCACGATCGCTGTAGCGATACGGGATAAGACGATGAGTCTCGTCCCGTTCGATCTTGGTCTGTTTCGGAGACTTCATCTACCGCCACGACGAGCATCCAGCAGCTGGCGAACTCTGAGGAAAGCGGGTATGCCCCCTCTTTTCATGTAATTGAGAGGCGAGTCTCCCCCCAACATCGGGTTACTGTTCGGCAATGTTATCCAAGCATCCGCTAGCTTTTGGCTGTAAAGAATGTTCAGAGCTTTGTATATCCCGATCAAAAGTGAAATTCGCGTGAGCTGATCTTCATCCAGTAACTTGTGAGCCCGATTCTTCATTGCGTAGAATCCACCTGTGGATATCCCGCCCAGCAATCCTCGTGTATCGTCATCCCGCAAACTCCAATGCGTCGCAATCCGAAGAAGGCCTTTTATTGCGGCAGGACTGAGGCGGGTTCGGTTGGCTTTAATCGAGAGATCGATTGCTACATCCCATGTAAAACCGCGCTTTTGCTATCCATTACCTCCGTGCCTTGACCCCTCTTTTCCCTGCAGGTTACTTTCGTCTTTTGCACCAAAGAATTTGCAGCCGGGCAGAGGTGCTCCCGGTACATGAGGGATCCCTGTGGCAAGAAAGCCGATCATCACGCTCACTACTGACTTCGGGCTCAACGATCACTTTGTCGGAACCATGAAAGGTGTCATCCTGGCAATTGAACCTGAGGCTGAGATCATCGACATCTGCCACTCAGTACAGGCCTTCGACGTGCTCGACGGCGCCCTTGCGATTGCCCAGTCGTATTCGTACTTTCCGTCCGGGACGGTGCACATGGTCATCGTCGACCCTGGTGTGGGTACCGCCCGCCGGCCGATCATTGTCACCAGCGAACGGCATCACTTCGTGGCTCCCGACAACGGCGTCCTTTCACTGATCTATCAGAAAGAAGAGCGCCTGAGTGTGCGACATGTGACTGGAGAGCACTATTTTCTGCAGCCGGTTAGCAATACCTTTCATGCACGAGATATTTTCTCACCCGTCGCCGCCTATCTCGCAAAGGGCGTGGATCCGTTGAAATTTGGGGAGGAGGTTGCGGACTTCGTGCGCTTCTCAGCACCCAAGCCAAAGGCCGTAAACGAGTCCACTCTGCGTGGCGTGGTTCTGAAAGTCGACCGTTTCGGCAACCTCATCACCAACATTACCCCGCAAGACGCGCCTATGCTGTTCGCGGAAAACCCCGCCGCGTTCAAGATCGTCGTCGGCAAACGCGAAATCACTCAGATTAAGGAAGCCTATGCCCTCGGTGCACCGGGGGAAGTCTTTGGGATTCTGGGCAGCATGGGATACCTCGAAATCGCCGCCAACCGCGGTGCCGCCGCCCAAATCATTGGCGTGGGCAAAGGCACGGACGTCAACATCGTGTTGGGCGAAGCTGCCGCCGCGAGCAACGGGCAATGATGCCGTCGCGATCGTAAATTGCCCCTACCAGCAGTGCTACCTGAGCGAGAGTGAGGTCTTCACCTCAGAGACACGGAGCCACAAGGATCGCTCCATTTCATCATTCAACTCTTGACTCCTACGAGAACCAAGCTCTTATTCTTCGCTTGTTTTTCTCTGTGACTCTGTGGTGAGTGACTTTTTTCAGTATCCAACCTGCGCAAAGCGAGCTTTCAGCCTGTTTTCGGTCTGGGATGCGCGTAGCGCTCCATCTCTCCTGTCCACTTCAGGAAACGCCACAGATTCTTGCGTTCGCGCCAGCTGAACTCCCAGAACTCCAGGAACCCGATCTGCGTCATCTTGACGCCCGTGTAGGTTTCAATCCTCCAGAGAAGATAGGGACTACGCCAGGGCGTGAAGTGATGGCCCCGGGTGGCGTTCCAGAGGAAGCGAAGGACCTTATGCATGGAATCCTGCGCGTAGTATAGCGTCCAGCCGCGCGGCGGGCGCCGGAAATCGCATGCTAGAATCGACTTCCACTGTACTTCGGTAACCCATTCTGCCAAGTGCTCTGGAAGCCCAATCCCAAGGCCAATCACGAAGAGCCCGAGAGCACATGCCCGACGAAAAGACGCGAGCGGCAGCCGAGGAACACTATTACACAGCGCTCGATCTGGTGGCCGACGGCCATCACGACCAGGCAGTGGACGAATATCAGAAGTCGCTCGCTGCCGATCCCAGCTTTACCGAGGCCATGCATGGCCTGGCACGGGCACTGCAAGATCTGAATCGGCTCGACGAAGCCATTGCCGTCGCCGACCGTATCGCGGAAATCGATCCCGATGATGTACTGGCCCACACCAGCTTGTCAGTGCTTTATCAGAAGAAAGGCATGATCCCCGAAGCCGAAGCCGAAGCCAACAAGGCACGGATTCTGGGATGGAAACAGCAGTTGAAAGGCAGGTCTTAGGTATCAGGTCTTGGGTCTTAGGATTCAGGTATCGGCCGAGGTCTTTCGTCCTTGGGCCTTGGGCTTTTGGGTTTTGGTCGCCCCGAGGCTACGAGCCAACTGCCTCGAGCACGAACCCAACGCCTGACCCCTAAGACCTAACACCTGCCCTTACAGCTCGTACTTCTTCATCAAGTGCCGGAAAGAACGATACGAGATTCCCAGCACATCCGAGGCCTTGGTTTGCACACCGTGAGACTGATTCAGGGCTGCGAGTAGCAGCGCACGCTCGATCTGCGCCACGTATTTTTCCATGTCGAGCCCTTCGGGCAGAATGGAACCGGCAGACACTTCCGGCACTCCTGCAATCCCTGCAGCCGCCGCTGCTGCCTTGGCTTTTGGGCGCTCGGCAGGCAACTCGACGTGCAATTGCTCGCTGGTTTCCAGCGCAACGGCACGCTCGACGGTGTTTTCGAGCTGACGCACGTTGCCGGGCCATTCGTATTCGCAGAGAGTTGCCAACGAGTGGGGATCAACCCGCACAATGCTTTTGCCCGCAGCCGGGCCATACTTCTTGAGAAAGTGGTTGACAAGCAGCGGAATGTCTTCCCTTCGTTCGCGAAGAGCGGGCACGCGGATAGGGATTACGCTTAACCGATAGTAGAGATCTTCACGGAATGTGTTTTCCGCAACCAACTTGTCGAGATCGCGATTGGTCGCGGCTATGACACGCACGTCGATCGGGATTTCGGTCGTCCCCCCGACTGGACGCACCGTGCGTTCCTGCAGAACGCGTAGCAGCTTTACCTGCATGGCCAGCGTCATCTCGGCGATTTCGTCGAGGAAAATCGTGCCACCGTCGGCAACCTCGAACAGCCCGCGCTTGTTCTGGTTCGCTCCAGTGAACGCCCCCTTCACGTAGCCAAACAATTCGCTCTCAAGGAGCGTTTCAGGAAATGCTCCGCAGTTTACGGAGACAAACGACTCCGCAACCCGGGGGGAACACACATGCACAGCGCGTGCAACCAGTTCCTTGCCAGTCCCGCTCTCTCCGTAGATAAGAATGGTGCTGCCCGTCGAGGCAACGGTGCGAATGGTTTGCTTGAGCTTTTCCATCGCTGGACTAGCTCCGATGATGTTGTCCAGCGAATTGCGGGCGGCTGCGTCCCGCCGCAGCGCGAAATTCTGTTTGCTTAGGGAGACTTTCTCCAGAGCGCGACTGATCGCCAGCTTGATCTCATCCACCAGGCCCGGACTCTTGCGAATGTAGTCAGAAGCACCGCCGGCTTTCACGGCCTCCACTGCCGCTTCATAGTCGTCCACGGCTGTCATGAGAATCACCGCCGAATCGGGCGAGGTCGAGTGGGCGTGGCGGAGCACGTCAATGCCATCAACATTCGGCATCTTAATGTCGGTGATGATGAGGTCGTAGAGTGCGCCGTCGATTTTCCGCTTCGCGGCTTCACCTCCATTGACCGTCTCGATCTTATGGCCGTCGCGCCGCAGCGCGATATCCAGCATTTCGCAGATAGAGCGCTCATCGTCGCATACCAGGATATTAGCCATGCGCTCTCCCTCCTGCGGCTGCGCCTTGCGCTTCCGCATCAGCTTTCCCCGCCGGCAACGCTTTCTTGGATGTATTGGAATGTTGCTGCCGGTGCACTCCAAAATTCAGCTTGCGCAACCGGAATACGAAGGTTGTACCCTCACCGAGACGCGATCGGGCCCACACTTTGCCTTCATGCGCCTGCGCAACCTGATAGACGATGGCGAGCCCGAGCCCGGTTCCTCCCTCAAATCCGGACTGAAAAGGCTCGAAGATTTTTTCCGTCTGCTGGGGAGTCATGCCATGCCCTGTGTCGGCAAAGTTGATTTGCCAGTCATCGCCTGAGGACTCCACAGTCACCGTCAGCGTGCCGCCATCTTTCATAGCCCGCACTGCGTTCTGGCAGAAATTCCAGAACACTTGCTTGATCTTGTCGCCGTCAGCGAGAGCAAAGGCCTGCGGCACTTTGAAATTACGTTCGATATGGATGCCGGTGTTTTCAGCCACCATGCGATTCTCGAGCAGCGTCAGGGTGTCTTCCAGCAAGGGCAGCAGGTCGGTCTTCTCGAAGCGATACTGCTTGCCGCGTGAGTAGGCCAGAAAATCGGTAATGATATTGTTCAGACGGTCGGATTCGCGAGTCACGATTTGCAGAAGCTGTTTTTGCTCGTCGGTGATCTCTGTCGCACTGGACAGCATGCTGACTGAGCCCGCGATCGAAGTAAGCGGATTGCGGATCTCGTGCGCGATCGCAGCTGCCAGTCGTCCCACTGCCGCCAACCGGTCCTGCATGCGAACTTCCCGCTCCAGACGACGGATTTCCGTCAGATCGTCAAATGTATAAACGAAACCTTCGTCATCCCGCCCCGGAACAGTAAGCGTCGAAACGATTACGCGAAAAGTTTTACGAAAACCGTTGGCTGGCTGAAAGCGCACTTCACCGTGCGCCCGCAAGGAACCCACGCTGGGTAAAGGATCCACAAATAGCCCGTTAACCGATCTGCCCAGCAGCTCATCGCCGCAATCCAGGAGCTTGCGTGCCGCGGTGTTCATCAGGGTAATGCGCCCATCCAGGCTGGTCGTGATCAACCCACCGCTGATTGATTGGATGATGTTCTCATGCAATGCCTGCAGGCTCTGCAGTGCACCACTCGTGTCTTTTAACTGGACATCGACCTGGCGAAGCTTGGCTGATAACAGGCTCGCCAGATAGGCCACCGCGAGAAATGCAAACAAGTTGACGAAAGTAATCGCCTGCAACGCTCGCAGTTCCGGATGGGTAGTAGCAAATGACGGAACGGTACCGTAGTAGTTCAACTCCAGCAGCGCGCCATACAAGATGAACGCCAGAGAAGCCGTGAGGTAGGCCCACCAGCGTGGTAGGAGAACACACGCGACAATGATGACTAGCGGATACAGGAAATTGAAGGAACTGTCCCACGCTCCCGTGAAATGCACGACCAAGGTCACGAGCGCCAGATCGGTCAGCACCTGCAACAGCGCCTGCACCCGCTCCTCATCCCAGAAGGAATGCAGCAACACATAGAACAGGGACATCGCGTACCACAGCAGCATCGTGCTGACGAAGGCACGCAGGGGCACGCCGGTGTCCACCAGGCGGGCGACCGTCAGTTCGATTCCCAGAAGGAATGTAAGGATGAGGATGCGAATCTTGACCAGCCAGGCCAGCCAGTTTCGCTCGTCAAACGTCGATTGCATGCTAGTTACCTGAGGTTCAGGTGTCAGGTGTCGGGTCTCAGGCGTCAGGTCTTGGGTCTTAGGTCTTGGCCCTCAGGAACTTGGGCTTGCATAAGCCCATGTCACAGACCCTATCCAGGTTCTGCCAAGACGGAGGACATTCTGACCGAGTTGTCCTTCTCCTCGTACGCAATACCTGACACCAATCCCCTATCACAAAAAATCTAGTACCAAGCCTCAAACCGAATGCCTGCCACCTGAGACCTAACACCTGCCCTTTTTTATCCGGCCAGTTTCGCGATCATCGAGAACAGCGGCATGTACAGCGAAATCACGATGCCGCCGACTGCAACACCCAGGAAGCCGATGATGGCAGGCTCGAGCATGGCCATCATGTCTCGCGTGGCCGCATCGACCTCGTCTTCGTAGAAGTCGGCAATCTTCTGCAACATGTTGTCCATGGCACCCGTTGCCTCGCCCACTCCGATCATCTGGGTAACCATGTTGGGAAACACGCCGCATTCCTTCAACGGATCGACGATGGTGCGGCCTTCCTCAATGGCCTTGCGTACCTTCATCAACGCTTCCTGCAGCACTGCATTGCCCGAAGTGCGGGCCGTGATGGCCAAGCCTTCGAGAATCGGCACTCCTGAAGTGATCAGCGTGCCCAACGTTCGCGTAAAGCGAGCCACTGCAATCTTGCGCAACAACATTCCGATGACGGGCGTCTTCAGCAGAAGCTTGTCCGTGATATACAACCCTTTGGGATGCTTGCGGATCTGCCGGAGGCCAAATACGCCGCCAATTCCACCGGCAATGAAGAACCACCAGAAGTGGCCGACGAAAGCGCTCAGACCCATGGTGATGCGGGTAGGCAACGGCAGGGCGACCCCCAGCCCGGTGAAGAGGTTGGCAAAAATCGGTACGACGTACTTCAGCAGGGCCGCCACAATCAATGTGGCGATGCTGACAACGGCCACCGGGTAGATGAGGGCTGACTTAACCGCCGAGCGCAAGCGCACTGCTTTCTCAACGTACAATGCAAGACGTTGCAGAATGACGTCGAGAATACCGCCCGTTTCGCCGGCTTCGATCATGTTCGTGGTGAGATCGTCGAACACGTTCGGGAATTGCCGCATGGCGTTCGCCAGCGTGGCGCCACCTTCGACCGTTGTCCGCACGCCGTTAAGTGTCTTCTGGAAGGTCTGGTTCTCCTGATTGGCGGCGAGAATTTCCAGACACTGCACCAGAGGCAGGCCGGCGTCGATCATGACCGAGAACTGCCGGAAGAAGATGGCGATGTCCTTGGTCTTGACCTTGCCCGATCCGAACGTAGGCAGGGAGAATTCCTTGCCCTTCTCCCGCACCGCTCCCGGCGTGATCCGCTCCCGCCGCAGTTGCTGCAGCAGGACATCCTTATTGGCGGCGGCCCGTTCGCCGGAAACCTTCTCCCCCGATGCGCTCTTTCCTGAAAATGTGAAAACTGGCATGGTGACCTTCTCCTCAGTTCCCTGCTTCTCTCCCGAGAGACCTCGCGGCATCTCGGATTCAACCTGCGTTTATGACCCGTTTTCGTGCTCGCGAAACGTTAGCCGTTACCGTTTGTGCGGAGCGGCAGCCTTCGCCATTCCGGCGGCAGAGCTGGTCGGTCGATTCACTAGCCCCGCGCCCCGATTGATCATTTCCTGCAGCTCGTCCTGATTGCTCGACCGCAGCATCGCCGTCTCCAGCGTAATCTGCTTCTGGAAATACGCCGTCGCCAGAGACTGATTGAACGTCTGCATACCGAACTTTTCCTGTCCGGACTGCATGGCCGAATAGATCTGGTGAATCTTGTCCTCGCGGATCAGGTTCCGGATGGCCGCGTTCGGCACCATAATTTCCATGCACATTGCGCGCCCCTTGCCATCCGCCTTCGGCAGCAAGCTTTGGCACATGATGCCTTCAAGCACCAGCGAGAGCTGTGCGCGAATCTGGGGCTGCTGGTGCGCCGGGAAGACATCAATAATTCGGTTAATGGTCGACGATGCCGAGTTGGTGTGCAGCGTGCCAAACGTCAAGTGGCCGGTTTCCGCAATGCGCAGCGCCGACTCGATCGTCTCAAGGTCGCGCATTTCGCCGATCAGCACCACGTCCGGGTCTTCGCGGAGCGCGGCGCGGAGAGCGTCAGTGAAGCTCTTCGTATCCGCGTGCAACTCACGCTGGTTGACCAGGCAGTTTTTGTTCATGTGGACGAACTCGATCGGGTCCTCAATGGTGAGGATGTGATCGTGCCGTTCAGTGTTGATCTTGTCGATCATGGCTGCCAGGGTCGTCGACTTGCCCGAGCCAGTGGGCCCGGTCACCAGCACCAGCCCGCGCGGCTTATCGCAAAGCTTGCTGACTACCGCAGGAAGTCCCAGCTGGTTGAAGGATTTGATCTCAAAAGGAATGACGCGAAACACCGCGCCGGTTGCGCCACGCTGATTGAATAGATTCGCGCGGAAGCGGGCCAGCCCCTTCAACCCGAACGAGAAGTCCAGCTCGAGGTTCTCCTCAAACCGGTGCTTCTGCGAATCGGTCATCACGCTGTAGGCAAGCTGCTTGGTCTCGGCCGGAGTCAACTGCGGCAGATCCAGCGGCACCAGGTGTCCATGCACCCGCACCTGCGGCGGTGAGTTGGTGGTGATGTGGAGATCGCTGCCTCCCATCTCCAGCATCCTTTTGAGCAAATCGCTTAACGAAAGCGCCATATCGTTCCCTCTCCCCTAAACTCAGTGAATCGTTTCGCGGGCGACTTCTTCCAGCGTGGTCATCCCCAGGCTGACCTTGATCAGCCCGCTTCGCCGCAGTGTGATCATGCCGCGCTCGATGGCCTTCTTCTTCAATTCCACAGCGGACGCGCCGACCAGCACCAGTTCCTTAATTTCGTCATCCACTTCCATCACTTCGTACAAGCCGGTACGGCCCTTGTAGCCGGTGTTGTTGCAGACCCCGCAACCCTTGCCCTTCTGTATCTTGACCGTCTTCGCCTCTTCCGGCGTGTAGCCCTCTTCCAGCAGTGTCTGATGCGGGACCTCAATCACCTCAGCACAGTCCTTGCAGATGCGTCGTACCAGTCGTTGCGCACAGATCAGGTGCACAGACGTCGCCACCAGGAAGGGCTCGATGCCCATGTTCATCAGTCGCGTAATCGTTTCGGGGGCGCCGTTGGTGTGCAGCGTTGAAAGCACCAAGTGGCCGGTCAGTGCGGCCTTGATGGCGATTTCCGCCGTTTCGAAGTCTCGAATCTCGCCCACCAGGATGATGTTCGGGTCCTGCCGCAAGAACGCGCGCAGCGCGGCGGCGAAGTTCAGGCCGATCTGCTCCTTCATCTGCACCTGATTGACACCCTGCAACTGGAACTCGACCGGATCTTCGGCCGTCATGATGTTGGTGTCGGGCTGGTTCAGGCGCGCAATCGAGGAATACAGCGTGTTGGTCTTGCCCGATCCCGTGGGTCCGGTGACCAGCACCATTCCGTATGGTTTCAAAATGGCTTTCTCGAACTTGACCAGCGACTCCGGCTCGAAGCCCAGCTTGGTCATATCAAGACGCAGGTTCTCCTTGTCGAGCAACCGCATGACGATCTTTTCGCCCCACAAGGTGGGCAGCGTGCTGACGCGGAAATCCAGCTGCTTCTTCTTCCCGCCGACCGCCATCTTCAACATGATGCGGCCGTCCTGCGGCAAGCGCTTCTCGCTGATGTCGAGCTTTGCCATGATCTTCAGGCGCGACGTGATCGCGTCTTTCAACTTCAGCGGAGGCGACATGATGCTTTGCAGAATGCCGTCAATGCGGAACCGGACCCGGAACTCTTTCTCGTAAGGTTCCATGTGAATGTCGCTGGCGCCTCGCTTGACCGCGTCGGTCAGAACCAGGTTCACCAGCTTGACGATGGGTGCCTCATCCGCAGCTTTCTCGAGTTCGTTGAGGTCGGTTTCTTGTTCTTCGGCCTGCAGTTCGACATCGGCCTCGCCGATCTCGTTGATCGACTGCATCACCTGCTCGAGATCTTCTTCCTTGGTCGTTCCGTAAGCCTTCTCAATGCCCTCGGTGATCGAACTTTCCGACGCGACTACCGGCTCGATGTTGAAACCGGTCATGAACTTGATATCGTCCATCGCAAAGACGTTGGTCGGATCAACCATCGCGATGGTGAGCGAAGCTCCTACTCGGCTGAGCGGAAGAATCTGATAACGCTTGGCGGTTTCAAACGGAATCAGCTTGACGACGGCTGGATCGATCTCAAAGTACGAGAGATTGATGGCGGGCACACCATACTGGCGCGAGAGGAAGTTGGTAACGTCCTCATCCGTCAGAAAGCCCAACTTGACCAGGGCTGAACCCAGGCGGCAGTTAGTCTCCTTCTGAACCTTGGTCGCTTGTGTCAACTGCTCCTGGGTAATAACTTTCTCTTTTACGAGAAGGTCTCCCAGCCGTTGTGACATACGTTCGATCTCCTATCGATCGACAGACAAGTAGCGTTGCACCACAAGGTTGCGTCCGCGAAATCGCTTGTTTTCAGGGGGAGACGCTGCGCATTCCGCGTTGACACAAATTGTCAACGCAGACCGATTACCGTAAAAGTAACTTTGGTACCTGACCTTTTCGGGGCTCTGGTTCCATGGAACTCACATGCGCAAAAACTGCGTATTCTGAGCCTATCTGAGCGATTGCAAAGGGAAAGCGTCTCTGATGGACATGCACCTTCGTACAACGCCATCACGGCACGAACCGACGCTTGAACGCCCCCCGGCGTGTGCAGAGGCTGGCCAAGCTTGTTGGGTGGGGGGTTCCCTTCGGAAACATTTGCGGGGCGAGAAAAGCGCTAATGCACAATGCGGATTTCGAACAACTTCGGCCACAACTTTCCGGTCACGAACAGGCGGCCGACTTTGTCGTCATACGCGATCCCATTCAAGACCGCCTCCCGATCTGCTAGCTTCTCCATGAGTCCGCTTAAGTCGATCCATCCCAGAACTCGCCCGCTTTGCGGTGAGATTCGAACGATACGATCCGTCTGCCACACATTGGCGTAGATCTCTCCACGAACATATTCCAGCTCATTCAAGCTTCTGACCGGCTTTTTGTTCTCGTCCAGAACTGAAACTCGTCTGATTTCACGAAAGGTCGTTGGATCCAGAAAGCGCAGTACGGAAGTTCCATCGCTCATGATCAGCGATTTTGCATCATGCGTGAGGCCCCAACCTTCCCCTTTATAGCGAAAAGTTTGACGCAAGCTGAAGGTGAAGCTGTCATAAACGAAAGCCTTCCCCGCAGTCCACGTAAGCTGAATGAGGTTGCCGCCCCAGTCGGTCAAGCCTTCCCCGAAAAGGTCTGGTGGAAGATCGTAACGCTGCACAACTTGTCCTGTGGCCAGATCGACCATCCGTAGCGAGGATTTACCTTCCCGTCCAGTACTCTCGTAGAGATGTCCATCCTTGTATATCAGCCCTTGTGTGTATGCGGCCGGATCATGCGGATACACATGAACGACCTGGTAACCGCTGACGTGAGGAGTGAAAGACGAGCTCGCAGTGGCTAGAGGGCCAGCGACAGAGGAATGAAGAACAAGAATCACCAGACAGGAACAACAGCCTCTGAGGATTGGGTACGTTTTACGAGGCGACACTTTCACAGGCTGAAAAGGAAAAGCAATAGCCAGCTACGGCTCAGCATAGCTGCATCTTTCGAAAAAGAAACTGACCCCCAGGTGCGCATGGCGCTGCCCACCGCCATGAGCGTCCTGAGGGTCACTGGATCCCTACATGATCTCGCCGCGCTTACGAAGGAATGCGGGCACGTCGAGATTGTCGGCCTCGAAGTTTGCCGTCATGGTGCTCCGAACAACGTCGATGGATGCTGTATCCGATTCGACCTGCGCCAGGCCAATCGGCTCCGGTGCAGCCATCGGTGTCTCCTGCATCATGATGCGCTCCGGAACCGGATCGGGCTCGAATCGAGGCGAGGGTGCCGGTTCTGGCTCAGGAAACTCCATCATCTCGGCGTGCGTAGCTGCAAACGAGTTGTGGACCTCCTGGTGACGTCGCCGCATGGCGGGAACTTCCCGGAAACCTGTTGCGATCACCGTGATCTTCACGCTGTCTTTCATCTTCTCGTCCAGCACTGCGCCGAAAATGATGTTGGCATCATCGTGAGCTGCGCTCTGAATGATGGTGCAGGCCTGCTGCACTTCGGCCAACTTGAGCGAAGTTGACCCCGTAATGTTGATGAGAATCCCGCGCGCTCCATCGATCGCGCCCGCTTCCAGCAGTGGAGAGGCGATCGCTTTCTGTGCTGCATCGGTGGCGCGGTGGTTACCGGCTGCCGTCGCCGTTCCCATCACGGCGTAACCCATCGCCGCCATGATCGCCTTCACGTCAGCAAAGTCCCGGTTGATGATCCCCGGAATCGTAATGATGTCCGAAATTCCCTGTACGCCTTGCCGCAGGATGTCATCGGCGACGCGGAACGACTCGAAGAATCCCGCGTTCTCGGCGACCGCCAGCAACTTTTCGTTTGGAATCACGATCGTCGTGTCGACGGATTCCATCAATTCAGAGATTCCGCGCTCGGCCTGCGCCATGCGCCGCTTGCCCTCGAAGGCAAAAGGCTTCGTTACAACAGCGACGGTTAATGCGCCCATCTCGCTGGCCAACGATGCGATGATCGGGGTCGCTCCTGTGCCAGTGCCTCCACCCAGACCGGTGGTGACAAAGACCATGTCCGCACCCTCGAGTGCCTCGATGATCTTGTCTGAGTCCTCCAGTGCGGCCTTGCGGCCCACTTCCGGGTTCGCCCCGGCACCGAGTCCGTTTGTGAGCTTCACGCCCAACTGAATCTTCACTGGGGCGCGCGACATTCGCAACGCCTGCAAGTCCGTGTTGGCCACCACGAACTCAATTCCCTCCATGCCAGCGTCGATCATGCGATTGACGGCGTTTCCACCGCCTCCACCCACACCAATGACCTTGATCTTGGCGTCGTTGCGGGCCTCTTCGTTGAAGCTGATGCGAATGCCACCCTCATCTTTTTTCATATTCACCACCGTAAATAGTTTTTACCTGCGTACTGCTGCCCACCGACCACTGACCACTTCGCTCAAGCGCTGTTTTTCGCAAAAAAACCCTTTAATCGGGAACTCCACCTTGTGTCCTGAATACCGCGCGCCAGGCGCGCCCGATGCCCGTAATACACCATCCCCAAAGCGGTAGCGAATTCTGGCTCCGCCAGCTCAGTCGGCATTTTGGCCAGCGGTACGGGCCACGAAAGCCGCACTGGCTTCCGCACAACCGATTCCGCTATATCCAACAGCCCCGGCAGTCGGGAACCGCCACCACTCAGCACCAATCCCGCCAGGCAGATCTCAAACATTCCGTTTTGGCGCAACGTATCGCGCAACATTTCACAGAGCTCTCGCGTGCGCGGCTCAAGAATTTCTCCAAGCAGTCGCTGTGGCATGAGGCGAGATGGGCGATCGCCGACGCTGGGCACTTCCACTTCGTTGCCTTCGGGAATCAGGGTTACAATCGCGTTGCCATAAAGCTTCTTAAGCTTCTCTGCCTCATTTACGGGCGTGCACAGGCCCACTGATAGATCGCTCGTGAAGTGATCCCCACCAATCGGAATCACGCCTGTGTAAGCCACAGCTCCCTGATGAAACACCGCCAGCTCTGTGGATCCTGCCCCGATGTCCGCCAGGCATACACCCAGGTCACGTTCATCGGAACGCAAGACAGAATCCGCGCAGGCCAGTGCTTCAAACACTGTGTCGTCTACATGAACCCCGGCACGATTGACGGCCGTGACCACGTTCTGCGTCACACTCGAGGCCGAAGTGACCATGTGAACCCGCACTTCCAGCCGCGCGGCCATCATCCCCAGCGGATCATGTACACCGGGCTGCTCATCGAGGATGAACTCTTGCGGCAGCAGGTGCAGGATCTCCCGGTCCGCGGGCAGAGCGATCGAGCGCGCTTTGTCCACGGCCATGCGAATCTCTTCTTTCGCAATTTCGCGCGGCCGCGTGCCAAACGTAATTCCACCGTGCGTATTCACACCGCGCACATGCGAGCCAGCCACTCCAACCATGGCATGCTCCACCGGGGCACCGGCGGTGTCTTCCGCTGTCTCCACTGCCTTTTGGATCGAAGAGACCGCCTTCTCTAAGTCGACGATCACTCCTTTACGCGTACCACGCGATTCGGCGACGCCGTGTCCGCGATAGCGCAGGCCACTCTCCGTGATCTCTGCCATCAATGCGCATGTCTTGGCGCTGCCCACATCAATCACCGCAAGAAAATTTTCGTGCTGATTCCCCATGCTTATGGACGATCCTGTTGAACCTGATTCTTTGCCACTGCCGCACTCGGTTTCTTTTTATTAAGCGCGGCGCGCTTCGATGTCGAACTGGCAGCCTTTGGCGGCGTGGATGTTGGAGCCCTTTGTGGATGCGGTTCTGTTGGCACCATCGCGTTTGCTGGTGTCTTCGTCTTGGCAACAACGGTTTTTCGCGCCGTGGTTCTGTGCTTTGGCCTGCGGTGCATGACTTTCTTCGCCGAAGGCTTCGACAAGGACTTCAGCGTAGCCTTTTCAGTTGCCAATGACTCCGCCTTTGCCGCGGGCTTCGCGGCCGTGGTTGCTGCTGTAGTCGGCTTCGTCGTGACTACATGAATCAGAGCTGTGGGCTTTACACCCGCGGCCATCGCCGCCTTAGCTGCGGCCGGGGTTAACTGCGGCGCCTTGGCAGCATTCTGCATGTCCGGATTGACAATGATCTGATGTTCGTAGCGCAGATCCACCGATTCGAGTTTGTCGAACTGTTGCCGCCAGGCGCGGAGGTGGGTCACGTAAATCTTGTATCGGCTCAGGAAGTCCGAAGACCCCAGGTGTACCAAGACTGCGCCTGCGGGATCGTTAGCCAAAACCTTTACGTCTTCCTGATCTGTGATGTCGACTTCGCTGAGATCCTGCGAGTAGTGGGCACCTTCTGAATCCAGTTGCCGTATGAGTTCGTTGTAAATCTTCATGCGCGCGGCGCGCGTGGACAAAGGTTCACCGGGATTCATCCCCAGGATCACCGGGAAGGAATACTTCTGTTTTCCCGAGCTCGGGAGCTCCATGAGCGTGCCACCCGCATCGATCAAAGAAATCCGCGAGCCGACGCGGGCGAACGCGATGGGTGTCCGCTCGTGGATCTCCACCACCAGCCGGTTCGGGACAAACCGCATCACGCTGGCGGATTCCACCCAAGGAATTTTCTCGAGCTGCGCTTTGCGCTGATTGAGCGGCACGAAGAAGATGTTGCGTCCGATATCGCCGCCCAAAACTTCCATCACCTGGGCGTGAGGAACATTGTGCGTGCCGCTGATTTCCAGATAATCGCTCGACTCGATGCGAAAACGCCAAGACCGCTCTCCGTACCGATATACGGCTGCTCCGCCGACGCCAGCCAGCGACAACACAATCACACCCATGACCGACCATTTCAGCCAACTGACTGCTTTTTTCGGAAGGGGACCGCGGCGGGCAGAGACACGCTTTTGCCCGCGCAGAAACGGAGATTCCTCCTCCACGTCGAGGTCGACCAGGCGCGCGTCGTCGAAACTCTCGCGCTCCGGCTCTCCCGGCGGAGGATACAACTCTTCCTGCAAGATGGTCGCACCGCTTTTACGCGCCATCAATTCAGGTCAGTTGTCGTCAGAAAATCGCTGAGCGGGAAATACTATAGCCGCATTTCGCGAATTGAGATAGACAAAATGTTGGTTCTACAGTGAAGTGCCAAGCATATTTCGGAAGATTTCGATTGAAAAAACTAAAAGGGCGTCACGCGGGGACGCCCCAAAAAACTGACGGAAGAATGCTGAGCAGCTAAATTGGGTCGTGAGTCGCGCTTGGCACCTGCACTTCTGGCATCGCTGGCATTTCGGGCATCTCGATTTCCACAGAGTTCGAGAAACCCGCCCCCGGCGCCGTCATGAC
>Ga0075425_100001103_pt1 | contig 26039 bp, 19 predicted proteins | sample SoiMethybrSBSTD4_FD_75300 | JGI IMG/M metagenome (GOLD analysis project Ga0075425, IMG submission 75300) | Bulk soil microbial communities from a Populus tree surrounding site in Tennessee, USA - Soil MetaG P. TD hybrid SBSTD4 | ecosystem: Environmental > Terrestrial > Soil > Tree plantation...
CAGCTTCGCCGGGATTACCCCGCGAACCTCCATCGATGTAGGCTTCCAACCTCATTAAGCAACTTCAAATGGATGATCGAGGTTTTCGGGATTGTATAAGATGCGCTGGCACGCATCGCAGGCGATGATCTGATCGTTCTTGCGGATTTCCTGAAAAATCTGCGGCCGGATGCGGACCTGGCAAAGCTCGCACACATAATCGCGAGCCGGAGCCACGGCAACACCGCCCCGGTGTTTCCGGACGCGCTCGTAGCGTGGAATCAGGTCTGATGAAATGGAAGTTTCGATTTCCTTCCGTTCCTTCAGGTAACCGTCAAGTGCGCTGATGTCTCGCTTGTTCTCCTCTTCGAGTGCGGTCCGCTCGATGTTGACCTTCTGCTGATCTTCTTTGAGGCGGGCTTCAGCGGTTTTGATCTCTGCTTGAGAGGTCTCCGCTTCCTGCATGAGGTTGAGGATGTCGTCTTCAACCTTTCGAATCGCCTTCTGAGCGTGCTCGATCTCATGCTGCAGCGCACGATACTCTTCGTTCGTTTTTACCGACAGCATCTGCTCGCGATATTTTGAGATCTTCGCTTCAATCGCGGTGACGTCGGCTTCAAGCTTTTTGCGCTGTGCCTGATTATTTTTGGTCTTTTCCTTCGCAGCATCGAGAGCTGCCTGCGCCGAACGCAGTTTTTCATCAAGCGCCTTCGAGATACCTGGGAATTTATCAATCCTGCTGCGAAGTTCCTGGATGGAGGTGTCGACAGACTGCAGTCGAATGAGTTGCTTTAGGTCCGAATTCATTTTTTGATCAAATGGGCCCAGTAGGACTTGAACCTACGACTGCCCGGTTATGAGCCGGGAGCTCTAACCGACTGAGCTATGGGCCCAAAAAACTTAGGGGCGCCCGAAGGCGCCCCTAGAGTGTACCTCAGTCGCGGCCGGTTCCATCGAGGAAGGCGCGGAGTCTCCTGCTGCGGCTCGGATGCCGCAGCTTCCGAAGAGCCTTGGCTTCGATCTGACGGATACGTTCACGCGTTACGGCGAAGTTCTGGCCAACTTCTTCCAGAGTATGTTCGGTGCCGTCCTCGAGCCCGAACCTCATCTTGATCACGCGCTCTTCGCGAGGCGTGAGCGTATTGAGAACCTGTTCGGTCATTTCCTTCAGGTTGATGTTGATCACCGCATCCGCCGGCGAGACGACGCCGCGGTCTTCGATGAAATCTCCAAGATGCGAATCTTCCTCTTCACCGATAGGCGTCTCGAGCGAGATCGGCTCCTGCGCGATCTTCAGCACCTTGCGAACCTTCGAAACCGGGATGTCCATCCGCTTCGCGATTTCTTCGCTTGTAGGTTCGCGTCCGAGTTCCTGAACGAGTGCGCGTGATGTACGGATCAACTTGTTGATTGTTTCGATCATGTGCACAGGAATACGAATCGTGCGCGCCTGGTCGGCAATGGCACGCGTGATCGCCTGCCGGATCCACCACGTCGCATACGTGGAGAACTTGTAGCCGCGCCGGTACTCGAACTTGTCGACGGCCTTCATGAGACCGATGTTGCCTTCCTGAATCAGATCGAGGAACTGGAGTCCACGGTTCGTGTACTTCTTCGCGATCGAAACCACGAGTCGCAGGTTGGCTTCGACGAGTTCGCGCTTGGCGACTTCCGCCTGGATCTGCCCCTGCATGATTGTCTGCAGAGTCCGCTTGAGTTCGAGCGCCGAAGATTTCGTGTCTTCTTCCATCTCGGAAATCCTCGTCTTCACGACGCGGATTTCCTTTTGAACTTGTTTGCGGTAGTCCTTCTTCGTGTGGTCGGCCTTTCGTTCGAGGCGGCCCAGCTCCTGTTCGAGCGGGCGCATTTTATCGACCGTGGCTTTCATCAGCGCCATCAGACGAAGTTTCTCGGAGTTCGAGAACTCGAGCGAACGAACCAGGTTCGAAAGCTCTACGCGCGTACGGCCGAGTTTCCATGCTGCTCGCCGGTAGACCGATTTCTTCGATTTTGGAGCGGCGTCGAACTTTTGCTTCAGCTGTTGGACCTTCTTGTACGTCTTCCCGATGTTGTCGATGATCTCGAGGGTCTCCTGGTGTTTTTCCTCGATTTTCTCGTCCGTTAGTTCTTCGTCGCTGAACTGGAGAATGTCTTTGATGATGCTCGGATCCCGCTTGAGTTGCTCACCGAGCGAGATGATTTCCCGGACGATGACCGGCGAACGGGAAAGCGACTTCAAAACCGTCAGCTGGCCGCGTTCGATTCGCTTCGCGATTTCGACTTCACCATCGCGGGTCAGCAGCGGGACAGTCCCCATCTCACGGAGGTACATGCGAACGGGGTCGTTCGTTTTTTCGAGTGCTCCCGGCGTGAGGTCCAGTTCGACGCCGTCTTCCGGTTGCTCGCCGTCAAACTTCTTTTCACCCTGCACCTTGTCGAGCGGAGCGAAGCTCTGATCATCAGTGTCGATGACTTCGATGCCAGCGGTTCCAAAGGCGGAAAACAGGTCGTCGAGATCCTCAGCGGATGCGCTGATTTCCGGCGGCAGCAGATCGCTGACTTCGTCGTAAAGGAGGTATCCCTTCTCCTTGCCGACCTCAATCAGCTTCTGCACCTCGTCGTATTTCTCTTCCAACCCGCCGAGATGTTCCTCGAGAGAGGTAGCGACCGCAGTCTTCGAATTGTTCGAAGCAGCGCCCTTCGATGGCTGCTCTTTCTGGCTAGTTCCTTTTTTATGAATGCTTTTCTTCATCAATATTCCAGTAATAGGCGGCGCCGTAGCTTTTTCAAGCTTTTGAAGCGCCTACCCGGGTTTTTTCTCGGACCATCTCCATGTGCCTCTCCACTAACTCTTTGGGAGCCGAACCAGATTGGTATTGCCGGAGCTGATCGCTGCTCTCCTTTAATTTTTGGACGAGATGGTCGACATACAGTTGCTTGACGGACGCTAAAGCCTGCTCCTCGGAAATCGCCCCAACTGGCTCCAAAATAGCGGCTCTAACCTCCCTCTTGAGGTCATCATCTTGGACGCTCTCCAAGGCTCTTTCGACGTTTTGGTTCGGGTCTTTAACCAGATTTTCGATAACCGCGTTTGACCAGACATTGGCCCAAAAATCCCGTCCCAGGAGCGGCTTGAGTTCCGACCCCAACCGAGGGTTCTGCAAGAGCGCCTGAATCAACTGTTTTTCTGAGACATCCAGTTTCCGCGACGCGGGCATTTGTGCGGTAATTCGCGCGGCCGGCAGGATATCGGGCCGGCGGGGCGTCAGCTTAAGTTGCTCAACCAGGATGGTTTCGGGGATCTTAAACGCCTCAGCGACGGCCCGCGCCACTTCCAGTTGCTCAACGCGATCCTGTAATTTGACAACGTATTGCATCACGTCGTTTACCGCATTTGCCTTCATTGCGGGCTGACTCAAGTCGTTTTGGCGGCTGGCTTCGGCGATCAAGTATTCCCAGAACCAGGGCGCGTTCGCCAGCAGACGGCGGTAAACGTCTCCGCCTTCTTTTCGGACAAAGTCATCCGGATCGAGACCACCTGCGAGCTTCAGGATTCGAACCCGCAAACCCTTCGCCAGCAATAGATCCAGCGAGCGGCGCATCGCATTCTGCCCGGCGCTGTCCGGATCGTAATTCATGACGATCTCTGGGACGTATCTGGCCATCAGCGCGACCTGCTGCTGCGTCAGACTCGTCCCACATGATGCGACCACGTTTTCGATGCCCGCCTGGTGCAGGCTCAGGCAATCGAAATACCCTTCTACAACGACCAACCGTCCAGCCTTCTGAGCGGCGTCCCGTGCGAAGTGCAGTGCATATAGAACGGTCGACTTCGTGTACAGCGGCGACTCCGCCGAGTTCAGATATTTCGGCTGTGCGTCGGCTGACAACGCCCGCCCGCCGAATGCGATTGTCTTGCCCCGCTCATTCCAGATTGGGAACATCAGCCGCCGTCGAAATCGTTCGTAAACTTCTCCGCGATCGTTCCTCACAAACAGTCCGCTGGCGATTGGATCTTTCAATTTCAGATGAGCAGCCAGCCCCGTCGAAGGTGCATAGCCGAGTTTGAATCGTTCGGCAAAAGCCGAGCCAATCTGGCGCTTCTCGAGAACCTGCCGCGCAGCCATGGCTTCTTCCGAGTTCAACATCCGATGGAAGTACGCTGACGCCTGTTCGTAGGTTTCCAAAAGCTGTTTGCGTTCTTCTGATTTTTTATCGTCCAGTCCAGGATTGGTTGGGATTGGAATGCCGCACTTGTCCGCGACGATCTGGACCGCTTCAGGAAACGAAGCTCTTTCCGCTTCCATGACGAATGAGAAAACGTCCCCACCTTTATGGCAACCGAAACAGTGAAAAAATTGTTTGTCTCGATGGACTGTGAACGAAGGCGTCTTTTCGGAATGGAACGGGCAAAGCCCCTTAAAACTGCTGCCGGCCGCCTTCAAACTTACGTATTCCGAAATGACTTTAACGATGTCGGCAGAATTACGAACGGTTTCGGAAAAGTTGTTCATCTAGGCTGCCGGGACCCGAAAAAACGAAATCAGACAAGATATACGGATTTAGCTGAAAATATCAATACAGAATTTTGGGTACCAAATGGGCCAGAACAGGGCCATCTGACTAGGTTCGCAGCGTCACAATCGTCACGCCCCGTCCGCCCTGCGGGGGTGCGGCGGCTTCGAACCTGCCTACGTGCGGGTGGCTTCCGAGTAGCTCGAGAATGGCCTGGCGAAGGGCGCCGGTTCCCGTTCCGTGGATGATCCGGACTTCTCTCATTTGTGCGAGAAAGGCGTCGTCGAGGAACTTATCGACAAGGTCCAACGCTTCATCCACCCGCCGTCCCAGAAGATTGATTTCATTCTTTTCGAGCTCTTTAGTGGATACGGTGAGGTGTACGCCCGGCGGCAATTTGATCGGCGCTTTTTCCACCATTTCGAGATCTTCGAGCGGCCGCCTCATTTTGATGTTCCCAATCAGAAGCTCTGCCTCATCGCCCTGGATCGATGCAACCAGGCCTGTGACGCCGAGCGACAAAACGCGCGCCTCTCCCCCTGCGACAGGCCGCTGCGGCTTAGCCGGGGCGGGTGCCGCTCGAATCGGCGATTTGGGTTGCAGTTTCTCCTTCTCTCGCTTGATCTCACTGTCCGCCTGCGCCTTTACACTGGCGAGCTTCTTCTGAAATTTCTTAACGGAATCATCCTTGACCGTCTCGAGCTCGCGCGATGCCCGTTCCGAAACTTCTTGAACGATTCTTTCGAGTTTCTTCTCTGCTTTAGCGATCTCGTCCTTGTGCTGCGCGGTCAGTGTCGTGAGTTCTTTCTGCTTCGCCTCCTCAAACTCTTTCCGCTCCTTTTCAATTCGTTCTTTCTCCGCCTCCAGATCTGCGATTCTTCGCCGCAGTTCCTCTACGTAGTGCGCAGCGTCGGCCTCCGTTGCATCGAGGAATCCCGAGGCGGCCTTCAATACGCGTCCGGGCATCTGCAGCCGCTCCGCGATCTTCAGCCCGCTCGAGGCTCCCGATAGCCCGTGAATCAAGCGGTATGTGGGTTCTAGCGTAATTTCATTGAATTCCATCGCCGCGTTCGCGACACCGGGAGTCGTTTCCGCATAAATCTTCAGCCGGTTGTAGTGTGTCGTGGCAATTGTGAGCGCCCCGATTTCGCGGAATTGTTCCAGCACCGCGCGAGCGAGAGCTGCGCCTTCGCCCGGCTCGGTGCTGCTGCCGATTTCGTCCAGAAGCATCAGGGATCGCGAGGTGACCGACTCGAGCATCGACTTGATCGCTAGCACGTGCGCGGAAAACGTGCTGAGGTGGTTGGTGATTGATTGCTGATCGCCGATATCTGCAAGTACACGATCGAAAATCGGAAGAGCTACCTCTTCCGCCGGCACCGGAATTCCGGATTGCGCCATTAACGCCAGGAGCCCTACCGTTTTCAACACCACCGTTTTTCCACCGGCGTTGGGCCCGCTGATCACGAGGACCTTTCGGCTCGCATCCATATCCAGCGAAACAGGCGAGACATGTGCCTGCTCGCGCCGAAGATTGTCCTCGAGAAGTGGATGACGCGCTTTGATTAGGCTGAGCAGCGGGCCGTGTGAAAACGTGGGCCGGCCGCAATCGAAATCGCGACCGAAGCGCGCTTTTGCAAAAACCAGTTCGATGTATGCGGCCAACGAGCGTGAGAGCTCGATCTGGCTCGCGCTGGATTGGATCAGCTGGGTCAGTTCAGCAAGTATCCGCGCGATTTCGTATCGCTCTTCTTCCTGGAGCCTGACCATTTCATTGTTCATTTCCAGAACAGCGAGCGGTTCCATGAATACGGTCGCCCCACTGGAAGAGCTGCCGTGGATGATGCCTTCTACGCGACGTTTTTCTTCGGTTCGAACGGGAATGACGTATCGTCCGGTCCGAACTGTAATGATCTGTTCCTGGAGTTGTGACGAATAAGCCGGACTTCGCACAATCGATTCGAGCTTGTCCGTAATCCGCGCTCTGGCAACGGCAAGTGCTTTCCGGATCTGCCGGAGAACGGGGCTGTAGTTTTCGTCCACTTCACCATTCTGGATTGCGCGGCCCAGATGTTTGCTTAGATCGCGCAAGTCAGGCATTCGGTTTCCCGTGCCTGCCAATCTGGGAAATTTCTCACGCTCATCCTTCCAGCGCATGCGCAAGCCTTCGGCGTGCGAAAGGAAGGATTGAACAGCTTCGATCTCACCGATCTCCAGCGTCGATCCGGCGAGGCCGAGCTTCTCCAGAGCCGGTGTCAGCAATGGAATGTCGTTGAAGGGAACTCGATACTCGCGCAAATAGGACATCGCTTCGGCGGTGATAGAGTGCTCGGAATCGAGCTTCTCCTGATCCACGGTCGGCGCCAGTTCCGCGAGCAGCTGGCGGGCGGCGTCTGTGGACACATATCTGCCGAGCAATTCTTTCAGGCGCGTGTATTCGAGAGCATCGAGGGAAAAATCCATGAAGGCTACTGCCGGTTGATAAGGCTGGCGACGACGGCGGCACCGAACCCGTTATCGATATTGACGACCGTTACGTTGGATGCGCAACTGTTGAGCATGCCCAGCAGCGCCGCGACACCGTTGAAGCTGGCGCCATATCCGATGCTGGTTGGCACGGCAATCACTGGGACTGCGACGAGTCCACCGACGACGCTGGGCAGAGCGCCTTCCATGCCGGCGACAACAATCAGCACGCGAGCACTGTTCAGCTGATCGCGCCGGTCGAGGAGCCGGTGAAGACCCGCAACCCCGACGTCATACAGAGATTCGACTTTGTTGCCCATGACCCCCAGGGTAACGAGCGCTTCTTCCGCCACCGGCATGTCCGAAGTTCCGGCCGAGATCACCATAACCGTGCCCTTGCCATGGATCGTGTGCTCTTTCTGAACTGTGATCGCACGAGCCGTTTCGTGATACTCCGCCTCGCGAGCGATCTGTTTGATCCGATGAAACTGTTCCGGCGTCGTACGGGTTACGAGAATATTGTGGTCGTGCTTGTACATCGCCTCGACAATCTTTGCGACCTGGTCAACGGTCTTGCCGGCGCCGAAGATGACTTCAGGAAATCCTTGCCGGAGCGACCGGTGGTGATCGACGTTCGCAAAGCCCAGGTCCTCGAACGGAAGCGAACGAAGGCGGTGAAGGACCTCCGCTTCTGACAGCGATCCATTCTTGTACTGGGAAAGAATCTTCCGGATCTGATCTTCAGTCATGAAAGTGTTTTTGGAATTTGCGTACGACCGGATTCAAGTCCCGTCTGAGCGTTAAATGTACGTCAGTTCCTTATAGCATTCTAACGGACGGTTGGGCGTATTGAGCGGATCATGAAAGATCTCGCGAATATCGGTTCTTGAAATCCGCGATTGCAGATAGGCGAGATAGAGTCTTCGTCCCAACGCATAACCCAGCAACTGGCTGAGCATTCGCATGGTCTTCTGCCTCGCGGCCTTGGCTTCGACCGCAGCCCGAAGGAATTCGAAATGTTGCATGCCGGGACGACGCGCCGGATCAACCAGCCGTGTGACGGATCGAACAAGCTGATCATCATCCCCGAATTGATTCAAAACCCGCGCAGCCAGGGGTTCGATTCCATCGCGCGACGAGTCGAGCAGCTTTGAGCAGAAGTAACCGAGTGCATTTTCGATGACGCTAACGAAGAACTGGTCATTTGCTGTTCGTTCGGCCGGCTTCTCCAACTCACCCCGGCAGGCTTGATGGATAAATCGGGCGAACTCCTCGGTAGCCCCGTTCAGGTCGAGCGATTCGGGCGTTGGGATGTGGCTCACGACGGAATCGGCTTTCTTCACCGCGAGAAAATCCATCATGACCTCGGTCAACGTCTGAGCCATTGGTGTCCAGTCGCCACAGGCATCCTCTTCTACGCACATGTGAAGGTATCGACGAAATGATTCGTATTTTTCGATGGGCGTTGCGTTGAACACGCAATAGATGCCGTTGCTCACTTTCACGGCATTCGCATCGCCGATGCCTTGTTCCTGCAGATCCCAGTAGATCGTATCCACGTTCTGAAGGACCGTCAGTTCCTTACGCTTAAGCCCTTTCCGCGAAAGGATCGTATGGACTTTGCCCGGCAGATGATTGGAGGCGAGATGAGATTCTCCAAAAATCACAACGACGGCGCGTGACGGATTTTCCTCAATCAGCCGGACGATGCGTCGCGCTGCGCCGAGATCGCGACGCCCGATGCTGCGCATGTCGTTTCGCGGATGGCAGTCGATGCCATAGACCGGGATATTCAGGTCGCGCGCGGTACAGAAAATCGCTTTATACCCGTCCCAATCGCAGCCCCAGTCTTCTTTGTAGTGAATACGATCCAGGAACTCCTGCTCCGAAATCTTACCGGCCATCCAGCGGTCCAGAATCTTCTGGCTTCGCGCGAAAACCGGTTCGACCGCAAGAACGATTGAGCGGTTATCCGCGGAGAATTTTCTAACGAATTCCGCGGCATATTTCTGGCTCTTAGCGAGAGCGTGATAGTCGCCGATCCAGATCAGATTCGCGTTGCGAGCTTCCTGGAGAATGGCGTCGGCTGTCGAAACGGCTTCGAAGGTCTGGAACTCACGGTTGAACTCCTCGATGTACTTCCGGCTCGGCGAAGCATCGAGTTCACCGATCTCGTTCTGAATCTTTTTGACGGCGGCTTTCTTGAGCGCCGTGACCTCTCTAAGTCGTTTCTTTGAATAGGTCATAGTGAGTTAGACTTAATCACATCGAGATCGGGAGCTAACTGTTGATTTGGCGCAAGTTGCAGATTACGCTGAATATGATCAGGTTCGAGCACACGCTCTTCGCTCTCCCCTTTGCGTTCATAGGAGCATTGCTGGCGTCAAAGGGTTTGCCCACGCTCTGGCAGACTTTCTGGATCGTGGCAGCCATGGTCGGAGCGAGAAGTGCAGCGATGACCTTCAACCGAATGGCAGACCTCCATTTCGATAAGCTGAATCCAAGAACACGTGACCGAGCGCTACCTCGCGGCACTCTTTCCATGCGGTTCGCGATCCTGTTCACCCTTGCCATGTCACTCCTGTTTGTTATCTCGGCGTGGCAACTGAATCCTTTGTGTTTCTATCTTTCGCTGCCAACCTTGGCGATTCTGTTTCTTTATTCCTACACCAAACGTTTCACGTCGCTGAGCCACCTCGTCCTCGGTTTCTCGATCGGCTGCGCGCCCCTTGCCGCGTGGCTGGCGATCAAGGGCGAGTTCGCCTGGGCGCCCATACTGCTTAGTGCAGCGGTCATGTTCTGGGTCGCCGGCTTCGACGTGATCTATTCGCTTCAGGACACCGAGTTCGATCGCAAGGCGAAGCTCTTTTCGCTGCCCTCGCGGTACGGCCCAGGTCCGGCCCTGAAGCTCTCCGCCGTTTTTCATGGTGCAACCGTGACCTTACTTCTTGCAACCGGAACATTGGCGGGTTCGGGCTGGCTCGTATATGCTGGTATTGCAATAGTTTCCGGCATCCTGGTTTGGGAGCATCGCATTGTGAGGCCGGATGATCTCAGCCGGGTGAATATGGCTTTCTTCAATTTGAATGGTTACGTCAGCATCCTTCTGTTACTGACGTTTGCGGGGGATATATTACTCAAGTGAACAATTTCATCCTCATGATGAGCATGATCCTGCCGCCGGAGCAGAGGCGGTTTTATCAGTTACCGGCGATTGATCATTGGAACGCTCTGTACAGGCTTACAGCATTCGACATCTTCATCCTCATTCCATACCTGGCCATTCTGACCATTCTTGCGATCTATGGAGTTCATCGCTATCACCTCGTCTACTTGTACCTGAAGAACAAGCACAAGGTCGCTCAGCCGGAGGGCCGGCTCGAAATCAAACCGCCAGTGACGGTTCAGCTGCCGATTTACAACGAGATGTATGTCGTCGAGCGGTTGGTTGAAGCGGCGTGCAAGATCCGATATCCCCGCGAGCTGCTTGAGATCCAGGTGCTCGACGATTCAACCGACGGCACCGTCGAGATTACGGCGGCCTGCGTTGCGAAGTATCGCGACCTGGGTTTCGACATTCATCACATCCACCGGACGAACCGTTATGGTTTCAAGGCTGGTGCTCTCGAGAATGGGCTGAAACTGGCAAAGGGTGAGATGGTCGCAATCTTCGATGCAGATTTCATTCCAGCGCCGAACTTTCTGGAAGATGTTATCGATTATTTCAGCGACCCCAAGGTCGGAATGGTGCAGGTTCGATGGGGACACATCAATCGCGAGTACTCGCTGCTCACTCAGGTCGAATCGGTGATTCTTGATGGCCACTTCGTGATCGAGCACGGCGGCCGGCATCTTTCTGGCAGGTTCTTCAATTTCAATGGTACGGCTGGAATCTGGCGGCGGAACGCTATCGAATCGGCAGGTGGCTGGGAGCACGACACATTAACTGAAGATACCGATCTGAGCTATCGCGCACAGATGGCTGGATGGAAATTCCTCTATCTCCCGCACATTGTTTGTCCAGCTGAACTGCCTGTCGAGATGAATTCATTCAAGACGCAGCAGTCGCGATGGGCCAAGGGGTTGATCCAGACAGCGATCAAACTGCTCCCGCGCATCATGCGGAGCAACCTTCCATGGAAGATCAAGATCGAAGCGTTTTTTCATCTCACCGCAAACATTTCCTATCCATTGATGATTGCGCTGTCTTTCCTTCTGCTTCCGGCCATGATCGTCAGATTCAACCAGGGTTGGTTCCAGATGCTCTACATCGATTTGCCGTTGTGGCTGGCTTCGACCGCGTCGGTATCGACGTTCTATCTCATCTCGCAGAGAGAGTTGTATCCGGATTGGCGAATCCGGCTGAAGTACCTGCCATTCTTGATGTCCGTGGGAATCGGACTATCGGTCAGCAATTCAAAGGCGGTGATGGAAGCTTTGCTTGGAATCAAATCGACTTTCAAGAGAACGCCAAAATACAAGATCGAGAACAAGAAAGACCGCTGGGCGACGAAGAAATATCTTCGCCGCACGGGTGTCATGCCGTTGTTCGAATTGTTTATGGGCGCTTACTTCGCGCTTGTTGTGCTGTATGCATTCATCAATCAGAACTATCCGACGATTCCTTTCCTCATGCTATTTGTCGTTGGGTTCACCTACATGGGCTTGATGTCGATCCTGCATATGACCCTGCATCGATGGTTAAGAGGGCTGTAGGCGCGGGTTTTACGCCCGCGTTTATGTCGTATCCATGAAAAGACTCTTTATCGTCCTCCTTCTTGCCGCTCCCCTGCTCGCAATCGAAAAGGAACCTCTGCAGGAATACCGGTCGAGGAGGGAGCGCCTCGCTGATCTCATCAAGGGAAATGTTCTGGTTCTCAAGGCCGCTCCCGAGCAGGAGCTTGTCGAATATCAACAGGAGCGAAATTTTTATTATCTGACCGGATTCGACGAGCCTGACGCGATCATGCTGCTTAATGCTGCAACGACGCCGCCCGATGAGATTCTCTTCATTCCTGAACGAAAGCCGGCGGAGGAACGCTGGACAGGTGCGAAGCTCGGCCCCGGTGCTGAAGCGGAGAAGTTAACCGGCTTTAAGAAGGTCCTGCCCATTTCGGACTTTGATTCGACTCTGGCAAAAGCTTCTGAAGGTAACCGAACTGTCCTCGGACTTAAGGAAGTCGCCGACAAGATTGCTGCGATGCGCCAGGTCAAGTCACCGACCGAAATCGCGCTTCTCGAGAAAGCAATTCAAATCACGTTGAAAGCCCAGCAGGCCGCGGCTCAAGCGATCGCACCACGGATGATGGAGTATGAAGTGGAGGCTGTTATCGAGTTTGAGTTCCGGCGGAACGGTGCGGAGCGGCCCGGTTATCCGTCGATCATTGGTTCCGGCCCGTTCTCCACAATCCTCCACTACGACAAGAACACGCGGCGAATGGAGGCGGGTGACGTCGTCGTGGTCGACGTGGGCGCGGAGTACAGCGGTTACACCGCCGACGTGACGCGAACATATCCGGTCTCGGGAAAGTTTTCCCCCCGCCAGCGCGAGATCTATCAAATTGTGCTCGATGCGCAAAAGGCGGCACTCGCTGAGGTGAAGCCAGGTGCAACGTTTGCTGGAATTCATCGCGCAGCCATGGCGCACATCCGGTCCAAGGGCTACGAAAAGAATTTTATTCACGGTACCAGCCACCATATCGGACTCGAAGTCCATGATGTCGGCAGTACAACACGGCCGCTCGAGGCCAACATGGTCATTACCGTCGAACCCGGCATTTACATCCCCGAAGAACAATTGGGAGTGCGCATCGAGGATGATGTCCTCGTGACGCCCGACGGCCACCGCGTCCTTTCCAATTTCCCTAAGGAAATCAGCGAAATCGAAGCGCAGATGCAAAAGCGCCCGTAGTCCGCCTCCGTTTTCGGGTAGAATTGTCGTTTTTAATACACAACAGGAGTCTGTCTGTAATGGCCCAAGTTCAAGCAACCCAGCTGCGCCGCGGCAACACGATTCTGCACAATGGCGAACTCCACCAGGTGGTGGACTACCAGCACATCACGCCTGGGAACTGGCGCGGGATGGTTCAAACGAAACTGCGCAGGCTGAGCACCGGGGCGATCATCGACCACCGGTTCCGATCGGAAGACCGCGTCGAGCGTGCTGTTTTGGATGAACGCGAAATGGAGTACCTCTACAAAGACGGCAGCGATTTTCATTTCATGGACACCGAGAACTATGAGCAGATTCACTTCAACGAGGAAATTCTCGGGAACGCTGTCAGTTATCTCGTGCCGAATTCAAAGATCAAAGTCCAGTTTTACGAAGGCAAGGCACTTGGAATCGAGATGCCACCCACGATCGATTTGCGCGTTATTGAGACCGAACCCGGCATGCCTTCTGCGACCGCGACCAACGTTTTGAAGCCGGCAAAGCTCGAAACGGGTTTGGTCGTCGGCGTGCCTCACTTCATTCAAGAAGGCGAATTGATCCGCGTTGATACCGTTGAAGGAAAATACATGGAACGAGTTCGAAGTTAGGTTATGCTATCCCAACGTTCCAGAAAAAAATCTGTCTCGAAACTGAAAGGGGATAGTGTATGGCCATTTCCAGCAGATCCGCAGTGACCGTCCCTCGAACCGCGTCCGTCATGGAAACCGTCCGGACCATGGCAGGTATGAAGGTAGGCAGTGTGCTTGTCGTCGACGGCAATCGCCTTCTCGGCATTTTCAGTGAACGGGATGTCATGTTGCGGGTTGTACTGGAAGGCCGCCATCCGGAATACACCACCGTTGAAGAGGTAATGACTTCATCGGTGCAAACCATCCCACCGGAAACCACTGCTGATGGCGCGCTCCGGCTCATGCATCAAAGCCACATCCGGCATCTCCCGGTCGTCGACGGGCGCGGACATGTCCTCGCCGTGGTTTCGATGCGAATTCTGATGCAGGAAAAAATCGATGAACTGAATCTTCAGCTCGATTCGCTGGAGCAGTACATCACCGCCGACGGAATCGGCGGCTGATCATCGCGAGGCCGAATTCGCCAGCACGGCCTCTTCATCAATCAATTTGCCATCGAAAAGGTGAACCGTGCGATCCGCATGCTTCGCGTAACGCGGATCGTGCGTCACCATGCAGATCGTTGCGCCTTCTGCATGCAGACCACGGAGTAAGTCAATAACCGCCTCACCGTTCTTCGAATCGAGATTACCTGTCGGCTCGTCGGCGAGCAGAATAGATGGCGAGCCCGCCAGTGCCCGTGCCACGGCAACGCGCTGTTGCTGTCCACCCGAGAGTTGCGACGGATAGTGCTTCATGCGGTGCGACATCTCGACCTTTTCCAGCGCTCCCTGTACGCGCGTTTTCCGTTCGGCTGATGGAATTCCTCGATACGTCAACGGCAACTCGACGTTTTCATATACTGTCAGATCTCCAATCAGGTTGAATGCCTGAAAGATGAAACCGATTTCGCGGTTTCGCACGCGTGCGCGTTCGCTCATCGAGAGAGATTCAACAGGTTTTCCGTTCAACGTGTATGTTCCTTCGGACGGAGAGTCGAGCAGCCCGAGAATCGAGAGCAGCGTGGACTTGCCGCAACCGGAAGGTCCGGATATCGAAAGAAACTCACCTTTCCGGATAGCGAGTTCAATCCCGGTGAGTGCATGAGTTTCCACTTCGTCCGTTAAGAAAACCTTGCTCAGTTTTTCGAGCTGAATCACGGTATCGTTCATCCAATCTCCTAGTTCAACTTCACGCGATCGTACGCGTCCCATTGAGACATGTCCGACAGAATCACCTGGTCTCCAACCTGCAGGCCTTCCCGCACCTCGATCATATTGACTGACGCTCGGCCGAGCTTGACCTGCGCGCGAACGGCGTCGCCGGTGGGCAGTACTTTGAACATTCCCACCGTGGTGTCTGCCTGGCCGTAGGCGGGCCGGCCTACATAAACAACGTTGTCCAACCGCTCGATTTCGACAGTCCCATCAACGCTCAGATCCGGACGTGCTCCTTTCGGCAAATCACCGTCGAGCTGAACATCGACTGTTACGGTCCCCTGCGTTGCTGCGGGATCGATACGGCTCACGTGTCCCCGAATTATTCCGTTGCGTGTGTCTATCTGAGCGACTTGTCCGAGGTTAATGTCCTTGGCCTGCGTTTCTGCAATCTTCAATTCCGCCTTCAGCCGGCCTGGCTGTGCAACCTTTGCGAGAATCGTCCCCGGCATTACTCGCTGTCCGACTTCCACAGGCAGCTGCTGGACGACACCAGCGGCACCCGCCCTTACACGAAGCTGGTCGACCTGGGTTTTTTTGAGGTCATAAGCCGTCCGGAGCTGCTGGATGCGGCTTTCGGCAGCGGAGATTTGTGCTTCTGCGGACTGCGCGTAAACACTCACGCGCTTCTTTTCCATTTCGCTTTGTGCTGCACTGTTCTCGGCATCAAGCTGAGACAGCTTGAGCGGTAAGTCTCCGAGCAATCCTTGCGACGCGAGTGTCTCATTCACGTCCGCCTGAAGTTTCGCGCGTTTTGCCGCTGCATCGGCGGTTGCCATAACGATTTCCTGATTGAGAACCTGGCTTTGAAGTTGAGCGCGGGTATTCGCGAAATCCGCTTCGGCGGCTTTTACCTGGAGCTGTGAATCGGCGAGGCTTTGTTCCAGTTCCGGACTGCTCAGGACGAGCAGTACGGTATCGGCCTTCACGCTGTCGCCAATCTTGACATTGATCTGCTCAACGAGCCCATCACGCGTTGCGGGAATCCATCGGATTTCTTCCGGCACCAGCGTTCCCAGGCCGCGTACGTCCCGGAGCATTGGTCCCCGTTTGACGGTATCCATCCATACCGTCGTTTTCTCGACCGACGGAGCAGCGGGCTGAAGTCTCGACACTCCGAGCGCAACAAAAGAAAGCGCGATCAGGACAATGAAAACATAGACCGCCCGCTTGATCCGTTTGTTGCGTAGAGCCTTGGGCCGCGGAACATCCATGGCTAGGTTCTCCTGGGTTTGGTCGGGCTAATTGTACCTGCCGCTTGCTTACAAAACCAACTGTACGTAATGACCGAATCAAAAGTTCAAGGTTTCACGAAACATAGCGTGGCTGCTTCAGGCCTGAACCTGTGAGGTGATTCTTAAAAGTGTGTCTTCTTCGGCCGGGAAAATCGTCCGGAAATCGAGGATGACGCGACCTGCTTCAACGCGCACGATGACAGGAGGTGTAGATTTGCGGTACCGGATCTCCAGTTCACTCTCCGAGAGGCCGTGGATCTTAAGCGCGACACCCCACGAGGGAAGGGAAGTCTCGGGCGCCGAACCCCCACCGACGACAGATTCCAGTTTCACGAGCGTGGCGATGTTACCGGCTCGTTGGGCGAAAGCTTCAGCTCGGGTTTTCAATTCGGCTTCGGGCATTCGCAACATGCGTACGACAGGAATCTCGTCGAGCGCGCCTTTCAAATACAAGCGAAGCACGTGTTCGAGAGTCGAGATCGTCAGTTTGTCCACACGCAGCGCCCGGAAAAGTGGATTTTGCCGGATCTTCTCAACATAGAGCTTTTTCCCTGCAATGATTCCGGATTGCGGTCCACCCAGCATCTTGTCTCCGCTGAAACATACGACGTCCACGCCGGCCCGAATGCTTTCCACGACTAGAGGTTCGCCCGCGATGTCGATCATGCAGCCGCTGCCGAGATCTTCGAAGGTCGGAATGTTTCTGCGTTTCCCGAGCTCGACGAATTCTTCGAGTGAGGGCCGTTCGGTGAAACCGATCATCCGAAAGTTGCTGGGATGAACTCGCAGCAACAGCCGTGTCCGCTCATTAATGGCCTTGTCGTAGTCCTTGATGCGCGTACGATTCGTCGTCCCGACTTCCTTCAGAATCGCGCCGCTTCTCGCCATGATCTCCGGAATTCGGAACGACCCGCCGATTTCAACCTGCTCACCGCGCGACGCAACGACTTCACCGCCTTCTCCGAGCGCGTTCAACACCAGCAAAACTGCGGCTGCATTGTTGTTCACGACAATCGCCGATTCACACTCCAACAGTTGTTGAAGCGTTTGCTCGACATGCTTGTCGCGTTTGCCGCGTTCTCCGCCCTGCAGATCAAACTCCAGGTTGGAGTACCCGACAGAAACTTCGCGCAGATGATCGATTGCAGTTTCCGGCAGTGGGGCCCGGCCGAGATTCGTATGCAGCACCACGCCCGACGCATTGATGACACGGCAAAGCGACGGCTGCAGAGCAGCGCGTAACCGTTCCGCCAATTGGCCGGCGATTCTCGCGGTCAACTCCGGCCGCGAGATTTCCACTGTCGAACTTTCAAGGGAGCGTCGTGTGTCGGTGAGAATACGGTCGAGCATTGCGGCCACAAATGGTTGTCCGAGGACGTTTCGGAACTCGGACAATACATCCGAGCGCAATACATCATTAACCGGCGGAATTTGTCGTAGAGCTTTCACAGCTGGCTATTTTACAATTGCCCAGAACCCTTGGAACGGAAATGGTGATTCGCCTCACATCGCTGCTGGCCGCTCTAATTCTGCTCACCCCTTTATCCGCTTCCGCGTGGCCGGCTTCGGCGTATATCAAAATCTTCAAAGATGCGCAGATGCCGCTGCCGAAAAGCCTTGCCGCCTTCCTGAAGGATTTCGATAAAGTTCTGCAGCAACCCTGCAAGGCTATGTCCGTCGAGGACGCGTCGAAGGTGGCTATTCAAGAGCTATCGAAGAAGAACGGCGACCTCACAGCTTCGGTCGCCGCCATCAGGGATGCTGGCTGTGCAATTGCAGCAATGAGTGACCCAAAGCTCGATCCGCTCATTGCGAGTCAGGCAAAGAATTTCGCTGTCGTCTTTTATGGCTATCACGACCTCATTCGAAAAGGCGATCTCAATGGATTCTTGAAAGTTCGGTCTGAAGAAAGCCGGCGTCTGCTGAATCGGCTCAACCGTTCTTCGGAGCTGCCGGATCGAACAAATGCAATCGAAGTATCACCCCAGTACGGAATTGCCTCTATCGCGTTTTCTCACGCCGTTACGGATGTAGCAAATGTCTGGTTCCATATCTGGAAAGCGGTAAACGGCGATCTGCGATAAATACGGAGAAAAATAGTGAGACCAATCGAACGCGCGCTTATCAGCGTGTATGACAAAACCGGTGTTGTCGAGTTTGCCCGGGGACTGGCCGCCCTAAAGGTCGAGATCATTTCCACTGGTGGAACCTCTCGGCTGTTGGCATCAAACGGCATTCCGGTTCGCGAGGTTTCCGATCTTACCGGTTTCCCCGAGATTCTCGACGGACGCGTCAAGACGATCAACCCGCGAATCGCAGGCGGACTGCTCGCGATCCGCGGCAATGACGAGCACATGCAACAGGTCGCACAAAACAAAATTCCGTTGATCGATCTCGTCTGCGTGAATCTATATCCTTTTGTGGAGACCATCCGAAAACCCGGAGTGCAATTCGAAGAGGTCATCGAGAACATCGACATCGGTGGGCCTTCGATGATTCGGGCCGCGGCGAAGAATTTTCAGGATGTCGCCGTCATCACCTCTCCTGAAGATTATGTGCCTGTCCTCGATGCCTTGAAGAGCGGTGGCGGCATTCTTCAGCGCGAACTTCTGTTCCGTCTCGCTCAAAAAGCATTTCTGTGCACCGCAAGGTACGACGGCCAGATTGGCCAGCATCTTTCCAGAATCGGCAGCGACAGTGATTTCCCGCCAAACGTCTTCATGGATTTCGAAAAGATTTCGGATCTTCGTTACGGTGAGAATCCTCATCAGCGCGCCTCGTTTTATCGATGGGGAGGGCAGCCGTCCCATGGGCTTGCGGCGGCGCGCCAGCTTCAGGGTAAGGAGCTTTCTTATAACAATATTGTCGACCTGCAGGCGGCGTGGGATTTAATCCATGAATTTGGAGATCCGGCCTGTTGCATCATCAAGCACACGAACCCCTGTGGGACCGCGATCGGTAATTCCCTGCGCGAAGCTTATGTAAAGGCGTACGAAGCCGACCCGGTTTCGGCATTTGGATCAATTATTGCTCTCAATGGCGTGGTCAATGCGGAGACTGCTACCGAAGTCTCAAAACTGTTCGTCGAAGCGATAATCGCGCCGGAATATCGGCCGGAAGCGGTTTCGATTTTTGCGGCGAAAAAGAATCTGCGCATTCTTGAAGCGCGGTCACGAGATCGCGGCCAGGACTGGGCTCGATTCGAGATCAGACGGGTTTCCGGAGGCATTCTCCTTCAGGATCCGGACGAAAAACTGATAGCCGACGATCTCAGGATCGCTACCAGTCGCCGTCCCACAGAAAAAGAGGAGTCCGATCTGCGGTTTGCCTGGCGGGTGGCGAAGCACGTTAAATCGAATGCCATCGTTCTCGCCGAAGGAGGGAAGACTGTGGGCGTGGGCGCCGGGCAGATGAGCCGCGTGGATTCGGTCAAGCTAAGCATTGAAAAGGCACGGCCTACCGCAAAAGGTGCCGTTCTGGCCTCGGATGCGTTCTTCCCGTTCCGCGATGGAATTGACGAAGCCGCGAAGGCTGGAATAACCGCAATTATTCAACCCGGCGGGTCGGTCAGGGATCCCGAAGTCATCGAGGCAGCCAACGAACACGGGATCGCGATGATTTTCGCGGGTTTAAGGCATTTCAAACACTAGCTTTAGGGTATAATTGCCAAAGTCTGAAGGGTTCAACTGGATGGATTATGACTAAACACTCACTCGTGGTGCCGGTGCTATTGGCATTTGTGACGACCGGATTTGCGCAGACTGCGACGAACGCGAATGCCAAGGGCGATGCCTACTACCACTTTTCGAAGGGTCGGCTGCTGGACGACCAGGGGCACGCGAGTCAGGCAATCGATGAGTACAGGAAGGCTCTTGAGCTGGATCCAAACAATTCGCTCATTTACTCGGAAATGGCCGAGAGCTACCTGAAAAATAATCGCGTCCGGGAAGCCGTTGAAACAGCCAACCAGGCGATAAAGACCGATCCAAACAACATCGAAGCGCATCGGCTCCTGAGCGGCATTTATGTCCAATTGATTGGGAGGGCGACTCCACAACAACCTCCGAATACGGAAACAATCAACAACGCCATCCATGAATTCGAAGAGATCGTCCGCATCGATCCTTCCGAGCAGCAGGGCTTTTTGATGTTGGGCCGCCTTTATCAAATCAAAGGCGACCGCAATCGCGCGATGACGATCTACCAGACGTTTCTGGGTCTCGAGCCCGGTTCGGAAGAGGGCGTCACCGCGCTGGCAAAGCTGCAAATGGATGCCGGCAATCACGCTGAGGCCGTCCGGTTACTTGAAGAATTTATAAAACAGCGCCCGGATTCCGCCGAAGCCTACCAGACACTCGGTGAGGCCTATTTGGATACCGATCAATTCAACAAGGCCGCCGACGCATTCAAGAAGGCAAGTGAGCTCGAGCCCGACGACGTTGATGTGAAGAAATCGCAGGCGCAGGCGTTGTTCTCCGCCGATCGCATAGATGAGGCCGCGAAATTGTATGAAGACTTGGCCGTCGCCGATCCCGATGACGGCATCGCTCTTTTGAGACTGGGCCAGATCTATCGTCGCCAATCGAAATATGCGCAGGCCCGCCAAAGTCTTCAGAAGGCCGCGCAATCATTTCCGGACAGTCTTGAGGTCGAATTCAATCTCGTTCTGCTGGATCGTGATGAAGGATTTCTCGAAGACGCTTTGAAGCGTGTCGAAGACATCCTGAAGAAGACGGAACGCCCTAACGGCCGATACACCGATGCAGAAAAGCAGAACCGACGTGTTTTCCTGATGAACCAGGGTTTGATCAGCTCGACGATCGGCAACTACACGGAGTCGATTCGAGCATTCACCGAACTCAAAGGGCTAACCGAGAAAAACGGCAGCGTGGACGCGCTTATTGTCGATACCTACAGGACCGCGAGAAATATCGATAAAGCTCTTCAGTATTGTGAACAGGCGCTGGTGGAAACACCCCAGAGCCGGCAGCTGCAAATGCTGCGCGCCGACATCATCGCGGAAAAGGGCCGCGTGGACGAGGGCATCAAGTCGCTTGAAAAGCTCACCAGAAACACGGATGAAGATTTGGATGTTTTCTCCGCCATGACGAATATTTATCAGCGCGCCCGAAAATATGATGAAGCTCAGAATGTGCTGAACATGGCAAGCCGGCGTTTTCCCGGTGACGAGCGAATTTATTTCCTCCAGGGCTCTCTGTACGAAAAACAGAAAAAGTTTGGCGAAGCCGAACAGCAGTTCCGCAAAGCGCTCGAGATCAACAACGACAACGCCGCGGTTCAGAACTATCTTGGGTTCATTCTGGCGGATCGCGGTTTGAAGCTGGAAGAAGCCGCTACACTGACGCAGAAGGCGGTCAAAGCCGACCCGACGAATGGCGCGTATCTCGACAGCCTCGGCTGGGTCTATTTCAAGATGAACCGCCTGGAACTGGCGGAAGAATACCTGAAGAAGGCCGTAATCTTCACGAATAACGATGCTTCCATTCATGACCACCTGGGCGACTTGTTTTTCAAGACGAAGCGGTTGGACGACGCACGCAGGGAGTGGGCGAAAGCTGTTGAATTGTCAGATGATCGCGAGGAAATCGACAGGGTCAAGAAAAAGCTCGACGGCAATAAGAACAATAGGGCCGCCAATATTAAATAAATTCGAACCCACCCTTCCCGAGGGCTGTCATTACTAAAGACATCGACGGATGAACACGGTCGCTGTACGGGCAGAAGACATAGATTTCGGAGCCGCTGCCCGTGAGCATCGGCCGTTCCTCTTGCAGATCGCCGTCGCTTCAGCGCGGAATCCAACGGATGCGGAAGATATCGTCCAGGAAGCGTTGATGCGCGGCTATCGCGGAATTAAACGCTTCCGCGGCGACTGCCCGCTCAGGATCTGGCTGTCGCGCATCGTCGTTCGCGTTGCGATTAACCACCACAAGAGTCTTTCGCGACGTTTGAAACGGTGGATGTTCTTCGGCGATCTCGAGAAAGTGCACGACGACGGTTCGGTCCAGGAATTCGAACCGCCGGACGAATCGGGCCTGTTCGATCGTGAAGCCTTGATGGATATCCGCAAACATGTTGGGCGGTTGCCCGACGAGTTCCGGATGCCTCTGGTTATGCTGGCGGTGGAAGGCTTGACGATTCCGGAAATCGCGAGAATCCTCGAGATTCCTGAAGGCACCGTCAAATCGCGCATTTTTTATGCGCGAAAGCGGTTGAAGGACGCGCTGCAGGGGAAGAAAAGGAATAAATGAATATGGACTGTCAGTGGATTCAAAGCCATCTCGAAGCGATTTTTTGTGACACTCTAGGCGAGGAAGAAAATCGGCTTGCTCGAGTGCACATCGAGAATTGCGCCGCGTGTCGCCATGAAGTTCAGGCGCTGATGGCTATCGATCCCGTGATCAAGAAGTACTTCCAGACTCAGCTAGCGCAGGCCGTGCGCACGAGTGATGCTCCGGTACGTGGAATCGGGAGATTTCGCTGGGCTTTCCAGACCGTTGCGGTGGCCGTGGTCGCCGTTGTTATGGTTGTCTTGCTGCGTACCCCACAGCCGGTACAATCCCCAGTTCCTGTTCAAACGGCAGCGGCGCCGGCAGTTTCGGTCGACGCTCCGGTTGTGAACAAAGACAAAAATGATGCTGTAGTTCAGACCGAGCGAGCCAAACCTGCTCCCGACGCAACATCCGAGCCGAAAGTCACGGGCCGTCCTGCGTCACCTTCGACGCCCGAGGCGAACGCCCCGGCTTTCCTCGTTTCAGATCCTGCAGGCTATTCGCATGCAATTCAGGATTATCGTGGGTTCAAGGTGCTCATTGGGGTTTGGTCACCGAACCAGCCTCAGTCCATAACGGCGCTCGAACGCATTTATAAGGCCTTCGGTTCTGATTCAACACTTCGCTTCATCGGAGTTTCACCTCAGCGAGCCAAGAAGCCGGCGAACACGACCTTCCCTGTTTTTTCGAATCAGGGTTCTCAGTTGATGGGTGCGAAGCCTGGAGAATTTGTCTTATTGAATGAGTCAGGAACCGTAACAATCCGTGGCTTGCTGGCCGCAGACTTCGAACTGCTTTCGAAAACACTTCGCGAAAAATAATTGAAACTGTAGCGGCGGTCTATGACCGCCAACAATCTACAGGCCTCGACAGCGTGGGCGGTCATAGACCGCCCCCACAGTCTTTCCCTAAAACACCACGCGCAGAGACACCTGAGCGCGGCGCGCGTTGGTACCGTCCGGGCTCGTCGCAGTCGAACTACCCGTACCATAAGAGGAGATGTAGCTCAGCGTCGTTCCATTCAAACTGTACTCGTCCGTGCGGCGGCTGGTGTTGTACTGCGTGTTGAATATATTGAAGCCTTCGAAAGTGAGATAACCCGTAACGCGTTCTGTGAAGGCGAATTTTTTGGAGAGCCGCGCATCAAAACGATAGATTCGATCCAGATCCAGATTGTTTACCGGCTGGAATGGGACGCGGGATGAGCACCCGCAGCCATTCAGCGAACCGCTGGCCAGAGCTCCCGCAAACGCATTGCCGGAAACCGCTACCGTGGACGTTATCGGCCGGGAAGACTGAAGTGTGGTGACCTCGCTCAACTGCCAGTTGTTGATCAGGTGCCGGGCAAGCGGGCTGCCGCCGTTGAACGTCGGACTCCAGACAAAACTGATTGCCGCGCGATGCCGGACGTCGTTCGCGCCCGAACCCTTTTCCGCCGCGAAGTTGCCATTGTCATAGCTCGTAGGGCCACCGTCATAGAAAACATTCGGGTCTCCCGTGGGCTGATTGAAGTCGATGGCATGCGACCACGTATAAGTCGCCGATGCCTGAAATCCACGGCTGTACCGCTTGTTGACTTGAATCGCCAGGCCGTCGTAGTAGCTCAAGTTTGGATTTTCGACCTGGTTTACGCGGCGGTATCGCGCATCGGGCCGCGTGCGATATGTTGGTGTCGTGTATGCGCCCGTTACATTTCCCACCCGATCCAAAATCGTATACGTGATCGGTGGCCCTAGCGGCCCCACATTGAGGTCTCTTACGCCGTACAACCGCACGCCGCGGCCCCACAGATAAGAAATACTCACATCAACATTTGTTGTGAGCTGCCGCTCGATGGCGATGTTCGCTTGATGTGTGTAAGGGTTGCGAAGGTTCTTATCTGCAAGCATGATGTCCACAGTTCCGGCAGGCGGATTAAATAATGTGCCAGACAGGAAATTCGGATACACGGGTCCAGCAGCCAATTGTTCGGGTGTTGCAGACATGTACGTAATGTTTTTCCGATACACACCGTTATTAACGAAGAGCCTGTTGATCAGCCCCGACTGGTATCGGGCGAAAAACATTCCGTATCCCGCACGTACGACAGTTTGCGGGTTCAGCCTGTAAGAAATACCGGCGCGGGGAGCGACATTGTCCTTTGCAGAGTGTATGGCGCCGGTCTGCGGGTAGTCCGGGTTGGCGATGCCCGGCTGCGGGATCGATGTGTAGTCATAGCGCAAGCCGTAATTCAACAAAATGTTTGGCGTGATGCGGAACTGATCTTGCCCATAAAAACCATACGTGTTCACTGTGATGTCGACGGTCGGGTTGCCAAACGCCTGGGAGTATGTGGTCCAGTTCTTCAAACCGGTCGTGTTTCCACTGAAGTCCACTGCAAAATTGTTCAGTGTCGCGTAACTGTAACTCCCATACCGATTGATGAGCTGGTCGTGGTAGTCCCGCGTGTGCATGATATCGATGCCCAATTTCATTGTGTGAGCACCCTGATTCCAGCTGAGGTTATCGGCGTACTCAAAGCGCCTCTCACTCGGATTTAATCGGGGATACGAATTGGCAATACCCAAATTAGTTGTGTTGTTTACCGTGAGGCTCGCCAAACCCAGGCCTGGATAGAGAAAGTCCGCGCTTGGGGTATCGTGCAAGCGGTCCTTGAACCAGCCGAAGCGAGCTTCGTTAACGCTGTGCGTATTCAGAATGGACGTCCACTGTGCGCGTCCATATGCATCCCGGACCGTAGAGTCCGCGTTGTTGCCGATTACGGCACCATTGGTGAATGCGATTCCAGTTGCCTGTATGCCGTGTGGCGAAACCCAGCGCAAGCCGCTCAGGCTGAAGCTCAAGCTATTCCGCTCGGAAACGTGGTAATCCAGCTTCGCAAAACCGAGATCCTGCTGCACAGTGCGTGGGACCGTTCCGAAGTTGCGCGTCGTGAGCATCTGAATCGCCGCCTGACATTGTGCGGCCGTCGCCTGGATCGTCGCAGCCGGATTCGGACACGGATTGGCCGCGGTATTCAATGCACCCGTCAGAGTGAAAAGGTTTGCGGTAGTCACGCTGGCGATTGCAGGAAAATTCCGCCGCGTCGCTTCGTAATTACCGAAATAGAACAGCTTGTCTTTGATAATCGCACCTCCTATGCTCGCCCCGGACTGATGCCGGATATCCTGTGGATTGATCGAGGCATAACGGTCGCGCGCGGCTAAACTGCGATTACGAAAGAACCAGTAGCCGGTACCGTGGATATCGTTTGTTCCACTCTTCGTGACCGTGTTTACCACGCCACCCATCGCCTGGCCATACTCGGCGCCGAAGTTGTTGGAGATCACCTGAAACTCTTGAACCGCGTCTTGCGAAATCGGGCTGGTGATCCGCGTTCGTCCGGCGTTCTCGTTGTAGAAGCTGTTGGTCGTGTCATTCCCGTCCGTCAGAAATGCATTGTGGCCGCCAATGCCGCGGAAACTCAGCAAACCGAACGCGCCGTCGGGGACAACAGCCGGCGTCAATAGAACGAAAGAATCCACACGCCGCCCGTTGATCGGTAGTTCCATAATTTGCCTCGAATTCACGACTTGGGAAACGTCCGTCTTGATATCTTCAACCAGTGGTGCTTCAGCACTAACTTCAACACTCGTTTCCGCACCGGCCACGGCGAGGTCAATGTGAAGATCGATATTCTGACCAACCGCCAGTGTGATGCCCATCAACTGATACATCGAAAAGCCGGGCTTGGTAATAGTGATGTTGTAGCCGTCGGCGGGAATGAGAGCAGG
>Ga0075425_100001104_pt1 | contig 26036 bp, 22 predicted proteins | sample SoiMethybrSBSTD4_FD_75300 | JGI IMG/M metagenome (GOLD analysis project Ga0075425, IMG submission 75300) | Bulk soil microbial communities from a Populus tree surrounding site in Tennessee, USA - Soil MetaG P. TD hybrid SBSTD4 | ecosystem: Environmental > Terrestrial > Soil > Tree plantation...
GTCGAGCACGCGGATCGCCTGCTCGCGCGGCTGCGGAATCATCAAGACCACCGTCTGGATCTGCATATCGCGTATCGAGCGCTCCCGCTCGGTCCGCTCGTCCCAGCTCGCGATAAAGCCGCGGCTCTCCCAGGCCGAATCTTTCGCCGTTTGCTTGTGGTCATCCATGCGCTCAACATCGTCGGGATGCGGAGAATTGTCAAGCAATGCCCGACCTTCAAGCCCGCCAAAGAGATTACGAAGGCCCGGGAATAGTTCGGAGCCGGTCGGCGGGCGCGATCCCCAGCGCGGCGGCGGCCGGCGCCGCCTCGCAAGGCCGGACGCCAGCGACCGCGCATTTCACAGGCTGTAAAAATTCCCACCCCGCGGCGTGCCAGGTGTGCTTCAGCGCGTAGCGCGGCCATCGAGCTTCCCCGCGGCGAGGGATGCGGCGCGGAGACCTCGTCGAGAATGCCGGCTCCCAAAGAGCGCCGTCTCATTGCCACAGGACGATGCCGCCCAGGAGGCCATTGATATTCGAGACGGTGCGTACGCCGGCGGGAAGCCTCAAATCGACCTTATCGCTGTTGCCGCCGCCGATATAGAGATTGTCGTAGTTAAACGTTAGATCGAGCGCTTTGATGACGCGCCGGAGGCGCCGGTTCCATTTTTTCCTGCCGATTTTTTTCCGCGCCCCGTTCCCCAACATATCCTGGAAATTCTTGCCGCCCAAGATGTCATTGCCGAGCTCGAGGTTGGGAACGAGCTTGCCATCGATGAACAGGGCGGAGCCGACCCCCGTTCCGAGCGTGATCACCAGCTCGACGCCGCGTCCGGTGATCGCGCCGAAACCCTGCATATCGGCGTCGTTCAACACGCGGACGGGCACCTTCAATATTTTTTCGAGCTTCCGGGCCAAGTTGAAGCCAGGCCATTTGGGATGGAGATTCTCGGCGGTGTAAACCACGCCGCCGCGCACGACGCCGGGAAATCCGACCGAGACGCGGTCGAAGCGGCCCTGCTTGCGCGCCAGCCGCCGGATCACCTGCAATATCGCGCGGGGAGCGGCGTCGGCGGGAGTTTTCATTCGGCCCGCTATGGTGACCGGCCGGCCGCGCTCGTCGAGGACCACCGCCTTGATGCCGCTGCCGCCGATATCGACCGCGAGCGTTCTGATTTCCTTCCTGTGCGGTCGGCGCCTGCGCTTTACCGGAGAACTTTTCAGCCCCTGCTCGTTGTCCATACCCGATGCCTCCCGCCCGTCTCTCCAAAGCCCCTTAAATTCTAACACGCCGTCAGGGGCGTCAATAGATACCCGGGAGGCTATGCAATGGGCCAAGGAATCGATGTCTCAGGCGCCGCCTACAGCGGCCCGGAGGACCGCGACGCGCGGGAGCGCACACTGGCGATGCTAAAGCAGCACCTCCGACCCGAATAGTTGAAATACTCTAAGAATCGCTAGAGCAGGTAAGAGAGATCGAGGCCCCCGATCTCCTTGATCGATCGGCCATGATGCTTCATGTATCGGCGAGAGCGGCGGCCCGTGTCAATTAGAATTTGGGGGGCCGGCCCCCGCGCGTCGTGGATTCGAACGGCCTCCCTTCGAATTACAATCCGGCCTCTTCGCTGTCATCCTGAGTGAAACGAAGGATATCTCCGGCTCTTAAGAGAGATTCTTCGGCTGCGCTTCAGAATGACAGAATAGCCGTGAGCCCGTATTCCTAAAATTCCACCTTCTCGCCCGGGTTGATCGGAAACACTTTCGTCGCCGTTTTTCCCAGCGCCTTGATGTATTCCTCCGGCGTGCCGACGAGGAGCGGGTTCGTGCCGTAGTGCATCGGCAGTGCGAACTTCGGCTTTAGGAAGGTATTCGTTGCGTACGCCGCGTCCACGGGGTTCATCACCGCGACGCCGCCGCCGATCGGGATCAAAATCAGATCGGGCTTGTAGTAGTCGCCGATGAACTTCATGTCGCCGAAAAGCCCCGTGTCGCCCAGGTGATAGATTTTAAATCCGTTCTCCAATTGAATGATGTAGCCGCAGGCTACGCCGCCGTAATGGACCTCGGTCTTCTTCGTCTCGGGATTCTCCCAGTTGTATTCGGAGTTGTGCTCGGCGCGCACCATGGTGATCTTGACGCCGCCGGGGCCGAAAGGCGTGATCGAGCCGCCCTGCTGGAAGCGGTTGGAGAGGTTGCCCGGCACGATGCCGAGCGCCGTGAACAGCGCGGCGAGTCCCGCCGGCGCGTAAAACGGCGCGTTGTTCATCTTGACGATCTGCGGCGCGTCGCCCACGTGGTCGGCGTGGCCGTGGGTCACGAGTACGAGATCGACCTTGCCGAGGCCTTCGAGATTTCTGTACTGCTCCGGCGTCTTCGGGTTCTTGGTGATGTACGGGTCGGTCACGATCACCTTGCCGCCCGGCGTCGTGATGCGGAACGCCGATTGCCCGAGCCACCAGAGCTCGGCCTTTTTGCCGCCGCCCTCGGCCGCGAAGGCTGGCACAGCGAAGAAAGACGATATGACAACCGCGAACGCCAACAGCACGATCCGCTTCATAGGACCTCCTGCGCTTTTAATGGGCGGAATGTATGCGAAGAGAGGGGAGATGTCTAGGGGGATGAGTCTTTTTGAGTCCTTCCCCGCGGAAGCGGGAATCCAGGGTTTTCTTGCCTGGACCCCCGCTTTCGCGGTGGTGACTCGTGCCTTATCGAACTCCCGCGAATAGCTTTAAGCGATTTCAATTCGCGGTCGATTTGTCTTTCGAGCTCTGCTAATCACAAACCATATCGTTCAGGAGACCCTCCCAATGCCCTACGAACTCTACTACTGGCCCTCCATTCAAGGACGCGGAGAATTTATCCGACTTCCGCTCGAAGACGCGGGCGCGAAGTATATCGATGTCGCGCGGGAGAAGGGCGGCATGGATAAGATGTATCGCTTGCTCGAAAGCGCGTCGGTGAAGCGTCCGCCTTACGCGCCGCCGTTTTTGAAGTCGGGAAGATTAGTTATCGGGCAGACGGCGAATATTTTATTCTACCTCGGGCCGCGGCTCGGCCTCGCGCCGCGGCCCGAGGCCGACCGGCTGTGGGCGCACCAGCTCCAGCTCACGATCGCCGATTTAGTCGAGGAGGTCAGCACGGTGCACCACCCGATCGCCGGCATGCTCTATTACGAGCAGCAGAAGCGCGAGGCGAAGCGGCGCGCGGAGGATTTTCGCAAGCGGCGGATTCCGAAATATCTGGGTTACTTCGAAGAGGCGGTCCGGCGCAACGGCCGGAGCGGTTACGCCCTCGGCGGCAGGGCGACGTACGTCGATCTCTCTCTTTTCCAGATCGTCGAGGGGCTTCGCTACGCGTTTCCGCGCGCGATGAAACGGCACGAGCGCAAGCTCAAGCGGCTCGCCACGCTCCGCGACAGGGTCGCGGCGCGCCCGCGCCTCGCCGCGTATCTCGCCTCCGAGCGGCGCATCCCGTTCAACGAGATGGGCATCTTCCGCCACTATCCGGAGCTCGACGGCTAGCGTACTAGACGGCAGCGCCGGAACGATTTTAGATTGCAGCGGATTTTCTCCGAGTCATTCCCGCGCAAGCGGGAATCCAGTCCCTTCTGACCTGGACCGCCGCTTCCTCGGGGTGACGCGTGGTCGAACCGAGCTCTTGGCCCTGGAATCCGGCCCGTCGACGCGGTATGACACGGGCGAAAAGCGGGAGAAGAAATGGACGCGCAGGAAAACGAATTCTTGACGCGCGTCGGCCCCGGCACGCCCGCGGGCGAGACGCTGAGAAAATATTGGCTGCCGGTCGGATTCTCGCACGAGCATGCGTCAGACGCGCCGCGTCTGGTGCGCTGGCTCGGCGAAGATCTGATTCTTTTCCGCGACGAGGCCGGCCGCGTGGGGCTCATCGAGCCGACGTGCGCGCACCGCGGCACCTCGCTCGAATACGGCTGGATCGAGGCGGGCGGGCTGCGCTGCTGCTATCACGGCTGGGTTTACGACGTGAACGGCCGCTGCATCGAGCAGCCGGGCGAGCCGCCGGGCAGCGACTTCAAAAATAAGATAAAGCTCAAATCCTATCCGGTGCGCGAGCTCGGCGGCATCGTCTGGGCGTACATGGGCAAGGGCGCGCCGCCGGAGCTGACCAACTATCATTTTCTCGTGCGTACGGACGGTGAGCGCGTCTACACGGGCTACGTGCGCGAGTGCAATTATTTGCAGCAGCTCGAGAATGCGCTCGATCCGGTGCATGCGACGGTGCTGCACGGGCGGCCGGTCGACGGTCAGCCGGCCGCGCCGGAATGGATGGAGCGGCCGGAGTTCGAAGTCGCAGGGAATGAGAGCATGGCTTATTACGTCGCGCGCCGCGAAGGGCCGCGGCCCGGCACCGAATGGCATCGCGAGGTCGCTTACCTGCCGCCGATCATGGTCGTGCACGACGGCGGCTCGCTGCCGGGCGAGCCGGAGCCGGCGATGGTCGACGTCTCGTGGCGCATGCCGGTCGACGACTTCAGCACGCGGAGCTTCACGCTGCGCATTCATCCGAAGAGCGACGGGAAGCCGTGGCGGAAGGAACAGACAGCGCGCCCGCGCCCCGCGCCGCTCATGCGCGGCACGCGCAGGCAGTATGACATGGCGACGATCAACGGCCAGGACACCGCCGCACAGGTCGGCCAGGGAGCGATCGTCGACCGTCCGCGCGAGCACCTCGGCCACGCCGACCGCGGCGTCATTCAGGTGCGGAAACTCTGGAAGCAGACGATCGAGGCGAGCATGAGAGGCGAAGAGCCGCCGAACCTCATCCGCGATCCGGGGAAGAATCGTCTCGTGCACGTCGATGTGATCGAGAAGCTCGTCAAGCCCGGCGAGATGACCGGCCATGTGCCGCGGCTCGTGTACGTCGAACGATAGCGAACCCAGATGCAATCTCACGTGCGTTCAGTAGGGGCACGGCCTACCGTGGCCATCCGGATTTTCGTCAAGAGGGCACGGCGCGCCGTGCCCCTACAAGTTATCCTGTCGACGCTGCTCATCTCCTTCGCCGCCGGCGCGGAAAGCTCCGCGCGCCAGGAATGGGAGAAGACCGTCGAGGCGGCGAAGAAAGAGGGGCAGGTAACGGTTTACGTCCACAGCACGTATCTGCCGGCGCTGGAGTCCGGCGCGTTTCAGAAGGCTTTTCCCGGCATCAAGCTCGTCGCGGTGAGCGGCGTCGAGCTCGACCTCGAGCGCCGCTTCATGGCGGAGCGGCGCGCGGGAAAATATCTCGCGGACGTCTTCATGGTCGGCGTGCTGCGCAGCTACAACTTCTATCAGGCGAAGCTGCTCGATCCCATCAAGCCCGCGCTGCTCCTGCCCGAGGTGACCGACGAATCGAAATGGTGGGGCAAGGCGCACCGCTACGCCGACCCGGAGAAAAAATATCTCTTCCGCTACGTTGGCTCGTCGCAGCTGGGCCAGGCGTACTACAATACCCAGCTCGTCAATCCGAAGGAGTTTACGTCTTTCCGCGATTTCTTGAATCCCAAGTGGAAAGGGAAGATCGAGATGCGCGACATCCGCGCGCCGGGCACCGGCGGCAGCGCGATCCGTCTATTCTACTACAGCCCCGATCTCGGGCCGGAATTTCTCAGACGGCTTCTCGGCGAAACGGATATGAAATTTTTCCGCGACCGGCGCCAGGGGCTCGACTGGCTCGCCGCGGGGAAATTCTCCCTCTGCTTCTGGTGCGAAGGCGCCGAGGGCGGCAAGCAACAAGGCTTGCCGGTGGAATCTTTCGGCCCGATGAAGGAAGGCGCCGCGCTCAGCGCCGGCCAGGGTTTCTTGACGCTCGTCAATCAGGCGCCGCATCCCAATGCGGCGAAGCTATTCGTCAATTGGTTCCTGTCGCGCGAGGGACAGCTCAATTTTCAAAAGGCGCTCTCACAGGCCGAGGACGGCGCGCCGGACTCGCTGCGCACGGATATTCCGAAGGACGATGTGCTGCCGAAGTACCGCCGCATGGAAGGTGTCAAGTATCTCGACACCGACAGTCAGTGGGACGCGATGAAGCCGGTGATGAAGCTGGTGGAAGAAACGCTCGGCGCGGCGGAGAAAAAATAGCGCGCTACTTCTCGTAGAGCTTTTTGATAAAGCCGCTCTTATCGAGCTCCTCGATGATGCTCGCGTCGACGAACTCCTCGGGCTTGTGGTTCCAGATCTCAGGCCGCGTCGCCGCGACGTATTCGAAGCTCGTCTTCATGCCGGCGACGTTGGGATAGGGCGTGCGCAGAAACGCGCCGGCGAAAAGATCGTACGATTCGTTCACCAGCTCTTCGTCGCTCACGCGCAGCGTCTTGCGGATGACTTTCTTGCCGAACTCCTTGTCGCGCTTGAAGAGCGCCGTGCCTTCGAGATGCGCCTTGACGTAGCTCAGCACCATGTCGCGGTCCTTCTGCACGATCGAGCGGCGCGTGGTGATCTCGATCCAGGGATAATTGATCTCCTTCGCCGAATCCCACAGCATCGGAAAGCCCATCTTCTGCGCAATGCCGTAGCCGGGGAACGAGAGCGACGCGGCGTCGATCGCGCCCTGCTTCAGCGCCGCGATGCGCTCGGGGTCGCCGCCGATCTGAATCAAGGCGACCTCGCGATCGGGGTTGAGGCCTTTCTTGCGCAGAATATGGCGCACGAGAAAATCGGTCAGCGACCCGAACGTCGTGACGCCGATCTTCTTGCCTTTCAGATCCTCCACGCGCTTGATCTCGGGCTTGACCATGAGCGCGTGCACGACGCCAGGCAGCGTGTGCGCGAGGATGACGAGATCGGCGCCGGAGAGGCCGGCGTTGATGACCGTCGGCGTCGCGATCGGCGACATCTGGATGCTGCCGCCGATCATCGCCTTCGACGACTCGCCCGAGCCGCGCATCGCCACCGGATCGGCGTAGAGGCCGTATTTTTCGAACAGCTTCGCCTCCTTGGTCACATAGATGATGATGTTCGCCATGCTGACCGAGGAGACGCCGATGTAGATGTGCTTGAGCGGCTTGGTTTGCGCGGAAAGCACGCCCGGAAAGACGAGCGCGAGCGCGCAGGCACAGGATACGAAGATTTTGCGCGAAGCAACGCGGCGAGACATGGACATCCCTCCGAGCGACGCCCTGTGTTCTAGCACGGCGCGGGCCGGTGTCAACCTTCTTGAGCCCGGCGCGGGCGGTACGACTCAGCGGATATTCCGCGCGCGCGGCTGCGCGAAAAACATCGCGATCATCGCGACAATGCCGGCGGCGCTCATCGCCGCCATCGCCCAGCGCGCCCCCCACAGCGTCGCCAGCGTGCCGATCAGCAGGCTGCCGAGGGTGAGCACGACTTGATTCATGCTGAACGCCGCCATCGTCCGGCCGCGGAACTCCGCGTTCGAATAGGTCTGGATGACCGTCTGAACCAGCGCGTGCGAGCTTACGTGCGCGGCGCCGACGATCGTCATGAGTGCGAACGAGAGGTGAAACCACGGCGAGAGGGCGAACGCCATCACGCTAAGGCCGTAGAGCGCGACGCCGCCCAGCATGAGCGGGCCGCGCGAGAGGCGATCGCCCAGCGAGGCGATCACAAAGGCGCTCGCGAGCGCCCCGATGCCCATCGCCGTGAGCAGGAAACCCTGCCCGCTCGCGCCGACGCCGAGAAGATCGCGCGCGAAAATCGGCAGCAGCGTCATGAACGGGACGATGAAGAACGCGGCGAACATCGTGACGAGAAGCCCGCTCCGCACCGCTTCGTTTCTCCAGCTGTATTTCCAGCCTTCGAGGATGCTGCGCCCGAGCGGCGCGTGCTGCGACCGCGGCGCCGGAGTAAAGCGCGGGCGGAGCTGTCCGGTCCAGATCGTTGCGAACAGGCAGAAGAGCGCCTGAACCGCGTACGATCCGCCCGTGCCGTAGCGCGCGATCAGCACGCCCGCCAGCGCCGGGCCGGTGCTGCGCGCGACGTTGAAGACGAGCGAGTTGAGGCCGATCGCGTTCGTGAGGTAGCGCTTCGGCACCGAGTCGGCGACCATCGCGGCGCGCGCGGGCTGTAAAAAAGTCTGGTCGGTCGCCATGACGATAGCCGTCGCGTAGACGTGCCACGGCTGGATGCGTCCGGTGAGAATCAAAAGAGCGAGCAGCGCGTGCAGGAGGCCGTCGATCGACTGCGCGATCCAGACCTGCGTCTTGCGCGAGTAGCGGTCGGCGACGGTGCCGGCGATCGGCGAGAGCAGGAGCAGCGGGATCGCCTGAATGCCGCGCACGAGGCCCAGCTGCAGCGGCGAATCGGTCAATTCGTAGATGAGCCAGCCGCGCGTGACCTGATCCATCCAGGTCGCCATCCCGGTCGAAGACTGGCCGAGCCAAAGCAGGCGGAACTCGCGCTGCGCGAGCGCCTCGAAGGCGCGCAGCCGCGTGATGAAGCGAAGCGGCGAGCGGGATACCGCCTCGTCGGACAGCGGCACCTCGTCTGTATTTGCATCGTTACTTGGTGACGGCAGGAAAAACTCCAGCGCGGATGATGGGACTTTATATCATGCGCCGGCGCCGCGCGTCCACGCGCATCAATAGCGCTTGTGCCAGAAAATATCGATGCCGCTGTTGCGGCCGGATTCGGTCGATCCCCTGAGCTGCCAGTTGGAGCTGACCTGGTATTCGACGGCGTACTCCTGCTGTTTGTCCCCGCCCAACTGCTGCGCCGCGGAGACATAGACGTTGTCGCGCACGTATTTACCGGCGGCGACCTTGCCGGGCGAGCCCGGGGTGGCGACCTCGACGTCGAGCGTATCGACGCCGAGGTGGCGCGCGATCGACTGGCGCAGTCCGCCGCCGATGAAGCCGGCGGTCGCCTTGATTGCCTCGGACTGCAGCGCGGCTTGCTGCCCCTCGGTGAGCGCGCCAGAGGGCTTGCCGAAGACGAGCACGGAGAAGATATCCGCCTGCTCCATCGCCGGCTCGCTCCTGAGCTCCAGCGTCGGCTTCTTGGTTGTGCCGCCGACGACGAGATAGACCTCATACTCGCCGATCTTGTAGTGGGCGCGCACGTCGACGCGCGGGTCGATCGTCGTCCCGCCGGTGAAGACGACCTCGGCGTGCTCCATCTCGAATTTGCGGCCCTGGAACGTGTACCAGCCGCGCACGCTCTGGAGCGAGCCGACCAGCGTCGGCTCGCCGGCGGGCTCTTTGCGCGCGCGGAGATCGCCCATGATCTCGACCGAGCCGTCGTCGAGATATATCCAGGTGCCGCGCGGGATGTGCACGTTAACGTCCATGCGGAGCCGCTGGTAGAGCGCAGGCTGCTCCGCGAGGGGTTTTTTGTCTTTCGCCGCGCCGGGCGTGGCAAGGACTTCCTGGCCGACGACGACGATCGTCGGATCGCGCGGCGGCGGCCCTTTTTGTTTGAAGCGCGCGAGATCGGGCTGCAGCTTGGTCTTGGCGACGGTCAGGTCGCCGCGCACCACCGGATTCTGCAGCGATCCGGTAAGCTGCAATTTTCCCGTGGCGCCGGCCTTATATTCGCGCGTGTTGATAACCTGGAAATTATCGGCATCGAGCTGGACCTCGAACCCGCCGACTTTGTATTGCGCCAGCGCGATCCGTCCCGCGCCGGCGATGATGCCGTCGCCGGACTTGGCCGACGCGCGCGTCACCGTGATCGTCCCAGGAGCGAGCGTCGTGCGCAGATCGACGTCCGTGACGTCGACGCCGAGCGACGGGATGCGCGCATGCGCTCCGGTCAGATCGAGCCGGCCGCTTGGCACGAGGGCGTCGGCGGGACCGCGCAGCCGCACGTCGAGGACGATGGCACCGTCGAGCTTTTCCACCTCTTTCGTCGCCAGGCCGAAAAAAGCGATGCTGATGCCTTGCGAATAGAGCCGGACATCGGCGTCGCCGGTCACTTTCGCGGTCTTCTTTTCTCCCCAGGCAAGATCGATGGGCACGACACCGTTCGCGTTGAGCGTGTGAACGTCGTCCTGCTTGAGCTGCGCATCCATTTTGAGCCGCTGCCCGCCGTAGGCGGCCGTGGCGCTCAGGCCCGCGTAGCGTTGCTTGGCGACGGTGAGATTGGCAACAGAGATCCTGCCGTCGATCTGCGGGCTTTGCGCCGTGCCGCGCACGCGCACGTCGGCGTCGATCTGCCCGGCGGCGTCGCGGCTCATCGGCGCGAACGGATGGAGATCGTCGAGCGGCAGGCGCGCAACCTGAAGCTGAAAATTCTGTTCGCCCTCGAGGCCGACGGTCCCGCTCGCGCGGATCGTCTGGCCGGCGCGCTGGAGTAGCAGGTCGTCGATGTTCGCGGTCTTGCCGCGGACGGCGACTTGAACGGGCTTCGCGTTGCGCCAGGTGCCGCTCGCCGTTTGCAGCGACAGCTCCTGGATTTCGCTTTCGATATGGTCGGGGAAGTAGCGCGCCGCGGCTTTCAGCCGGTGCCGGCGCTGCTCGCGGTCCTGCGCGGCGAGATCGATCTGCGCGGCGATCGGCTCTTTGCCCTGAAGCGCGACGTTGGCTTCCAGCGTTCTCAAGGTGATGCCGACTTCAGCGCCGCTCGCCGCGACCCTGAGGCGGCCGGCGCGCTTCGGCCCCGCGGCATCGGTCACGGTCCAGCTCAGTGTCCCCGACTGAAACGAATTTCCCGCGAGCGATATATTGGCGACTTTCGCCTTGCCCTCGAGCCGGGGATTCGTAAGCGCGCCGCCGGCGCTGCCGTCGGCATCGACGCTGCCGCCGCCCTGAAGTCCCGCGAGCGCGAGCCACGGGCGGATCTCCTTCGCGTGCAGCTGATAAGTGATCTGGTCGTCGGCTTTGGTCTCGAAAAGGCCAATGCGCCCGCGCGCCACGAGCGTTGCGTCCTGCGCGCGCAGGCGCGCGGAATCCAGATACAGGACGCCGCCGCGGAGCTTTCCCGCCGCGGCGCCGTCGGCGATCGATACTTGTCCGACGCGCGAAGGGAGCAGCGCGAGGCGCGCCTCCGCCTCGGCTTTTTTCGGATCGGTGCCGCGCCCCTTGATCGAGAGATCGGCGTTGAGCCGCGCGGCAACCGGAACCGCCGCCGGATCGCGCGCGATTTTCTGCGCATCGAAGTCGCGCGTCTTGAGCGTGAGGTCGTAAGTCATAGGATCGCTGAGCGCGATCCGCCCTTGGAGTTGCGCCTGACCGGCGCTTCCCTTCGAATCTCCCGACAGCGATACGACTTTGTCCTTCAACGCCCCCGACACCTTGACGAGTCCGACCTGCCAGCCTTGGACTCTCAGATCGGCCACCTCGGCATCTGCCTTGGCCTGAAGATCGGCGGCGCTGGAGCCGCTGAAAGAGCCGCGGCCGCTCACCGTGCCGCCGCTCGGCCCCACGGCGAGCACCTTGTCGACGACCAGCCGCTCGGCTTCTAAATCACCGCGAAAGCGCGGCGTCGCCTGGCTTAAATCGATGATTGTGGAGGTGCGGAGTCTGCCGTCGGCGAAAGCGAGATTACCGGCGATTTTGAGCGCCGAGCGCGGCCCGTCGACGTTGACCGCGCCGGCGAAGTCCTCTCTCAGCGGCAGCGAGGGAAGGAAGATGTTTATCTCCTCGGCCGCGGCCTTTTTAATGTTGAGCTTTAAATTTGTTACCGGCTGGGCGAAATCTTTGACGCTGCCGGAGCCCTCGATCTCCGATTTCGCGGTGCGCAGCGAAATCCGGCGCGCCTCGACCGCCGGCGACGAAGCGCTGCCGTCGAACGAGAGCGCGCTTTGCCAGCGCGCGTCCGGGAAGCCTTGGGTCGAGAGCAAAAAATCGAGGCGAGCCGCGTCCGCCTTGATCCCTTCCGGCAGCAGCGCGGCGCTGCCGTCGAGGAGAAAGTCGCGCACGCGCGCGACGCGTCCATCGGCGAAGCGCGCGTCGATTTTCCCGTTGGCGATTTTGATCCCGTCGAGGAAGATGCTGACCGTGCGCCGCTCGGGCTCATCCGGCTTCTTTTTCTTGATCAGCGACGCGAGGTTCCATTCCTTGTCCGGTTTTTGAATCGCGAGCACGACCGGATCGCGGATTTCGATCGCCGATACGTGCAATCGCGATGAGTAGAGGACCGCGACCGCCTGGCGCAGCAGGTGAAGCTTGATCGTCACCAGCGGCGCGGCGAGGACCTCTTGCCCGTTCTGCTCGACGGAGAGGTTGTGCACCTGGACCGCGCGCCAGATCGAGCCGGTCAAGCTGTCGAACGTGACTTCGCCGTCGATCGATTCGCCGAGCGCCGCGAGCGTCTGCGCGCGAACCAGGTTACGAAACGAGTCGGTCTGGGAATAAATCCAGACGGCTACAAGACCGGCGACGAGCAGTCCGGCGATGGCGGCGCCGATCCAAAGCATGATGCGCGCGATCCGGCTTCTCATAACGCCTCTAAAAAGATTGGCCGATGTCGAAAAAGATCTGCCAGACGCGGTCTCTATGGCGCGGCTGGAACGGGAAACCGAAATCGAGCCGCACCGGGCCGACCGGCGTGGGATAGCGGAAGCCGAAGCCGCCGGCGAATTTGATCTTTTCGATCGGCGGGTCGAAGCTGTGCAGCGACAACTGGCCGAAGTCGATGAAGACGACGCCGCCGAGCTGCTTGTATAGCTGCAAGCGGCGGAGTTCCACCGATCCTTCGATCAGGCTTTTGCCTCCGATCGGATCGTGCTTCGGCGACAAAGGCCCGAGCAGGTGCCGCCCGTAACCGCGCACGCTGCTGCTACCCCCGGCGAAAAAGCGCTCGAAGATCGGCACCTCATGGCTGCCGTTGAAATTATCGGCGAAGCCGAGCTTGAGCCTCGAGGCGAGGATGGTCTTCTCCGCCAGCGGATAAAAATATTTGCTTTCGCCGGTAATTTTGTAGAAGTCGTAATTGCCGCTCCACGGACCGCCGGCTTGTTCGAAGAGAAGCGAATGGGTCCAGCCCTTCGTCGGATTCTCGCGATCGTTGGTTGTATTCCACACCGCGCCGACGCCGAAGGCCGAGAGCCACCCCCTGCGATCGAACCGATTGAGAAGGTGCCCCCTGGGACGCGCAGGGTCGGGAAAGGCGAAGACGGAGCGCGAGAGGTCGTTTACGTCGTCGTACTCGATGCGGTAGCCGAAAAAAGCGGAGAGCTGTTCGGAAAACTTACGCTCGAGCCGCGGCTGGAAGCGCGTCAAGTTGAGCGTATACGCCGGCTCGACGAACTGGCGCGGGCCGAAGGTCGCCATGAACTTATTGTTCTGCCCGAGAAAGTGCGGCTGCACGAAGCGCGCGTCGATCTCGCGCGCGATGAACGATACCTTCGCGCCGAATTCGAGCTGGCGCGCGCCGCCGAAAAAATTGTTGTCGCGCCAACGGATCTGGCCGCGGAGCTTGTCCTCGGTGCCGTAGCCGACGCCGATCTTGATCTCGCGCGGCGGCTTTTCCTTCAGCCGCGTGACGACCGGGATGACCGTTGCGCCGGAATCGGCGGTTTGCGGCTCGATTTCGATCTGGCTGAACAGGTCGAGCTGCAGGAGATTGCGCCGCGTTTCCCGCAGCGCCTTGCCGGAGAATGCCTCGCCCGGCGTGTAGCTGATCTCTTTCGACACGACGTCGGCCGTGACTTTGTCGAGACCCTCGATGCGGGTCTCGCCGAAGATCGTTTCCGGACCCGCGGTGACGCTGTAGTCAACGTTCGCTTCTTTCTCCTCGGGAAAGACCTGGGCCTTGCGTTCGATTTTCACATGAGCGCGGCCATGGTCGTAAAAAAAATCTTTAATCCGGGTCTCGGTCTGCTGGTAATCCTCTTCGGTAAAGGGCTTGCCGGGCTTTAAGAAGAATTCCGGGCGCAGCGCCTCGAGCTCGGGTTGCAGCTCGGGATGATCGATGATCCTGACCGAGAGCTGCCTTAAGAGCACAGGCGTATTTTCCTCGACTATAATCGTCGCGGAGACGAGCTGGCTCTCCTCGTCGACTTGCAAATCGTGCGAGACGCGCGCCTCGTAGTATCCCTGCGACTGGTAAAAACGCTCGACGCGTTTCACATCCGCGGCAAACACTTCGGGATCGAAGCGGGGCCGCTCGCGCCACGGCGTGTACCACGGGCGGGTCTTGGTCTGGAGGATCTCTTCGATATCCCCGGAGGAAAAGTGTTTGTTGCCCTCGAAATTGAGGCCTTTGACGGCCCAATCGCGCGATTTATCGAGTGCGTCGATGGGGATCGCGCGGGCGTGCGCGCTGGATAAAATTACTGCGAAGAAAGTTGCGAGAACGAGGTGAAGACGATCCACGCTAGCAGCATAACAGCCGGCAGGTAGACTTCAATATGGAGGGAAAAACTGCGCTGAACGACAAAAACGGAGACTGATCTCAGCCGTCGTGTGCCCCGCGTCCGTGGTAAAGCGCTGCCAGGTCCACATGCGATTCCTGGCCGTCGGCGCGCGCATCGGTTTTCATCTGGCGCACGCCTTCGTCGACGTTCGTGTCGATGATGGCGTGATCGGGGTCGCGATACACGCCGATCGGGTCCTCGCCCCGTTCGATCTTGGCGAGTTCGCGCATGAGCAATTCGCGCAGCATCGTCACGCCGCGGTCGGACGTCGCCAGGCGCTCGCGCGTTCTGTCGGCGATCGGCCCCTGCGTCTCCCATGCCATGTGGTCCTGGGGGATGATGTGCTGCAGCGTAAAGCGCGCCTCCGGGTGCAGTTTGTCCGGCGGCGTCTTGTAAGGCTCCGTATACTTGACGGGCGGATCGAACGCGTCGGCGGGCTCGCTCCCGTCCTCGGTCGGTACGAACAGCACGTGGATGTGCAGCGTATGCTCGTCGTCGACCGGCGTGCGGATCTGCGAGCTCGGCCCCTGGCGGAGGATCGTCGGGAAGAGCAGCGGATGCTCGTCGGTCACGCCGTTCGCGTAGGCGCGCTGTTTCATGATGCCGTGCTCAGTCAGATAAAAGTCGACGCGTGCGACATCGTCGGTATAGCCGCGCGTGGTGTTGACCGGCTTGCGCGTGCCGCGGCCATAAAATTCCTGATGCAGGATTTGCAGATGCGCCGGATCGACGGAATTTTCCATCGCTTGAAACCAATTACAGTCGAGCTGCGGATGGACGACGATCGTGCGGTGGCCGTCGCGGCGGAACAGCGTATCGTAATGCGTCATCACGGGGGCGGGAGCGGGTCCCATGTAGGCCCAGACGAGATTCAGGTGCTCTTGGACGATATAGGCTGTCTGTTTGACGGTCTTATGAAAGTTACTCGCGGCGGGCTCCGCGGGACATTCGAGGCAATTCCCTTCGAAGTCGTAGAGCCAGCCGTGGTAGGCGCAGGCGATGCCGCGCTCTTCGACTCTGCCGTAGGAAAGAGACGCGCCGCGATGCGCGCAGCGGTCGTCGAGAAGACCCAGGCGGCCGTTCGCGCGGAAAAGCACGAGATTTTCGCCCAGAATTCGGACAAATTTAGTCGGATGTTCCTCGGTCAGTTCTTTGGCGACCGCGATCGGGTGCCAGTAGCGGCGCAGCAATTCACCGGTCGGAGTTCCCGGCCCGACGCGCGTCAAAAGCTCGTTATCTTCGTGCGACAGCATAGGCCACCTCGCTTAAACTAAAACACCGCCCGTGAGTATTGGCAATGCGGAGAAAATTTGCAAGCGGCGCAGGTCTGGAGGAGGCGAAGACATGACGGCCCGCTCTACGGCCGCGAGGGAGAAAACTCGATGTCGATGTTTTCCTCGCGCTGGATCTCGGCGAAACGTTCGCGCAAATGATTGACGTTGGTCTTCGCCGGGACCGAGACCCCCGCCTCGAGGCGAAACATCGGTGTGCCGCTCACCGGCGCGGCGTAGGTCTTGGTCTCCATCGATTCGATGTTGATGCCCAAGCGACTGAGCTCGCTGCTGAGCTTGTGGACGATGCCGGGATGATCCATGCACGAGGCGACGAGCGTGTACGGCAGCAGCGATTCCGCCGGCCGCCGCTCGGCCGGCGTCTTGACCGAGAAGGTGAGGCCGGTCTCGATCTCCAGGTCGCGAACGGAGGCGGCGAGCTTTTGAAGCTCGCCGCCCGCGCCGGTGATCAAGATGATTACTGCAAACTCGCCGCAAAAAACCGCCATCTTGCTGTCTTCGATGTTGCAGCCGCGGCTCGAGATGAATTCGGAGATTTTTTCCACCAGCCCAACTTGATCGGGGCCGACGGCGGTCAGGATGAGATGACTTTTGTCACGCATACCTTCTCAGCCTGTCGGACGATTACAAACAAATCAAGCTTGCGGACGCTACTTCGCCGGCCCTAGCGGAATTCTCGAAACGGTAAAGGTCGTTACGTCGCCCTCGGGCTCCGAATCATCCCCAATGAGGGGAAGTGCGGTGTTGGTGACGAACAGGCTCCCTCTGCTGATGACGAGGCTCGCGGGGAAGAGCAGGCCTTTCGGGGCGCCGTCCGTCCCGATGCCGTCGAACGAGCCGCGACGATCGACGATGCGGCCATTGGCTCCGAGAGCGACGACCTCATCGGCCTGATTCGCGGCCACCCAGAGCTGACCTTGCGCGTCGAAGACGATGCCGTCGGCGCCGTTGATGCTTTGCGCGAATTGGGTCACTTCCTTCGTCGTGACGTTGACTTTGAGAATGCGATCGTCGGCTGTGTTCGCGACGAAGAGCGTCGCGCCGTCCGCGGAAAAAGCGAGACCGTTCGCGCCGAAGGGCGGAAAGCCGTGCGGTGGGGGCGCGGGCTTCAGCAGCTCATCGGAAGCGAACGTGGTCACGCTGCCTCCAGGGAGATCGATCTTGTAGATCTTACCGCCGAAAGAATCGGAGACATAGAGGTCGCCGGCCGCGTCAAAGGCCATCGCGTTCAATCCGCAGTCGACTAAAAATACGAACGTGCAGACCGGATAAGTCGCCGCAGGCGTGCTCGTCGAGCGAAAAGGCGGCGCAAACTTGAGCACGTTGCCGCCGCCGAAGTTCGCCACGTAGAGATTGCCGGAGGTGTCGAAGGCGAGTCCCAGCGGCGCGGCTCCGGGCAATGGTATCGTGGTTTGGAGGCGGCCATTCGGGCTGAAGATGTGAATGACGTTAGTGAAGGAACCGTCAGTCACGAAGGTGGCGACGTAAATGTTTCCCTGCGCATCCGCCGCAAGCCCCTCCGGATGGCCCGGGCCTGGGGGCAGGGTGGCGAAGCGAACCACGCCACCTTTATCCGCGCCCACGGTGGCCGCCGCGAGCAGCAAGCCGATAATCAACAGCGAAAAGATCGTCTTACGCATAAGACCTCCTTATTAATTAACAACATACCCCTAAGGGCAAAAGGTTATTACTGGCCGACCTCAATCCTGTCAAGACCACCTTCTTGACAAACGTGAATAAAAATTTATGGTTTTCGTCGAATACATTAGCAAAACATTTTCCGGGAAAGGGGGTGAAAAGATGACGCTAAAAAGAACAGTCGCGGCCGTTCTGCTGGCCCTGTCCTTGGCTCCCGTTTACGCGATGGCGGAGGACGAAATGAAAGCCACCGTCGTGAGCAAGAGCGACAAAGAGCTCAAGGTGAAGGTCAAGGATCAGGAGAAAACCTTGCTGATCGGCACCAAGACCAAGGGCGTTGAAAATGCGAAAGACGGCGCCAAAGTCACCATCAAGTATTCCGAGAAAGATGGGAAACTGCGGGCCGAGGAGATCAGCCCGCGCTAAATCTGCCGGGGTGATAAAAAAAAGGCGGAGCCTCGAGGCTCCGCCTTTTTTTGCCTACGGCTTTGCGAGCGCCGCGACAGCCGTTTTCGTCTCGGTAAAAATTCCTAGTTTATTGAGCTTGTAGTGGCTCGACCCATAGATGGGCCCTTCATCCAATCGGCAGCCGAGGCCGAGGGTCATCTGTAAACGGCTATTATATTCCATCTCCATGCCGTGTTCGATCTCTACGTAATAGCCGTCCATAATGCCGGCGGGCGTCGTGAACTTCGAGGGGATAACGCGCTTGATCTCGTGCGTCGCCCGGCCGGCGCGCTTCAGCCTGCCGGTCTCGGCGCTGTACATTTTGTAGGTCGTCTGGTGTAAAGACGATCCGCCTCCGGCGGGCTCGCTGGGAAATAGCGGCAGCGGCGGGTCGTAGACGATGTAGTTTTTCCCGGCGAGGAGGTCGAGCCGCTCCATGATCATCCCGCCGTCCGTCGCGCGCCTGAGCGTCGCGCGCGCGTAATCGCCGAACGTGAGAGTCCAGATCTTTTCGTCGGCGCCGGCGCGCTGCAACACGAAAGGAACGACTCGACCGCGGTCCTTGCCTTCGATAATCTGAAATTCTTTTTGCCAGGTGGCGAGCGGCATGAGCTGTGTGTAGCTCACTTGCCGTTGAAAAGGGGCGATTCCCAGAGAAGCGAACAGGGCACAAATCAACGCGACAGCGAAAAAGCTCCGCCGCAAGTGCATGGGGGATTTCTCCTGATTCTGCTACAGACGCGGCGTTTTTGCCGGCGCGTAACTTTATGATTCTACAGGATTGAATCCCGTAAGGAAAGTAAAAAAATTGCAAATGGAAAAAGCGCCCAAAAATCCGCCACTTGTTTCCTGCTGCAGCCGAATTTTATCGCGATGTCGCGTCGTGTTGCTTAACTTTTGGCTTAAGTTTACCCTGATTGGAGAATGCGTCGTCGCATCGACAAACGGCTGGCCATGAGGCTACTGATCATCGCCGCCATCATTGCCTCCCTGCCGATGATCTGGATTTGGACTCCGCTCAACCGATGGCTTAACTTTCAGACGATCATGTACTGGCAGGAGACCGTAAAAAATTATCCCGGCGCGTTTTTTTTCGTCATGGGTATTTTTTTAGTGGGCAGCCTGGTGCTCTTTCCGATGTCGATTCTCAACGTCGCCACGATTATCACTTTCGGACCGATTTGGGGGAATATCTATTCCCTTATAGGCTGGCTTCTGAGCGCCACGATGGGCTTCGCCATCGGCCGGGCGATGGGACACGACACGCTCCGTAAGATCGTCGGCTCTCGGCTCGATCTGCTCGTCCACCGCGCCGGGCGACACGGATTTTTGACGGTGCTTACCATACGTGTTCTGCCGGTGGCGCCGTTTACGGTCGGAAATCTTTTCGTCGGCTCTTCCGGGATTCACTTCCGTGACTTCATTGCTGCCAGCACTCTCGGCAGAATCCCCGGCATGATACTGATGACGCTCGCCGGCGTTCAGATCGAAAACGCGCTGCGCCATCCCGCTGTCGGCACCGTAGTGGTCGTTGTCGTCGTTCTCATCGGCATTCCGCTCGCTACCGCGTGGGTGGCGAAGCGTGTCAAACGTTCGGAAACGCGCCGCGTCAGTTCCGCTTCATAGCTGTTCCTGTAGAGGATACGCGAACAGCTCGAAGAAACGCTCGCGCCAGGGGCGCGCGGCCCACTCCGCATACGTTATTTTCTTCGAATACTTCAGGTCTTCCTTGAAGATTTCTTCGAGCCGCCGTGCGAAGCCGCGGTCGTAAACCGCGAGGTTCAGCTCCTCGTTGAATGCGAACGACCGGTTGTCCATGTTGGTGCTGCCGACGGTCGCCCAGACGTCATCCACGACCATCGTCTTGGAGTGCAGGAGCGCGGGCTGATATTCGTAGATCTCGATGCCGCCCTTGAGCATGGTGCCGTAGTTTCTCCGGCTCGCGCGGTAGGTGAGCTTGACGTCGATCTTCCCGGGGACGAGGATCGTCACGCGTACGCCCCGCGCCGTGGCGGCGAGCAGTGCGGCGATGATCTTGTCGTCTGGGATGAAATAGGGATTAGTGATCATGATCGACCGTTTCGCCGATGCGATCGAGAGCAGAAACAACATGTAATTCTGAAAGCTGCCGCCGACCGGCGAGCTTTTGACGATCTGCGCCGTGATGTTGCCGCGCGGCTGCAACGAGGGAAAGTACCCCGGGCCGCCGAGCAGACCGCCGGTCGCCTCGAACCAGCTGCTGGCAAACGCCGCTTGCAGATCGTTCACGATCGGACCTTCGATGCGCACGTTCGTCTCGCGCCAGTGCTCCGGGGTCCTGCCGTTCCCCGTCCACGCCTCGCTGATGCCGTAGCCACCGGTGAAGCCGACTTTGCCGTCGATTACGAGAATGCGCCGGTGGTTGCGGTAATTGTAGCGTAGCAACCTCCAGATGAAGACGATTTGAGGCACCCGGACGCGGCGAAAGAATTCGATCTTGCATCCGGCCTCGCGCATGAGCCGCGGGATCTCCTCGGGTATCGGACGCGATCCCTGGCTGTCCAAGAGAATGTGTGCTTTGACTCCGGCGCGGCAGCGCTCGGCGAACGCCTCAGCCAATTGGTTCGCGAGCGCGCCTCCTTCATATAGATATTGCGCGAAGGTGATCGTTTGCCGCGCGCTTTTGATGTCGCGGAGCATGGCGGGAAAAGTCTCGTCGCCGTTAAGCAGAAGGTCGATGCGGTTGCCGCCAATGATCGGCGCATCGGTGTGCGCGACGATCGTCGGGAAAAACGTCGGCTCGCCGACGGCGATGTCCGGAACTTCCGTAACCGGACGGACCTTGCCGCAGCCCAAGCATATAAAAAACGCGAGCATCCAAGCGTGTCGCTTCATCGATCGTGCTCCTCGCGCGATAGTTTCGGATATGCCTCCGGATTGCAAGTTGCATCGCGCCGAGCTGCGGATATCTAAGATGTATCTTGACGGAAAAACGGGCCGGGTGTACTTTTACGCAGCCAATTAGGGTTAAAGGGTCCCCAAAGGAGGTCCTATGCCGAAGCTCGTCTCTCTCGCCGCCGTTTTCACCTTGGCGGTAATCCTGCTGCTTTCCTTTGCCGCTGCCGCCCCTGCCAAGGATGACCCGGTCGGACTGTCGGGACAGGTCAGCTCGCCAAAAGAAGGACCGATGGAAGGTGTGGTTGTCGGTGCCAAAAAGGATGGCTCGACGATCACCGTGAACGTGACGAGCGACGAGAAGGGCCGCTTCAGCTTTCCCGCATCGCGGCTCGCGCCCGGACGCTACGCGTTGAAAATCCGCGCCGCCGGCTACGACTTGGACGGTCCGAAATCCGTCGAGGTCGTTGGCGGCAAGGCCGCAACGGCGAACCTGAAGCTCAAGCCTGCAAAGGACGTCTCGGCTCAGCTGAGCGACGCCGAATGGCTGCTTAGCATTCCGGGGACCGAGGGGCAGAAAAGCTTTCTGCTCGGATGCAACGGCTGCCACACCGTCGAGCGAATCGTCAAGGGGAACCACAGCTCGGATGAGTGGCAGCAGGTGTTCCGCCGCATGTCGCTTTACGCTCCGGGCAGCCAGCCGGTGCGCCCGCAGATGACCGTCGGCGCCGTGCAGCGCGATCGCACGCGCGGCTTCGATGCGAAGATGATCGCCGACTGGCTCGCGAGCGTGAACGTGGCCTACGCCGAGAAGAAGATCGCCTACAAAACGCTGCCGCGTCCGAAAGGCAACGCGACCAAAACGGTCATCACGGAGTACGACCTGCCGCGGCCGATCGCGATGCCGCACGACGTCGTGGTCGACTCCGAGGGCATGGCCTGGTACTCGGATTTCGGGGATCAGTTCATCGGCAAGCTCGATCCGCAAACGGGGAAGGTGACGGAGTTCCCGATTCCGGTTCTCAAAAAGGGTTTTCCGCTCGGCACGCTCGACCTCCAGCTCGACAAGCAAGAGAACTTGTGGGTCTCGCTGATGTATCAGGGCGGCATCGCCAAGTTCGACCGCAAGGCGGAAAAATTCCAGGTCTATCCGATTCCGAAAGAATGGCAGGGCGATCACACGCAGCAATCGATGGTCAGCCCGTCGAACTCCCACGTCGACGGAAAGGTCTGGACCAACAATCAAGACACCCATGCGATTTACCGCCTCGATGTGGCCACGGGACAGTTCGAAAACCTGGGCGAATTTCCGATCCCCGGGGAGAAGCGGTCGATCAACGCCTACGGGATTCCGAGCGACGCGCAGAACAATTTATACCTGCTGGAGTTCGGCGCGAATAACATCGGCCGCATCGACGCCAAGACGAAAGAATTCAAGGTGTATTCCACGGTGACCTCCGGCTCGCGGCCGCGCCGCGGCAGATTCGACGATCAAGGCCGCTTATGGTTCGCGGAATACGGCAATAACGGCATCGGCATGCTCGATCCGAAGACGGAAAAAATCCAGGAGTGGAAGCTCGCGACTCCCTGGAGCGCGCCGTATCACGTCGTGCCGGACAAAAACGGCGACGTCTGGGCCGGGTCGATGTGGACCGACCGGGTGGCGCGGCTCAACCCGAAAACCGGCCAGATTACGGAGTATCTGCTGCCGCGTGAAACGAACATTCGGCGCGTCTTCGTCGACAACTCGACCACTCCGGTGACGTTCTGGGTCGGCAGCAACCACGGCGCGTCGGTTCTTAGGCTCGAGCCGCTCGAGCGCAACGCCGAGACGGCGAGCCGCTAAATAAACAACGGCAAAAAGGCCCGAGCCGACCGGCTCGGGCCTTTTTTTTCTTCGCAGGAGACACTTTATGTTCACCGCGGTTGGCTTCGGCAGAATCTTCGTCGCCGCCCTCATATTTCTTTTACCGTATGCCGCTCAAGGCCAGGAGCGCGCCGGAGTTTTGCAGGGCGTGGTGAAGGACGCCTCCGGCGCGCCCGTTACCGGCGCCTTCGTCAAGATGAAAAGCGAAGAGCGGCGCCTCACGTTCATGATCGTGAGCCAGGCACAGGGGCGGTATTCGCTCAATAACCTGCCCGCGGGAAGGTACGTTGTGCAGAGCGTCGGCGGCGAGCAGCAAAGCGAATGGTCCGCTCCGGTGGAAGTCGCGGTCGGGAAGCCCGCGACGGTTGATTTATCGCTTACGGCGCCCCGCACGCCGCGGCTGCCGGCCGCGTGGCCGGGACGCTTGCCGGGCGAGCAGGTCGGCGAGGGCGGAGAAGGTCCGCCGCCTCCGCCATTGCCGGAAGGCGCGGGCAAGCCGATCGTCGAGGCGAAATGCGTCACGTGCCACGATACGCAGCGCATCAGCCGCGTACGGGCGAGCCGCGAGCGGTGGCAGACGATTCTCAATAACATGCGCATGTACGCGCAAGGCTCGACTGCGGCCAAGCCGCTCAGCGAAGACGAGACCCACGCGGTTTTCGATTATGTGATGGCGAATTTCTCCGAGACCAGCGCCGGCGGCCGGCCGAAGCCCGATCCCAACAGTCGCCTGCCGCGCGAGCTCGTCAAAGGCGAAGGAATGAAATACCTCGCCGTCGAATTCGAGCTGCCTAACAACACCGCTGAGCCGCATGAAGTGGCGGTCGACCTCGAAGGCAACGGCTGGGTAACGCAGCGCGTCGGCGGCAAACTCGGACGCCTCGACGGCAAGACGCTCACCTACAGCGAGATCGCGCCGCCGGCGGGAACGTCGCCGACCAACCGTTTGAACGCGATCAACCGCGCACCGGACGGCAAGCTATGGTTCATCGACGGCGGACCCAATCGCCGCTGGCTCAGCTACGATCCCAAGACAAAACAGTTCGAAGTCTACGAGCTCCCCAAGCTCAAAAGCGGCTCGGCGAGCGGCAATACGATGCGGGTTCACCCGAACGGAACGGTCTGGCTGAATTCGATCGCCGGCAACCAGGTGATTCGTCTCGATCCGAAAACGAAAGAATTTACCGTTTATGATGTCCCCGCGGGCGTAAAACGCGGCAAGACGGCGAGCCCCTACGGCATGGCGATCTCGGGCGACGGCAAAGTTTGGTTCATCGAGAACGCGGTCAATCAGATGGGGCGCGTCGATCCTGTCTCCGGAACGATCGACGAATTTCCGATCTTCGTCAAAAATCCAGTGGCGCGAAAGGGCGGCATGGATTTCGAAGGCAACGTCTGGGTCGGCCTGCACGGCGTGGGCAAGCTGATGAAAGTCGATTATAAGACGACCAAGATGACCGTTTTCGATCCCCCGAGCGACGATGCGGGCGTCTATTCGGTCCAAGGCGACCCCAAGGCGCCCGTGGTCTGGCTGAGCGAGCAGCACGTGGATAAAATCGCGCGCTTCGATCTGAAAACAGAGAAGTTTATGGAGTATCCGCTGGCGAGCGCGGAATCCGATCCGCGCCGGATCGAGATCGACCCGACCCATCCGAATCGCATCTGGTGGTCCGGAAATCTCTCCGGACGGATGGGCTACATCGAGGTGTTGAAATAGAAATGGACCCGGAAATGGCGCGATGAAGGTTTTATGCTCCACGCTCCTCGCGTTCATTCTTACTTCCGCCCATTCTCAGACCATTCGAGCGGCGGGTGCGCCGCAGGACCGCTTCCCATGGAGCCTGCGCGCGCCGCTGCCGGCGGCGAACTCTGAGACCGGAGTCGCCGAGCTCGCTGAAAAAATCTACGTTATCGGCGGCTATCCGTGGGATCGCAAGACTGTCGCGACGGTCTTGGTTTACGACTCGCGCTCCGACAAATGGCAGACGGCCGCGCCGCTTCCCGTCGCGCTGAATCATGTCATGGTCGCCGCAGCGAAGGGCAAGATCTACGTCATCGGCGGACAGACTTCTGAGTTGAGCGAGCCCGACAAGGCCGGATTCGTCGACACGGTCTATGAATACGATCCCGCCGCGAACCGCTGGTCGACACGCGCGCCGATGCCGGGGCCGCGGGGCGGTGGCGCCGCCGCGGTGATCGGTAACAAGATCTACGTCGCAGGCGGTCGCCCGCCCGCAGGAAGTCAATTCGCGGTCTACGATGCCGATGCCGACGCGTGGACGAAGCTGACCGACCTGCCGACGCAGCGAAATCATCTAGCGGCGGGCGGGCTTGACGGCAAAGTCTACGTATTCGGCGGCAGATTCGGCGGCGGCTTTCAGAGCGAACGGACGGACGCCGTCGAGGTATACGATCCGAAAAGCAACGCCTGGAGCAAAAGGAGCAAGCTGCTCAAACCGCGCGGCGGGGTCAACGGTATCTTCGCGGGCGGATGTTTCCATCTTTTCGGCGGCGAGGGCAATCCGGACCATCCCTACCATGTGTTCCCGGATCACGATTACTACGATGCCGCGCGCGATGCGTGGCACCGGCTCGACCCGATGCCGGTGGCCGTGCACGGCGTCACAGGCCTCGCGCTTATCGACGGCAACATCCATTTGCCGGGCGGCGGCCTGACGCAGGGAGGGAGCAGCGGCTCGACGATTCATCAGGTGTATCGGCCGGCCGTGAGCTGCCGATAAAAAGAAAAGATTGACACTTCGAGGCGCGCTTCGGTAGAATTCACCAGGGATGATCGTTGTTCTCCTCATCGCGCATGCGCTCTTCGCAGTGACCCTGCTCGGCGCGATCACGCATCAAACGATCGGCGTCTGGACGCCGGCGAAACGGCCGGCAGCCTCGTTCGTCGACCGCATGCGCTCAGTTTCGCCCGCCGGGTATGCCGGCGCGATCATCGTCCTCTACATCGCCACCGCCGCGCTCGGCGCGATCATCTATCCCAACTATCGACTGAACGTCCGCATCGTGCTCGAACAGATGCAGCTCCCGAAGGCAAACGGCTCCTTCGAACTGAAGGAGCATTTCGTCGCGCTCGGCCTGGGTATGCTGCCGGCGTATTGGTACTTCTGGCGCCAGCCGGCGACCGACTACGGGCGCACGCGCGCCGTTCTGACCGCGCTGCTTGCCTTTATCGTCTGGTGGGGCTTTATCGTCGGTCATGTGCTCAACAACATCCGGGGTTTCGAGGCATGATCGCGGGGCGCTCCTCGGCGGTTTTCGCCGTCGCGTTTGCGGCCGCCTATGCCGTCCTCTATGTGGTCGCGATCCAATACAACCTGGCGCTCTTCACGTACCATCCGGCGAGCGAGGAGTTTCATTTCCTCGTCAAGCCGGCGGCAGACCAGCCGCCGATGTACTGGTACGGCTGGATGGCGACTTCGGCGCTGGGCGCGCTGGCGTTTGCCGTGGCCGTCGCTGCGCTTCCGGCGCCGTGGACGGCGCGAATCTGGTCCGGCTGGTCGTGGGCGGTCCCCCTGGCCGCGATGCTCGTCTTCGGCTATATTCTTAGGGGCTACTTCATCCGCTGAGCAAGAACCATGAAGCTCCCCATTCGTCGTTTGGCGCTGGCGATTTCTCTGTCGCTTTATTTTCCTGCCGCGGTGTGGAC
>Ga0075425_100001105_pt1 | contig 26032 bp, 23 predicted proteins | sample SoiMethybrSBSTD4_FD_75300 | JGI IMG/M metagenome (GOLD analysis project Ga0075425, IMG submission 75300) | Bulk soil microbial communities from a Populus tree surrounding site in Tennessee, USA - Soil MetaG P. TD hybrid SBSTD4 | ecosystem: Environmental > Terrestrial > Soil > Tree plantation...
AAATGCGCCGCCCTTCCGGGCAATGGGCAATGCCAAGCCGAAGAATGCGCCGCGCACTCGCGCGCGTGATGTCCTCCCCCAAGAAGCGAATGCGCCCCGCGACCGGCGAAATGAGCCCGGAGAGGGCCTTGAGCGTGGTGGTCTTGCCTGCCCCGTTGGCACCGATCAGGCTGACGAGCTCGCCTTGTCCGACCTTGATCGACAGCTCGCGCACGGCAACAACCTTGCCGTAGCAGCAGACCAAACCCTCCACCTCAAGCACTGGACCTATTCCCTTGCGGATCGCGCCCGCGGCGCGCGGGTCGGCGGGCGGGCTCAACCCGGCAGGCGGGCGATGGCCTCGACCTCCACCAAAAATTCGGGCTTCACCAGGCGCTCCACGACCAACAGGGTGTTGGGTGGATATTTGCCGCCCGCAAACAGTTTGGGGAAGATCTCGCCGCGCGTGGCCATGAAGGCGGCAATGCCGTCCGCACGCGTCAGATAGGTCGTGAATTGAACGACCGCGCCGAAGTCGACGCCAAGCTCGCGGAGAATGAGGCCCAAGTTGGCGAACACCTGCTGCACTTGCCGCGCCATGTCGCCGACACCCACGGGATTGCCCGCCTGGTCGATGGCGACCTGGCCGGCAATGAAAGCAAGCTCGCCGGGCGCGACGCGGCTGACGTGGGAATAGAGGCCCTGCACGGGGGGAGCGCTTGGCGGATTGAGATAGGTGATCGGGGACTGGGCCATCGTCGCTGCTGCCTCCTTGCGGCTAATTCCAACTCAAGGTCCCCTCGGGCCTGGTGGGCGGCGAGAGCCTCAGCGCCCGTGCCGGTGCGCAGGGACGCTTGCCGATGTTACCTGGCCGAGACGATCTGGGAAGGGCTTGGCGGCCCGCGCCGGGTCCTGCGGCCAGCGGCGCTCCGCCCGGCGCCGCTGCGGCCTAGTCGGCCCGAAAGGCAGGAGACCTGGACATCCACCGCATCCTCGTCCAAACTCCCGCCACGTCTAGGGATAACTAACATCACGCGGGCGGAACTGCATGTGCCTCATCCCCATGGGGTATGGCGCACAAGCACGTATCCTATCCGCGACATGGTAGTACGTGACGACGATGACGCCGGTCTTGCGCTATCGAAATCCCGGCGCCGCGGCGCGCTGGCTGTGCGAAGCTTTCGGCTTTCAAGAGCACGAAAGTGCCCAGGAGTCCGACCGGCACGTCAAATACATCCTGTTGCGCTTGGCCGACAGCTGCGTGCTCGTGCGCCCCGTCTCGAGCTCGGTCTTTGACGATCTGATGGTCGAGCCAAGTGCCGTCAGCGGTGGCAACACCCACGTCCTTTATCTGCCGGTTGCCGATGCGGAGCTGCACTGCGCCCGCGCCCAGGCCGCCGGCGCAAAAGTCGAGCTCGAACCGCAAGATGACGGTCTGGGCGGGCGCTTTTACACCTGCCGCGACCCCGAGGGCCATCTGTGGAGCTTTGGCACCAAGACCTACGGCGCAATGAGCCCCGCGCGCGCCGCCCTGGCCCCGGTCGAGGCCGTCCCCGCCGTGGCCAGGCCCCGCGACAGCCGCGGACGGGGCAGAGCAAGCCTGATCGCGCGTGCGAGCGCCGGCTTGACGCTGATCGCGGCACTCTCGGTCGGTTGGCTGCTTTACGAGGCCTATACGCAGGGCGCCTTCGAGGCCGGCAGCGCCGTGACCACCGGTGCCGTAGACCACGGTGCCGGCGACCAGCTGGCCGCCGAGGCCGCTCGTCGGTCTGCGGATCACCCCGCCAACGATAGCGCCGCCCCGCTCGCCGAAGCGAACAGCCGCCGGCGCGCGGCCGAGGCTGCCGTCGCCGAAGCGGGGGCCAAGCTCAGCGAAGAGCAAGCACTGCGGGCGGCCGCCGAGAGCCGGTTCGCCGTCGCGGAAGCGAAGCTGGCGGAGCTGAGCGCCGGCGCGCTGCAGGCACGCCAAGCCGCGCAGAGCCAGGAGACCGATGCCGTAAGCGAGCGCCGCGAGGCCAAAGAGGCGCTGGCCGCCCTCGAACAGCGGCTCGCCGAGCAGATGGCCGCGAACGCCCGCGACAAGGATAGCGCCGCCAATGCGCTGAGCCGCGCCGAGCAGGCGCTGCGCGAGGAGAAAGGGTTGAGCGCCCGGGCGGCGGCCGACCGCGAGGCGGCCGAGGCGGAGGCCGGGCGCGAGCGGGCGCGGGCCGCGGCGGCTGCCCTTGCCGCCGGCGCAGAAGCCGCAGCCGCGCGCCACGACTTGGCGCAAGTCGAAGCGCAGCAGGCACGGCAGGCCAACGAGCTCGAGGCCGCCTACGCGACGCTCAAAACCATGCGCGGCGAGGTCGAGGCCCTGCGCGCCGCCCAGCGCCAGGCAAAACCGGAGCCGTCGACGGAGCCTGCGCCCGAGGTGGCCGCGACACCCCGCCAACAGCTGGCGCAGCTGGAAGCCGAGCGCGCCAAACAAGGCGCAGAGCTGGAGGCAGCGTACACGGCGCTGAACGCGATCCGCGGCGAGATCGAGGCCACACGCGCAGCGCTGCGCGAGGCCATACGCGACACGCGCGGCGAGGCCAGCTCACAGGTGGCCGCGGCCGAACCGCCACAAGTCGCAACCGCCGCCGCCCCGGCCGCGGCCCCCCCGCGTCCCAGCACGCCCTGCGCGCAGGCGGTGCAGGGCAAGATACGGCTCGCCCCCAAGGGCTCGCGCGAGTGGCCGGAGGGCAGCCTGGCACGTCTGTGCCACGGGGCGGAGACCTCCCTCGAGCCGGCGCGCTGCTATGATGAACTGATGCGCGGCAAGATCAGCTGGGGCACGGGCAGCACCTGGACGATGCCGAACGCCTTGATCCTCTGCGCCGGCACCAAAAACGCGCGCCAAACGCTCGACTGCTTTGCCACCAGCATCGCGGCCAACGACACCTGGGCCGCCGCGATCAGCACCTGCCGGTCGGCCAAGCCGTGATCGCGCACCCGCGCATGGTATTTTTTTTCAAGCCACGCCGGCGCGCGCACGCCGGTCCGATCGCACCCCCGATCGGGCGAGCTTTGCCAGTCAGCCGAGCCCGCCCTGGCGCTCCACGAAGCGCGCGATCATCGGCACGCCCTCCCCGGTTTTCAGGTTGCTGAAGACGAACGGGCGCTCGCCGCGCATGCGCTTGGTGTCGCTTTCCATGACCGCGAGCGAGGCGCCGACATGCGGCGCCAGATCCGTCTTGTTGATGACCAGAAGGTCCGAGCGGGTGATGCCGGGGCCACCCTTGCGTGGAATTTTTTCGCCCTGGGCGACATCGATCACGTAGATGGTGAGATCGGCGAGCTCGGGACTGAAGGTCGCCGCGAGGTTGTCGCCACCCGACTCGATCAGCACCAGGTCAAGGTCGGGGAAAGTCTGCTGCATCTGGACGACAGCGGCCAAATTGATGGAGGCATCCTCGCGGATGGCCGTGTGCGGACAGCCCCCCGTCTCGACGCCCAAGATGCGCGCTTCGGGCAAGGCCCCCGCGCGCGTGAGGATCAGGGCGTCCTCCTTGGTATAGATGTCGTTGGTGATGGCGCAGATCTCGTAGCGGTCACGAAAGACCTTGCACAAGGCCTCCATCAAGGCCGTCTTGCCGGAGCCGACGGGCCCGCCGATGCCGACGCGCAGTGGACCGTTGGGTGACTTTGCCATCGCTTCTCCTTCAGGACCTGAATAGTCGCGTGTACTGGGTCTCGTGCCGCATAGAGGCGATGTCGACCAGGATGGCGGCGCCCCCGACCTCCTGCAGCGTGGCGGCGAGCCCGCCCTCGAGGAGCCGCGCCAGGGTCGGCTCGAGCCGGGCCAGCACCCGCAGCCCATCGGTCTGGCCGAGCGGCACCAGCCGCACGCCGGCGGACACCAGGTTGGCGGCAAAAGCCTGCAGGAACGCCTGGGCGGAGGCCGCCAGCGGCAAACCGTGCGCGGCCGTGCTGGCACCGACCGCCACGGGATAGGCGACCTCGGGCAGGCGCGCCAGGCAGGCCAGTGCCGGGTGCGGCCACGCGGCGCCGACCGCGGCAAGGAAGGCTGCGCCTTGCGCCAGGGTCTCGAGCCGTCGCTCGGCCGAGGCGGCAAAGGCGGCAGCGAGCGCCCCCACCTCGTCGAGCCGGGCGGCACACCCAAGGCTAACCGCTCGCCAGGCTTCGGCAAAAAAGATGAGGTCGCTGCGACCCGCGCCGTGCGCCAGCACGTCTTGGAGCCAATCGCCGAGGTCAGCGGCGTTTTTGATGCCGCCCGCCTCCACCACCCACTCCAAGCCGTGCGAGTAGCTAAAGCTGCCGACCGGGAAGGCCGGCGATAGCCAAGTGAAGAGGCGGGCGAGGCTGCCGTCGTGCCGCGCCTCTGCCTCCCCCTCGGCGGCCCCCTGGCGGCGCTGGCCGCAGGGCTGCACGCCCCGGCTTAGCGCCTGGCCTCCTGCGCCCGCCTCAGCGGTGCCGGCTGCCGGCCGCAACATGCCAATCTCCTCGTCGTCACCGGGCATCAGGTCAGGACCCCTCGTGCGGGTCGGGCTCGGCACGCCCATGGCGGCCGTGGTGGTGGTGGGCCGCGTGCGAGGCTTCCCCGGCTGCGGCCGCGTAGGCACCGCCTTCCGGGTTGAAGGGGGCTTCCAGTTCCCGCACGCTGGCGCCAAGGCCTCTGACCATGGCGGCGATGACGTGGTCCGTCCGGATCAACACGCTGCCCTCGCCGATCTCGCAGGGCAGGTGCCGGTTGCCGAGATGCCAGGCCACCCGGGTGAGTTGACGCGCCTCGCCACAGGCAATCTCCAGCAGCCGTTCGGCTGCGGCCTCGACGCCGACGATCCGCCCATCCTCCAATTTGAGGCCATCGCCCGCCGCCAACACCGGGGCCCGCGCCAGATCCAGGAGGAAGGCCAGGCCGCCGCGGCCGACCAGGCTCAGCCGCCGGCGGGTCCGTCGGTCGTAGTCGAGGCGCACGACGTCGGCGGGCGGCCCGCGCCATTGCCCGGCGGGCACAATTTCAGTGGCTCGCAGCATGTCTTCCTTTTCCTCTCCGCCTGCCACCCTTGCGGCCTTGATCACCGGTAGGCTCGCGGCTGCCTCGGCAGCGCCCCTGCTAGGCGCCGCCGTTTCGTCGCTGCCGGCGCCGGCCGCCTTAAAACAAGAAGTAGCGCTGCGTCATCGGCAGCGACTTCGCCGGCTCGCAGGTCAAAAGCTCGCCGTCGGCGCGTACCTCATAGGTTTCCGCATCGACTTCGATGTGGGGTGTGGCGTCATTGAGCAGCATCGATTTTTTGGAGATGCCTCCCCTTGTGTTTTTGACCGCAAGCATCCGCTTGGCGGTGCCAAGTTTCGATGCCAGGCCGCTCTCGGCAGCCGCCGCGCTGACGAACGTGACCGCCGAGGCGGCCACTGCGCGTCCGAAGCTTGCAAACATCGGCCGGTAATGCACGGGTTGGGGGGTCGGGATCGAGGCGTTGGGATCGCCCATGGGGGCGGCGGCGATACTGCCGCCCAACAGCACCAGGTCGGGCTTGACCCCGAAAAAGGCCGGGCTCCACAAGGCCAGATCGGCCCGTTTGCCGACCTCGAGGGAGCCGAGCTCGTGCGCGATGCCGTGCGCGATCGCCGGATTGATCGTGTATTTGGCGATATAGCGACGAACGCGGAAGTTGTCGTTGCCGGCGCCATCCTCTTTCAGCTGACCGCGCTGGCCCTTCATCTTGTGCGCGGTCTGCCAGCAGCGAATGATGACCTCGCCCACACGCCCCATGGCCTGACTGTCCGAAGAGATCATCGATAAGGCCCCGAGATCGTGCAGGACGTCCTCGGCCGCGATCGTCTCGCGTCGGATGCGGCTCTCCGCGAAGGCGATGTCCTCGGGAATATTGGCATCGAGATGGTGACACACCATCAGCATGTCGAGATGCTCTTCCAACGTGTTGACCGTGAACGGTCGCGTTGGATTGGTCGATGACGGCAGCACGTTCTTGAGCCCGGCCACCTTAATGATGTCGGGAGCGTGGCCTCCACCGGCACCTTCGGTGTGAAAGGCATGGATGGTGCGGCCCTTGAAGGCCGCGATGGTGTCTTCCACGAAGCCGGATTCGTTCAGGGTGTCCGTGTGGATCATCACCTGCACGTCGTGAGCGTCGGCCACCGCCAGGGCACAGTCGATGGCGGCCGGCGTCGTTCCCCAGTCCTCGTGCAGCTTGAGGCAGGAGGCGCCGCCCAGGATCATTTCGTTAAGCGCGCGCGGATCCGAAGCGTTGCCTTTCCCGGCAAAGGCCAGATTCATCGCGAATGCGTCGGCGGCCTCGAGCATGCGGGCAAGGTGCCAGGGGCCGGGCGTACAGGTGGTTGCCGCCGTGCCCGTGGCGGGCCCCGTGCCACCGCCGATCATGGTGGTGATGCCGGAATTGAGCGCCTCCTCGATCTGCTGCGGACAGATGAAGTGGATGTGGCTGTCGCAGCCTCCCGCGGTCAGGATCTTGCCTTCCCCGGCGATCGCCTCGGTGCCGGGACCGATGATGATGTCGACGCCCGCCTGGGTATCGGGATTGCCGGCCTTACCGATCGCGGCGATGCGGCCGTCGCAGAGGCCGACATCGGCCTTGTAGATGCCGCTGTGGTCGATGATGAGGGCGTTGGTGATGACGGTGTCCACCGCGCCCTCGGCGCGGCCGAGCTGGCTTTGCCCCATGCCGTCGCGGATCACCTTGCCGCCGCCGAACTTTACTTCATCGCCGTAGCTCGTGAGGTCTTTTTCGACCTCGACGATCAGGTCGGTATCGGCAAGACGCACGCGATCGCCGGTGGTCGGACCGAACATATCGGCATAGGCCGAGCGCGACAGTTTCATTGGCATCAGTCGAGCTCTCCCATGACGGCGCCCTGAAAGCCGAACACCCGGCGGCGGCCGGCGAAGGGCACCAGGTTGACCTCGCGTGTCTGCCCGGGTTCGAAGCGCACCGCCGTACCGGCCGGAATGTCCAGGCGGCAGCCGCGCGCGCGGGCACGGTCGAAGCTCAGCGCGCGATTGGTTTCGGCGAAATGATAGTGCGACCCCACCTGGATCGGTCGGTCGCCGCCATTGGCGACGCTCAGCGTGATGACCTGGCGGCCGGCATTGATCTCGATGTCGCCGGCCGCGCTGATGATTTCCCCGGGAACCACGACAAACCTCCTCTATTGAGCGGCTGGATCGCGCTTATCTGATCGGCTGGTGCACCGTGACGAGCTTGACCCCGTCGGGAAAGGTTGCCTCCACCTGCACGTCACTGATCATTTCCGCGATGCCTGCCATGACCTGATCGCGCGTCACGACGTGGGCGCCCGCTTCCATCAGATCGGCAACGCTGCGGCCATCGCGCGCCCCCTCCACCACGAAATCGGAGATCAGCGCCACGGCCTCGGGATAGTTGAGCTTGACGCCGCGCTCGAGACGCCGTCGCGCCACAAGCGCGGCCATGGAAATGAGGAGCTTATCCTTTTCGCGCTGAGTTAGGTTCATCTCTCACCTTAGGGGCTTTCAGCAACTCCAGATGCGCGGCAGCGGCCGGCCGTGCAAGGCTTGCAGCAGCGGCGTCAACTGGGCCTGCAGCGTGCGCCCATCCGCCGCCACGGCGCGCGCCAGCAAGAGGCCATTGAAGGCGCTGACGCCAGCCGCGGCGCCCGCAGTGTGCAGGATGGCGCGGGCGCTTTCGATGCGCTCCTGTGCGCCAGGCGCCACGTAAAGCAGAAGTCCCATCGCGCCGGCGCCGCCGAGCAGCGCCGGGCGGGCAAGGCGCTCGGCGATCGGACCCTCGAGGCGCACGGCGTCGGCAAACAGCAAACGCCCCTGGCGCCACACGCGCCATTGATCGCGCAAGCTCCCCCACCGCACGCTTTCCCCCATGGCCGCACGGCCAAAGATCAAGATCTCCAAGCCGAGAAAGCTTGCCTCGGCGCCCAGCTCGACCCGGGTCGTGCGCTCGAGCCCGGCGCGGTCATAGAAGATGGTGGCCTGCGGCAGCCACGCCAGTTTGGCGCCGGCCGCCACGGACAGGGTGACCGAGACGGTGGCCGTCCCGTCCCGCGCGCGGTAGATCTTTTCCGCCGCCGCCGTCGTCAGGGTGGCCTCGGTGCCCGGGCCAAGCGCGGCCGCAACTTTGAAGTTATCGCCCCCCGTCAGGCCACCGGCCGTATTGATCAGCACGGCCTCGCACGGCGCCGCCCCTGCCTGCCTTGGAAATTTCAGGCGCGCGGCGCCGGACTGCTCGAGCCGTTCGAGCCGCGTGCGTCCCCCCCGGCGCACCAGGCCCAGTCGCACCGATCCTTCGGTGCGCGGCAGCCAGTCCACGGCCTGGAGCACGGGCGGGTCCTTTTGGAAGGTTGCGGCTCAGACGGTAAGGTAGCGCCGAACCTCTGCCTCAACCATGGTTTTTCCCTCGCCGGCAAGTACCACTTCGCCGCGCTCCATCACCGCATAGGTATCGGCGAGCTCGCGTGCGAACTCGAAATACTGCTCGACCAGGATGATCGCCATCTTGCCCTCCTGGCGCAGAAAGGAGATCGCCCGGCCGATGTCCTTGATGATGGAGGGTTGGATGCCCTCCGTCGGCTCGTCGAGCACGATCAGCTTGGGTTGCATGATCAGCGCGCGGGCGATCGCCAACTGCTGTTGCTGGCCGCCCGAGAGGTCGCCGCCTCGTCGCCCCAGCATACTCTTGAGCACCGGGAACAAATTGAAGAGCTCGGCGGCGAGCTTGCGCTCGCGCCGCGGCAGGCGCGCGAAGCCGGTTTCCAGATTTTCCCGCACCGTCAGCAGGGGAAAGATCTCGCGGCCCTGCGGCACGTAAGACATGCCGAGCCGCGCGCGCTCGTGCGTCCTGAGCCGGGTGACCTCGCTGCCATTGAAGAGGACGCGGCCGCGGCTGACCGGCTGCAAGCCGATGATCGCCCGCAGCAGCGAGCTCTTGCCCACGCCATTGCGGCCCAGCACGCAGGTGATTTTGCCGGGCTCCGCCGTCAGCGAGACGTCGCGCAGGGCCTGCGCGGCCCCATAGTGCAGATCGATGTTCTCAACGCTCAGCATTGCCTTGAACCTCACGTGCGCGCCGCCGCACCCTGACCGGGGCCGGTGCGGCCGCGCCATGGCCGGCGCCCTAAGCCGCGCCCAAGCCCCTAGCGCCCCAAGTACACCTCCACCACCCGCGCATTGGCGCTCACCTCGTCGATACTGCCTTCGGCCAGCACCGAGCCCTCGTGCAGGACGGTCACCTTGACGCCGAGCCGGCGCACGAACTCCATGTCGTGCTCGACGACGATGACGGTGTGGTCCTTGGCGATGTCCTTGAGCAGCTCGGCCGTGGTCATGGTCTCGGCGTCGGTCATGCCGGCAACCGGCTCGTCGACGAGCAGGAGCTTGGGATCCTGGGCGATCAGCATGCCGATTTCGAGCCATTGCTTTTGCCCGTGCGAAAGCGCGCCGGCCAGGCGCTGGCGCTGCCCGCCGAGACCAATGGTGGCAAGAATCTCGCCGATGCGTTCCGCGTCGTGCGGATTGCGCGACCAGGCCAGGTTCGCGCGCACGCTGCGATCGGCCTTGAGCGCCAGCAAAATATTGTCCTCGACGGTGTGATGGTCGAACACCGTCGGTTTCTGAAACTTGCGCCCGATGCCGAGCTGGGCGATGGCGGCCTCGTCCTTGGTGGTGAGATCGATACCCTTATCGAACAGCACCGCGCCGCTGTCGGGCCGGGTCTTGCCCGTCACCACGTCCATCATCGTGGTTTTGCCCGCCCCGTTCGGGCCGATGATGGCGCGCATTTCGCCGGGCGAAATATCGAGCGACAGATTGTTGAGTGCCCGAAAGCCGTCAAAACTCACGCTGACCCCGTCGAGATAGAGCAGGCTCGGCGTAATCTCGTGCGGCTTGGCAATGGAAAGATCCATGGCACTTCACTCCGCCGGCTGCGCGATGCCGGTCGCTGGGCCAACGTGGGCGCGGGCCTCGCGCTGCAATTCCCCGGCCCGGGCGAGCGTGCGCGTGGCGCCGCTGCGGCTGTCATCCAGCCGCCGGGAGGGCGTATCGGCGGCCGGGGCCGCCGGCGGCGGGCCTTTGCGGATGAGGCCGAGGAGCCCCCTGGGCAGGAAGATCGTCACCAGCACGAACAGGCCCCCCAGGGCGAACAGCCAATACGGCGCGAGCAAGCCGGTGGTAAACGTGGTCTTGGCATAGTTCACCAGCAGGGCGCCGAGCGCGGCGCCGACCAGCGTGCCGCGTCCCCCGACCGCCACCCAAATGACGACCTCGATTGAGTTGGCCGGGGCGAACTCGCTCGGGTTGATGATGCCGACCTGCGGCACATACAGCGCGCCGGCCAGCGCGGCCATGCCGGCCGACAGGGTGAACACGAAGGTTTTGTAGTTTTCCACGCGGTAGCCGAAAAAGCGCGTGCGGCTTTCCTCATCGCGCACCGCCACCAGGATTTTGCCGGCCTTGGAACGCACCACCGCCTGGGCCATGAGGTAGCCGGCCGCCAAGGCCAGGGCGGAGAGGGCAAACAAGGCAGCCCGCGTCGGCGCCGCCTGCACGTTGAAGCCCAGAATGTCCTTGAAGTCGGTGAGGCCGTTGTTGCCGCCAAAACCGAAATTGTTGCGGAAAAATCCCAACATCAAGGCATAGGTCAAGGCTTGCGTGATGATGGAGAGGTAAACCCCCGTCACCCGGCTGCGAAAGGCGAACCAGCCGAACACGAAGGCCAACGCGCCCGGGACCAGGAACACCATCAAAAACGCATAGCCGAACCAATTGAAGCCCCACCAATAGAAGGGCAGCTCGGGCCAGTTGAGAAACACCATGAAGTCCGGCAGCACGGGATGCGCGTAGACCCCGCGGGTGCCGATCTGGCGCATCAAGTACATGCCCATGGCATAACCGCCGAGGGCAAAGAACGCCCCGTGCCCGAGCGAAAGGATGCCGCAGTAGCCCCAGACCAGATCGAGCGAGAGCGCGAGCAGCGCATAGCACAGGTATTTGCCCCACAGCGCCACCGTGGAGGTGGGCACGTGCAGGGGCGAGGCGGGCGGTAGCGCCAGGTTGAGGACCGGCACCAGCACGGCAAGCCCCAAGAGGAGGCCTAAGAAGATGCGGCCGAGGCCGTCGGGAGCCTCCATGAGCCGGCGGGTGATCATGCTTCTACCGCTCGGCCTTTCAGCGCGAACAGGCCGCGCGGACGTTTCTGAATGAACAGGATCACGATCACGAGCAACAGGATCTTACCGAGCACGGCGCCGGCGTAGGGCTCCAGGAACTTGTTGGCGACGCCCAGCGACAGGGCGCCGACCAGCGTACCCCACAAATTGCCGACGCCGCCGAACACCACCACCAAGAAGCTGTCGATGATGTAGCCCTGACCCAGGTTCGGCGAGACGTTGTCGATTTGGGAGAGCGCCACGCCGGCGAGACCGGCGATGCCGGAGCCCAGCGCAAAGGTCAAAGCATCAATGCGGCCCGTGGGGATCGCCATGGCGCTGGACATGCGCCGGTTCTGGGTCACCGCCCGCATGTGCAGACCGAGCGTCGTGAAGCGCAGCGTCGCCAGCAGCAAGGCAAAGATGATGCCGGCAAAGACGATGATCCACAGCCTGTTCCAGGTGATCGTCAGGCCACCCAGCTCGAATGCGCCCGCCATAAAGTGCGGCGCACCCACCTCGCGATTGGTGGGCCCGAAACTCGTGCGCACGGCCTGCTGCAGGATCAGGCTGATGCCCCAAGTCGCCAGCAGCGTCTCGAGCGGGCGACCGTAAAGGAAGCGGATCACCCCGCGCTCGATGGCGATGCCGATCAGCCCCGCCACCAGGAAGGCGAGCGGGATGGCAATCGCCAGCGAATAGTCGAACAGCCATGGCGCCGAGCCCCGGATCACCTCCTGCACCAGGAAGGTGGTGTAGGCGCCCAGCATCACCATTTCCCCGTGCGCCATGTTGATGACGCCCATCACGCCGAAGGTGATGGCAAGGCCGATCGCGGCCAGCAGCAGCACGGAGCCAAGGGACAGGCCATACCAAAGGTTCTGCACCACGCCCCAGGCGGCGAGGCGATCGTCGATGGCGCCGATGGCGTCGGCAACGGTACGCCGCACGGTCTCGGGCTGCTCGGCGGGGAGCGCGGCGAGCAGGCCGCGCGCATCTTGATCGCCGCGCCGCCGGATCTGTCCGACCGCCTCGAGCTTTTCCCCCTCCGAGGCGGTGGCGGAATAAAGCAGCACGGCCGCCCGCGCCTCCTCGAGCGCGCGCTTGATGCTGGCGTCGGCCTCCTTGGCGATCGCCTGCTCCAGCGCGGCGAGCGCCTTGGCATCCTTGGACTTGAAAACGGCCTGGGCCGCCTCCAGGCGCCTGGCCGGGTCGGTCGAGAGCAGGGTCAGCCCGCCCAAGGCCGCCTCGATGCTGCGCCGGATGCGGTTGTTGATGCGCACGGGCTTGAGTGTGGCCGCGGCGGCCTCGGCCGGCTTGCCGGTCGCCGCATCGCTGAGCTTGCCGCTTTTGTCGCGCAGATAGACGCGCTTGTCCTCGCCAAAGACAAGGCGGCCGTCCTGCAGCGCCTCGATCACATCCGCCGCCAGCGGGTTGCCGCTGGCCGCGACAGCGGCGATCGCCGCGTCGGTGTCGTTATAAGAATCGCTGGCAAACTTCGTAAGCGCGGCCTCCCAGCTGTCGGCCTGGGCGCCAAGGCTCCCCGCCAGCAGCACAAAAAGCCCCAATACGACCGCCGCCCAGCGTTCGCCTACCCGCATGCTCCAAGCTTCCCGGTACAGATCAGAGGCGGCGCCGATCGCCGCCTCCGGTAGTCGTTAAATCAGCTGGGGCGCCGCACTAGCTGCCGCACTTGTTGGTCTTGGTGTTGAAGTTGCCGCACTTCTTGTCGACCCAATCGGCCACCAGGTCCTTGGAGCCTTCGAGCTCCTTCGACCAGGCGTCGCCGGGGACGAGGCCGTCGGTCTTCCACACCACGTCGAACTGGCCGTCGCCTTTGATCTCGCCGATGAACACCGGCTTGGTGATGTGATGGTTCGGCAGCATCTTGGACATGCCACCCGTCAAGTTGGCGGCCTCGATGCCGGGCAAGGCGTCGATCACCTTGTCGGGATCGGTGGACTTCACTTTTTCCACGGCCTTGACCCACATGTTGAAGCCGATCACGTGCGCTTCCATCGGGTCGTTGCTGACGCGCTTGGCATTCTTGGTGAAGGCCTTCCACTTGGCGATGAACTCATCGTTCTTCGCATCCTTGATCGACTGGAAGTAGTTCCAGGCCGCGAGGTGCCCGACCAGCGGCTTGGTGTCGATGCCCGCCAGCTCCTCTTCGCCCACGGAGAAGGCGACGACGGGAATGTCCTTGGCGGCGATACCCTGGTTGCCGAGCTCCTTATAGAAGGGGACGTTGGCGTCGCCGTTGATGGTGGACACCACCGCCGTCTTCTTGCCGCCGGAGCCGAATTTCTTGATGTCGGCCACGATCGTCTGCCAGTCGGAATGTCCGAACGGCGTGTAATTGATCATGATGTCTTCACTCTTGACGCCCTTGGCCTTCAGGTACGCCTCGAGGATCTTGTTGGTGGTGCGCGGATAGACGTAGTCGGTCCCGGCCAGAACCCAGCGCTTGACCTGCTCTTCTTTCATCAAATAGTCGACGGCGGGAATGGCCTGCTGATTGGGCGCCGCCCCGGTATAGAAGACGTTGCGCTCGCTCTCTTCGCCCTCGTACTGCACCGGATAGAACAGGATGCTGTTGAGCTCCTTGAATACCGGCAGCACCGACTTGCGCGACACCGAGGTCCAGCAGCCGAAAACGGAGACGACCTTCTCCTTGCTGATCAGCTCGCGCGCCTTTTCGGCGAACAGCGGCCAATTGGAGGCAGGATCGACCACGACGGCTTCGAGTTTCTTGCCCAGCAGGCCGCCTTTTTTGTTCTGCTCCTCGATCAGCATCAGCATCACGTCCTTCAGCGTGGTCTCGCTGATGGCCATGGTGCCGGAGAGCGAGTGCAGGATACCGACCTTGATCGTGTCCTGGGCATTGGCGCTGAAGGCCAGCGGCAAGCTCGCGAGCGCGGCCACGGACGCCGCCATCGCTGTTCTAAGGATCGTGCGCTTCATGGGTTTCAAGACACCTCTGTTGACTGGTCGAGGGCACAACCAGGCCCCCCAGAGGTGGTTAAGAGCAACGAGCGTGCCAGGCGCATCGCCCGCGCCCTAAGATGAGGCAATGGCGTGTTTTTAGCGCGTCAGCTGCGGCCTGACCGCTGCCGCCTGCGGCGATCGCTGCCTAAATTATAGGCGCGCTGCCTGCGTGCCGGTCAGTTGGCAGGCAGCACGTCCCGGCGCGGCGGCGCTGATGCGGCCGGCGGTGCGGCCTCGAGCCAGACGTGATTGTCGTGGAAGGGGGCGCCGCCATAGGGGCCCGGCTGATCCGCGCCAGTCAGCGTGTTGATGCCCTCGCCGCCCTCGAACTGGTCGTTGGGGGCGATCGATTCCACGATCACGACACCGCGCCTAAGCCCGGCGAAGGCCTCCGCCGGCAGGACGATCTCGCCCCGCTCGTTGCCCATGCGCACGCGGGCGCCGTCGGCAATCCCGAGCGCGGCCAGATCGTCCGGGTGCACCTTGACGCGCGGGGGGCCGTGCCGCGCCCGGCTGGTCGGCATCTCGTTGAAGGACGAGTTGAGGTATTCGCGCGATGGGCTGGTGGCAAGCCGGAACGGATGCCTGGCGTCGGCCTTCTCCACCACATCCCAGTGATCGGGCAGCGGCGGCATGCCCCGTTCGACGATCCAGGCGTTGGCGCGTGGCGCTGGCACGCTTTGCCAATCGGGTTTGAAGCGGAATTTGCCGTCGGGATAGCGAAAACCCCCGAGGTAGTGGGCGGTTTCGAAGTTCGGCTGGCAGTCGATCCACTTGTTGGGCTCGAGCTCGGCCAGCGTGCCCCAGCCCGAGCGCTGCAGCGTCCAGTCGATAATCTGGCGCGGGGACATGGCAAAGCCCCGATGCTCGGCGCCCAGACGTTTCGCCAGGGCGGCGATGACGTCGTGGTTGGAGCGGCATTCGCCCGGGGGCTCGAGCAGCTTGGGGCCGAGCATGATGTGCTGGTGGCCTCCGCCTTGATAAATGTCGTCGTGCTCCAGGAACATGGTGGCCGGCAACACCACATCGGCCGCTTTGGCGGTCGCCGTCATGAACTGCTCATGCACGCACACGAACAGATCTTTGCGGGCAAAGCCGGCCTTGACCTTGCGCTGCTCGGGCGCGACCTGCACCGGGTTCATGTTCTGCACAAAGAGCGCGGTGACCGGCGGCCCGCCCTTGATGTCATAAGGATCGCCGGTCAGGACCGGACCGATGCGGGACTGATCGAGCACGCGAATGCTCGGGTCGACCACGTCGAGGCCCTCGATCAAGGATTTGTTCCAATGATAGATGGCGCCGTTGTTGTGGAAACCGCCGCCGCCCTCATTGAGCCAGGCACCCGTCACGGTCGGGATGCATAAGGCGGCGTGCATGTTGTGGGCGCCGTTGCGCGAGCGGGCAAAGCCGTAGCCGAGGCGAAAGTAGCTCCTGGGCGTGGTGCCGACCATGCGCGCGAAAGTCTCGATCTCGGCCACGCTGAGCCCGGTGATGGCGCTTGCCCACTCCGGCGTCCTCGATTTTAGGTGCGCCGCCAGCTCGTGCGGGCAGTCGCTAAATTTCTCGAGGTAGGGCCAATTGGCATAGCCATCGCGAAACAAGACGTGCATCACCGCGCAGGCGAGCGCACCGTCCGTGCCCGGGCGCAGACAGAGGGCAAGATCGGCCTGCTGCATGGTGCCGTTCTGATAAATGTCGACGGCCACGATCTTGGCGCCGCGCTCCTTGCGTGCGCGCACGGCGTGCGTCATCACGTTGACCTGCGTGTTGACCGGATTGGTCCCCCAGATCACGACCAGGTCGGCTTTGGCCATCTCGCGCGGGTCGGGGCCGGCCAGCCGGCCGGTGCCGGCGATGTAGCCGGTCCAGGCCAAGGTCGTGCAGATGGTGGCGTACATGCCCGAGTAGCGCTTGGCATGGCGCAACCGGTTGATGCCATCGCGCATGACGAGGCCCATGGTCCCGGCATAATAGTAGGGCCACACGGCCTCCGAGCCATGCCGGCGCTCGGCCGCCAGCAGCGCTTCGGCGACGAGGTCGAGCGCCGCATCCCAGCCGATGCGCTCGAATTCACCGGACCCCTTGCCGCCCTTGCGGCGGAGTGGATGCATGAGCCGATCGGGATGATGCACGCGCTCGGCGTAGCGGGCCACCTTGGCGCACACGACACCGGCCGTGTAGCTGTGATCGGCCGAGCCGTGCACCCGGCCGATGCGGTTGTCACCCAGCAACTCGACATCCAGCGCACAGGTCGAAGGGCAATCGTGCGGACAGACCGAGTGGCCGATCCCAATGCGGGCGGGGGCGTTCATGGGCGTCCTTCGCAGCAACAGAGGCGTCACGCTAGCCGAGTTCGCGGCATTGGCCAAGAAATGCCGTGCCCGGCCTCAAGGCATGATCGGCAGATCGGTATCGGCAGGCGTCACGCCGCATTGCGTCAGCAGACAGTGCACCTGCCCGCGATGGTGCGTCTGATGATTGAAGAAGTGTGCCACGATCAGCACCTTGGGCCGCGTCAGCTCACGCTTGGCCGAGCTCGAATACCAGCTGAGGTTGTCCTGCAACCAGGTCGCCTCGAGGGCATGCGCCCAGTCGAGGATGGCGCCGTCGAGGGCGACACGCTCACGCTTGAGATCGTCCCAGTGCGCATGGAGATAGGGCGATTGCGCAATCCCAACCGCGTCGGGCCGCACCACCCCGGCAAAGCGGCGCAACCAGAGTTGATCCGCCCACACGAGATGATTGAGGGTGCCGTGGATTGAACCGAAGAAGGCCTGCCGGGGCGCCTTGCGCTCCACGTCGGGGAGCGCATCCGCAGCGGCAAAGAGGTTTTGGTTCTGCCAGCGATTGTAGGCCGCCATGGTGCGCACGTAGGCAGGCGTGATCATGGCATCCTCCGGGGCAAAGCTTTGCGCGCGCCACCACGCCCTTGTTGTCTTAGCCGACGATCTCCTCGGGCTTGAAGTTGAGGCCAATCTCGAGCTTGGCGTTCTCGGCGCTGTCGGAGCCGTGCACGGAATTGCGCTCGATGCTTTCGGCCAACTCCTTGCGAATGGTGCCGGCGGCGGCCTTGGCCGGATCGGTGGCTCCCATCACTTCCCGGTACTTGGCAATGGCGCCGTCGCCCTCGAGCACCTGGACCACGATCGGTCCGGAGGTCATGAAGCGCACGAGGTCGGCGTAAAACGGCCGCGCCTTGTGCACCTCGTAGAATTTTTCCGCCTGCTGCTGGCTCCAGCGCACCCGCTTTTGCGCAATGATCCGCAGGCCCGCCTTTTCGATCAGGGCGTTGACGGCGCCGGTCTGATTGCGGGCGGTGGCGTCGGGCTTGATAATCGACAGGGTGCGCTCAATCGCCATCCATGACTCCTGACGGTTTTTTCCTCTATGGTGGCGCGGGTTATAGCTTGCGGCCGCGGCGCGGTTCAAGCCAGGCGCCCAATTTTGGCCGCGAACGCGGCGATTGGTGTCTCAGGCTTGCTCTTGCCGCTGCCTTCCCTCGGCCTTCCTTCGCTGCTAACCCCTTGGGGCTTCGGCGATTGACGCCGGGGAACTCTTGCCCTGAAATTGGAAAAAATGGGAAGCCTACCGTCACCGACGGCAAGCCGATGCTCGAATGACCGTTATGCCCGCGCCGTCCTCGCAAAATCAGTGGTATCTGGCCCGCGATGGCCAGCAATACGGACCGCTCTCGGACCCCGAGCTGGCCAAGTTCGTGGAGCTCGGGCACCTGCAGCCGACCGACCTGCTCTGGCGCGAAGGCTTTCCCGACTGGCGCCCAGCGCTCGTGGTGTTTCCGCAAGGCGGCGGCGCGGCGGCACGCAAAGAGGGCCCGGCCCCCGCGATGCCCAATCTGAACGTGAGGCCGGCCGGCGCGCCCGGCGATGCAGGCGCACGTCCCAGCGCCGACCGCGCCAACGCGGCAGCCGCAACGCTCGCGGACGGCGACGACGACCGCGAAGGCAGGCGTCGCGGCTTTGGTACGCGGGTCCTCAAGCTTCTTTTTATCATCGCCCTCGTCTTGGCTGGCGCCTGGTTCGCTTGGACCTGGCGCAGCGAGCTGAGCAAACTGATCGGCGCCATCGGCGCGAGCTCGCCCACCTCGGTGCTGGCCGCCACCGATCGCTCCGGCATCGAGGTGCCGCCGCTGCGAGGCTTTGGCCCAGACACGGCACAGATGGACGCCAACCTGCAGGCGACACCGTTGTGGCGCATCCTCAAGCGCGAATTTCCCGACTGGTATGCCGATCGCCTGAAGGAGGTGGCGGCGGCAATCCAACAGCAGAAGGACGATGCCAGCATCGCCCAGCAAATGGGGCGCGCCTTGGTGGATCTGCGCCGCAAGCAGGTCGAGAACGCGCTCTCGGCCAGCCTACCGAGCCTCAAGCGCATCGCCAGCACGTTTTATGACAACATCGCCGAGCTGCGCAAACAGAGCACGGATGCCTGTTTTGCTTTCATCTCCGGGGGTGAGGCCAATTCGATGATCGTGGCGTTGCTGCAAGGCTCGCCGCATACGGCGCGTCTGCAATCCCAGCTGGTGTCGGTATTCGAAGCGGTCGCCGACGGGCGCAGGCTGCCGCGCGTCTACCCCAAGCCGCGCAAGACCGACTATGAGACGCTCGCCACCGCGCTCACCGGGCTCGGTTGGAGCCAGGCGGACATGCAGCTCTTCTCCGATGAACGCGAGCTGGCGCGCGCGGCTCCCGACAAGATCTGCCAGCTCGTGCACGACTGGTTCGCCGCCCAACTTGGCCTCAAGGACGCCGACGTCCAGCTGCGCCTGCTGGTCGATTCGTTACGGCCGGTGGTCGCGGGCTGACCGCCTCTGCCCGACCCTCCCCTGAAGCGGAAGTTGCGCACCCCGAGCCTCGCTGCGCCGCCCAGGCTCAAGAAATCTCATTGCTGGTCGGCTCGGACCGGGGCACCATTGGCCGCAGTTCGCAACAAAGGGCGCCGCACATGCAGCTGCTGTCGAGCCTGCTGTCACCTTACGTTCGCAAGGTGAGAATTGCCGCCGCCATGAAGGGGCTGACCGACGCAATCGAATTGGTTCCGATCGACACCAATGTTCCCGACAATCCCGCGATCAATCGCGCCAATCCGCTGGCCAAGGTGCCGGCATTGCTGGTCGATGGCGTCGCCATCTACGATAGCAACGTGATCTGCGAATACCTCGACGGGCTGGCCGCCGCCCCCGTGCTGTTCCCGAAGGATGCCGCGGCGCGCATCAAGACGCTCACCCTCGGCGCCCTCGGTGACGGCATCCTCGATGCGGCCTTGCTGCTCGTCTATGAAAAGCGCTATCGGCCCGAGGAAAAGTGGCATGCGCCCTGGCAGCAGCGCCAGCAGGACAAGGTCGATCGCGCGCTCGATCTCCTCGAGCAAAGCCCGCCCGCCTGGGGGCAGAGCCCCGACTACGGACACCTGACGCTTGCCTGCGCGCTGGGCTATCTCGACTTTCGTCACGAGGGCAAATGGCGCGCCGCGCATCCCAAGCTGGTGGCCTGGGTCGACGCCTTCGCGCGGGCAGTGCCGGCCTTCGAGGCGACAAGGCCGCAGGCCTAGCCGGCGCCGCGCTTGCGCTCAAGTGCGCCGCTCTCCTTGGCCGCGGCGGCCTCGGCGCGTTGCGGGGCCGGCGGCAGCTGAACGGTCACGACCTCGCCGGCCTCAACCTTTAAGGCCAAGGCCCCGCGCTTCAATAGCTCGGCCTGTCTGCCGAACATTTCGTAGCGCCAGCCCCTCATCGCGGCGACGTCGGGATGCTCCTCGATGGCGATGCGCTCGAGGTCGTCGCCGTCCGCGATCAGCCGCGGGGCCACCTTCTCGCGTGCCGCGCAGCCCTTGAGCAGCACGCGCAGGAGTTCGAGCAAGGCGACCTTGTCGGCGGCCAGCGGCTGACCCGCGCGCAGCGCCGGCAGCGTGGCGACGTCGCGCGCCAGACCTCGCTTGACCGCTTCCAGGATCTCCTTGGCGCGCGCCGAGCGCGCGAAGCCCTCGCTCAGGGTGCGCAGTTCCGCCAGTTCGGCCGGGCTCGCCGGGGCGTGGCTGGCGATGTCGAACAGCGCCTCGTCGCGCAGAATGCGGTTGCGCGGCACGTCCTGTGCCTGCGCGGCGCGTTCACGCCAGGCGGCAAGCTCGATCAGCACGGCCAAACCGCGGCGGTTCTTGACGCGCAGCTTGAGCCGCCGCCAGGCCTCTTCCGGCGAGGTTTGGTAGGTTTTCGGATCGGTCAGCTCGGCCATCTCCTCATCGAGCCACCCAGCCCTACCCTCCTTGTCCAGCTCCGCGCGCAGGTAGCGATAGATGTCGCGCAGATGCGTGACATCGCCCAGTGCATAGGTCAGCTGACGCTGGGACAATGGCCGCCGCGCCCAGTCGGTGAAGCGGGAGGTCTTGTCGAGATCCCGACCGGTGACCTGCTTGACGAGGTTGCTGTAGCTCACGGCCTCGCCAAAGCCGCACACCATGGCAGCGACTTGCGTATCGAAAATGGGGTGCGGGATCAGGCGGGCCTGGGTCCAGACGATCTCGAGATCCTGTCGGGCCGCGTGAAAGACCTTGGTGACGTGCTCGTCCGCCATCAACTGATAGAAGGGGGTGAGATCAAGGCCGTCGGCCAGCGGGTCGACGATTAGCTCCTCCTCGGGCCCCCCCATCTGAATGAGGCACAGCTTGGGCCAGAAGGTGTGCTCGCGGATGAATTCGGTATCAACAGCCACGAAGGGATGCCGCCTGAGGCGTGCGCAGGCTTGGGCAAGCTCGGAGGTTGTGACGATCGGGCGCATAAGCGCCGCCTTATAGCCCAAGCCTTATCGATTGTCGCGACCGGCGCATGGTCCTGGCTAACCCTTGGCGCTGGCGACCGCGCGCGGCGCCGGCGGGCTACCCCAACGGCCGGCACCGGTACGCCGCATACCCCTTGGCCGGCCGCAAAGGCGCGAGCCAGCGGCCGCGCAAGCCCCAGGGCCAAGGAGCGAACCTCCGCCCAGCGGCTTGGCTGCCGGCTATGGTCCGGGCAGCCCGGCCCAATCTTGACTTTGCGCCACCCCCATGTGCTTTTCCGCACAGCATCGATCCCGAAGTTGTTTGCATGAGGCTCTAAGTCCCATGTCCGAGAGCAAAATGAGCGATTCGGCGCCCGGGCGCGGGCACCGCTATCGCAGCCACACCTGCGGGGCGCTGCGCGGGGGCGACGTCGGCCAAAGCGTGCGCCTGTCGGGCTGGGTCCACCGCGTGCGCGATCACGGTGGGCTCCTGTTCATCGACCTGCGCGACCATTACGGCATCACCCAGGTGGTGGTGGATCCGGATAGCCCCGCCTTCGCCATGGCCGAGAGCGTGCGCTCCGAGTGGGTGATCCGCGTCGATGGACGCGTGCGCCAGCGGCCCGAAGGCACCGTCAATGCCGAGCTGCCGACCGGCGCCGTGGAGGTGTTTGCGGGGGAAATCGAGGTGTTGTCGGCTGCCAAGGAGCTGCCGGTCCCCGTGTTCGCAGAGCCGGACTATCCCGAGGACTTGCGGCTGCAATACCGCTTCCTCGATCTTAGGCGCGACTCGCTGCACCGAAACATCATGCTGCGCAACGAGATCATCGCCTCGATCCGGCGCCGCATGCGCGAGGGCGGATTTTTCGAGTTTCAAACGCCGATTCTGACGGCTTCGAGCCCCGAGGGCGCGCGGGACTACTTGGTCCCCTCGCGCGTGCACCCCGGCAAGTTCTATGCCCTGCCGCAGGCGCCCCAGCAATTCAAACAGCTCACCATGATCGCCGGCTTCGACCGCTACTTCCAGATCGCCCCGTGCTTTCGCGACGAGGATGCGCGCGCCGACCGCTCGCCGGGGGAGTTCTACCAGCTCGACCTGGAGATGAGCTTCGTCGAGCAGGAGGACGTGTTCGCGGCCGTCGAGCCGGTGATGCGTGGCGTGTTCGAGGAGTTCGCCAACGGCAAGCCGGTGACGGCCCACTTCCCCCGCATCGCCTACGATGCGGCGATTGCGACCTACGGCACCGACAAACCGGATCTCAGGAACCCCATTAAAATGGCCGATGTCACCGGGCATTTCCGCGGCTCGGGGTTCAAGGTCTTTGCCGGCATGATCGAGAAAGACCCCAAGGCGCGGGTGTGGGCCATTCCCGCACCCGGCGGGGGCTCACGCGCCTTTTGCGACCGCATGAACGGCTGGGCGCAACGCGAAGGCCAACCCGGCCTCGGCTACATCTTTTGGCGCGAGAGCGAGGCCGGCGGCGGCGAGGAGGAGGGCACGGGGCCGATTGCCAAAAACATCGGCCCGGAGCGGACGCGGGCCCTGCAGCGGGAGCTGCAGCTCAAGGCCGGCGATGCCGTGTTCTTCGCCGCCGGCAATCCGGACAGGTTCTACAAGTTTGCCGGCGAGGCCCGCAATGTGATCGGCCGCGAACTGAAATTAATCGCGGAGGATCGCTTCGAGTTCTGCTGGATCGTCGACTTCCCGATGTTCGAATGGAATGAGGAAGAAAAGAAGATCGACTTCTCGCATAACCCCTTTTCCATGCCGCAGGGCGGGCTGGCCGCCCTTGAGGCGGCCTCCTCGCCGGAGGAGCTCCTCAAAATCAAGGCCTACCAGTACGACATCGTCTGCAACGGCGTCGAGCTCAGCTCGGGCGCCATTCGCAATCATCTGCCCGAGATCATGTACAAGGCCTTCGCCATCGCCGGCTACGGCGCAGAGGTGCTGGAGGCCAAGTTCGGCGGCATGCTGAAGGCGCTCAGTTACGGCGCGCCTCCGCACGGCGGCATTGCTCCGGGCATCGACCGCATCGTCATGCTGTTGGCCGGCGCCACCAACTTGCGCGACGTGATCATGTTCCCCATGAACCAGCAGGCCCAGGACCTGTTGATGGGGGCACCCAGCGAGGTAAGCGCCAAACAACTGCGCGAACTCCATATCCGCTTGGCCTTGCCGAACAAGGAGCGCTGAGCGCGCGCGCCAGGCCAGAACGGCTAACCCGCGGCGGCGCGCTCGGCGAGCAGGCGGTCGACCATGGCCAGCGCCGAGCCCAGGTAGTTGACGGGATCGGTAAGCTCGCGCAGCCGCGCCGGGCTCAGATGCTGCGTCACCTTCGCCTCGCCCTCAAGTTCGACGAGGAGCGGCGTGCCCTTGGCGAGCGCCGCGCGGGAGGCGTGCGCGACGATGTGATGTGCCTCCTGGCGTCCGGTGTACTCGGCCAGCGCCATCATCACCGCTTCGGCGACGATCAAGCCGCCGGTCACGTCGAGGTTGCGCCGCATACGCTCCGGCTCGACGATCAGGCCCTCAAGGGTGGCGCGCGCGTGCTTGAGCGCGGCGCCCGTCGCCAGAAATGCCTCGGGCAGGGCCATCCACTCCAGGTGCCAGGGGCCTGTCGCCCGTTCATGATCCGCCGCCATCGCCGCGAACATCAGACCGGCGTGCTGGCGCACGATGCCCGCGGCGGCGATAATCAGCTCACAGGCGATCGGATTGCGCTTTTGTGGCATGGTCGAGGACGAACCACGCCCCTCCTCGAAGGGCTCGAAGGTCTCGGCGACCTCGGTCTGCATCATCAGCATGATGTCGGTGGCGATCTTGGCGAGGCTGCCGGTAATCAAGGCCAGCAGCGAAACCGTCTCGGCCACGGCGTCGCGGCCCACATGCCAGGGCATGGCCGAGCTGCCGAGGCCGAGCTCCGTCATCAAAGCGTCATGCACGGCGAGGCCCTTGTCGCCAAGGGAGGCCAGCGTGCCCGCGGCACCGCCGAACTGCCCGACCAGCACGCGCGGCCGGATCTCCTTAAGACGGCGGCGGTGGCGCACAATCGCGCTCAGCCAGACCGCGGCCTTATAGCCGAAGGTGATCGGCAGTGCGTGTTGTAGGTGCGTGCGGCCCGCCATCACCGTGCTGCGATGCGTGTTGGCGAGATGCGCCAGGGCTCGATCGAGCGCGACAAGATCGCTGTCAATCACGGCCAGGGCCGCCTTGATCTGCAGGACGACGGCGGTGTCCATAATGTCTTGCGTGGTGGCGCCCCAATGCAGGTAGCGGCCGGCATCGCCCGATTGTTTTGCGAGCTGGGAGACGAGCCCGACGATGGGATAGCCGACCACATTGGTGGCCTGCCGTAGCTGCTCAAGGTCGATGTCCTTGGCGCTCGCCCGCTGCTTGATGGCATCGGCCGCCGCCTGCGGAATGACGCCGAGCCGGCCTTCGACCCTTGCCAGAGCCACCTCCACCTCGACATAGCGCGCCACCGTCTGGCGCTCGGAGAAGATTTCCCGCATCTCGGGCGCCGCGAAGCTGTCGCGAAAGATTTCCGAATCGAAGACCGTCGCCGCCATGTTCGCTCCCATCGCGCAGGGCGCCGCCGCGCGGCGCGCGCTCGTCTTTTAGGTAAGGGGCGATGCTCCCTGAAGATTGGCGCGCCGGCAAGGCCGTCACACCCGCAGCTCAGCCGCGACCGACGGCACCGGCCGCCGCGGGAAAGGGGCGAGGAGGCGCGCGGGCTGAGGGGGAAGCTGCAAAACCTACTTGATCAACGTCGGCTTCGTCTGCGGCGGCGCCGGCGGCGTTGCGCCCTTGGCCTGGGGGGCAACCGCGCGCACGACGCGCGGGGCCGCGACGGGGCTGATGGGTGTGACGGGCACCGGCCGCGATGCCGGCGCGGCCTGGGGCGGCGCCGCGGCGGTGGCCGGGCGTGCGGCTGGCGGTGCCTGCCGGGGGGCCGCTGCAGCGGCCGCGGGCTGAGGCGCCGGTTGTGCCGGGGCCGATGCCTCCGCGGCTCTGGGGCCGTTCGGCGCTGGCACTGGCGCCGGCTTGACGCTCGGGGGCTGCGGCTTGGCCGCGGCAACGGTCGCGTTGGCCGCCTTGAGGCGGCCGATCAGTTCCTCCGCCACGCTGCGAATGGCCGCCCCCGACTCGCCTGGATACTTGGCGACATAGGAGCGCTCGACCGGACTGAGCTGGGCGGCCACCTGCAAGGCGCTCGTGCGCGGCACGGCCTGCGGAAACGAGAGGTTGTCAGGGTTCTCCATGAGCCAGCGCTGGTAATCGGCGTCAACGGAGGAGTAGGTGTCCTTCATGTTGATGATGACGCCGAGGTTCTCGGCAAACCCCATTTCCGGGTTTAGGCCCTTGAAGCGGCGGAACACCTCCAAGCCGCAGGTCGAGACGTAATCGGGCTTGGTCGGCGAAAGATGAAAGTCGGCCTCGCGCAGCCACGACTCCGTCAAGACCGACAGGCCAGGCGGGCAATCGATGAGCACGATGTCGAACACCCCGCGCACGTGCTGCAGCAGGGCCCCGATGCTGCTGCGCAGTTTGCCGTGCAGGCTTTCCTTGGAAACCTCGCGCTCAAACAACGTCAGTTGCATGTCGCTCGGCACCAAATAGACCGAGCGCGCCTCGTCCACGTCGGAGACCCCACCCACCACGAAGCGGGGCCAGTCGACCGCCACGTTGTTGAGGACGCTCGCCACCAGGAGATCGACGATGGTGAGACCATCGGATTGCAGACGATGCAGGTTGGCGGGCGTCAGCAGCATGGCGCTGATGCTGGTCTGGGCATCGGAATCAATGATCAAAACATTCTTGCCGTAGTGCGCCGACAGCGTCTCGGCCAGCGCCAGGACCAGGGTCGATTTGCCGACGCCGCCCTTGGTATTCATCACAGCGATTGCGTTACGCATGACTTCGGCCCCCCAACGCGCCGATCGAGCGCCCGACCTTGACCCTACCTCATCTGCCCGGCAAATATGGCATACTCCAGGTCCTTGTCGCCATCGCCAGGGATGGGCTCAGGCGCTGCGGCGGCGGCGCCGTCCGGAGCCCACCGGCGCACGGGCCGTCCCGAGTGTGGAAACGGGGGCGCTTCGCCCCTCCCGGTCCGCCGGCGCGGGTGGCTCCTGGC